>Ga0210391_10004757_pt1 | contig 11240 bp, 12 predicted proteins | sample IncBWC12OmetaG_FD_160573 | JGI IMG/M metagenome (GOLD analysis project Ga0210391, IMG submission 160573) | Forest soil microbial communities from Barre Woods Harvard Forest LTER site, Petersham, Massachusetts, United States - Inc-BW-C-12-O ...
AGGTCCTCGGACCTAATGGGTTTGAGAGGTCATACACTTTGGCAGGAAGTGCAGGAGTGCAGGAGAGCACTGTCCTTTGGTGATCGGGAACGCTCTTCTGAGATTGCTGCCTGCAAAGGCCCAGCATGCATGAAAGCATGAAAGCGATTTGCACCTTGCCGTGTTAGTGAAGGGGCCGATCCCCCACGGTTCAGCGTCGCCCCCGACAAAGTCATCGCAACAAAATATCAAGACGATAATCCTGCGAAAGGTGTCGAGATGACCCGGCCTCTATGTCCCTATCCGCAACAGGCGAAGTGGAGTGGCAAAGGCGCAACGTCGAACGCGCAAAACTGGTCGTGCCAAGTTCCGGCGGGTAAGCGTTAGAAGCACACTGGAGAATGCACCAACAACAAAATCTGCATCGAGGCACACCCCATGAGCGGACCTCCGTCCGAAAGCAGTCGCCGTGAATTTCTTCACAACACATTGACCTCAGGCATCGCGCTCGGCATTTCGCCATCGCTGCTTTCGGCACAGCCCGCCCGGCGAGTCGTCTTATTTCAAGAGTCGCCCAGCGATCCGTACGCCATCGTCGATCCCGAACTGGTGCCTATGCTCAAGGCATTGCCGAAACTGGACCTCAACAGCCAAACTCTCGCGTGGGTGCGGCAACAGGAAGTGCCTCCTTCACCAATTCCACTGCCTGCGCCGCAACCCTTTGAACGGCGCATTCCGGGCCCGCCGGGCGCTCCCGAACTAAAGCTCACCATCCTCGATCCTTCGCCCGGAACAAAAAATCGTCCCGCATTTCTTCATACTCACGGCGGCGGCTACGTCGGTCGCAGCGCAGCTCTCGCCGTTCCTTTTCTGCAAACCGCCGCCCAGGCTTGTAACTGCCTTGTTGTCTCCGTAGACTACCGGCGCGCCCCCGAGACGCGCTTCCCCGGATCGCTCGAAGATAACTACACAGCATTACGCTGGCTCTACGCGAATGCAGACGCGTTGGGTGTGGACCACAAACGCATCGCGATCGGCGGCGAAAGCGCAGGCGGAGGTCACGCCGCTATGCTCGCCATCGCTGCCCGCGACCGCAAAGAAATCCCCATCATGTTTCAATTGCTTATCTACCCCATGCTCGACGACCGCACCGGCAGCAGTCGGCCAGTTCCGCCGCATATTGGCGAATTCATCTGGACCGCGCATTCGAATATCTTTGGCTGGAGTTCGTTGCTCGGCTTACCTGCCGGCTCCGAGAAAGTTCCCGCCGGAGCAGTCCCCGCCCGCGTCGAAAATCTATCGGGACTTCCACCCACCTTTATCGTGGTCGGTGCGATCGATCTGTTTATCGACGAGGATATCGAATACGCCCGGCGCTTACTCGCGGCAGGAATTCCGACAGAGCTCCACGTCATTCCAGGCGCATATCATGGCTTTGATTTGCTGGTTCCCAATGCCAAAGTTACCACTCGCTTCACCGAATATTGGACAACCGCTCTCCGCCGGGCATTCGCCAATTCCTATCAATGATTGAGTGTCGTGACCTATTTTCCAGTGGGGGAGAGGGAGATTGACCTAGCTTACAGTTCTGAAGCTGGCCGGTGCTGCCGATCGCTGCCAAGGCAGCTGCTGAAATCGCACTATAAAAGGGCGCCCCTCTTGGGGTAGGTTGTCATCATTGCGTATGACCACCTACGAAAGGAGCACCCTCAATGATCGGTGAATAGAGTTCCTCGAGCTTGGCGGGCCAGAGATGCCGGGCAATATTGGTTGCTGAAGTTAAAAAACAGCCATTTCTGACTCATTGATGCTGCAAAAAAGCCCTATCCGGCACTAACCCGGAAAGGGTCAGGCTCATTCAGTTGGCTGCCCAGAAAATAATTGAAGAGATCAAGAACATTGCTCCAAAACAGATAGTCTTAAGCAAGAGCCAGTCGTTCGCTAACAATATCAGGAGGATAAAAATGCGAAAGATGAAAATGCGAAAAAAGATCATCGTGAGCGTCGCTGTGCTTGCCGCCGCAAGTATGGTTTCAGCGCAGGTTAGACGAGGCAACGGCATAGTTCCGGAATCGAGCATCGAGCGACCCGAGGACGTTGGCGTGAAGATGCACACCAACTACATTGTCTACGCTCCCGAAGGTGCGATCAAACCGCTCGCCAACCCTGGCGGCGAAACACCGGCGTCGTTGGGTTGTGTGTACGACGTTGTCTCCGCCCCGATCAGTGGCTGCCCGATTGCGACGACCTCGGAGGTCCCCACGGGAGGCAGCGGGGTAATCGTGATCGTGGATGCTTATGACTATCCGAGCGCCGCGGCTGACCTGGCAACCTTCTCGAGTGAGTTTGGCTTGCGCGCGCCAAACTTCACAGTGAAGTATGCCTCCGGCAGAAAGCCGGCGAATGCCTGTAGCTCAGGATGGGAAGGAGAGGAATCGCTGGACATCGAGTGGGCACACGCCATGGCACCGAATGCTCAGATCGTGCTGATGGAAGCGTCTTCCGCTTCCAACAGCGCGCTGTATGCCGCAGTGACGGCGGCCAACTCCTACATTGCCGCGCACGGTGGAAAGGGCGAAGTGTCGATGAGTTGGGGAGGCAGTGAAACCAGCAGCGAGACCAGTTCGGATCACTACTTCACACAGTCGGGCGTCGTATATTTCGCCTCCTCAGGTGATTCTCCGGGCGTCATTTATCCCAGCGCCTCGGTAAAGGTAGTCTCGGCTGGCGGCACGCAGGTGAACCGCAGCGGAGGAAAATACACGAACCAGACTGCGTGGAGCGATGGCGGAGGTGGCACCAGTGCATACGAATCCCGGCCGTCATTTCAGAGTGGGGTCTCCGGTGTAGTTGGTACCCACCGAGGCACGCCTGATCTGTCGTTTGATTCCAGCGGCCGGTCTCCCGTGGCCGTATACAACTCGAGCTGCTACGGCGGCTGGCTGGAGGTGTACGGCACGAGCGTGGCTTCACCATCGCTGGCGGGAATCATTAACAACGCCGGCACCTTCCACGCCAGCAGCAATGCTGAGAATACGGAAATTTACACCAATAAGAGCGACACTTCCGACTTTACCGACATCACTTCCGGTAGTTGCCGCACCCACAGCGCAAAAGCCGGTTATGACTTGTGTACGGGCGTAGGTGTGGACAAAGGATTATTCGGCAAGTAGCGTTATCTCTTCCGTAACGACCCGCTCCGGGCGAGGGACAGTTTTTATTGGAGGGCTGGCGTGAGAACGGTTCACACGAGCCAGAACTGCTCAGATTCGATTCCAGCTGGCGACCTCGATCTCGGATCGGCGCTCGTATTTTTTGAACACGGATTCGCGGGTCTAAACCTCTTCATGCTGCTCACTTTTGCATACGTAATGGTGAACTACTACGACAGCTCCAGTCCCGGATTTGGCTTTTCCATCATTAAAGGAAGGCAGCAAGAGCGACAAGGTAGATGCGCGCTTAATCAGAGCCACTGCTCACTGGGCGCTTTTTCAGTAGCTCAGAGACGCGGGCCTTAACGTCGTTAACGCGGAATTGTTGCCATTTCCCGGTTCCGGCCGGCAAACACAATTTCACGAACAATTTCGCCGCTTGGTTGACACCGGGGAGCTTCGAATTTCCTCCGGGAAGCCTGCGATTTTCACGCGCGGCACCCGAGATGTCCGTGAAGGCTATGCCTGAGAAGAACGACATCCAGACTCTCAAACTTGGCAACCTATAAACCTTGGCAGCTAGGCGACCACATCACCTCCGATCTCTTCAACCAGCCTCTTCCCGCTGCCCATTGACCATTCACGCCTCATTCAAGCTGATCCCACTCCCGAGTTAGCGAAAAGTGCGCCGTGAAAGTCGCTGGACTTCGGCGGATGCAACTTCCGCCCGAAAACTGGTTCTCGATCCGATGGCAATCGAAGTCGGTTGTTCCTCGGTAACGAAAAACCCGTTTTCTATGAATTTCCCTGCGGGCCGCAGGCTGTCTCGGGATAGCGTCAGTCACGGTTCAGATTCCGAGGCTCAGCTCGGAAGAAGCATTTATGATTGCGAATACCGTCACTGAGAGGAAATCGCCCCAAATAGGGGAGGTACGTGATCACGCACGAGGAACGCATCCGGCAGAGCTTTGCGAAGCAGGCCTTCATGTCAACTCTAGGGGCAGAACTTACAGCAGTGGTTCAAGGTGGTGTGGAGATTCGCCTGCCATTTTCGCCGAATCTTACGCAACAAAACAAATACCTGCACGCAGGTGCGATCACTGCGGTGCTGGATTCTGCTTGCGGTTATGCCGCCTTAACCGTGGCACCAGACGATAAAGAGGTCCTCACCGTGGAGCTAAAGGTGAACCTCCTAGCACCCGCTGCGGGCGAGGTCTTCGTGGTTAGGGCGCAAGTGAAGAAAGCAGGGCGGACGCTGACAGTTTGTACGGCGGATGCCTTTGCCATCAATGGCGGCAAAGAGAAGGCGGTCGCAACCATGCTGGCCACAATCATGGCTGTGCCGATAACGCCCGCGAAATAGTACGAGAGCCCCGGATATGTAGCTATGCTGCGACGAACTGCTTTGCCGGAACTCTAGGTCGTGACTCAACTGTTGTGAAATGGCGATTGCGCTCATTGACCTCTGACACTTCCCACCAGGGTTTCTACTTTTTATCGAGTGAGTGGGGAAACCTCATGTAATCCAGCAGTGTGTGGATTCTGTTTTGTATTTGCTCTCTTTCGGTCACGCTGACTTCTGATCCGTCGTCCCACTTCGTCAAGTGCATGGGATCGAGAGCGAAATGAAGCCCCCATCGGCGTCGCGCCCCCTCCGCAATGAGGCTTTGTTCGCCGACGCATGTGACCGACCTGCCGCCTTCCGAATAGCGCAGTTTGCGACCCCGAGGTAGGCTCCCGACAAAGGCAACCTCGTATCCCTCATCGCTACGCACCCCTCGCGGAAACCATCTTTTGTGAAGAGCCACGGCTCCCCATCATAACTGATGAAAAATCTCTATAGCACGTTTTGACCCCGACAAAGGCGAAGAGAAGGGCAAAGTTGTGAGAACGCCTGATAACAGCAATCGACCGTGGAGCGTACAATTGATGCGCCTCGATCACGGGAAAGCAAGATGATGCAGTGCTCGAATTGCCAATCTCAAGTTACGTTTCAGAAAGAACTTTTTCGGGGATCGCGCTGTAAAGAGTGCGGCTCGATTTTGCTCATTTCCGCCCCATACAGCCGGGTTCTGGTTGCCTTCGCCATCATTGCAGCAGAGGCGCTACTGTGGATAGGCAATGTCCGAAAGTTGTTCTATCCCGCTTTCGGCGTATAGTTCGGCCTCTTTGCATCGCTATTACTTGGATTTCCGGTTGCGTTTCTCATACTTACCGGAATTGTGCGAACCATCCCGCGCTTCATATCGCCACGCTTGGTCAGTCGGCGCACGAGCATGGTCACCACTCTCGGACTCATTCCATAGCACTGCTGTTAGTTGGCGAAATAGTGCGCCGTGAAAGGCGCTGGACTACAGCGGGTGCAACTCCCGCCCGGGAACTGGTTCGCTCCACCCGGTAGCAATCGAGGCGGCAGCGGAGGCAACAAAGCTGTCGGACTCTCGGTGTAAAGGGTCGCTTGGCGACTCCGCGAGCGTGCAGGCCGTAACGTGTTAGCGCCGGGGATGTAATCGTTTCAGCCAGATCATCCGGAGGTTCCGACTTCCCTGCCCTTGAACCGTAATGAGGGCAATGCTCACGGAGCGAACGTCACCTGCTGGTAGGGCTCGCCCTTGTGGTGACGGCTGAGCTCAATCGTCACCTTCCGATCAAGCCGTTTCAGAAAATCGAGCAGCTTGTCTGTCGTGCAGCGGCTGAAATGCCCGTTCATCAAGTGCGACACATCGGGCTGCGCAATCCCCAAGACATCTGCGATCTCGCGCTGTTTTAGATCCTTGTCTTCGAGGATAGAGTTGCGTATCTTTCTGGTGGATCGCGTACCCGCGATTTATCCTCTCTTATGGGGGGTGTATGGCCGCCGCTATCAAGCATCTCGTTGTCCTCATGTTGGAGAACCGGTCCTTCGATCACATGCTTGGATTCCTACCGGGCGTCAACGGCCTGGACCCTGCCTGGACAAATCCTCTGACCGCCGAAGGGCCTCAGGTTCAGGTCAGCGCGGACGCGCGCACGGTTCACGACCTTATCCCCGACCCGGGGCACGAGTGGATCAATGTGAACGTGCAGATTTTCGAAAACTCCGACGGCACCGGTGTGCCGACCATGAAAGGCTTCGTCGAGGATTATGCCCTCGTCAGCCACGACAAGGGTCAAGCACCGAACATCATGAAGTGCTTCACTCCGAAAACTCTTCCAGTCCTGTCTACACTTGCTCAGCAATATGCCGTGTGTGACCGCTGGTTCGCATCGGTTCCGGGGCCCACGATTCCCAATCGGCTCTTCACTCATGCGGCGCATTCCCAAGGCTCGCTCACACAGGATGCAGTGGCCGCTCCCTTCATCATCCGCACGATCTTCGAGGACATGGACGTCCCTCCCAACCCCGCCAACTACCGCATCTACACCCACGGATCTTCCATCCTCATGGTCAACCGGTATCTGCAGCAGAACAAGCAGGATCACTTCTTTGACTTTGCGGATTTTGAAACCGATGCCGTGAAAGGCTACCTGCCGGAATATACCTTCATCGAGCCGGCCTTTGACGATGACGTCAACAATGGCATCTATGCGAATAGCCAGCATCCCGATTTCGCCGTCGACGAAGGCGAGGCTCTGATCAGCACCGTCTACTCCTGCCTCTGTGACAGCCCTGACTGGAACGATACGCTGCTACTCATTACCTATGACGAACACGGCGGCATCGTCGATCATGTGGCGCCGCCCACGGTCGCGCCGTTGCCCGCCAATGCCGGCCTGCCGGATGTGCCCCCCTCCACCAGCCCGCAGTTTGATTTTCGCAGGCTCGGTGTGCGCGTTCCGGCCGTGTTTGTCTCTCCTCGAATTCCGCCGAACACTGTCATCAACGATCGAGACTATGAACATTGCTCCATCGTCGCCACCGTCCACAAGCTCTTCTGTGGCGTCAACGCTAAGAATCCCTTCAACTGGCGAGAGGCTCAGGCCCCTACATTCGAGAACCTCCTCACGCTGGCCAACCCGCGAGCCGATGTTCAACTTCCAGCTCCCGTCGCTTCGGCGCCGCTGACTGCCGCACAGATACAGGCCGCCACTCAAGCGATGGCAGCCAATAACACCATCACCCTGCAGGCCGCTGCGCAGGATGAAACGCAAACCATCATTCGCGCCACCGCCCTCCCCAAGCAGCCGCCCTCCGGCGCCAAGCCGAGCGACCTGATGCTCGCCATGTCGCGCGCGATGGACTACTCTTTGCAACAGCGCGGCATTACGCCTCCTTCCGACGTCAAGAATATCTACACCGCCCAGGATGCTGCCGACTACATGGCTAAAGCGAACAAGGCTGCAGGAGGCGGCTCGTGACCCGCATACGATTCCTTGTCATCCTGACTCTTTCGCTCGGGTATGCGCTCACCGCTGCCAGCACAGTCTCCGCACAGGCGGTCGAGTATTCATGCAAATACTTCTCCAAGAGTGTGTTTCAGGCCACAGATTGCATGGAGGCTCTCTTTTCGGAAGACATGCCGTATCTTCACGGCCACCTCGCGATGGGAAGCGTCCCGCCCGGCAACGGCTTCGCTTTGGGTGTGGTGATCGAGAAGCCCACGCACTTCGTTTCTCCTTTTGCGCCCCAGGTCCCGCCCGACATGCGGGATAAAGACCTCTTTCAACCTCCTGCGGATCCAGACACAAAGGAGAAAGCTGATCGAGGTGGATACAAGTCGCTGTTCGTTCCCAAGTTGGGCGCAGCCGTTTCCACCAATGGGTCCTGGATTATCAGCGGAACGGGCGACTGGTTGCCGGGCATCTACAAGTACGGAATCCGCTCGGAAAAACCTCCCCGGCCCGGCCTGCCACCCATCAAGAAGCCCTGTCATAAATTTCTCTTCTCCTGCACCGAGTCCGTTCTCGCGGTGCACCTCAACGGCACGCATCGTGTCGCTCGAACCGTTAGCTTCTACGGCCTGGGCCCGGCCACGCCCGACGTCAAATACGTATTCCGCCTCGATGAAACCTACGGCGGAGTGCAAGCCAGGCTGCCACTCGTCAATGCCTTCATACTCTCCGGCGGAGTCGAAGGCAGGTATCCCGTCCTGCCCACCGAGTCGGGGGCCAACTCAGTCACGGGCAATTTTCCCCCTTCGGCTTTATCTGGTCTCAACGCTCAACCGACATACGTACACTCGAATGCCGGATTCATCCTGCGGGCACGCCATCTGTTTGAACCGACGATCAAGGTGGATCACGAGACCGGGCCTCTCTATCTCGTGAATCGTGATGCCATCACTCCCGAAGCGGAATTTGCCTACCATTGGTACAAAGCAGGGTCGAGCAGCGCCGCTTCGTTTCAGCAGTTGGTCGCGAGCGCCAATCTCTCCATTGAACTGGGAGCAACCACGGAGGGATATGTGGTCTCAACCGACGTGAAAGGATTCTGGCGTCGCACGTACTACCGTGTTCTGCAACACTACTGCGGAGGCCCTCCGGCCAGCCCCCGCATCCTGGTCGACCCCAAGGCCGACGCGAAACAGAGAGATGCCGAAAAGAAGCGACAGGAAGCGGTATGGAAAGCGAGGGGATACGTCTTTGAAATCAAACACGATTCGCTCTGTGATTTCGGTACGCTCGAGTTCAGGTCCCACCTTGTCACCACAAGTGCCGATAATAATAATGTGATTCCGTTTTACATGTTACCCACCCTCGGCGGGCAGGACATCGACTCGCGGGTCAGCCTTCGCGGCTTCGAGAATTACCGCTTCCGGGCGCCCGACACCATGTTCGTGCAGGCAGAATATTCTCTCCCCGTGTACGACCCGTTCGCGCTCCTGCTCTTTTACGACGCCGGCAATGTGGGCAACACGCTCGGCGATCTTTCCTTCGCCCACCTGCGGCAGGACGGTGGCTTCGGGATAAATATTCGTGTCATGCGCATGACTCTCGCGCAGGTGTATTTGGCGGGTGGCCGAGGAGGTGGCCTTCATCCCGGCTTCAACCTTGCCAAGCAGTTCTAGTTCTTCGACCTGCAGCTCTATGCGCGTCCACTCCCGTGACCTTATACCAGGCGCGCCGGTCGGTTTTGTGATCGGCAGCGCCGAGTGGACAAGAAACGACACAAACATTGGGCCCGCTGCACCCATTCCTGAGCCAGAAAGTCTCGTTTTGTTTGCGTCGGGGCTGCTCAGTTTTCCACTCGGGGCTAAGCTGATCTGCCGCAAGCAACGGAAGTAATCTTGGTCTATTTAGGCTTCAACCGGCGCGCTTTTTCCATTTAGAGAGCGGTTTTGTTAGACGTTCTAGCTAAGTTGCTCATGATCCCAGGCTCACAACGGGTCATGAAAAGGTGCCGACGTGGAATCAATCACTTACGGCTATTTTCGATTTAGCTAGGGGTCGTATACGGATTTTGAATGGTCGGCATATTCCATTGCCAAGAGACCGCTAAGCGTGGTGTGGGGCCGCCCGAATCGAAGATCCGGGAGAAGTGCCCCGGCTCTTCGTGGGAATGAATCGTGTCTAACTGGCCTTGCGCTCCTTCTGACCGGATATCCTCGTGCTCGTTTATCTTCATCGACTCCCACGTCTGACTTGGTTGTCAGCTTCTTCTTTCGCGATACCGCATCTTTCCTGTATTCTGCCCACCAGCCATCAAACATTATGGGTTGGGGCATTTCACAACTGGGTTCGAAGATCGATCGTCGTGAAGAAGCGAGAGAAGCTCAACGTGGCGTTTGGATACGCTACAATCGAGAATGACTCCTCGAGTTGTAAAGGAGCTACGCTTGGCGGGACCCATCGTTGAATGTCTACAACTAAAGCTCCACGAGCAGATTGAGCGCACGGAGCATCTGATTCGATTGGTTCCTTCCGACAAAATCGGATGGGATCCGCGGCTTCTCCAAGGCTCGACTGACGTGGGCCATTTACTGGGCCATTTACTGGACTGCATGGCCGGATTCTGTGCCGTATTCAATGCTGCATTCCCACAGCAGCTAGGAGATTCCTCTGGGTTGCAATCATTGCCAGTAAATCACTTTTGCGGACCAGAGGAAGCGCTCAGTCGCATTCGACAGTATGTGGCGCATGTTGGGAACGGGTTTTATTTGTGCACGGACAACGATTTGCGTCGTATGGTCCCCTCCGTGTTTGTTCCTGAGGGTGAACCGCTAGCAACATTGTTGCTCGGGAATCTCGAGCACTTAATTAATCATAAGTATCAACTCTTCTTCTATTTGAAGCTCTTAGGTATTCCCGTCACGAGTCGAGACATTTATCAGTGGCGAGGAACTACGGTTTACTGAAAAACGCAGCGCGCGTCCAGCCTAGCTCGCCTCAGTACCTAAGGAGTGAACACCTGATCGCCGCCGGTAAGCTTCGATTGCGTTTCTTGCGGTCATGGTGAGCCTGTGTGGAAGGTCGTCATACCGAAACCATCGGACGTCGCGCCTTTCCCGTGCTCACAGTTTCTTGCTTCGGCCGCCGATACCCGTCCGAAGTAAGCGGGCAAAAACCTAGTGCTGCCCCTCTGCTGGCAAGAGATGGTCGGTGACGAAGAGTCAAGAGATGGTCGGTGACGCACATAGGCGAGCCGCTTCGGATCGACATCGGAACGCGTCAGCAGCAAGTCGATTCCGCGACGCAGGTCGACCACAGTTGTCATGGACGTCAAGCGGCTGCTACTGGTCGTGTTCGAAGAGATGGGCAGCGGCCAAGGCATCCTCTGCGGGTTTAGCCGCTGTCTCTGCTGCTAAGGCGACAGCGAGGAAGACGGTTAGAAACTGATCTGGTAACGCATTTCTGTCTCCGGTCCCGTACACGGCCTTAAGGCGAGCGTGTTCAACAATGTTTCATGTTTACGTTTCCGTGAATATAGACAAACAATGAGCGTCCAAACCAACCAGCCCTCACCGAGTTTGCGTACGCCATTCTTGCCGCAATTCTTTCAGCTCATCAAAACAGGGAGCGCATTGTCGGACGTGCGCGAGCAGGGGGGAGAGTTGAGTGTCCGCAGGCTGTTGCGCGAGTTTCAGCAGGACTTCGCGTCCTGGACAGGCGATGCGCTGAGGATTAGGAAAGTCTTCGTGCACGACCCTGTCAAATGCGTCGAGCAGTTCTTTTTCCGAATCCATTCTGCAC
>Ga0210391_10004758_pt1 | contig 11238 bp, 11 predicted proteins | sample IncBWC12OmetaG_FD_160573 | JGI IMG/M metagenome (GOLD analysis project Ga0210391, IMG submission 160573) | Forest soil microbial communities from Barre Woods Harvard Forest LTER site, Petersham, Massachusetts, United States - Inc-BW-C-12-O ...
AACAAGTTGGGCGGAACGGAGCGATGTTCAAACCAGGCTCTCCCAGAGCGTCGATTTGTCGTCAATTTATCAAAGTCGATTTATCGTCAATTTATCAAAGATGATCGCCGAAGCTGGTTTTTCGGCAGTTGTGGAACCGTCTCTGGAGACGGGCAGAATTCTGGATGCTCCACTCTGGGGAATGATGGCAGAGTTTGGGAACGGGTGTCTGTGATGGAAGTACATCAAATTTGTGATGAAAAAAACGGCCGTGATGCTGTAATGATCGCCGGATGCGCGGGAGATTATTTTTCGACTGTCTTGATGTCCAGACTACGCCAGAGATACCAGCAGGCGATCGAGCGATAAGGAGCCCAGGGCTTGGCGATCTTCAGCAACACAGCCGGTTTCGGCCATTTTCGCTTCTTGTAATGCTTCTTGATGGCAGCCTGAACTCCGTAGTCGCCGACAGGCATAATATCCGGACGCCGCAAGGTGAACATCAGGAACATGTGCGCGGTCCAGACGCCGACACCTTTGACCTGGGTGAGATGCGCGATCACTTCTTCTTCCGTCATGTTCGACATGCGCTCGAATTCCAATAGGCCGGCTGCCGTTTTTTCGGAGAGATCGCGTAAGTAGGAGGTCTTCTGCCGCGACAGGCCGACGCCTCGCATTTCGGCGTCGGTTAATTTGAGAATGCCCTGCGGGGTCAGCGGATCTCCGGCAAGAGCGGTGAAGCGATCGAAGATGGTGGCGGCGGCTTTGCCGTTCAACTGCTGGTAGAGGATCGATTCCGCCAACGTGTGGAATGTGGGCTCGCCAAACTGCATGCGGCAAGGGCCGATGCGCGCGATGATCTCCGCCAGAATGGGATCGGATTTCTTCAGATGCCTGGTCGCCGATCCGTGGTTCGCCTTGTGTGGCCTCGTCTTGCGCATCGTTACCAACTCCTAGGCTGACGGAGGGAAAGTTTAGCACAGGGGCGAACAGGTGGCGAATTTTGAGGAAAGCTCGGCGGCGTGGTTTCGACGTTTCGGCTGTCAGCAGCTGTTGTGGCCGGGCGAGGACGCCAGCCTCTCCACCGGCCACAGACTCAGGACGGGAAATGGAAATGTACGTCGTGACGGGAGGCTACGGGCGTGCCATCTAGCGTGGCTGGCTGGTAATGCCAGCGGCGTAGTGTGGCTTCGATCTTTTCATCGATTCCGTGGCCGATCGCCTGCACAATCTTGGTTTCGACCACATTGCCTGCGGAGTCGATCGTCACCTCAATAACTACATCCCCCACCAGGTCGCGGGGTAGCTCGGCGCGGTCCACGGGAGGGTCGGGATACACGGTCGGATACGCGACGTGGACTTCGTGGCCGGTGATTGGTCCATCGATCATGGTGCCGAGTGGTGATCCGGCATGGGAGTTATGATCGCTGGCCTCAGCGTCGGCGATGACAGGCGACGGCTGAGGCTCCGGCGCAGGCTTCTGAGTCTTTGGCTTCGGGCGTTGCTTGTTCGCTTGCAGCGGAAATTGTAGCTTGGCGGGGTCGGGGGGCGTGTCGTTGTTCGCGTCCGGCGGAAAATAGACCAGTTTGTAGGTGTGGGAGCCGTCGCCATGGGCGAGCCAGGCGGGACTGATTTCGATGGCCTTAGGATTGTGGAACACGATCGCGGCCAGCAGCGCCAGATGCGCTGCTACCGACACAATTACTGCTCGATGTCGCCGGAATCCCGAAGTCACCGAGTTTGGGGTTGGATTTGGCTGAAAACCAGTAAACACGACAATCTCTAGCTTACTGGATTGACGGGCGAAAGGAGAAAAGGTTTTTGGGAGGGTCCAAGCTCCCTCAGAGACGCGGATTTCTGCGTCTCCGGGGCTATGAGCCAGCCTGCTGCGCGGCTATGTCGCCGATTACCGGCAGCTTGAACTCTTGTCCCTGATAGGCCTTGAGGGCCAGAATCAGCAAGATTACAAACAAAACCAGACTCACTAGAGGCCACAGAAAGAGTACCGCCCATCCCAGGAATGGGATGTGACCGATGATTGCCAAGCCGATGTCCACCGCGACCCAGGCGACAAAGAAGAAGATGGATTGAAAGGCGTGGAAGCGGACAAAGCGCCGCTTATTAAAAGGCTCGAGCACAAGAAACAAAATTGCCGGAATGATCGTCAGGTAGGCCAAAGCGCCGGCTACGTTATCGGTGAGCCCGGCGGCTGCGGTTGGGGCTACGTTCACGGTTTGTGGGGCGCCAGCACACTTCGGGCAGGCCGCTCCATCCGCGATCTGGGTTCCACAGGTTGGACAAAAGGCCACAGAGCCTCCTCTTAGAGACGATCAAAAGACGAGAGGCAAGGTATCAGAATGCTCGGCGGCGCGCAATGGGCGAGGGGCGGGCGTTGTGAGTGTTCACTTTCTTCGTCTTTTCATGCCTTATCTTCTGGTCTCTCATCCTTCATTTGAGGCTGGCAAGAAGAATAAGAAAGTTATGCATAGTAGTAACGGCCGGTGTGTCCGACTGCCCAAGGGCGTCGTCCCCCTCAAACAGCAGCGTCCACCCAAAAGCAATCGGACACCTCGCCGCGCTCGGCGCCACTAACGGAGATCAAAATAACGTGGCGCCGGGCAAACTTTTGCACATCTCGCAGTACGAGATCAGGAATATGCCGGCGGAGACTCTTGCCGTTCAATCGCCTCTAAAACGGCGGCGACCGCATACCATGCTTCGACCGGATCTATGAAACCGCATCCCCGAATCGCGGAGGATATAAGTTCACTGAGCTTGGAGTCTTGCAGGCCTTCCAACCCCGCTACTGATTCATCGAGCTCTTGGAGCACGAGTAGCAACTGTGAGATTCGTCTGTCTGCGATGTGAACCGTCGAATGCGGAAGAATCTTAGTATCATCAGAATTTGGCCGCACGCTTTCGAGGTACGGATCCGAAAACGACTGATTTATTTTGTCCATCGTTGCCTCTCTCTAGTTCAGAACTTGAGAGTTCAGCGCTCAAGTTCTGGGTTCGCATGAATGCCGGCGGCGCTCACGTTAGTCCACGTTGAGGGGAGTTATCGCCTATCAATCAAGCCAGACCAAAGCGGACGATGGAACGAAACTCCATGGTCGGCGTGGCGACTTTGACCGTGGCGAGTCAGCGTTAATACGAGAACTACGCGCACGGCGCGGAGCAATAGATGAACTACCCCTTGAAACAAGGCGATGTTTTCAGGCTGGACGGGACTTCAGATCAGCAACGTGCAGAGGAGATCCTGAAGAGAATGTGGATTATGCCGAACTGGTGTGTAGGGTGATTTTCGCTCGTGCGCCTGGGCGCTGACGCCTAGTCTTGCTTCAAAAACCTGCCTCGGAAGAATGACCGGGGCAACGGCTGGGCGAACGAATCTGATGCCAGGAACTACTGGAGGCGCCTGATTTACGGGAGTGTCAACTTCGTTGTAGGAAGTCTCAGGAAGGTCGGTCTGCGGGATAGCGGAGACGCAGATGACTGCCGCCAGCAGAAAAAGAACGAATACCCAAACGCTTCGCCTCAACCCGGCACCCCCGCGATTGTTAACAATAGCTCGCTAACTAATGGTTTGTCAAAGTACTAAGGAGCTATATTGCTACCATTGGCAGTAAGTGCAAATACCTTCACATTTGACTCTATTTTGTCTTCAGACCTGCGTCGTTTTTTCGTTTCGTTAGTCTCGAAAAATGCAACCGGAATCCCCCGGCACGGAGGGGCTGGTCGCTATCTGCAACCCCTTGCCACATTCGCGGATGATGAAATGATCTTTGCCCAACGGCCAAGTTCCCACTATCATTTCAGGTTCTCGATTTTATGTTCGGGGTTCAGTCAACGGGGTGAGGAATTAGCTTCCGCTATTTCAGTCTACTGAAAGGTACTGATGATCACTATTGTTTCCGGGTTACCGCGGTCGGGCACATCGCTGATGATGCAGATGCTGGACGCTGGCGGATTGCCGATTCTTTCCGATGGCGAGCGCAAGGCCGACACCGACAACCCCAAGGGCTATCTGGAGTGGGAGCGTGTCAAACAACTTCCAAAAGATCCCGGTCTGATTGCAGAGGCCGAGGGCAAGGTGGTAAAAGTCATCTCGCAACTGATTCTGTCGTTGCCGCCGGGCCACGAATACCGCGTCATTTTTATGCAGCGACCGCTTCCTGAAGTGTTGAAGTCGCAGGATGAAATGCTGCGGCGGCGCGGCAATGCGGATTCGATTGCGGATCACTCTCCCATCGAAGAAGCCTTTCAGCGTCACTTGGTTGAGGTGAATAAGTGGCTTACGAGTAAGGAAAACGTGAAGCTCTTGCGCGTGCATTATCATCGGGTGCTGCGCGAACCGAAGGTAGTCGCCGAAGAAATAGCTGCGTTCTTACAAATGCCGCTCGATATGGAGGCTATGGTCCAACAGGTGGACGGCAGCCTTTATCGGAATCGGATGAAGAAGTAGCGTCGCATTGGGCATGGCCGATATGCTTAGATGGAAGGCCCGCGCAGCGGCATCCAGCGCGCGATTGCGACCAAGAGAAGGCTTGCGCCAGGAACACGCAGAGGAGCACAAGGGCATTTAGGGCTACGTGCGCATAGCCGAGTTTGTCGACATCGATAATGGGGTAGAGGTAGATACCCGTACTTACGCCCCGGGCCGATGAGTAAACGAGAAGATTGCGGGGTACGCGAGCCATGCGGGAACGTCTTGAAAGCGAAGACTGTGTTTAGTGCTGCCTTCATCCCCGTCAGCACCCTGGCGCACGAATATCAGCCGATACAAGAGATACAAAATTGCGATGGCATCGTGGAGAATCACGTCGGGCGATTTTCTGCAAACCCTCTGGTGCCCTGCACGGTGGGGAACATTCAGGCCTCGCCTACCCCGTCCGTGTCGACGGTAGCGCGAATCCGATCTTGCTTCGCCGACTCGCAGGATGGTTCATCAGACGCTTTATGACGGCGAAAATTTCCTGGATCGCGCCGTCGTGTATCTCCACATGTTTTTCAACCTCCTCGATTCTATCGGCTAGTTCTCTATTTGCCGCCAGCAACTCGCGCAATCGGACAAACGCGCGGACAATGAAAACACTCATTTCCACCGCCTGCTCTGAGTTGAGCACCGTTGCTGCCATGATTGCGCCGTGTTCGGTGAAGGCATATGGCAAGGAACGCCGGCCACCACGACCGATGTTTGAGGTCGCAAATTGCGACCGCAAAGATTTGTTTTCGTGGGCAGTGAGTTGGAACATGAAGTCTGCGGGAAATCTTTTGCGGTTGCGTTTCACTTGCTCGTTCAAACGCTTTACAGGCACATCGTAGAGATCTGCGAGGGCCGTGTCGAGAATGACTTTCTGGCGCCGCAGAATCAGTATCCGAAGGTCGATGGAGAGTGCAGCAGCTTTTTTTCGGATGGCAACGGCGCGCGGCGATCGTTTTGGTTTCGGCGAAAGGGTTCGCATCCTGCCATCGTAGACGTTTGCAAACAGTCGACGCTGTGACGAGCGGACGCTTTGAATGTGATGAACAAAACCCAGCTGCAGGGCGCTCTGGCGAGGGAATGCTTCGAGTTTGACGGAGAATCTTTGCGGTCGCAATTTGCGACCGCAAACAAAAGTTACGTGATACTCACTTCCGTATAGGTTCCATAAACCTGCCGCAGGGCTTCGCAAATTTCGCCTACAGTGGCATAGGCCCGAACTGCATCGACGATGTAGGGCATAGTATTGACGTCGGAAATATTTCCATTAGTACCTGCGGTGGGAGTCTTGGCGGCTGCTTGTTTTAGAGCATCGAGGCAGCGCTGCACTCCTTCATTCGAACGGCGAGCGCGCAAGGCTTTGAGCTTCTTCTCTTGAGCGCGGGCCACCGATTCGTCGATGTAGAGGATGTGCGGAGATTCTTCTTCGATGACGAAATCATTCACGCCGACGGTGATTTTCTCGTTGGCTTCGGCAGCGCGCTGGTATTGATAACTGGACTCAGCAATTTCTTTCTGCGGATATCCACGCTCGATCGCTTTGACCATTCCTCCCATATTGTCGAGTTTCTCGAAGTAATCGAAGGCGCCGTTCTCCATGTCTAGGGTTTGCTTCTCGACGAAGTAGCTGCCGCCGAGCGGATCGACAGTTTGGGCAACTCCGGACTCGAAGGCAATAATCTGCTGCGTGCGTAGCGCAATGCGCGCGGCTTCCGCCGTGGGCAAGGCGAGCGCTTCATCATAGGCGTCGGTGTGCAAGGACTGTGTGCCGCCGAGAACCGCCGCCAGCGCCTGCAGGGCTACGCGCGCGATGTTGTTCATAGGTTGCTGTGCAGGCAGCGAGACGCCAGCGGTTTGAGTGTGGAAGCGCATCAGGCGGGTGCGGTCGTTCTTCGCACCGAAACGGTCCTTCATCAGGCGATACCAGATCTTGCGCGCGGCGCGATATTTGGCGATCTCTTCAAAGAAATCATTGTGCGCATTGAAGAAGAAGCTGAGGCGCGGCCCGAAGTCATCGATGTCAAGGCCACGGCGGCGCGCCCACTCGACGTATTCGACGCCGTCGTAAATGGTGAAGGCGAGTTCTTGGAGCGCGGTCGATCCGGCTTCGCGAATGTGATAGCCGCTAATGGAGATGGTGTTGAAACGCGGGGTAAACTTTGATCCGAACTCGAAGGTGTCGATGACAAGGCGCATCGAGGGTGCAGGCGGATAAATGTATTCCTTCTGGGCAATGTATTCCTTGAGAATATCGTTTTGGAGAGTGCCGGAAATTTTCTTCCAGTCGACGCCTTGCTTCTCCGCGACCACGAGATACATGGCCCAGAGCACGCTGGCCGGTGAATTGATGGTCATCGACGTGGTGATTTTGTCGAGGGGAATGCCGTCGAAGAGAATCTCCATATCTTCGAGCGAATCGATCGCCACGCCGCACTTGCCGACTTCGCCTTCGCTGGCGGGGTGATCGGAGTCGTAGCCCATCAGAGTCGGCAGATCGAAGGCAACCGAGAGTCCGCCTCCGCCGTGTTCGAGAAGATATTTGTAGCGCTGGTTGGTTTCCTCGGGCGATGCGAAACCGGAGAACATGCGCATCGTCCAAAGCTTGCCACGATAGCCAGTAGCGTGAATCCCGCGCGTGTAGGGCGGTTGGCCGGGATAGCCGAGGTATTGATCGTAATTCCAGTCGGCGGGAAGATCGGCCTGAGTGTAGAGGCGGCGGATTGGAGCGTTGGAGATGGTGCTAAAACGCGCATGGCCGTGTTCGTCGAGATTAGTCCCGGTGGCAGCGCCGATCGGTTTTTCGGGAGCCTTGTCGAGGGTGGGCGCTAGAGTCTTCTCGGCCCAATCTTTTTCAGAATCGGTGGGATGACGCCCTTCGAAGACATCAGAAATCGGGCTTTCGGTGATCGTCTTGCGCACATCGGCTCTTGGTTTCTCTGGCATTCAGTCCACCGCGTTAGTTGCCACTCTCAGTTGATGATAGAGGAGCGATTGCCATGCTGCAAAATGGCGCAACCGACCGAGCGGTTGGTGAAGTCAAATTCTGAAGCAAGCGCTTGACGCTTGTTTTATTGCGCACCTATGCTTGTCTTCTTTCCGCGGAGGGAATCTGAGAGCTTTTCGGCGTCTGTTGCAGCGTACTCCGTTCTACGGCGTGTATAAGGCATTGGGCCATTATCCAGACTACTGGTACTGGATATTGCGCGGACGACCGGCGCGTTCTCCGCATCTGTTGAAGCAGAAAGTGGTGCGCGAATACGGCGAGAAATTCAAGCTGCGGACATTGGTCGAAACTGGAACTTACTACGGCGAGATGGTTGCGGCTATGAAGAATCGTTTCGATCGTATCTACTCCATCGAGTACGTTCCGGCATTAGCGGAGCGGGCCACACGCAAATTCGCGCGCGACGAATATGTGCGAATCTTTTGTGGAGATAGCCGCGTTGTTATGCCCGAGGTGCTCGCATTATTGACAGGCCCGGCACTGTTCTGGCTCGACGCCGGTTACTACGGCTGGGTTGGAATTCGAACGAATGAGCAGCGCCTGTCGGCGGAGTTGGAGATGATTCTTAGCCATCCGTACCCGCACGTGATCCTGCTCGATGACGCACGCGGATTGACGGGACGGGATGGAATTCCTTCGGTTGGTGACGTGAAGGCTTATGTAGAGGCGAAGTTTCCGCAACGGCTGGTGGAAGTAAAGTACGACATTATGCGCGTTACACTGCGGGAATAGGGAGACCTTCGGAAGATACGGTGAAGCATTTTTTGCATTTGCGTTTCTAATTACATCGTCTTCATAAAAACGGGCCGCCCGAAGACGGCCCTGTTTAGAATCCCTTGAGAATCTGAAGACTAGAATACGTCTCGGATAGTGCGGTTGACCAATCCCACGGAATTATTCGCTGCTTCACCGGCTGCATAGCTAAACGTCGCGGACTGATCCGGAAGACTGATGTTCTGCGATGTCAAAATGGTTGTGGTGCCGGAGGCGACGATCTGCACGAGATAGGTGCCGGCCGGTATGAATATCCCCTGCTCTGTATCAGGATTCGCGGTTACGGTGTAGGTTTTGGGGCTCTTAACATCCAATTGCGTCAGCGTCGCTTGCAAGGCTGGAGCATCGGCAGATTGAGCGAAGACGAAATGGGCATCGCCGGACGCTACTGGTGAGAAGTTATCGGTGAAAGTAAGCACGGCAGGTTGACCGCTACTGATCGCGGCTACAGCCGACACATTTGCACCCGGGCCCAGAGTTACCGAGGAGTCAATCAATGGTGTATTCGTGCAAGGCGCCAAGGTATTAGCCGGGCTGATCTGGACGTCGTACGTTCCGGGGGCGAGCGTGTAAGGACCAGTTGTGCTGCCGAACGTCAGACCATGCGTAGGACACTTGCCGCCAATCGAAATGTCGATGGGCAGGCCGGGGTTGAGATTAGAGGCAACATCGCGGCCGGGAATGCCATGCACGATGTAAAGGTAAGCATTATTTTGGGCGAGGGCAGAGGCGCCCAGAGCCAGAGACAAGGTTGCGAGCTGCAGAACGACACGTGTGCGAAGTTTCATAAGTCTCCTTAAGGTTGTCTAAGTGTTGGAAAGGTGCGGCGCTAATTTGGTAGATGAAAGCCTCAACGCAGATGAGCTACGTCGAGCGATTCATCGTTTCACTCCTGCGACCCCAACCCGGAAGCGCTCTAGCTTCGTCTGAATGAAACCCGCTTTCCTAATGGAAGTTGCCCCGGACCGGAAAAAAAATTTGAAAACAAGAAACGTGGAGCACAGATTGTCCGGCTGTGGCCTTACCTGGAAGCGCAGGCCAGCATGGCTATTTCGATTCTTGCTTATGCGTGAGTTCCCATGCCTTCGCATATTTCCACGAGACGTAAACCGCGTGGTAGAGGTGCAGGAGCAAGCCTTCGCGGCCATCGAGAAATCCGAGGCGGAAAAAATAGTTATAGATGAACGTTGCTAGTGGGCGCAGGACGATGTTGAAGAGGCTGAAGCCTTGTTGGCCATTAGCGACTGCCATCTCCGCGCCGAGGGAGGAGTAGCGGTTCATGTGGTCGATGTAGTCGGCGAGAGTGGGGTAGGAGTGGTGGAGTAGAGAGCCTTGCAGGCTGCTGGTTGGCCCATTGAGTTGAATGTCCTCATGAACCGCTCGGTTCTCGAAAGTGCCGGCACCGCGACGGAAGAGACGCAGCTTCGGATCAGGCCAGAATCCACCATGCTCGATCCATCGGCCGAGAAAGTGATTCTTGCGGGGAATCCAATAGCCAGCCGGCATACCCTTGATTTTGTCGAGATGCCTTGATCCAGCGGATGCTTGCTCTGCCGTCAGGCACCAATTGTGGCTACGCTCTGCCGGATTGATCGCGCTGATCGCTTCATGATTCTCGAGTTCAACAGCAAGGTCCGGCCCAACTTCTTCATCCGCATCCAAACTTAAGATCCAATCGCCCGTTGCTTTGTCGAGCGCTGAATTTTTCTGCGCGGCGTAGCCTTTCCATTCTTCGATGAAAACTTTCGCGTCATACGATCTTGCTATTTCGACGGTGCGGTCGGTTGAGTTGGAGTCGACTACGATGATCTCGCCTTTGCCGTGGGCGACTAGCCGCTGCACGCTGGCCAGAGTGCGTCCGAGGTTGGCCTCTTCGTTGTGGGTGATGATTACTACGGAGAGGATCACGCGAGGCTCCTGCCGCTGCTGACGGAGTACCTGCCGAGCTGTGCTCGGCTTGGACGGGCGGGGTCGCCCGTCCCCACACTAGCCTTCTCTACACTTGCCTTGCCGATCGCATAAAGCGTCACGGAGAGAGGATACGCGAGAGGCGTCAGGCGGCAAAAGAAAAACGCGCAAAAGGGAAACGCCGAGCGAGGACGCCCGGCGTTCTATCGATAGTGTCTTGTGGTGCTACTGTTGCGGTTGCGCCGGCGCGTTCGCCGGGACTTGCTGTTCGGCTGGCCGCGGCGCCACGTGGGGAATATTCGGTGTGTGCGTGACCTGGCCGCGCACGGCGTCGGCAATCATGATACCGGCGTGATCGAGCAGGAGACCGATGGACCGATCCAGTTCGACTTCTGCTTTTTCATACAGCGCTTTGGCAGAGACGAGCGTCACTTCGGCCTGGGTTAGGGCTGTCTGGTTCTGCAGCACGAGAGTTGAAGTGGATGCGCCAAGCGCGTACTTCTTTTGTTCGGCGTCGAGAGACTGGCGAGCCAGATCCACGGCCGCTTGTGCGGAATCGACGCTGGCTCGATTCTGCTGCACCCCGAACTGCGCATTGCGCACTTCTATGCGGATCTGATTCTCGATCTGCTGGATACGTAACTGGGCTTGACGGTATTCGAATTCAGAGCGCACCTGCACCGACTGAGCCGCTCGGTTTCGTAGCGGGATATTAATGTTAACTCCCACGCCTTTGTCGGGTGCGGTCGAATTAATGAGCTGATTTAAGGTGCCACCGTAACTAACAGTCGGAGCAATTGGGACTAGGGTAGGGGGAGGGTTCGGCGGGACCTGGAATGCGGGGTTTGGACCCGCACAAAATCCCTGGGCCTGTTCGGACGGCGGCTGATTGGCGCAAAGATTGCCCGGATTTTGCGTTCCTCCTAGACCCTGGCCACTGTAATAGGCGAACAGATCTACAGAGGGGAGCAAGGCGCTCCGGATCGCCTTGTTACTGATCTCCGTGTTCGTGAGATTGATACGCTGTTCCGCGAGTTCTGGACGATGACTTAGAGCATCGTTTACCAAGTCTTGAGTGGGGACAACCGCC
>Ga0210391_10004764_pt1 | contig 11235 bp, 5 predicted proteins | sample IncBWC12OmetaG_FD_160573 | JGI IMG/M metagenome (GOLD analysis project Ga0210391, IMG submission 160573) | Forest soil microbial communities from Barre Woods Harvard Forest LTER site, Petersham, Massachusetts, United States - Inc-BW-C-12-O ...
CAACGAGTGGCGCGTGAACTTCGTCTTCCATTTCCACTCCTTCGTGGATCGGACGACGTGGCTGGCATTTACAACATTCTCTATCGTTACTTGTTTGACCGACACCGCGACCTCACCCTCCCGACTTCGTTCCTGATTAATGAGAGGGGAGACATCGTCAAGGTCTACCAGGGACCAATAAACGCCGAGCACGTTGACCAAGATTTTCGACATATTCCGCAAACTGTTGCTGAGCGGTTCGCGAAAGCTCTGCCTTTTCCTGGCGTGAGTGACGCGCTGGAGTTTCGGCGCAACTATCTTTCCTATGGTTCCGTTTATTTCCAGCGAGGCTATTTGGATCAGGCGGAAGCGTCATTCAGGCTGGCTCTGAGCGACAATCCGTCGAGCGCAGAAGCTCTCTACGGGCTGGGAAGCGTCTACCTGAAACAGGAAAAGAGCAGGGAAGCGCGAGAGAGCTTTGAACGTGTGATCAAACTTCGCGCGGGCTATCCCGATACTCTGCCGAATGCGTGGAACAATCTTGGCCTCCTGGAAACGCAGGAAGGGCGCACGCCGGAGGCGGTTTCGTGTTTTCAGGAGGCTCTCCGGCTGAGCCCCGATCATTTGATCGCCCTTGATAATTTGGGGAACGCGTACCGCCAGCAGAAGCAGTGGGAGCAAGCTCGCACAGTGCTGGAGCGCGCTGTCGCGGTTGGACCTCAGGATCCAGAGGCGAACTACAGTCTGGGGATGGTCTTCGCACAAATGGACGACAACGATCAAGCCTACGAATATCTGGAAAGAGCATTGAAGTTCCGTCCTGCGTATCCAGAAGCCTTGAATAATCTTGGCGTGCTTTACCTGCGCACGCGGCGACGGGACGAGGCGGTTGCTAGTTTCGAAGAATGCATCCGGGCTGCGCCCAGCTTCGATCAGTCCTACTTGAACCTCGCCCGCGTCTACACAATCGAAGGCACGCCTGAAAAGGCCCGCGCCGTTCTCCTCGAACTACTCAAACAGCATCCTGATCACGTCTCTGGGATGAAGATGCTGGAGCAACTGCCGAAATAGGATATGGGCCGCGCCTTAGCACCCGAGTAGGCTTTGCCGCGCCGGTTTACAATGCGATGCGGAGGATTCATGTCGAAATCGCGCAGGCAATTCTTGGCGGCAACATCGCTCACTCTGCTAGGAGCGGCTGCTGCATCTCTCAGCAAGGCTCAAGTGTCCACCGACCTGCCCCCGGGTTCACCATCTGCGTTCGGTACTGGTCCTGCGGTTGGACCCGAGGTCACCGTCTCCACCTTTGCCGAAGCCGAGAAGCTTGCGCAAGTGTCGTTGAGTAACGCCGAGCGAGTGATGGCGGCCACGAGCTGGCGAAAGACGATGGCTGGGTTGTATGAGCGACGGACAGGCCCCCGCAAACTGGCGCTCGAAATCACGCTTGCTCCTGCTTCACGCTGGGATCCGGTACTCCCCGGCCAGAAAACCCTGCCGCAACGAGACCGCTTTATCCGCAGCCATGCCGATCCTTCTCCATTGCCGGCCAACGATGAAGACATCGCTTTCGCTTCGGTGACTCAGCTTTCGCGTTGGGTCGAAAGTCGAAAACTGAGCTCGCAGCGATTGACGAATCTTTATCTCGAACGATTGGAACGTTTCAATCCCAGGTTGCGTTGTGTAATCACGCTCACGCGCGAATTGGCTCTTGCCCAAGCCAGGCAAGCAGACGAAGAAATCGCTGCCGGTAGATATCGCGGGCCGTTGCACGGCATCCCTTGGGGAACCAAGGATCTTCTCGATACTGCCGGAATTCCTACTACCTACGGCGCCGAGCCTTTCCGAAACCGCGTCCCAATGGACGACGGCGCGGTGGTGAAACGCCTGCATAACGCGGGCGCCGTACTGGTGGCAAAGCTGAGCTTGGGCGCTCTGGCGCTCAATGACATTTGGTTTGGCGGGCAGACCATGAATCCGTGGCTTCCGGAAGAAGGAGCGTCAGGTTCGAGCGCTGGACCAGGAGCGGCAACGGCCGCCGGGTTGGTTGGCTTCGCCATTGGGAGTGAAACCGGCGGCAGCATTGTGAGCCCCTCGATGCGTTGCGGGATTACTGGGCTACGGCCCACCTATGGGCGCGTGCCGCGCACGGGCGCGATGACGTTGTGCTGGTCGTTGGACAAACTTGGTCCCATGGCCCGCAGCGTTGAGGACACAATGCTGGTGTTGCAGGCAATTTCTGGGCCAGACCCGGGTGATGTCGACAGCGTACCCAGCAAGCTTGATTTCGACGCGAGTGCGAGCGTACAAGGGCTGCGCGTGGGATACTTTCCTCCTTGGATGAACGAGAGGCCTGCCACCGAAGTCGACCGTGCCGCTCTGGATGCCGTTAAGAAAGTTGGGATGGTCCCGGTAGAAGTGGCGATTCCAGACTGGCCGTATGGATCGCTCAGTCTGATTCTCTTCGCTGAAGGCGCAGCAGCGTTCGAGGAACTTGGGCTCAACGGCGGAATGGATCAACTTCGAGTTCAGAGCCCGGACGCATGGCCCAACATTTTTCGGGAGGCACGGTTTCTCTCAGCGGTCGATTACGTGCAAGCCGACCGGCTTCGCCGCAAAGTGGCGGAGGAGATGGTGCGCGTCTTCTCGCAGGTGGATCTGCTTCTGGTGCCATCGCTGCGCGACGAAATGCTTACCATCACCAACTTCACCGGACATCCCTCGCTCACACTGCGCGCGGGTTTTGTCGAAGTGTCGCGGGCGCGAAGCGACTGGGCACCAGACCCAAACGTGCCGCTCCCGTCGTTTTCTCCTCCGCGCCGAGTGCCTCACGGGGTTACTCTGATCGGTAGGCTGTTTGACGAGGGCACTCTGGCAAGCGCGGGGCTGGCGCTGGAACGCAGCTTTGGAGTAGTAGGCGACCGTCCGCCGGGATTTTGACTGGGAGGAAATCCGGCGCCAGGAGGGTCGACCACTTTTCTGGCTACCCAAAATTCGCCTGCTCAGCGCGCTCTACCGCTTCTGTGGAGTCGCGGAGGTTAACAGTTCCACGAACATTTTGTAGAACTTCTCGGTATCCAAATCGTCCTGTACTTCGACCGGCTGGAGTTCGACCTTGGGCTTATCTGTTTCGATCCAGGTTAGCGTGTCTCCGTAGCCGAAGCCGCGGTCCAGATCGACATCCATAAAGCGGTTTTCTTTTGCCTTGATCAGGGTGGGATCGAGCCATGCTGCGGCGGCCAACTCATCCCATAAATAGTTGTATTCCCCGTGCAGGCGAGTGTATTGACCGATATAGCGCGCAGCTGGAGAATTGCCAGCCTTAACACGATCGATAAGTTCGGAAGTCATTCTTGTCTTGACCGAAATATCCACGGGCGTGCAGATGATTTTTTTCCATGGGGCGTGCAGCACAATGTGAGCCGCTTCTGGATCGAACCAGAGGTTGAATTCGCGACGCGGAGTATTGATGAATTCCGGATCGGACGTCTGCGGATTCAGGCTCGCGCCCATGAATACCAGTTCCTTCGCCATCCCTGCAAAGTCGGGGTCGATGGAAATCGCCAGGGCCAGGTTCGTCATTGGCCCGCCCTCATAGATCGTGACTTCATAGGGAAATTTGTGGACGATGCGGATCAAAAAATGAGCCGCATCTTCGTCGGCAGGCTTGGTGCTTGGCTTGCCCTCCGGCAAGTCTCCCAAGTCGTCGGGCGGGTGATAGAACCGCGGCGTCCAGGCTCCCAGCCAGGCTACCGAGCCGTAGCGTTGCTCCCAAAGCTCCGTCTCCTGCTTTCGCCGCACCAGCGGGTACTCTGCACCCGGCACGACTGGTATATCGGTTCGTCCGATGAGTTCGAGCATGCGCAAAGTGTGGGCAACCTCCGTCCTTAGCCATTGGTCGCCCGTCACAACCGTGATGCCCAGCACTTGGGTCTGCGGAGACTGGATTAGCAACAGGATCGACTGCTGGTCGGTTCCGGCCGGGCCCGCCGCGTCCTGGTCGATGATGACCTTGCGCTTTTGTCCCCACGAGACGGCGCATGTTGTGACCAGAACCGCGGTTATAAATAAGCAGCATCTGCAAAATCTCATCTTCACCTCAGGTTAGCTGATGGCCATTATAAGTCGATTGCGGATCCCGGTTCGGGCATCTAGAATGGCGACCGGAAGATCGATCTCACTTTGCCTTTCCGATGTCTGCTTATTTCACAGGCCGACTCCGGCTGAGCGCATGCCAGCCCGGTCGGAACGAACTTCGTTGCGCTTACATCATGGCGGTCGCCTTCTGTTTCGCTGCCGTCCTTATTCAGGGACAACCAGTTCGGGCACAATGGAAGGATCCAGCGGGCTCAGCAACGTTGCGGGGATCCGTAATGGATGTGAGCGGCCGTCCGGTTGCAACCGCCATTGTTTACCTGCAGGCTAACAATGGGACACAAAGGCTGACTGCGCGCACAGATTCAGAGGGTAGCTACAGTTTTCCTCTGCTCAGTGAGGGCATCTATAAGCTGCGTGTGGAGATGGCAGGATACGCGAGCGCGAATTTCGGTCCCTGCGTCCTTGCGCCGAAAGAGACGAAGAAGGTTGATCTGATACTTGAGCCAGCGTCGGTTTCCGCACCGAAGGAGGGTTCGCCGGGCACATCCTCGGGAATCTCGGGAGCGGAAAAGCCGCAGTATTTCGATGAACCCCAATTTACTGTTGCCGGTGTTACCGAAGCCATGAATCCCGGCGGGCACGGGTCCAACACCGTTCTGAGCACTACGGAATCACTGGCGAAGGAAACGGTCTCGCTCGGCAAGATTGGAGCGAATGCGGAATCCAGCACGTCCCGAACGCCCGCTGCGTCGCCTTCGTCGAGAGCCGCCGCGGAAGAGTCACTACGTGTGGAGGCTGAACGCGAACCTAAGAACTTTGAGGCCAATTACCGGCTCGGAAAGATGCTTGTCGACGACGGGAAGGCTCGGGAAGGGCTTCCGTATCTCGAGCGGGCTTCTCAACTCAATCCTGGCGACTACGAAAACGCATACGAACTTGTGCTTGCCCGATCGGCCACCGGTCAATATCAAGCCGCTCGTACGGGGGCGCGAGCGCTGCTCGCCAAGCCGAACTTTGCCGTACGGCAGCAGTCCGAAGTCCATCACCTGCTGGGCAACATCGAAGAAAAAGCCGGTGATCCTCTCGAAGCAGTTCGCGAATACCAAAGAGCAGCGGAACTGGATCCGAGCGAACTTAATCTTTTCGACTGGGGAGCGGATCTGCTGATGCATCGCGCGTTTGAGCCGGCCATCGAAGTATTTACCCAGGGGAATCGCCTGTTTCCGCGTTCAGCCCGAATGCTGGCCGGAATCGGTGTAGCTTGGTACGCTCGAGGTGGTTACGATCAGGCTGCCCGGAGTCTTTGCGAGGCGTCCGACTTAGATCCCAACGACTCCAACCCTTACCTCCTTCTGGGCAAAATGCAAAGTGTCGAAACCATGCAATCGGAATGCGTGGTAGAGAGGCTGAAACGGTTTGTCGGGCTCCAGCCTGAAAATGCCGTGGCCAACTACTATTACGCACTCGTTCTTTCGAGACAAGATGGTTCGCAGGACGCCAACGATTTGGCCCAAGCGGAGTCGTTGCTGGATAACGCCGTGCGTCTTGACCCCAAGCTCGCCCCTGCCTATCTGCAGTTGGGAATTCTCTATTCGCAGCGGGGTAATTCTTCCAAAGCAATCTCTGCCTATCAAAAAGCGATCGAAGCCAATCCACAATTGGACGAGGCACATTACCGGCTTGCTCAAGGCTACAACCGCGGTGGAGAAAAGTTGAAGGCGCAAGCTGAGCTGCAGCTCTACGAGCAACTGTCAAAGAAAACCGCAGAGGAATCCGAGCGCCAGCGGCGGGAGATCCAGCAGTTTGTGTACACCTTGCGGGACGGAACCTCTGTCTCACAACCACAATAGAACGCTGGATTCTTTACCCCTCGAGTTCACGCGCCCTTCGCCCTAGAACCTCAACTTAAGCGCAAACTGGATCGAGCGCGCGTCATTTACTGTTTGATTGATCGTCTGACTCACCACACCGAAACTGCTGGGCGTACTGATGTCTTGCTGGCCGGTGCCTGCGATGCCAGGTAAGAAGAAATGAGGATGATTAAAGAGATTAAAGAACTCCGCCCGGAAATCCAATCCCATGTTCTCCCAAGGCAGCGGGAAATGTTTAATCAGTGAAAAATCGGTATTTACAAAGCGAGGTCCGTAAACGGGTGCACGAGGAGCGTCCCCCAGTTCGCCAGCGGGCGCTTTCTCGAATGCACAAGGATTAAACCAATTGGCAAGCGTGTGAATCTGAGCTGGCGCGGCGCAAGTTGGATTGGCTGCAACAGGACCCGCTTGGTTGGGATTACCGACCTCGTTCGGGCGTTGCAAAACTAAACCGTTATAAAAGAAGAAAACACCAGACTCATCAGCGCTATCGACCACGAATAGCGGGAAGCCGGACTCGGCCCTCTCGATGACATTCACTTCCCAGTTTCCCAACACCGCGTTGGTGGCTCCGCTCCAGTTGCTCCCAAAGTACTTGCCCTTGCCAAAGGGAAGATCATAGAGCACGCTGGCGGTGAATACGTCATTGAGATTCAATTGCGACAAACCCCAATCCAACTTCTGGGCTCCCGGCAGCGGCCAATAGAGTGCGCCAGGATTACTGCCCAAACCGTCGGGCATGCCGGAATCGAAAGTGCGAGACCAGGTATAGCCGAGCAGCGCATAGAGGCCATGCTGCGCGCTCTTGGTCTCGGCCTTAATCTGGAGAGAATCGTAACGAGCGTTCCCTATGCTGTTATTACTATCGACGGACTGGAATGGAAACGCATAAGGGAAGGTCGGGAAGCCGCAGCCTAGAGTGTATCCCGGCACAGTACCGCATGCGGAGGGCGAGCTTATGTTTTCGTTAACCTGGCTTACCAGAACGTGGGTGGTGCGGGAGCCTGCGTACCCCGTCGTCAGCACAACATTGCCCGGCAGTTGGCGCTCAACATTCAAGTTGTACTGCTGAACCATGCCCTGTACGAAATTACGGTTCATCGACTGGATTGTGCCAGTGTAATTGCCGGGATTTACAGGCGCATTATAGACAGCGCCACCCGGCACAGGAGCCGTAGAAGGAGTACCAGCCGGGAGAAGAAAACCATTCGAAAGGCCACAGCCAGTGCCGCCGAAAGTAGGACAAACACCTGTCGGGAACGGATCCACTTCGGCGTAGAACGGCGGATTCTGCCACAGGCCTTGCCCGCCCTGATTCCAAGCTGAATCGTGGAAGATGGCATATCCGGCGCGGATCGCAGTTTTGTCGCTCCCCATGGGCTTCCAAGCGAGGCCGATTCGCGGTTCTAAAGCAGTTTTCTGAAACTGGATACCAATGCGGCTGTCCGAAGCGACGCAATTAGCACAGCCGCTCAATCCGGGGCTGCCCGAGGGGACGTACCACTTAAGGGTCTGAACATCGAAGTTTGCCTGGCGGTTTCCAACTTCGGTTTCGGGCGTCGCCAGAGCCCAGGCAAGTCCGAGGTTTACGGTCAGATTATTGGTTACTCGCCAATCATCTTGAACGAACGGACGAAAGAGTTTCCAGCGACGGCCCACCGTTCCTCCCAAGAATGTCTGATCGTGAGCCGCAAACGTCCCCAAGCTTCCAAGAAGGAGATCGGCCATGTTGTCCCCGGTCGCTCCCCCGTTCTGCGAAATAAAGCCATCCTGGAATGCATTGTTTCTTATGTTCATTTGCTCGGCGCGAAAGGTCGCTCCGAACTTGATGTCGTGTTTGCCACGAATCAAGTCAAGCGCGTCAGCGACCGAATAGACGTTGGTCCCGCCCTGATAAGGCGCGTAGCCGCGATCTCCGAGCGACATGTAGCTGGTCATCTGAAACGAAGTCATGCCGCAACTGATGCAATCCTTGTTGGACTGATTCAGACTGGCGGGGTAACCCGTCAAACTATCGCAGTGGCTTCCTAAATCAGCGCCGGGAATGCCGAGAGTCGCGGCTTCGCAGGTGCCGGTTCCGAAAGAGAGAATGTGATTGAAAATCCGACTGAATCCGAAGCTGGCCTGGTTGATGGTTCGAGGAGAAAAAACGTGTGTCTCGGACAATGCAACATTGCGCCCGTGGTTGTCGATGAACTGGTTGCTGCCAAAAGCGTTGACTTCGGCCCAAGTCGGCGAGCCTCCCGGCACAAAGTTCGTTGCCTGGTCATAGCTGAAGCGGGCAAAAATCGAATCGTTGCTGGAAAAGTTGTGATCGACCCGGATGTCGCCGGTTCCTTCGTTGAGCTTTCTGACTGGCTGATTGACGTAGTTGAAACCCAGAGCCGCATTGGCCGCGTTAGGAGTAGGGTAAAGCTGAATCACCTTTGCGGCGATGGGATTGATCATGGCCGCCGGAATTACGCTGCAATCCGCGCCAAGCGGTTGGCTTCCATCGGTATTAACGGGTTCGGGCGTCGTGGTACCAGGCAGGCACTGGAAGTGTCTGTCGTTGCCTGTCGCCGGCGCATAAGGATTGGTCAGGACGGGGAAAGAACTCGATCCGCGCAGGTTGCCAAATGGATCCAGGTTAAAGTTGTAGTCGCCCGCAGCGTTGGGAGTCACCATCGCGGTGGTCGGAACCAGGCCGTTGAAGGGCACGCCTAGACGCTGCATCTTGGCCTGATAATCGATAAAGAAAAATGTCTTGTCCTTTTGAATTGGACCGCCTAATGAACCGCCAAATTGATTCAGATTAAACTTGTTCCTGGTTGGAGCGAAGTAGTTGCGGGCATCGAGGTCGGTGTTCCGAAAATACTCGAACAGGCTTCCGTGAAATTGGTTCGATCCCGATTTTGTCGTGACCAGAACGGTCGGCCCCGCGCGTTCTCCATATTCCGCCGAATAGTTGTAGGTGAGAACCTTAAACTCCTGGACCGCGTCGAGGTTCGGAAAAATCGCGATGCCGCCCTCGTCAAGCTGGTTATTGTCGTTGCCGTCGAGCATCCAATCGGTACTCTGTGCTCTTGACCCGCCCACAGAAAGCGAAAATGACCCGCGCGTCGATGCCTCGCTGCTGGCGGCGCCATTGAAGAAACTGTTTGGATTGGTTTCTGCCGTTGTACCCGGGGTTAGTGTCGCCAGTTGGACGAAGTTGCGTCCATTCAACGGAAGCTGCGCAACTTGCTCGGAGGTGATGACCTGTCCCAGAGTCGGGTTGGCGGTTTCTACGGCGACTTCAGTCGCGCTCACTTCAACTTTCTCGGTCACTGACGCAGGAGCGAGCGAGAAATTCAGTTCGCGATGCTCATCCACCTGCAACCGAACATCCTTCTGCTCGGCGGCCTGGAACCCCTGGAATTCCGCCCGGATCGTATAATCCCCGATGGGCAGCAGGGGCATGAGGTAGTGTCCCGAATCATCTGTCTTCGACTCTCGGGACGCGCCGGTAGCTTGCAGCGTGGCTTTCACCGTTGCCCCCGAGATTACAGATCCGGTCTTATCTGTAACCGTTCCTGAGAAGCTGCCATTTGCCTGGCCGTACACCAGTGGACAGAGCGGGAGTACAAGAGAACAGAACACCGCAAGCAGGGTCTTCCTCGTCAGCATCGATCTCTCCCTCGCGGTTCCCGCCCGAGACGCGAACGGATCCGCACGTTCCCTACTGAAGCATTTGGATGTCTGGGATGACAACGCGACCATCTAACTGTAGGAGCGAACTAAAGTCAAGATTTTTCGTGCTGAGTCAACGCGTGGGCTTGCTTCGCTGCGAGTGCGCGTCAAGCTTCACTGCGCGTCGCCCACTCCGCATCGTAACGTGGGCGATCGTAGAATGACTTTTGCGTTCCGACGCCGGTGGTTGACAGTCCGGCATACAGATTAGCGCGGCGGACCGCTTCGCGCTCCGGCATGCCCTCCCCGAGGAAGACAGCGAAGCTGCCAATGAATGCGTCGCCCGCGCCAGTGCTATCGATGCTCTTCAGACTGAATGCAGGAACGTGCTCCATGACTTCGCGGCCTGCCAGCAACGAACCACTCGCTCCCAACGTAAGGATGACTCGCTTCACGCTCCCAGCGAGCAGCTTGTCTGCGCACTTCTTCGCATCGTCAACGTTGCGCACGGGCATTCCGGTGATGGTCTCGGCTTCACTTTCATTGGGAACGAAATAATCGAGTCCAGCCAAGGCATTCAAATCGACCGACTGCGCAGGAGCGGGATTAACGATGCAGCGAATGCCGTTCTTCGTGGCGAACGCGACGCTGTAATAAACAGTCTCGAGTGGAATTTCAAACTGGAGGACCATGCAATCGACAGTCTTGAGTAAATCGGATGCGGCGTCCACATCCGCAGGCTTCAGCAGATCGTTGGCGCCCTTTACTACGAAGATGCGATTCTGACCGTTGGGCTCAACGAAAATCGGAGCGACGCCACTGGAGACTCCTTCAATCTGCTTCACATGGGTGGTGTCGATCCCAAGCGTCTTGAAGTTCTCAATCGTCGCTGGACCAAACAAATCGCTGCCTACCTTGGCGACCATGAAAACTTCAGCCCCGCAAAGCCTTGCGGCGACAGCCTGATTCGCTCCCTTGCCGCCAAACCCAAGATCGAACTTCTGCCCAAAAATTGTTTCCCCGGCTTTAGGGAAGCGATCAGCAAACGTAGTTAAATCGATATTCGCACTGCCAATCACCGCGATGCGGGGACGCTTCGCCATAAGACCGCGAGTCTAGTCAGCACTCGCGATCATTGTCAACTTCGTTCACCAGGGGTAGTGGGCTAATTTGAATCTTTCTTTGGAAACAGTAAATGAGCCAGCAGACCGAATACAGCCACGGAAATAACTGCAAGCCACCAAGGATGGAAGATAATCGGGAAAAGAACAAAGAAGATGGCGAATACCAGCCACCGCCATGTTGGCACTTCTGTCATTTGGGCCGCCCTTCCGCCCTCAGCTGTTCGTAAGCCTCCAGAGGGCAACCAAGTCCTCTACGCAACTAGCCCATTACGAACCACGAAGTCACAGAGAAACCTTTTTGTTTTATTCTCGGTTCCTCTGCGTCTCAGTGGTCCAAAGTAAGTTCTCACTCGCCGTAGGGAACCCAGATGTTCTTTACTTGGGTTGCGTGCTGCAGAAACCATCGGCCTTCGCTTTGTTTCACATCGAACCAGTCGATCGCGCGGCCTTCGTTGGTGAAGACTTGCTTCAAATTCCCGGTCGAAAACGATTTTGCCGCGGCCGCGTTGGCTTCG
>Ga0210391_10004766_pt1 | contig 11234 bp, 13 predicted proteins | sample IncBWC12OmetaG_FD_160573 | JGI IMG/M metagenome (GOLD analysis project Ga0210391, IMG submission 160573) | Forest soil microbial communities from Barre Woods Harvard Forest LTER site, Petersham, Massachusetts, United States - Inc-BW-C-12-O ...
GCCTACGCGTTAATCGCCATCCCCTCCACGGCGCCGTACCCGTCCAGCATCGCTTCGCTCAGCGTGGGGTGTGCGTGGATCGTGAACATCAAGTGGTCGACCGTTCCTTCAAGCTCCATCACTGCGACGGCTTCCGCAATCAACTCCGTCGCCTGGGGTCCGATGATGTGCACGCCCAGAATCTCACCGTACGTTGCGTCGGAAACGACCTTCACAAATCCGTCGTGGCTGCCCACAATCGTCGCTTTCGCGTTTCCCAGGAAAGGAAATTTGCCCACCTTCACCGTGTGGCCCTTTTCCTTTGCCTGCGCCTCGGTCAAACCCGCCGAGCCAATCTGCGGATCGGTATACGTGCAGCTCGGAATCCGATCTCGCCGGACCGGCTTGTAATATCTTCCCGCAATCTTCGCCATCGCCACCATGCCGCTCATCGCGCCCACGTGCGCAAGCTGCGGCATTCCGGCAACGATATCGCCAATGGCAAACACGCCCGGCTCGGCCGTTTCCTGCGTTTCATTTACCTTGACGAATCCGCGGTCCAGCTCGACCTTCGTTTTTTCGAGGCCAATCCCGCTCGTCAGCGGGCCGCGCCCCACGGCGACGAGAACTTTCTCAGCTTCTTTCGTCTGTGCATTGCCGTTGGCATCCGTGTAACTCACGCGAATGCCGTCCGCCGTCTTCTCCACCTTTTCCACCTTCGCGCCGACGCTCGTTTCGATACCACGTTTGCGGAACACGCGGGCTAGTTCTTTCGAGATCTCCTCGTCCTCCACCGGAACCATGCGCGGCAAAAACTCGAGAATCGTTACATCGGTTCCGAAGCTCCTGAAGATCGACGCAAACTCCACGCCCACCGCGCCCGCTCCAATCACGATCAGCGACTTCGGCGGCGCGCTCAGTTCCAGAATCTCAATATTGGTCAGAACCGTGCTGTCCGCCTTCAATCCCGGCAGCAATCTGGCCTCCGATCCCGTTGCCACAATGACGATCTTCGCCTTCACCTGGCTTTTCGCGCCATTGGTGTCCACATCGACTGTGTGCACTCCGCCCTGCGCAGGCCCCGTCAGTCGTGCGAAACCGGAAATCACCGCGATCTTATGCTTCCGCATCAGGAACTCGAGACCCTTCACGTTCTTATTGATGACTGCTGTCTTGCGCGCGAGCACCGCCGCCCAATCGAGTGATCGTCCTTCGACGCCTTTGATGCCGAACTCTTCCGCTTCCTTCAGGTAGTCCCATAACTCCGCGTTGAACAGGAGCGATTTGGTGGGAATGCAGCCCACGTGCAGGCACGTGCCGCCAAGCTTGGGAGCATTGTCAATGAGCGCGACCTTCAGTCCGTACTCCGCGCCGCGAATCGCCGCCGTGTATCCCGCCGGCCCGCCGCCCACTACCACCACGTCGTAAATCGTCTCAGGATTTGTGTCTGGCAAAGAAAACTCCGTTCCGGCGCTCGCCATTCTGCCGAGCCACCGCGTTCTTCTCTTAGTTTAATTTGCTGGCGCGTTATCCTACTGTCGAGTCCTGATTCGCAGGTTCACGTTGCCCCCACGCAAGGAGTTCGGAATGCTGCGCAAGCTGGTTTTGACCTTATCTTTACTGGCCGCAGGTGCAAGCCTCGCCGCCCAGCAAGCGATTACCGAGGTCCCTCCGCCTTACCAGGGTCCAGGCTCCTTGGTGCGCGGCGTCTTTGTCACTCCAATTGCCGGCGTACCCTTTTCCGCTGTCGTGATTATCGAGAGCAAGCAAACCTTGCCCGACGGCTCGGTCGAAACCCGCCATACGCAAGCGCTCATCGCTCGCGATTCGCGAGGCCGGATTCGTAACGAACGCCACGTGCTCGTTCCCGAATCCTTCCGCGGTACGCCCCCGATGATCAGCGCCAACATCTTCGATCCTGAAACGCGCATCAGCTATATCTTCAATCCGAATACGCTGATGGCCTGGAAACGCGTCGTTCCCGCACCTCGACCTGATATGTTTCCCGATTCCGAAACCCAGGATCTGGGCTACATGACACTCGATGGCATGCAGGCGAAGGGCACGCTCACCACCCGCACAATTCCCGCGCAATCGAGCGGAACCGGAAAAGAGGTAAAGATTACGGATGAGGTCTATTACTCAGAAGACCTGCACATGAACCTGTACGAGCTGCACACGGATGTCCGCGGCGGTCAGCAGACGGTTGCGATCCTTTCGATCAAGACGCTGGAACCTGATCCTGCTCTTTTCGAGCTGCCGCCCGGATACAAAATCGTAGACGCCACACTGCCCGAAAACTCGCCGGCAAGGAATCCGAACTTTAGCCGCTGACGCTGCGAGTCAGGGCGCTCTCGACAAGTTTCCCGGCTGTACGAATTGTCTCTGCGTCATCGCCGAACCCTGCAATCCACTCAACCTCCGGTTCTCTGCGGAACCATGTCATCTGCCGCTTGGCGTAATTCCTGTGCCCTTGCTGAGCGGCTGTAATCGCAGCCTCCACGCTCAATGATCCGTCCAGCACGCCGCGCGCCTGGCGATAGCCGAGCGAATCAAACGCCTTTACTTCGCCGTACTGCGCCAGCAGCCCTCGCGTCTCCTCGACGAGGCCCGCGGCAAACATGGCCGCGCAGCGCTCGTTCAATCGCTCATACAACTTCGCACGCGGAGGATCGAGCCCAATGCGCAGGAGGCGAAATCCGGTGAGCGGATTTTTTTCCTCGTTTTGGAGAAGTATCGAGAGCGGTGAACGCGCCGCCACGCACACCTCAATGGCGCGGATCAGCTTCGGCGTGTCGTTCGCGTGGATTCGTTCCGCCGTCTTCGCGTCCAGCCGCGCGAGCAACCGGTGCAGCCACCCGCCTCTATGTTTCTTCGCGCTTTCCCGCAGCCGTGCCCGCAGGTCTTCGTGCCGCGCGGGCCCGGCAAACAACCCTTCTGTCAGTGCTCGGAGATAAAGCCCTGTTCCTCCTGTCACGATCGGCATGCGGCCACGCTCGGCAATTTCGTTGAGCGCCGTCCGCGCGAGGCGGCTGTAATCACCCGCTGTGAACGCTTTGTCCGGCGTCGTGACATCGATAAGATGATGCGGAACACGCTTACGTTCTTCAAAAGTCGGCTTCGCCGTGCCCAATTCCATGCCGCGATAGACAGCCACCGAGTCGCAGCTCACGATCTCGCCGACAATCTCGCCATCTACGTGCTCAGCGAGCGCCAGCGAAAGCGCCGTCTTGCCACTGCCCGTCGGGCCGAGAAGGATCACCACCAACGGATCATTTGTATTCTCGGTGTGCTTCTCTGATTCCGGTTCCTTGATCCGTGATCCCTGCTTCATAGCCGCCACCAGCCGGACGGGAAGATCCACCTGGGATTGGTATGCCAGAGCCACCACGCGCAGATCGCCGCGGCGAGAATCAGCAGCCCAAAGATTTGATTGCGCCGGAACAGGTGCTGCTGGGCTTCTCGCGCATCTTTCCCGGCCTGCTGCTCGGCATACGGCTTGATGCGTTGTTCGACCATTGATGTGCCTGCGAATCGCCAATGCGCATCTGTCTTGCGCGCATCCGGCCTCAGTATAGGAGAACATGGGCTCCCGCATTACGCGTTTCGCCGTTTGACTTCCCCTGCCCTGGTTGCCGACCATAACCTTTCGGGTTCAAAGTATCCCGGGCGAAAGTTGGATCAATGAAAGTTCTCATCCTTGGCGCCGGCGGGCGCGAACATGCGCTTGCCTGGGCTGTCAAGCGCAGCGCGCGCGTGACAGAAGTCATCTGCGCTCCCGGCAACGGCGGCATGGCGCAGATTGCGCGCTGCATTCCGCTCAACCTGAAAGACCTTGACTCCATGGTGCGCCTGGCCGAAGCTGAGCGTCCCGATCTCACCATCGTCGGGCCTGAGCTTCCGCTCTCGCTCGGGGTTGTCGACGCCTTGCAACAGCGCGGCCTCCGCGTCTTTGGCCCCACGCGCGCCGCGGCGATGCTTGAAACCAGCAAGGGATTTGCCAAGCGCTTTTTGCAGCGTCACGGAATCCCCACGCCCAACTACGCCGTCTGCGCTTCCGCGCAGGAGGTGGTGAAGGCTCTGGAGATTTTTCATCCACCTATCGTGGTCAAGGCAGACGGCCTCGCTGCCGGCAAGGGCGTGATCGTTTGCCCATCGCGCACCGTCGCCGCTGAAGCTGCCGAAGGCCTCTTCACCGGCGCTCTGCTGGGAGACGCCGAGCAGCAGGTGGTGATTGAAGAATTTCTTGAAGGCGAAGAGATCAGTTACCTCTGCCTGAGTGACGGCAATCACGTCATGCCGCTGGTTCCCGCGCAGGATCACAAGCGCATCGGCGAAGGCGACACCGGCCCCAACACCGGCGGTATGGGCGTTTATTCCACTGACTCCATGCTCGACCCCGCGATGTCGGAGTGGATTCTGCATCACATTGCCGAGCCCACGGTGCGGGGCATGGCCGAGGAAGAGATGCCGTTCACCGGCGTGCTCTACTGCGGCCTGATGATGACCGCGCGAGGCCCGCAGGTGCTGGAGTTCAACGCGCGCTTTGGCGATCCGGAAACCCAGGCAATTCTCGTCCGCCTGGAGAGCGACCTGGTGGATGCGCTCGAGGCCTGTGTCGAAGGCAGCCTCGCGGAAACCACGCTGCGCTGGTCGCCGGGCGCGTCAGTGTGCGTGGTCGCCAGCTCTGGAGGCTATCCCGGAAGCTACAAAACCGGCTTGCCCATCTCCGGACTCGGCGCGGCCGCGCAGGTTCCCGGCGTGCAGGTGTTTCATGCAGGCACCGCGCAGGTTGGTGGCCAGATGATTACCGCCGGCGGCCGTGTGCTGGGCGTTACCGCTGCAGCTGACACTCTTGGAGAAGCGCTGGCTCGAGCGTATCAAGCCATGGGCGAGATCGAGTTTGAGGGAATCTACTACAGGCGCGACATCGCGCATCGCGCGCTCGGCGCCGCGAAGTAACCTCGGCGGCGGCACAGTCGCCTGGCGAATGTAAGACGAACCGGAGAATTCCATGACCATCGGGATCACCTTTGAAGAATTGCTGATCTGGAATGAGCAATCGGCTGAGTTCTGGAAGTCACATTTCGAAGCGAATCCGGGGCTGCTCGAATTGCCCTGTGGCATTGGCGGCGCAGCCACCGTCCAGGAGCTCGTGCGGCACATCTGGGGCGCGGAGCTGCGCTGGTGTGAGCGGCTCGCCGCAATGGGAGAGACGCCGCGCGAACAGATACCCGCCAGGCCGCTCACGGCGATTTTTGAGATTCACGAGCGCGCCATGGGAATCTTTCGCGGGCTCCTGGCAAGCCCGGAAAGCGCGTGGAGCGAGCCCTACGTTCTCAAGTTTGACTGGATTCCGGAAGACAGGCGAACCGTCTCACGGCGAAAAATCGCCGCTCACGCCCTCATTCACAGCCAGCGTCATTGGGCGCAGCTGGCCACGCTGGTCCGCAATGCAGGCTTCCCCTCTGGCTACTGGGGCGATGTGCTCTTTGCAAACTTCGCCTGATGCCGTGCCTTGTGCGAGTTCACTCGCTCAGCCGCGCGACCACTTTAGTCCTGCGCGGCCGCGGGTTCCTGAGCCGGCTCCGGCTCCATCTTCCCTTTTTTCTGGAAACAGGAGCGGCAAAGCACGGGCCTGCCCTGGGTTGGCTTGAACGGCACCGTGGTCTCCGTGCCGCACTCGGAACACGTGGTGCGTGTTTCCGGCCGCACTCGCTGCGATCCGCGCGTGCGCTTCGCCTTGCACTGCTTGCAGTGCTTGGGGTCGTTTTTGAACTGTTTGTCGTGGAAGAAAACTTGCTCGCCCGCGGTAAAGACAAATTCAGCGCCGCAGTCGATGCACTTGAGCACTCGATCTGTGAATTCCATGGCCGGCTTCCCTCACAGGGACAATCACCGAAATCGGCCATGGACGAAGACGTGCCGGTTCCGGTTCCCTGCCTCATGTCGTAATGCGAATCAGGGCCCGGACCGCACCAAAAATAAGAGCGGTATGAATCTGCCCGCCGTTGCGGGCAGTCTTGAATGCCGCACGCAATCGCGTGCTAAGCGATTCGTTGCGATTCTTCAGTCTCTGAGGGGTATGGATACGGTTCCGCCGACTCTCTTCCGGATAGGGGAAGAGCCAGGCGACCGCTTCGTCATCAAGCATCAGAAACTGGAGAATAACAACTGCAGTAGAACAATCGCGAGACCGTTCCGATTTTTCCGGTTCCGTCTTACCACTACAGAATCCGCCGGAACGGTTTATCTCGCGGCTGGTTTTGAAAACTTGTTGTCTCGTACAACTTGTTTTGGTACGACCATCAGTCCTGCTCTTTTCGAGCCTTCTTTCGGTTCCGCTTGCGCGCCAAAGCTGCCTTGACGCGACGCTTCTCACCGGGCTTCAGGTAGTAGGAGTGACGTTTGACTTCCTTGATAATGTCCTCCTGCTGCACCTTCCGCTTGAAACGGCGTAACGCATTTTCCAGCGGCTCGCCTTCCTGTACACGAACTTCCGCCAAATGAATCACACCTCCAAACCTGCCAATAGGCATGATTAGAATACGCTAGAAATTCCTTTCCGCCTAGCAATTCCGTGCATCATCCCCAAAGCTCTTTGCACCATAAACAAAGTGTCTCGTTTCGAGTCATCATTCTTCGGTCCGGCGCCATGCAGGCCTCCTGAACCCTCTTCTACAATCTGTTTGCGGCGCTCACGCGTCCGAGGTCAATCTCCATGATCCGTTCGTACCAGGGTCACAAACCTGAAATCCATTCCTCCTGCTACGTCGACGTCTCGGCGCAAATCCTCGGCGACGTGGTGATCGGCGAGCGATCCTCTGTGTGGATGAATGCCGTTCTTCGCGGCGATGTCAACTCCATTCGCGTCGGCGCCTGCTCCAACGTGCAGGACTGCGCCGTTCTCCACGGCCAGCGCAACCTTTACGCCGTGAACGTAGGCGATTGGGTGACCATCGGCCACAATGCCACCGTTCATGGCTGCGTGGTCGGCGACAACTGCGTGATCGGCATGGGCGCAACGATCCTGAATGACGCCCGCATTGGCGAAGGATGCATCATCGCCGCGGGCTCGGTGGTTCCGGAACACACTGTTATTCCTCCGCGCACGCTCTGGGCCGGCGTCCCCGCCAAGCTTCGCCGCGAACTCACTGACAAGGATCGCGCGCTCATCGTCGAATACGCGCAGAATTACCTGGATTACGTGGAAATTTACCTCAGCGATCCTCCCAGACAATTGTGAGCGGCGCGTCTTCGCCGTTTCATGCGGAGCGCCACGGGACGTGGCATCGTTCCTATACCGGCGGCGGGTTTCGTTCCGAGAAGAACTTCCTCTGGTGCCAGTAGGGATAAACAGGCTGCAGATCGCTTGCTTTGTCGAGGGCAGCAACCTGATCCGCGGTCAGATTCCATCCTACGGAATCGAGGTTCTGCCGCAACTGCTCTTCATTGCGCGCGCCGATGATGACCGACGAGATCGTCGGCCGCTGCAGCAGCCAATTGAGCGCAACCTGGGGGACGGTCCGACCAATTTCGGCGGCCACCTTGTCGAGGGCGTCAACGACCGTATAAAGATATTCGTCGGGCACCGCCGGTCCGGCGTCGGCGATGGAATGGAGTCGGCTGACCTGGGGCAACGGCTCGCCGCGGCGGATTCTGCCGGTAAGGCGTCCCCAGCCCAGCGGACTCCACACCAGCGCGCCCACTTTTTCTTCGAGGGCGAGGGGCATCAGCTCCCACTCGTATTCACGCCCGATGAGCGAGTAGTAAACCTGGTGGGCGACAAAGCGCGTCCAGCCGTAGCGGTCGGCGACGGCGAGCGATTTCATCAGGTGCCAGCCGGAAAAATTGGAGCAAGCGATGTAGCGTACCTTGCCCTCGCGGACAAATTTGTTCAGCGTGTCCTGCACCTCTTCGATTGGCGTCATGGCGTCGAAGCAGTGCAGGTGATAGATGTCGATACAGTCGGTACCCAGGCGGCGCAGGCTGGCCTCGAGCGCGCTGCGCAGATGAATGCGCGACGAGCCAAGATCGTTCGGCCCGGGGCCTGAGGGAAAGCCGCACTTGGTCGAGATGAGTGCGCGATTGCGTTTGCCGGCAAGGGCCTTGCCGAGAATCTCTTCCGAGCGGCCTTCGGAGTAGCCATCGGCGGTATCGAAGAGATTGACGCCCGAGTCGAGGCAGATGTCGATGAGGCGGCGCGCCTCATCCACTTGAGTGGAACCGAAACCCTTAAAAAATTCGTTGGACCCGCCGAAAGTGGCAGCGCCGAAACCCAGAGCGGAAACCTTGAGGCCGGAGCCTCCGAGCAATCGATACTCCATGCGCTTAGGATGCCGCTCCGCGCCCGGCGCTGGCAAACCAAAACTACCGCTGGGCCCGCTCCGGTTTCAGGTTCAATCCGAAGTCTGCGGGATCGCCAAGTACGTTGATGTAGTAGTTCTGGTTGGGGTAGGGAACGTAAATGAGGTCGCCCAGCTGTACGCGCGAATATTTTTGCCAGCGCGGATTGCTGTGGTCCTCGCCGGCAAGATCGGTGAAGGTAAAGGTCATCCACGGCCAGATACGCATGTATTCGACAGCCACCTGAGGCACGCCGTTCTCTTCACACGTGACCTTGCCATAGATGCGCACCAGCGCCAGTGCGGGAATCTTTTCCGCGTCCAAGTTGAGTTTGGCAACAAAGTCTCCGTCGCCGGTTTTCGCCACAAGCATGATGTGGCAATCGGTCATGCCGTCGAAGTAGTGATGTTGCACGAGCAGCGTGACCTGGCCGTCAGGCCCATTCGCGGGAGTGATGCCGCGCACGATGCCGAACCATGCCACGTTCTCGCCGGTTTTGTCGTGGATGGTATAGATGCCGCCGAAGGCGGTGTCGCTGGTTTTGTCGTTGGTTTTTTCGTTATCGCCCAGCCGCTTGAAGAACGGCGCCTCGAGCGCAACCGGAGTGTACGAGCACGTGCTCAGCGATCCGGAAGGCCGCGGGACTTTCACGGGCTGGACGTCGACAGGAGTCTGCGCCTGCACGCCATAGGCAAGCGCGCCAGACAACATCATCACGAGCCGACATAGACGCATAAGAAACTCCATTCAGTGAAACTGACGAATCGTTAGACGCGCTATCTCGCCGGAGAGCGCGTCACTGATTCGATTGTCCATCGTGAATGGAGAGAATAAATCGAGGTTGCAGATGGAATGACATTCAAGTGACAAATTAAATGACAATCGGCGCGTGAGCACGTCGATTAGTCCGTTTTTAGATTCACACCAAATTCTCTCGGATCGCCGAGCACTCTGCGGTAGTAGCTCTCATTCGGGTACGGAGTATAAATCTGGTCGCCGAGCTTCACTTGCGCGAAGCGCTGCCAGCGCGGATTGCTGTGATCGGCGTCCGCTTGATCAGCGAACGTAAACGTGAGCCACGGCCATACGCGCACGTATTCGACCTTCACCTCAGGAATACCGGCGTCATCGCTGATCACCTTGCCGTAGACGCGCACCAGAGCCAGCGCGGGAATTTTCGCGGGATCGATTTTGAGCTTTGCCTCGAAATCGCCATCACCGGTTTTGGCCACGAGCATGATGTGGCAATCAGTCGTACCGTCGAAGTAGTGATGCTGCGCCAGCAGCGTGACTTCGCCGCCGGGCGCTTCAGAAGGAGTGATGCCGCGCACAATGCCGAACCAGCTCACATAAGTTCCACTCTTGCCGTGCAGCGAGTAATCTCCGCCGAAGGCTGAGTCGTTGGTCTTCTCTGGATTGCTGAGCCGCGAGAAGAACGGCGTCTCCGCGGCGACCGGCGTGTAGTTGCATGTGGCGAGAGCGCCGCCGGGTTGAAGGTCTTTCACCGGCTGAATGTCGACAGGCGTTTGCGCGGCGGCGCACACAGTGAGCGCCGAAAGCATCGCCAGCGCGAAGGGGGCAGTTCGCATGGGGGCCCTCCTACAAGGGAACGGATTCTAGTTTAGGCATGATCTCGGTCGAAAGACCGATTCAACTTCAAACGATTGATTCCAAAAGTAATGCCCCTCGTACTAATGACCGAAGGGCGTTTCATAGAAAGTCTCACAAATGCGGCGCAATGCGCGCGGCTAAATATTCAAAACGGCTAATTATTCAGCACGTCGTGTAGCTTGGTGAGCGTGCGGTGCAGATCCTTGTCGTTGCGTCGCTGCCCATCGATCTTGTTGATGGAGTGCATGACGGTCGTGTGGTGCTTGTTGCCGAACTGACGCCCGATCTCAGGCAGGCTGGCTTCGGTCATTTGCTTGGCGAGGAACATGGCGATCTGGCGCGGCACCACGACATTGCGGGAGTTGTTTCTCTGCTTGAGGTCAGCCACGCGCATGCCGAATTGCTCGGCCACGGCGCGCTGAATGGCCTCAATGGTAACCTTGCGCACTTGCAAATCAATGAACTGCTTGAGACACTGCTGCGCCGCGCCGAGGGTGATCTCCATGCGGTTGAGCTGGCACCAGGCGATGAGCCGCACCAGCGCGCCCTCGAGCTCGCGCACGTTGGTGCGCACATTGGACGCGACGAAGAGCGCCACATCGGTGGGCAACTGCGCCTGCTCGCTCTCAGCTTTCTTGAGCAGGATGGCGACCTTGGTTTCGAGATCGGGAGGCTGAATGTCGGCGATCAATCCCCACTCGAAGCGCGAGCGCAGCCGTTCCTCAATCTCGGTGAGTTCCTTGGGCGGGCGGTCCGAGGCAATCACCACCTGCTTCATGGACTCATGGAGCGCGTTGAACGTGTGGAAGAACTCCTCCTGCGTGCGCTCCTTCTGCGAGATGAATTGAATGTCGTCGATCAACAGCACGTCCGTGGTACGGAAGCGATCGCGAAAGCTGGTCATGCGATCGTTACGGATGGAGTTGATCATCTCGTTGGTAAACTTCTCAGCGCTCGCATAGCAGATGCTGGCCATGGGCTGGCGGCGCTTCACCTCGTGACCGATGGCATGCATCAGGTGGGTCTTGCCCATGCCCACGCCGCCATACAGGAAGAGCGGATTGTATGCACGGGAGGGGCGTTCGGCCACGGCAAGCGCAGCGGCGCGGGCGAACTGGTTGCCGTTGCCGATGACGAACGCGTCGAAGGTGTACTTGGAGTTGAGCTGCGCAGCAGTCGACCAGTCGAAGCGTCCCTGCTCGGGTGCGCGCGTCGCCGGCACCGGCGGAGCAGTGGGCGCGTGGCTGGGAATCGGGCCGAAGCCTCCGTCCCTGCGCTGCGGAGGAACCGAGGGATCC
>Ga0210391_10004768_pt1 | contig 11233 bp, 8 predicted proteins | sample IncBWC12OmetaG_FD_160573 | JGI IMG/M metagenome (GOLD analysis project Ga0210391, IMG submission 160573) | Forest soil microbial communities from Barre Woods Harvard Forest LTER site, Petersham, Massachusetts, United States - Inc-BW-C-12-O ...
ATAAGGAAAGTGGTCGTCGGAAGAGGCGGGTATCCCGCTGCCGCCGTAGGCGCGCAAGTCCACACAAATCACGGTGTGATTTTCGGCGAGTTTCGGTGCAAGAAATCGCCACATCAGGCTGGTGCGCGGGAAGCCGTGAACCAGCAGAAGTGCCGACCCACTTCCATAGCGGCGCACGAAAATCGTGTTCCCTGAAACCTCGACATGAGAAGTCTCGAAAGAATCTTGGCGAGCTGAACCTACCCTAGCTTGTGCTCGTGCCGGGTCGGTGAAAGAGTTCTCCAGCATTGCGCCAAAAGATGCGGCTGTGAGACCCCCAAGAAAAGTGCGACGCTCCATTGCTTATTCTCCTAACTTGCCCTCCTAAATGCCCTTGATCTCGCCGCCGTCCATACGCACAGAAGAGCCCGTCATCCACTTCGCCGCCGGGGATACCAGGTAAGCCGTTAGATCGGCAATCTCCTCTGGCTTTCCCAAGCGGGTAATGCCGGCTTGCTCTGGGAATTTCTTGATGGCTTCTTCGACTGTGAGATTGTGCGCAGGCGCCCACTTTTCAAAGAAGGATTGCCGGCGTCCTGTCATAACCGCTCCGGGAGATACGCTGTTGACCTGAACTCCATCTTTGATTCCTTGCTCTGCGAATGCCTTCGCGAGCGCGTTAATGGCCGCGTTGATGGTGGCGACGGCCGCATATCCAGGCTTGGGATCGAACGCGGCGCTTCCGGACATGAACACGACCGATCCATTCGAGGCCTTCAGAGCGTCCCAAGCCTCTATGGTCAAGCGGCGTGCGCCGTTCAGCTTGAGCGCCATCCCGTCGTCCCACTGCGCGTCGGTCATCTGGAACAAGTCGATTTGCGGCACCGCGCCTGCAATGTTGAGCAGCGCATCGATTCTGCCAAAGCGATCGAGGGTTCCTTCGACGATGGTCTTCGCCGATTGTGGTTGACGCAGATCGAGAGCAAAGGCCTGCGCTTCAGCCCCAAGAGACCTTACATCGGTCGCAGCTACGTCCAGATTGTCCTTATCCCTTGCCACCAGCACGACGCCCGAGAAATCGCGAGCGAGCCGGATGGCTGTGGCTCGGCCTATGCCCTGACTTGCGCCGGTAATGATGGCGACAGATTTTGTATTGCCCATGTCCCTGCCTGTTCCAATAAAAAATTGCGTGTTCGTTTCGGCAAGAAGCTAGGACGAGAGGGTCTCGCGCGCCGCTTCCAGGATTATGTTGACGACAAGATTTGGCTCCGAGTACATCGGACTGTGGTCCACAGGATGCGAATGAACCTTTGCCCGCATACGATCGGCCATGAAATGCTGTGTCTTCGGATTGATCATGCGATCTTCTTCGGCAATCAGGAACCACGACGGCTTCGTTTTCCACGACGGCGTGGGGGCCGCCTCCTGAATGCACTGAACCGCAATTGGCCGTTGCACGGCAGTTGCAATGCTGGTTTGTTCGGCAGAAGCCTTGTGGGCAACCGCGCGTTGAAACCCACCGTCCGGAATCCATATAAAGCCGTGAGAATCCGGCGCCAACTTCGGCGATTCCGGGGGCTTCGGGTCGCGATAGAAAACCTTAGCCACGGTCTCGCCCTCATCCGGCGCGAGCGCCGCGATATAAACCAGAGACGTGACCCGGTCTTCCCGCACAGCGGCGATCACGGCGCCAGAGTAAGCGTGTCCCACCAGGACTACCGGGCCGTTATTCCGCTCCAATACCTGACTCAAAGCGGTCGCGTCGTTGGTTAAGGATGTCATCGGAATCGGCGCGCAGATGACCTGAAGACCGCGCCGTTCTAGAGGCAGGATGACGTTGCACCAACACGAACCGTCGGCCCATGCCCCGTGCACCAAAATTACGGTTGAGTTTGGAGGGAACCCACGCGTCTTCGAAGCCTGCGGGTTCGCGGCAGCCCGTGTGGTATTTTGCGCGCCGGCAAATCGAGTGAGAGAGCCTTCGAGAACCGCACCTAGGGATGCAACCGTGAGCGCTCCAAGAAATCTTCGACGTTCCATATTCTCCTCGTTACTGGTCGTTAGGCCGTTCGTTCTGCTTTCAGCCCGCCGACACCATTCGCGGTGAAGAAGTTTTTCATCGCGGCGGCAATCTCTACCACGTGTGTCTCAATCGCAAAGTGTCCGGTGTCGAGGAATTGCACCTCCGCGTTCGGCAGGTCTTTTTGAAAGGCCTTTGCTCCCGTGGGAATGAAGAAAGGATCGTTCCTGCCCCAGATCGCAAGCAAAGGCGGTTTGGACCTGCGAAAGTATTCCTGGAATTTCGGATAAAGCTTCACGTTCGACGCATAATCCAGAAACAAATCCAGCTGGATCTCTTTGTTCCCTGGCCGTTCGAGCAGAGCCGTGTCCAAGGTGTATGACTCAGGCGGCACAGCCTCGGGATTCGCCACGCCATGGGTGTACTGCCAGCGCGTTCCCCCCGCGGTCAAAACACTTTGGCGGAGTATGTCGCGATTCTCTGCCGTAGGTGATGCCCAATACTTTCGGATCGGGCCCCAGGCATCGCCAAGGCCTTCTTCGTAGGCGTTCCCATTCTGCGAAACAATCGCTGTGACGCGCTCAGGGTGAGCCATCGCCAACCGGAAACCGGTTGGCGCGCCATAGTCGAACACATAGATTGCGTAGCGGTCGATTTTCAGTGCTCGCGTGAAGGCATCGATCGTGATCGCCAATCGATCGAAGATGTACGAATATTGCCGTTCAGCTGGAACCTCTGTGAATCCAAAACCGGGAAGGTCAGGCGCGATCACGCGGTAATCATCAGCCAGGCGCGGAATGAGTTCGCGGAACATGAAAGATGAGGCCGGGAATCCGTGGAGTAAAAGAACAACGGGCGCGTCTACGTCGCCGGCCTCGCGATAAAACACCTGCACGCCATCGGCTTCGATCTTGTGGATGGATGTAGTAGGTACGATGAATCGGGCATTGTCCTGACGCGGCGTTTGGCGTTTTGTCGCGGTTCGTGGCGTCGCATCATTCATGGAATCCTCTCCTCACTTCTGTGGTGTTCAGCGCAGGTGGGATACCAAAAGAGGCACAGCTCAGTGGAAGGCACCACATTCACGCAAATCATTCTGGCAGTTGAAGTTCGTAAAGGAAGGATCGCAGCAAATCCCGAACCGAAGCTGACAAATCTCTGACGGATATCCGCCGCTGACGGATTCCCGTCGCATCCACTGTTACTGGCAGGCGGTTTGCTGAACGGCTGGGAGGGTCAGTTGTCGCGAGCCCCGCCGACGCTGCCCTTCTGTAGCGCCGCGGCAGGCCGGCGAATGCGAAGCTTCTTCATCCTGTAGGCCAACGAGGTTCGCTTCATTCCCAAACGCGCGGCTGCGCCACTGACCACCCAATTGCTCGCTTCGAGCGCACGAAGAATGTGATCGCGCTCAACCTCCGCGAGACCATTCATACGGGCATTCGATTCCTTGTTAGGCCGAAATGGCTCCAGTTCGGAGGTTGGCGCGCGTAATACCGATTGTGGCGAAAGAATCACAGCGCGTTCAATAAAGTTCTGCAATTCGCGGACGTTCCCCGGCCATGGGTAGCGCACCAATGCATCCATCGTATCCGGAGGAATTACGTCAATTCGTTTGTTCATGCGCTGAGCATAGAGTGCCGTGAAGTGCCGCACCAATCTCGGAATATCCTCTGCACGTTGTCGCAGGGTCGGGACGTTGATGGGAAATACTTTCAGACGATAGTAAAGGTCTTCGCGAAACGTGCCTTGTTTGACCATGGCAGGCAAGTCCCGATGCGTGGCTGCAATCAGGCGAACGTCAACCTTATGCGTTCGGTTGCTGCCGAGCCTCTCGAATTCCTGCTCCTGTAGAACGCGCAGCAGTTTCGCCTGGAGTTCCAGAGGGATATCTCCAACCTCGTCAAGAAAAAGCGTACCTTTGTCGGCGAGTTCGAAGCGTCCCGTTTTTTGGGCGATCGCGCCGGTAAATGCTCCTTTTTCATGCCCGAAAAGCTCACTCTCAAGCAGTCCAAGGGGTATTGCCGCGCAATTCAGCTTCACGAATGCCTTTTCACTGCGATTCCCCAGCTTATGGATTGCACGCGCAAACAGTTCTTTGCCAGTGCCAGTCTCTCCGAGAATCAGCACGCCGGAATCCGTAGGGGCAACGACCGATACCATGCTCAACGCAGTCTTCAATGCCGGGCTCTCTCCCACGATTTCTCCCAGCTCGGCGCGAATTTCTTCCTCCAGATAGCGTCTCTGTTTCGTCTCCTTGTCTCGATCCTTCGTCGCCTGTTCGTACTCCAACGTGTTCTCAACGGCAATCGCTACCTGACCGGCTACCTGCTCAAGCAGGATGACGTCGTCCTTCGCAAAAGTATTGTCCGAACGCCTGCAGAGCATCAGAACGCCAACCACGCGATCGCGGCCTACGAGCGGAAGATAGCACCCCGTCTTGAGGCCTTCCTTGACCACGCTCCCATAAAGAAGCTGCCCATCGGGATTCCCATAGATCTCAGGGTCTGCGCAGACCTGTTCGAAGCTATCGATCCGGATGCTCTTGCCTTTCCGCAATACCTGACCCGAGATCGAACTATTCATCGGCACCAACGATCCCTCGCGGAAGGGTCCCCTCATGTCGGGATTATGCAAGAGACTGACACGTAACGCGCCACTCTCGGAGTCGGGTAGCAGCAAGGCGGACACGTCACATTGCATTACCCTGAATAGGTTTGTCGACAGCGCCTCAACCATTTGTCGGAGGTCCAACCTCGAAGTAACGCTGCTTGTGATTTCCAGAAGCAACCGCAGCCGATCGCGGTCGTGTTTCAGCGCTTGTTCGTTCATGTGGCGCTCAATCGCGATCCCGGTGATGTGGCTGGCATTCTCGATCAGCTCTAAGTCCAAAGTGTCCGGCCTGCGGGCCTCACGATAGTTGATAGAAAATGTGCCGAGAGCTTTGCCTTCGCTCGTGAACAACGGGCGTGACCAAACGGAACGAATTCCATATGGCAACATGCGGTCGCGATAGTTTTCCCAGATGGGATCGGTCAGGATGTCGGTTACATACACCGGCTCCCTCCGATAAATGGCTGTGCCGCAAGATCCGCCTTTCGGACCAACAGCCATGGTCCCTACGTGAGCGATGAATCCAGGAAGGCTGGGCGCAGCGGCACAATGGAGTTCCTTCCCGTCTTCGTCGGGAAGCCAAATCGTGCAAGACATGCCCTCGGCTTGCGATTCAACCAACTGCGCAATGTTCGCTAGAACCTCGGACAGAGGAGAGCCCGCAAAAATCAATTTTTGCAGGTTGAGGACAGCCTCAGTCGAAAATAGCCCCAACCCGTGTTCCGACGATGCGTCCCGCGATGGGACTTTCGGCGGAAACTGTATTGCTCTCTCCATGCAGCGTTCTTCCTGGCCCGATTGGATTTAACTAGCCGAGTTCTGGTGCCGACGCGACGAGAAAAAAGACGGCGTCGGCGAGAAGTCGAGGACATCCTATCCCAAGAGGAGCTCACAGCGCCGACCTCAAGCCGCCTCGAACACTACTCTAAGCTGGAACGGGCCGAAAGTGCGACTGTTTGGAGGGGTGGGCAGCGTTGAAGAAGTGTTTTGCGTTTTGGGTCTCGGGTTAGGCGAGTCTTGCGGTCGCTCGTGATCGCCGTGCAAGCTTGCCAAAGAGTCTGCGCCTCGCCGAAGTGACTCGCCGCGGCCGCCATACACCTGCGGCCTGGAATTGCTCCGAATAACGGGCTAAACGGAGGCTAGGGTCAAGAACAAGGTTTCCCGAACCTGTGTAGTTCCGCAGCGCCAATTTCCCCAAGGACTTGGGCGTAAATCCGCTGTATCTGCCAGCTCCGCCAGCGAAGGAGTGCAGACCACTTATTTACGGACTCGATTTAGAACGAGGTTAGCTGAACCAGGTTAGCTATGAGTGGCCGCCGAAGCGCTGCTCGTGCCCGTCGACGTGATCCCGCGCTGCTTCTGCAGCACCTCGCGGAATTGTTCCGCCGTGAGCGCTTCGCCATAGAACAACTGCAACAACGGATCGTCCATATCCGCCGCCGATTGGCTCGCGCTCGGTTCCGATTCCAGTCCTTCCGGTTCCACCAGCAATTCCGGCAGCAGCGTCCGATTTTCGTTCAGCACTTCCAGAAATTTCTCCACTGCCGCGCGATGTTCCGGTGTCGCCTGCGTAAATTCCACACCCATACCCTTATCCGGATGCATCACCCGCACCACGCCCTGGGCCCGCACTTCCACTGCAGCGGCGCGCATCGATAGTGTCACTCGGCTCGACGCCGGGAACGGCGACGCCATCTCCAGATAGCATCCTCCCAGGCTCATATCGGTCAGCTGGCACCGAATCGGGGGATCGTCCTGCTCGGCGTCTGGAGAATTCTGCTTCAGCCACTCCCGCAACTGCTGCGTCGCCTCCGGCGGGATTTGCTGAAAACGCAGCCCCGCCTGCGCCTTTTCGCCTTCCCAGGCAAACTCCGCGGGCAGTTCCAGCGCGACTTCCGATCCTGGCAAAGTAAACACCGCCTGCCAATGTCCAGTAGGCCGCCGCCGCTTCGGCACATTCACAGCCATTCCACCTTCGCTCAAGTCGATGGTCGTCACCTTCATATTGCTGCCCGCTTCCGGGCTGCGCATCACCACTGGAATCTCCACTGCGACCCGCGCATTGCGCCGCCGCTCGCTCTTCATCAGCGCCCGCGCCGCCCGAAAACTCGACTTCGCCCGCTCGCTCGAAACCGGCTTGTAGAGCACGAAGTGGGCTCCCAGTTCAAACACCGCCTTCAGCCCAATAATCGGATCGACAATCGCGACCGCAACCGCCTGCCGGTTACACGGAGCCGTGCGCGCGCTGCGCAATACGTCCGACGCACCGTCGTCCGTCACGTCCACGATGATCGCCTCAAACCGTTGCCGCGTCAGCCTGCGCAAAGCGCTGTCGGCGTCCACGCACAACTCCACCGCAATATCCAAATCGCCCATCACCCGGCGCAAGACTCGTACGATTTTTTCGTCCGCACACAGCACCAACGATTTCAAACTCATGCTGGGCCTACTCCTAACAACAACGCAGGGATGCCTCCGGCCAAGAATTCTTTCCCGCAGGCGCTGGCTGCCAGCCCGGGGACCGCAAAGCGAGATGCCCTCTCTGCACTCTATGTCCATCCTTGTTGCCAATCAACGTCTCTCCGGGCAGGCCGCGTTACCACCGTAATCAGTCGCCACGTGATTCGCTCCCACCCCTCCCTGTCATTCCGAACCGGTCTGAAAAGACCGGTGAGGAACCTGCTTTTCACTCACCGCGATCGGCGCCGCCACACCAACGCTTAAGTGTCTTAATTTGCAAGCGCTTGGATGAAATCGGCCCCAATTTCCAGAGCTATTTCCCGTTGACTTTCCGGTCAATTCCACTGTACGCTATTGAGTCTCCGATTAGTCTTGGGTGCAAATCAGTCGTAGACCTAGCCTTGTCTGGAATCAGGATCTGTCGTCAATCCGAACCTGAATCTTCCAGACGACTCGGAGAATCATATAGTTAGGTAATTTTGCAGTTTCATTCCCCTAAGTGGAAAGGCACTTTTCATGGCCAAGCGACGCGGAAATCCGAACTGGGGCAAGCCCGAGCCAATCGGTCCCATCACCCCGACCATCACCGAATTTGAGCAAGTTGTACGCGAGTACAAGCTCTCCCCGGACCAGTACCTGCGGTCAACCCGCCTGCGCGAGTGGGCGCGCCGCAACAAGAACTCCAAGTACATCCCTGAGCCTCTTCTGGAAGCCTGGGGCTTCGAAATCGAGTCCACGCTGTAACCCAGCGGAAAGTGAAAAGGCCGCTCCTGACGCAAGGGAGCGGCCTTTTCACATTCCGCGCAGCAAGAGTTTCCCCGAAAGATTTATCTGGAAGACCCAGCCGAGATCCGCTCTTGAAGTCCCCCACCCCCAAACTTGTCATTCCGAACCGGCCTGAAAAGACCGGTGAGGAACCCGCCTTTCCCCGCGCTATAAAGCAACCGCCCTCCCGTGATATTGTCCGAGCCAATGCTCAACGTCCTCCAAATCCCGTCCGCCGAACTTTTCTCTCTGCTGGCCGCCATCGGATTCGCCGCCGGACTCAACCTCTACGCCACCGTCGCCGTCCTCGGCCTCCTGGCCCGCTTCGGCCATCTCCCACTTCCTCCAGGACTGCACCTGCTCCAGGGCTGGCCCATCATCGCCGCCAGCGTCGCGCTCTTCATCATCGAATTCTTCGCCGACAAAATCCCCGCTTTCGACCTAATCTGGAACGCCCTGCACACCTTCATCCGCGTCCCCGTCGCCAGCTTCCTCGCCTACCAGGCCACCACCCAACTTTCCCCCGAGCACCAACTCCTGGCCACGCTCCTCGGAGGAACCGTAGCCCTTATCGCTCACAGCGGCAAAACCGCCGCCCGCGCCGCGGTCACCCCATCACCGGAACCGTTCTCCAATATCTCTCTGAGCATTGGTGAAGACGTCCTCGCCATAGGCCTGACCTGGCTAGCGACGCGCCATCCCTACGTTGCCGGCACGTTGGCCACGATCCTCGTCGTAATCATCGTGGTCGCGATCCGCTGGGTCCTCCGCGCCATGCGTGCCCTGTTCCGCGGCGCCGAACAGGAACTCGCCGGCTAGCGAAAAGGAAAGCCTCGCACCGGTAAGCTAAGCGTGCGCCGCCAGGCTGTGCGCAGCAGCGCCTTCCCTCTCGCGAGCTAAAAGCACGTCATCCCAAAATCCCGACATCGGATCGACCGCCGACAGACCGATCTCTCCCGCCTGCGGCGTACGCTTCTTTCCCACCCAGGCCACTCGAAACTCCTGCTTCTTGTGATTGCGGCTCAGAGTAACAATCTTGCCCGTCCGAACCTCGCCGCGAAAGCCCCGTATCAGCGCTCCCTGCCGGCTGATATCGACCGTCGTGACCTGCTGCTCCGCTGGATGTCCTTTGGTGTCGGTCACGGTGACCCGCACCGGCAACGACAAATCCACCCGCGCATCTCGCCGCTTGATTCTGAACTGCGACATCAGCCCGCTCAACAGCTTCGCCACATCGGCCAACTCCTGGGCCGCGCGCTGCGACTCCTGCGCCCGAAACGACGTCCCGTCGGCGACCCGCGCCACCGCTCCAATGCTGGACGATATTTCGCCCGCTCCCCGCGCCGCCTCGCCCACGTTGCGCTTCATCTCGTTCGTCGTCGAGCTCTGCTCTTCAACAGCCGTAGCGATCGTCCCGGAAATGTCGTTGATCTGGTGAATCACCTCGGCGATAGCTCCGATCGCCTCCACTGCTCCCCGCGTGTCAGACTGAATAGCCGCGATCTTCCGCCCAATGTCGTCGGTGGATGTCGCGGTCTGCTTGGCCAGTTCTTTCACTTCATTCGCCACCACCGCAAAACCCTTGCCCGCCTCACCCGCTCGAGCCGCCTCAATGGTGGCGTTGAGCGCGAGCAGGTTCGTCTGCTGCGCGATCACGGTAATCACTTTGATGACTTCGCCAATCTCCGCGCTGGAGTTGCCTAGCTTAGCCACCGTAAGGTTGGCCGCTTGCGCCTTCTGCACCGCGCTGCCCGCAATGTTGGCCGCCTGGTGAGCATTGCTGGCAATGCTTTGAATGGTCGTCGCCATCTCTTCGGCCCCAGTGGAAACCGTTTGCAGGTTATCGCTGACTCGCTCCGCTGCCTGTGACACCACATTGGCCTTGGCCGAAGTCTCTTCCGAATTGGCCGTGATCTGTTCCCGGGCGGCAAACAGTTCATCGCTCGCGCTGGCCACGCGAATGGCCGTCTCCGTAATCAGTTGGATCACATCCCCCAAACTGTTCTTCATCGTATTCAGCGCCGCACACGCCCGACCGATCTCGTCGTCGGAATCCACCTGCACATCGTCGATCTCCAGATTCTTGCCCGCGATTTCCTCCATCTGCGCCAGCATCCGCCCCGTGGCCAGCGATTGCGCGCGCCCGATCGCCGTCGACAACGCAAATCCTCCCGCCACCGCCAAGACCAGAAAGGCGATAATCCAATACCGCGACGACGAGTACACTTCCGCGCCCTTTCCGGCAAACGCCGCCGCAGCCTTGTCGTCGAGCACAACTTCATCCTGCAGAATCTTTGCCGCCGCATCGAATGCTTCGCCCCCGGCAGATTGCGCCAGCAGATTCGCCTGGTACTCGTTTTCCACCGCCAGCGTCATCGCCTGCTCATGCACCGCCAGATATTTCTCCCAGGCCTTGCGAAACTCCTGGTCAAGCCTGCGCTCTTCCTCGGAACTCATGAGCGGCTGATATTCCTTTTCATGCGCTTCCAGATCCAGTTGCGCCTGTTTCAGCGGCGCGTCCCATTTTTCTTTGTGCTCGTAAGCCAGCAACCGGCTAAGCTCGAATCGCCGCATCGCCGAAGCGTCATATTTCAGCGCTCCCAACACCTTCACCGACGGCATCTGCCGCGACATCACCTGCACCGTCGTACCATTCACCGCCGCCAACTGCATCAACCCAAAAATCCCCAACCCCATCATCAGAAGCTCAAGAAAACCGAACGCGACCGCGAGTTGCTTACCAATATTCAAATCGCGAAACCAACCCATGTGGTCACCCCCTTCCGTTCGGAATTCTGCCGTCCCCTGCCCACGACGCTCGCGCACAACCGCCGCGCCTACGAATGCCGCGCACCACGCATACGGCTACAGCGCATACGGCTACAGCGCGTACGGCTCGTCCAACCGCCGAGCATGCGACCGCCCGTCGCTGGACAATCATTCCATCGGCACGGCAAGCGACCCGCTTTAGTTTTTTGTCATTCCGAATCGGGCTGAAAGCCCGGTGAGGAACCTGCTTTTGCTCTTACGATTCCGACTCAGACTGAGTCCATGCGAGGAGCACGCCGTTTTGGATTTTGTCATTCCGAATCGGGCAGAAAGCCCGGCGAGGAACCTGCTTTTGCTTTTGTCATTCCGAACCGGGCGCAAAGCCCGGTGAGGAACCTGCTTCTGCTTTTGTCATTCCGAACCGGGCGCAAAGCCCGGTGAGGAACCTGCTTCTGCTTTTGTCATTCCGAACCGGGCGCAAAGCCCGGTGAGGAACCTGCTTCTGCTTTTGTCATTCCGAACCGGGCGCAAAGCCCGGTGAGGAACCTGCTTCTGCTTTTGTCATTCCGAACCGGGCGCAAAGCCCGGTGAGGAACCTGCTTCTGCTTTTGTCATTCCGAACCGGGCGCA
>Ga0210391_10004769_pt1 | contig 11233 bp, 8 predicted proteins | sample IncBWC12OmetaG_FD_160573 | JGI IMG/M metagenome (GOLD analysis project Ga0210391, IMG submission 160573) | Forest soil microbial communities from Barre Woods Harvard Forest LTER site, Petersham, Massachusetts, United States - Inc-BW-C-12-O ...
TCACGCGGCCGGCGGGCTTCGCGCCTGCGGCTCTGGTGGCCATCGCCATTGGGTACGGTGCGTTCAACACCTACTACGGGCCTGTTTACGCGTCTATTCAGGACATCGTCGCTCCCAACCAACGCGGTCTTACGATGTCTGTCTACTTCATGGCGATGTATCTGTGCGGCGCCTCGTTTGGTCCTCTGCTAACAGGCGGCCTCAGTGATTATATGGCCCGGAGGGCCATGCATGCGGCTGGCGCCGTCAACCTGGCAGGATTCCGCGCGGTCGGGCTACAACAGGCCATGGTCATCATGCCCATTCTCTCACTGGCGCTGGCGCTCGTGCTTTACTTGGGCTCGCGCTCGATGAACCAGGACATCGAGCGACGGGACGCGAGGATGCAAGGTTGATGGAGCGCTAAGGCGCGGCGGAAACAGGCCGGTGCGCTACGCGAATAGGTCAGTTGCGTCAGCTCGCAGAGCGGATCAAACGCGTCGTTCGGTCGTGCCCACAGCAAAGTTCTCAAGGAATTACTGTTAAAGTGAACTGCTGGGTGTGCGTTGCTGCGCTCGCGGCGGAAGCTGTGATCGTGACGACGTAGGTTGACGCCGGCTGGCCCGTCCTCTGGCCGGAGTATCCGGCACAATTCGCTGTTGCCAGTAGCGCAGCGAACACAGCAGATGTCAGAAATGCGCGCGCGAAGTTCAGGTTCGGCGAAGCGGTTCGCTTGATTCCGACCACGAAGGCGATTCCCAAGATCCCGAGGGCAAAAATATACAAAGCTGTCGGATCGAATCGGAGGAACGCGCCGATTGGTGGGGCCTCCGTTACAGCGGCAGTCGGTAGTTGTACCGTTAAGGTCGCCGACACTGCACCTGCGATTGGCATTACCGTTTGTGGATTGAATGTGCAGCTTCCCCCATCGGGCAAACCCGCGCAGGTGAAGCCGACGGCTTGCTTGAATCCGTTCTTGGGGGCCACGCTGACGGTCAGATTTCCCGAAGATCCCGGCGCGACGGAAAGTGACGAGCTGCTCATGGTTAGCGAAAAGTCGGCTGGCGCCGCGTTTGTCACGGTCACGATCAACGTGGTGGAAGTTGAGGCCGCGTAGTTCGAGTCGCCGGAATACGCGACCGTAATCGTATGACTTCCCACGGAAAGGTTCGTACTGCTGAACGATGCGGTGCCGCCATTGAGCGCGACGACTCCCAACTGCGTTTGGCCGTCAAGGATTGCGATCGAGCCAGTGGGAACGCCTGTGCCGGACTGCGGCATGACGCGTGGGGTGAATGTTACGTCTTGACCGAGCGTTATTTGCGTGGCGGAAGCCATAACGGAACTAGTGGTCGCGATTTTGGCTGGCGCGGAAATCGTGACCGATACTGCCGCTGATGTAGACGGGGCGAAATTCATGGCGCCGGAATACACCGCTGCAATCGAATGTGTGCCAAGCGCCAGACTCGATGTATTGAACGCCGCCGAGCCGGATGAGTTCAGCGACGTAGTACCTAGTTGCACGGCGCCGTCGTTAATCGTCACGGCGCCTGTGGGAACGCCAGATCCCGATTTTGGGGCGACGTCTGCAGTGAACGTGATCGCCTGGCCCGAGGTCGCTTGCGTGGATGACGCGGAAACAGACGTGGTGGTTGCAACCGGCGACGAGGTCTCTGGCGTGAAAACGAAGACCGTTGCCGAGTACGCGGGGAAATTGTAATTCACTGAATTCGACGCAACGGCTAGCGGTGTACCGGCGACTATTTGCGCCAAGTTTGCGTCGCTGTAGGTGTAGACCGCTGCTGTCGCGTTCGATGTGAAATTCGCAAGCGTCAGGCCGGTCGGAATGGCGCTGGTGGTCTTGTTGATTGCAATTACCGTGAGAGCGCCGTCACTGGACCGCAGCGCGCCGTACACCGACAGCTGGCCCTGGTCCGTGCTCGTCGAATTCACCGAGGTATCGCCGAATTGTCCGCCGGCGCCGTCATAGTTGCGGTACAGCCGAAAACTGTATGCAACCGGGTCGGTCGGCTGCGGCACTGTCCATAAATTCGCAAAATCCAGGCCTTGGCGGCCATAAATTCCCAGAACGTCGGCTTCAGTGAGCGCATCCACCAGCGGATTCGTGCCGCTGCTGAAGCTGTACTCCGAAATCGCAAGCTTCGTTCCGGGATAGTATGTTTGAATCCAATTCTGAAACCGTGGGAGCAGCGTCATTGGCCCGTCGAAATAATACTGTTCGACCCAGCTGCCTGAATTAAACGTGGGATCCCATAACGCGCGAGTCGAGGCCAGCTCGGCCCCATCGGTCGAGCCGCCTCCGTAATAATGTTCGTCGAAATAATCCAGGATGCGCTGATGGTTGGCTTGGTCGTAGGCTGCCATCTGCTGCAAGTAATACTGCCCCGCGTATAGATTGTCCTGTTGGCTGGGAGTTCCGATCCAACCGCCAAGCGTGAAATCCGCGGGTCCAAACACTTTCGCGCTCGGATCGGTTTGCTTGATCATTGCGGCGTATTGCTGGCCGAGAGTGATGATCGTGTTGTAATCGGGTTGGTTGGGTTCGACGTCGCGATGCGTGTTGCTCCAGCCACCCGGTTCGTTGTCGAGCTGATAGTAAGGAACACCACCATTCGCGGCGGTGCCAAAAGTCGATAGCAGGTGCTGCAGCCACCCCTGCTGCAGAGCGACGGTGTTGTCGATGTGATTGGCGTAAATATTGTTGTCAACGAGCTGCACGCCGCCGGTGGTAATGCTATTGCCGCAGTTGTTGCCGTTGGGATGCACGTAGGGATTCGTAGATTGCTGCGCGCCGTACACCGAGACCGGAAAACTGCAGGTCCACGCCGCTGACTTGTTGACGTAAGGAATGATGGGGATCGTCAGTAGAGCGTGCGCATTCGAGGCTGTCTTGTAAGTGTTGATCATTAGATCGGCTGAGGCGCTCGGTGTCGGAGTCGCTTCGCCGTTGCCGCCCATGAAATACCAGTCGAATCCGGAGTTGCTGGAATCGACTTGCCAGTTGTAGCGGGTTGTTCCGTCGCCGCCCCAGCGGATATTGGGGACCTGGATTTCTTTCGCGAAGCCCGCGTCCAGACCATAATTTGCGATGCCGTAAACGTCGGGGTTGATCGGATGAGGATTGCCCGCCGCGTCCACTGCCAGCACGGGCGTCGTTTGGGCGATGCTGGGCTGCGCTGCCGCAACAGCAAGGATTATTGTCAAGGCAGCATAGCGGGCGAACTGAAACAAAATTCGGCGCATGAAACCGTCCTAGAGAAGATGAGCGTAAAAGGAATTGTGTTCGGAGATGAAACTAGCGACCCGTCGTACTACGGTCAATGGTACGCAAGGTCAGGCGATGGAGACGTTGATCTCAGCGCAAGATATCAGGATCTGCCGGGCTCACCGGTGGCTACTTCGTCGGATCTGGCGGGCCGGCCGGTCGCCACGACTGGTCGCGGGTCAGGTGTCGAGCCGTGAACTGCAGAATGCGCACGGCTCTGATTGCTGCCTACGGCACGAGGTGCCACGCCGGACGCGTTGTAGCAACCGCGCGGTACGTTGACGGCTTGCTTCTTCGCCCATTATATTGAGTAATTCACTTTTGTGGTGGTGTCGTGGTGTCGCCGTGTTGCTGCGGTGGCTGCCCGTGCGGCTTCGCGGGACCGCCGCTACAAAGTTAACCGCAACCTCGGGGAGCAGATGGCGCGAGAAATACCGAAGGCTTACGAGCCGCAGGAAATCGAAGAGCGCTGGGCGAAGGCCTGGTTCGACGAGAAATTATTTCGCGCGGAGAATTCGGGAACGGCGGCTGCGCCGAGCGACCAGCAGCCGCGCTTTTCGATCGCGCTGCCGCCGCCAAATGTTACCGGCTCGATTCACATCGGGCACATGCTGGAGCACACCCAGATTGACATGTTGGTGCGCTGGCATCGCATGTGCGGCGAACGCACTTTGTGGCTGCCGGGCATGGATCACGCCGGGATTGCGACGCAATTCGTCGTGGAAAGAATGCTGGCGAAGGAAGGGATTAATCGCAAGGAGCTGGGGCGCGAGGAGTTCGAGCGGCGGGTCTGGAAATGGAAGGCCGAAAGTGGCGGCGTGATCAAGCAGCAGATGATTCGCCTGGGCGCTTCGTGCGATTGGACGCGCGAGAAATTTACCCTGGAGCCGGCGCTGTATCGTTCGGTATTGGAAGCATTCTTGCGGCTGTATCGCGAAGGGCTGATTTACCGCGGGAGATACATGGTGAATTGGTGCCCGCGCTGCCAGACGGCGATCAGTGATTTGGAAGTAGTGCACAACGAGCGCGTCGGGAATCTGTGGTTCATTCGCTATCCCGTTGCAGGCCGGCAAGAATCTCTCGTGGTGGCGACTACGCGGCCCGAGACGATGCTCGGCGATACGGCTGTAGCCGTGCATCCGGAGGACGAGCGTTACCGGCATCTGGTGGGGAAAACAGTGCTGCTGCCGCTGATGAATCGCGAAATTCCGATCATCGCGGACGAGTATGTGGACCGCGAGTTCGGCACCGGAGTCGTGAAAATCACGCCGGCGCACGATCCCAACGATTTCGAAGTGGGCAAGCGGCACAACCTTGCGCAGGTTGATGTGATGACCGACGACGCGCACATGAGCGAGGTCACGGGAAAATATGCGGGCCTCGATCGCTTTGTGGCCCGGGCGCGCGTGATTGCGGACCTTGAAGGTCTCGGGTTGATGGATCACATTTCCGAGCATACGCATTCGGTGGGGACTTGCGACCGCTGCAAGGCGATTGTGGAGCCGCGCGTTTCAACGCAGTGGTTCATGAAGATGAAGCCGCTGGCGGAGGACGCGCGCAAGGCCGTGACGGGCGCGTTTGGGCAGGCGGCGGAAATTGAAGTGGTCCCGGACAATCAGCGCACGATTCTGCTGCAGTGGTTCGAGAATATTCGCGACTGGTGCATCTCACGCCAGCTCTGGTGGGGGCATCGCATTCCGATATGGCATTGCGCGGATTGCGGTGAGATGGTGCCGGCGACGGATTCGAACGTGGAAATTGTGGATGGGCATGCGCGGGCGGCGGGCGTACCGACGAAATGTCCGAAGTGCGGCGCGGCCGGCGGTGGCAAATTGATTCAGGACCCGGATGTACTGGATACCTGGTTCAGCTCCGCGCTGTGGCCGTTTTCAACCTTGGGCTGGCCGGATTCGACAGCGGATTTGCACGCGTTTTATCCGAATAGCCTGTTGATCAGCGGATACGACATTTTATTTTTCTGGGATTCGCGCATGATCATGATGGGATTGCACCTGACGTCGGGTGCGACCGAGGCCGCACGAATTCCTTTCCGCAGGCTCTACTTGCATTCGCTGGTGCGCACCGCGGAAGGCGCGAAGATGTCCAAGACCAAGGGCACAGGCGTCGATCCGCTGAAACTGACCGCGGAGTTCGGCACCGATGCAATGCGCTACATGCTGGCGAGCATGTCCGCGCCGGGGACGGACATCGCCTTGAGCGAGGATCGGATTTTGGGCGCGCGAGCATTCGCGAACAAAATTTGGAACGCGGCGCGATTTTTATTTATGAATTTGGAGAAGGCGGAGCCTGCGGCGGGATTTACGTTGCAGGAATTGGCGGCGCCAGAGGTGCGTGCTGGGGCGCCGTATGCGGTGAAGGGCGAAGGCGAGTTAGTGCATCGCTGGGTTTTTTCGCGGCTCGCGGCGACTGCGGGAGAAGCCAGCAAAGCGCTGGATGAATTTCGTTTTCACGAAGCTTGTCAGACGATCTATCACTTTTTCTGGGGCGATTTTTGCGATTGGTACATCGAGTGGGTGAAACCGCAGCTTTCTTCCGCGGATCGGGAGGTGGCGCGGGCTGCTTGGCGGAATATTTTCGCGGTTTTGGATGCGGCCTTGCGCTTGCTGCATCCAGTGATGCCGTTTTTGACTGAGGAGTTGTGGCATAAGCTGCCGCAGCCGGAGGCAGCGCGCTCCATTGCGCTGGACCGGTTTCCCGCCCGGCGCGAGGATTGGATGGACGCGGGTGCGGACGGGGACATGGCGTTGATCCAGGAAATAATTGCGGCGGCGCGCAATATCCGCGCGGAAATGAAAGTGGATCAGAAGAAGAAGGTGGCGGCGAATTTCTCTACGAGGGACGAGGCAGTTCGGCAGCTCGTGCATTCGAACCTCGAGCCATTGCTGCGTTTGGCGAACCTCTCGGCGTTGCAGATTTCGGCCGAGCATCTGGATGCAACAGGGGCGGCGGTGCGTTCGACGGCGCAATTCGATTTGCGAATTGGATATGACGACGCCGTGGACAAGCAGGTGGAGATTGCACGCTTGCAGAAGGAAATCGAGCGCCTGGCGAAGGATATTGAGTCGAAGACGGCGCGGCTGGCAGATGAACCTTTCTTGAGTAAGGCTCCGGCGAAAATCGTGCAGGATTTGAGAGCGACGCTGGCAGCCCGAGGGATCGAACATCAGAAACTGCTCGATCGCCTTTCACAGCTTCAGCAATCTTAGACGCAGAACAATTCATATGGCTACTAAACGGATGGCTAATTTGCCGGGAACGACCGACCGACGGCTGGACGCGCTGCTGACTTTGCTGGCCGAGAACTCGACGATTGTGATCAGCGGAGCGAAGATTGCGAAAGAAATTGGCGTGACGCGGCAACAAGTCTGGCGCTGGATCGAGAAATTGCGCGAATTAGGCGTGCGCGTGAAGGGACATACGGCGACGGGATATCACATCGAGCGGGCTCCGGATATTCTGGCGGCGCAACTGTTGAGCCACAGGCTTTACGGCACACCGTTCGCGCGGCGCATTTATCATTTTTTCAAAATTGATTCGACGAATACGGTGGCGATGCAGCTGGGCGAGCAGGGCGAGCCGCACGGAGCCGTGGTGCTGGCGGAAGAGCAGACAGCAGGACGCGGGCGCGCTGGGCGGAAATGGATTTCGGAGAAGTCCGCGGGGATTCACTGCACGGTGTTGTTGCGCCCGCAGATTCCTCCTGCGCACGCACCATTGCTGACCCTGGTGGCGGGCCTCGCAGCGCGCGACGCGGCGGCCGAAGAACTTGACGCTGCGCCGGACATTCGTTGGCCAAACGATTTACTGGTGCGCGGTCGAAAATTCTCGGGAATTCTGACGGAGATGCACGCCGAGCCTGATCGCATCCATTACGCGGTGGTCGGCATCGGGATGAACGTGAACCAGACCAAAATGCCGCCGGGCCTCGAAGGGATCGCAACTTCGCTGCGCGTGGAAACAGGAAAAATTCATTCGCGGCTGGAAGTGCTGATACGGTTGCTGCGCCACCTGGACCGCTACTACAATCAATTCCTCAGCGAGGGCGCGACGCCGATTCTGCGGCGCTTTGCGGAAGTGTCCAGTTATTTTCAGGGGAAACGCGTGCGCATCACGACGGCGCGGGAAACCTTTACCGGCAGCACGGCGGGCCTGGAGCCGAGTGGCGTCTTGCGCGTGCTGCGCGACGACGGCGGCGGAATCGAGCTGGTGCTCTCCGGCGACGTGGCGGAGGCCAATTGATGTTGCTAACCCTGGACGTGGGGAACACGAATACGGTGCTGGGAGTCTTTCGCGGCAAGGAGTTGGTCGCGAATTGGCGGCTGACGACCGCGCGCGACCAGACGGAGGATGAGTACGGAATTCTGACGCGCGATTTGTTTACTTTGGCTGCGCTGGAGCCCCGCGAAATTGGCGGAGTCATTATCAGTTCCGTGGTGCCACAGCTGAATTCGCGCCTGGCAGGGATGGCGGAGAGATATTTCAGCAAGACGGCGCTGTTTGTGGAGCCGGGCATTAAGACGGGTATGCCGGTGCATTACGACAATCCACAGGAGGTGGGCGCGGACCGCATCGTGAATAGCGTGGCGGCGTTTGAGAAATTTGGCGGGCCGTGCATCATCGTGGATTTCGGAACGGCGATAAATTTTGATGCGGTGTCGGCGCGCGGTGAATATATGGGCGGAGTGCTGGCGCCCGGGATTGGCATTTCGGCGGATGCACTTTTTGCACGGGCGGCTCGGTTGTTTCGCGTTGAGATCAAGGATCCGGGGAAAATTATCGGAACGAATACGGCAGCTTCGATGCAGGCCGGACTTTTTTATGGCTACACCGATTTGGTGGATGGGATTCTGGAGCGAATGAAAAAGGTGATGGGGGCGAAGACGAAAGTGGTGGCGACTGGGGGCCAAGCGGCGTTGATTGGCGGAGCTTCGCGGCATATTGAGACGGTGGACGAATTTTTGACTTTGGAGGGATTACGGATTATCTGGGATCGAAATCAGGAAGGCGCGCAGAAGAAAACACCCTCGGCGCGGCGAACCTAGACCCTTGAAACATTTTTGAAAGCGGCGGCGGGAGGAATCTTGACGGCCGCCGCGGGATCGGCATCCACGGTATCTTAGTTTTGCCCCCACTCATGGAATCGTTCAACTACTTTAACTATTTCACGGAGATCGAGGAGTATTTTTGGCGGAAGCGAGGGGCGCATCTGCTGGTTTCCCCATTGGATTGGGCGATTTTGGAAACCTGGCAGAAGGCGGGGATTCCGATGGGCGCGGTGCTCAAGGGGATTGATCGCGCCTTTGAGAGTTGGGCGCGTTCGCGGCGCGCGGCGGGTGGGCGACAGCTGAAGAGTTTGGCGTACTGCGTGGACGCGGTGCTGGATGCGGCGACGGAAGCGGCCGAGGCGGCAGCAGGCACGGGACCGGAAGTGAAATCGTCGCGCGCCGGAGCGGAGCCGTTTTCGCGGGAGGAGTTGCGGAAATATTTGCAGCGGAATGCGGTGCGTTTGCGGGCGGCTGCCGCCAAGTTGCGCTCGGGAGTTGGCGCGGCGGCGGGTGCGGGTGCGTTGGCGATGCGGTTTGATGAAACTGCGCACAAGCTGGATGACGCAGCGCCCTTGCTGGATGCACCGGGAGCACTTGATCTGGAAGATTTTGAGCGGCGCATGACGGTGTTGGAGGAGAAATTGACAGCCGCGCTCGCTGCGGATGCGGACGACGAGGCGCTGCTTGCGATCCGGCGGGAAATGGACCGATCGCTGGCGCCGTACCGGCGTAAGATGTCCGCGGAGCAATTGGCACAGCTCGAGAGGCAATACACGCAGAAACGATTGTTCGAGTATTTTGAAGTGCCGCGGCTAAGCCTTTTTTATTTGACGTGATAAGTTTTGCGCAGCGACGATTTCTAGCCCTCCCGATCTGCGGTGAAACTATCAAGAGGTGATCTCGTTTGGACATTACGATTGAAAAACTGATTTATGGCGGCGAGGGACTGGCTCATCACGATGGATCCACCGTTTTTGTGCCGTTTGTGCTGCCGACGGAGCGGGTGACTGTCGGGGCTATAGAGCAGAAGAAGAAATTTGTGCGCGGGCGGGTGGAAAGGATTTTGCAGCCGGCGCCGGAACGCGTCGGGGCGCGTTGCCCGCATTTCGGGATTTGCGGCGGGTGCGATTACCAGCACATTCCTTACGAAGCGCAGCTGCAATTCAAAGCTGAGATTTTGCGCGAGACTTTGCGGCGGATTGGGAAGATTGACTGGGCGGGAGAGATCACGGCGCACGGATCGCCTCCCTGGGCTTATCGCAATCGCGCGCAGTGGAAAGTGCGTGCGCTGGAAAATTCGGGCGAGGAGCCAACGCCAGGAACTCGCGCGGACAGTGGGGCCCAATTGGGCATCGGATATTTTCGCGCGAATTCGACGGCGCTGTGCGCGGTGGAAGATTGCTCGATTATTTCGCCGCTGCTGCTGAAGACGCTTCTTTCTTTGCGCACGGCCCTGGCGGCGGGAGTTTTGCCGCGGGGATTGCGGGAAATAGAGGCGTTTGCGGACGCGGCGGACGAGAAGCTGCTGCTGACTGCGACCTTCGCCGGATTTCCTTCTCGGGCCGCAGAGCATGCCGAGACTTTTCGGCGCATTGTGCCGGAGATTGCGAGTTTGCTATTTCATGATCCTAGCCACGATCGCATGGAATTGTACGGGCCGGGATTTTTAGAATACGCGGCGGGAGGAATTTCGTATCGCGTGGGACATTTTTCATTTTTTCAGGTGAACCGGTTTTTGGTGGCCGAACTGGCGCGGGAGGTCGTCGAACGCGAAGAGGGCGGGCGGCTGGCGATCGATCTTTTCGCGGGCGTGGGATTATTTTCAATTCCGCTGGCGAAGCGCTTTGCCCGCGTGTTGGCGGTGGAATCGAACCCGGCCGCCGCGCGGGACCTGGATACGAACATGCGCGGAGCAGGGTCCATCGAACTGCGTTCAGCGGAGGTGGAGCAATTTTTGAAGCGTAACAAAGAACGGCCGGAATTGCTGGTACTGGATCCGCCGCGGGCCGGGATGACGCTGGAGTCGGTCGAGCGGCTGGGGAAGCTCCGGCCGGAGCGGATTACATACGTTTCGTGCGAACCGCCGACGCTGGCGCGCGATCTGATGCTGTTTGGGAAGGCGGGATACGACTGCACAGAAGTCCATTTGTTTGATTTGTTTCCTCAGACCTTTCATATGGAGACCGTCGTTCGGTTACGTAAGCGCGGCTGAATATCGCGATGCGACCCGTGTTTGCTCATCCCCCAGGCTTAGGCTTCGAGCGATGGCCGCCTGTGCCTTTTTTTTCGTAGCGCTGGCGTCTGGCCGCTCTTTCGCCGTTGCCGTCGGCTTCGAATTTGATCTTGTCTGGCCGCCTGCTTTTTATGCAGGGGCAGTTGACGTGGCTTTGACTTCTCCTCCGCGAATTTGCGCACGCCAAGAGCAGCGAACGGCCGAGCAATTTCCTCAATCGGAATCTGCGGATGAAAGGCTGGTGACCACGCTGGAAGTCAGCGGGCCTCGAGGAATTCTAGGGATTGGAATCGGCGGGGTCGTCGGAATCTTCTAGCGATACGTTGTTGGCGGACTGATATTCGGCGATGATTTTGCGGGCTTCATCGGCTTGGGACTCGAGCACGAAGATTTCAACGTTGTGGGGACCTTCCGGATTCTCCGGGATCGGAAACGGGTCGGTGGAGACCGAGCCCGGGGACTGGATGCCGGCGCTTTCCAGTAGGCCGCGAATTACGAGCGCTTCGGTGGCGTTTTCAGCGACGTGGGCGATGACGACCTTTTCGTTGGAGTATTCCTCGGGCATGTGGGCTCCTCAAAAACAATGCGACAGTACTATTGTGCGCCTCCCGGTCTTAGGTCCATACTAGTTTTCCGGTAGCCAGGTCAATTATGGACGACCCCTCGGTT
>Ga0210391_10004770_pt1 | contig 11231 bp, 8 predicted proteins | sample IncBWC12OmetaG_FD_160573 | JGI IMG/M metagenome (GOLD analysis project Ga0210391, IMG submission 160573) | Forest soil microbial communities from Barre Woods Harvard Forest LTER site, Petersham, Massachusetts, United States - Inc-BW-C-12-O ...
CCAACTTCGCCCAGATCTGGAACGTCAGAGACCTCACGATCCAGCACAACACGATCTGGGACGGCAAGGGCCTCGCGCTGGCCGCCGACCACGCCTCGTTCACCCCCACCGCGAGGCTCGACCACAACCTGTTCTCCAATCTCGTGGTGGAGTCGCCCATCGGCACCCCCTACGCGATCGCCGAGCGCGACAACCTCTTCGGTCAGGCGCCGTGGTCGTTCCGCGCGAGCCCCACCGACCGGGTCGCCACACATCCACGCTTCGCCGACCCGGCCCGCAACGACTATCGCCTCGCGCGCAACCCGCGCGGCATCGGAGTCGATTGGAGCCCGGCGGGCCAGCACTACGGCCCGCCGCATTGAGGCGCGGATCCGGCCGGATCCGGCGAGACCCCACGTCCCCTGATAGAGCGCGACCCGGCGGGAGCACCACCACATCCCCGATTGGCCGGGGTGCAGAGACACATGCACGAGCGTTGACGCCTGAATCCGCGCGCGAGCAGCGGGCACCCCGAATCGTTTGGTGGGTATGCCGGCGATGCCATCCGCGCTGCCCACCACGCTGAGCGAGCGTCACAGCCAGGCGCCACACGAGGCACCCGCCGCGCGCCGCCTGCGCTTCGTTCGCCAGTACGGCACGTGGCGGCGAGCAGTGCGCGAGCTGTGGCGCTTCAAGTGGCGTGAGAACCGCGGACGGACGGTCGTCGGGGCATACCACACGCGGCGCGGCGCGGTGCCCTACTTCATCCGCCACGGCACCCGCGACGTGGGCATCTTCTCGGAGATCTTCATCGCCGGCGAGTACGACCCGCCGCCTGCCGTGCTCGAGCTGGTCGCGGCGCTCGGACGGCCCCCGCGGATCGTGGACCTCGGCGCCAACGTCGGGCTGTTTGCCGCCTCCTGCCGGGAGCGTTGGCCGGGCGCCGAGGTCACGGCCGTCGAGCCCGACCCGGAGAACCTGAAGCTGCTGCGCCGGACCGCCGCCGGCGTCGCCGAGATCGAGGTGCTTGCCGCCTGCGCGGCCGACCACGACGGCGCCGTTCGCTTCGTGGCCGGGCAATTCGCCGAATCCCACGTCGCGGACACCGACTCCCGCGAGGCGACGATCGAGGTGCCCTGCGTGGACGCGTTTCGCCTGGCGCAGTCGGCCGATCTGATCAAGATCGATATCGAGGGCAGCGAGTGGGAGATCCTCGCCGACCCCCGGCTGGCGTCGCTGAGCGCGCGGGCGTTGGTGATGGAGTGGCACGAGCAGCGCTGCCCACACCCCGACCCGCGCGAAGCCGCCCACGCCGCGCTGCGGGATGCGGGCTTTGCGGTGCTCTGCGAACACCGGCCGGTCCCCGGCAACGGCACGATATGGGCGCTGCGACCGAGCTAGCGTCGGCGCCCCCGGCACCGCGAACGGACACGCGGCGAGCCCGCATCGGCATCTTCCCGGCGCGCGAGCGCAGCGCGCGAGGACGGTTGCTCGCGGCGCTCGAGGAGGCCTACCCGGTCAGCTTCGAAGGCCACGATCGCTGGGCGGAGCTCGACGGCCTCCTGGCGATCGGCCCCGACGCACCCACTGACGCGCCCGCCGGCATGCCCTGCCTGCACGCCGTGGGGGAGGAGCTGGGGAATACGCTGAGCAAGCAGCTGAGCGACACATCGGGCAATACGCTGAGCGAGCAGCTGAGCAATTCGTCGGGCAATGCGCTGAGCGAGCAGCGGCCCAGTGGAGACGTACACGCCGAGGTCACCCTCACTGCACACCCGGCACTCGCGTCGCCGCTGCGGGGCGCGCACCTCACCGATCGCTACTGCGGCCCACTGCCGGCGCGGGCGTTGGCACCCGGACAGCTCACGCTCGCGAGCGTCGGCGGCGCGCCCGCGTGGGTGGCGGAAGGCCCCAACCACGCCCACGAGCTGCTCGCCGCCGCGCCCGCCGAGCTGGCGGAGGGTGAGTCGCTGCGCGAGCGCCTCGCCCCGGGCCGCTGCTTGGCGCTGCTGGCGCTCGTCCGCTTCCTGCAGAGCCTGAGCGCTGCGCAGCCCTCGTGGGCGTTGCCGCCACACGCGGCGTTCGTACTGGACGATCCCAACCTCCACTGGCCCACCTACGGGCACCTGCGCTACGAGCAGCTCGCCCTGCACGCGCGCGAGCACGGCTACCACGTGGCGATCGCGATGGCCCCACTCGACGGCTGGTTTGCGCACCGGGGGGTGGTGCGACTCTTCAGGGAGCACGCCGGGCAGCTCTCCCTCTGCATCCACGGCAACGACCACCTCGGACCGGAGCTGGGCCGGATCGGCTCCGACATGCAGGGGCTCGCGCTCGCCCGGCAGGCGCTGGCGCGCGCCGGCGCGTTTCAACGACGCACCGGGGTGCCCTTCGAGCGGGTGATGGTGCCCCCGCACGAGCAGCTCAGCGAGCCCGCCGCCCGCGGGCTGCGCGCCGGCGGCTTCGCAGCGGTGTGTGTGTCGCGGCCCTACCCCTGGATCGCCCCGCGCTCGCCTCTGCCCGCCGCCGCACTGGGCGCGGGCCCGCCGGAGCGAGGCGCGCTGGCCGGATGGGGCGCTCGGGAGCTCGTGGCGGGCGGCCTGCCGCTGCTGCTGCGCACCGGCTTCGACGCCCCCCGCGAGGACCTCGTGTTGCGTGCCTTCCTCGGCCAGCCACTGATCCTCTACGGCCACCACGACCTGCTCGCCGATGGTCTCGACGTGCTCGCTGAGGCCACCGCGGCGATCGACGCGCTCGGAGCGGTGCGCTGGTGCTCGCTCGCGGCGATCGCCCGGGCGGGCGGGGCACCGTCCCCCGTACCCGCCGCCGTCCTGCACGGCGATCGCGTGTCGCGGCGCCCCCGGCCGCGGGCGCTGCTGCGCCGCCTCGCCAGCGAGGCACGCGACCGTGCCCGCGTGGGTTAGGGCCGGGTGCGTTAGGCCCGGTAGACCTCTAGAGACCACGTTGGAACCTCGGCGGAGAGCCGCGACGGAATCAACCTCGGCCTCGGCACAGAGAGCCGTGGCCAAATAACCGCCTAAGCGGCACGCGTCTCGGGCAGTACCCGCGACACCGAGGTCGTCTGGGCCGCCTGAGCTGCCCGCGCCCGGCGCTGGGGGCGCCCGACCTGGATCTCGCGGGCCACGAAGTAGGAGCCGAGCACGAACGCCGGCGAGCCGAGCTGGGCGGCGATGCCCTCCCACGTCGGGTACACACCCAGCCACGTGCTCCACGCGATCGGCACGGTGAAGCTGGTGGGCGTGATCGGCACCCAGCCGATGCCCTGCAGGTTGTGCACGGTGGTGCCCACCATCACCGCCAGCACGAGCGCGATCATGACGCCGGTGAGCATCAGCATGCGCTTGAACGGCAGCTTGCGCTGCAGCTTGAGGGTGAGGATGCCCACGATCAGCGTGCCGCCCAGGCCAATGCCCGCTCCGAGCAGCGTGGCTTCGGTGCCCGCGCTGGTTTGCAGCGCCTGCAGGAACAGCACCGTCTCCAGGCCCTCGCGGTAGACGCTGGAGAGGCCGAGCAGCGCGAGGCCGAGCACCTGGCCGGAGACGAAGCCGAGTCGATCCCACCGTTCGATCGCTTTGCGCCGGCGGTTGAAGCGCGCGATCCACTGGCTCCAGTAGACGCGGTGGAAGAACCAGTTGGTCACCAGCAGCAGCACCGCGATCGCGATCAGGCCCGTGACCGCCTGCAACTCCAGCCCCCCTTCGCCGAGCATGTGCAGCATCATCTGAGCCACCACCCATGTGAGCGCGGTGGCGCCCAGCCCGGCCACGGCGCCGATCAGCACCGGCCGGCGCAGGTGACGCTTCGCCCCCACGAACGAGGCGGTGAGCGCGGCGAGGATCAGCACCGCCTCGAGCCCCTCGCGGAACACGATGATCGCGCCGTCGATCACGATCGTGGTGCGGCTGACGTGCACTTCGCCGAGTGTCTGGGCGGCGAGGGTCAGGTCGGCATTCACCGCGGCGGCGGCGTGCGCCACAGCGGCGGGCCCGGCGCCCCGCGCGATCAGTTCCACCAGCGCCGAGCCGCCCCCGCCCGCGGCGCTCCCGCCGCCGGGCAGCAGCTCACGCGTGATCTCCCCGTCGAGCTGTGGATCCTGGATCAGCAGCCGCTGACCGGGTCCGCTGGCATAGATGACATACGCGCTCAGCAGGTCGAAGCTCGCCGTTCCCCGGTCTCCTTCGCGCGCGGCAGCTTGCGTCTGTTCCAGTGCCGCGTCGATCCCCGGGTAGGAGCGCTCGATCCGTCCCGGCGCCGGCATGATCGCGGCGAGCTGCCGCTGGGCCTGTTCGCTGAGCGCATTCACTTCGAGCGTGAGCGGCCACGGCTGGAATCGCTGCGTGGTGGGCCCCAGCAACGCTTCCAGGTTGACGAGGGTGCGCAGCGCTCGCGCGGCGCCCGTGGGATCGCGGGCGGCAAGTGTGGAGCGCAATTCCGCCATCCGCCGCTCCGCTCCCCGTGCGAGCATGCGGACGACGGCGGCCGACTGGGTTTCGTGTGTGGGCTGGGCGCTCGCGTAGCGGACCGGCAGCAGCGCGAGCAGCATGTGCAGTCCCTGGGCGTCGCTCGAGCCGACGCCGGCGCCTGCCGCGGCGGCAGGCCCGGGCAGAGTCGCCAGCAGCACGAGGGCACCCACGCAGAGCAGGCGCCGCGAGCGCCGTGCGGCGCTCCACCGGGAGTCGACCCGTCGCGCAACGACATCCGCCTTGGGATGCGCGTTGCATGCCCGCACGCTCGACTTAGGGTGACCTAACACTAACATATAGTGGGTGGGCTTCCGATGAACGCCCTATGTATGTAACGACTCGGAAGTTGCCCACTTTGCGCCCCACGCCCACCACTCCGCCGCGCATACACGCATGTCGAGACCGGAATCGCCGGCGCGCGAGGAACGGGGTCGTGACGCTTCTGCTGGTGCTGCTCTCCGCACTCGGGCTCGCGGCGTGCGGCAGCGACGGCGCCGAAGCCGGCGCAGCGCTGCTCAAGTTCACGCTCACCGACCAGGGATGCTCTCCCGGGCAGGCGTCGGTACACGCCGGTCCGGTGACCTTCTCGGTCACCAACGGGGGCACCACGCGGGTGACCGAGCTGGAGTTGCACAACGAGAGCGGCATCATCCTCGGCGAGCGGGAGAACCTCCTGCCGGGGCTCTCGGGCTCGTTCTCGCTCGATCTGGAGCCCGGCAAGTATGAGCTCGTGTGCCCTGACGGGGACGTGACCCAGGGCGAACTGACGGTCACCGGCAAGCCCCACCCGGTGAAGAGTCCCTCGGAGGTGCTGTTGAAGACGGCGGTGCTCCAGTACCGCACCTACGTCGAGGGTCAGACCGCCGCGCTGCTCGAAGGCACGCGCCAGTTCGTGGCGGCGATCGAGCAGGGCAACATGGCCGAGGCGAAGCTGCTGTTCGGGCCCGTGCGCTCGCACTACGAGGCGATCGAGCCGGTTGCCGAGAGCTTCGTCGGCCTCGACAACGCGATCGACGCGCGGATCGATTCGCCGCTGGTCAACGGGGATGTGGCGAAGTGGTATGGCTTCCATCACATCGAGCAGTTGATGTGGGCCAAGCACACCCTCCGCGGCGCGACGCCGCTCGCCAACAAGCTGCTGGGCGACGTGCAGACCCTCAACCAACGGGTGCCCTCTCTGCCTCTCGCTCCCGATCAGCTGATCAACGGGTCGGTGGCACTGCTCAACGAGATCGTCAACGTGAAGATCACTGGCGAAGAGGACCGCTACTCGCACACCGACCTCTCCGACTTCCAGGCCAACCTGCTGGGAGCGCGCAAGGCATTCGAATACATGCGTCCCGTGCTGGAACGCGACGGCAGCTCCGCGCTCGCCACCTCGATCGCCGCCCAGTTCGCGGCCGTCCAGCAGGAGCTGAACGCCTACCGCCGCAACACGCCCCTCGGCTTCGCGCTCTACGGCGCGTTGACGCAGGCCGACAAGCGCAAGATCGCCGTGCAGGTCGGCGATGCGGCGCAGTCGCTCACCTCGCTCGCCCAGAAGGTAGCGGTGGCGGAATAGCCTGCCGGCAAGGGGTCGTGACCCCTCGGTGCGAAGGCGGTTGGCTCTGGCGACACGTCATCTGGTTTCGACGCTGCCTGCCCGACCCCGGGGTCGGTGGAATCCGGGTTGGCTCAGCCGAGCGCCAGCTCGAGCAGCGCGTCGTGGCGGCTGCGCCACGAGTTGGCACGAACGAACGCGCGCCGCTCGCGCTCCTGCGCGCGGCCCAGCGCGTGTGCGGCGCGCACCGCGGCGGGAAAATCGCCGCCTTCGCCCACCAGCACCACACGGTGGTCGACCCCGCGCATCGGCTCGAGGTCGGTGGCCGCCACCGGCAGACCGCCCGCGAGGTACTCGTAGAGCTTCAGCGGGCTCATCGCGTCGGTCAACGGCGAGCGTCGGTGGGGGATCAGGCCCACGTCGGCGCTGCGGATCAGCGCCGTGAGCTCCGCACGTGCCAGCGGCGCGCGGATCGCCACGTTGGGCTCGCCTCGCAGCGGCTGCAGATGGGACGCATCCACCAGCGGGCCCACCAGCGCCAGGGTCGCCTGCGGCATCGCCCTGGCGGTCTGGCGCAGCCACTCCACGTCCAGGCGGGCGTCGAGGCTGCCCGCGTAGACGAGCAGCGGGCCACGGCGATCGACAGACGGCTGCGAGGAGGTGGGCTGATCCAGCCACTCCGCGGGCTCGAGGCCGTTGGGCACGACGCGACTCGCTCCCGTGGGCGTGAGGCTTCGCAACAGAGCGCCGCTCACCGCCGCCACCCGGTGGCCGCGCTCACGGATGCACCTGTAGCTCTCTCGATATGCCGCCCACCAGCGGCTGTAGGCGGGGTGTGCGGTCCACTCGTCCAGCGCGTAGTAGGTCACCGCGCGCGCCCATGAGAGCTCGGCGAAGCCGGCCACCAGCGGATGGGTCGTGATCACCACCGGATCCTTCAGCCCCATCCTCCGCGCCGCGCGCTCCATCGCGCGGCCGTAGGAGGCAAAGGTTCGCGCCACGCTATTCAGCGCGGCAGGGTCGCTGCGGCGCAGCCGCACCGGCGCGAGCAGCTGCCTGCGCTCGTCCGCCGGGAACGGCGCCGCGTCGCGGGCGAGGCGGTCGCGCAGCAGCTTCAGCGGCAGGCTGCGCGCGCGATCGCAGATCAACACGCGCCGCACCTGCTCGTGCGTGACCAGCCCGCGCGCCAGCCGATCCTCGGTGCCAAACCAGCCCCGCCGCGCCGCGGCGCCCCAACTCAGATAGGAGAAGGCGAACACCACCTCGCCCGTCACGGGGGCCTCGAGCTCGGGCCCCTCCAGCTCGGGCCTGGTCGCCAGCGTGGTACTGGATTCGCGGTACATCCCGCTCTAAAAAACGCGACCGGCCGCGGCGAACTTGTAGCCGCAAGCCGTTGCGCGGAGGGCAACACGGCAGTACCTGGAGCAAAGCGCGCATCCGCAAGCCCCCGTGCGGGTACACACGACAAGCCACTGAGCTTGTCGGCGCGCAAACCACTCAACGCCTGGTTCGTGCGCCGAAAAGTTCCGCCCATTTCGGCCGGTGCGCAAACCGTCCTTGGCTCGGTTCGATCAGGTCAGCGATATCTGTCTGGCATCGAGACCGGGGATGCGGCCAAAGTGGCGCATGTTGGCAGTCCCGACCCGCCAACCCACCGACATCGCGGTGGCGGCGACGATGCGGTCGTGCGCTCCGACATCGGCACCAGATGAGACGAGGCCTGCCCAGAGTTGTGCGTGGACCCGTGCGACCAACAGGTCAAAGGAGAGCACTGGGAATGCATCCAACACCGCCGCGACGAACGCCTCCCGTCGGGCACGATGCTCCTCGGTAGCTCTGTGAACTCCGTGTAGCAGCTCCGAGGCCGTGATGGTCGCGATCGCGACCTCGTCATCCGCGCCAAGGCGATCCTCCAGGCGGTCCCCGACGGTCTGCATCGCATGCTCGGCGGGCAGCATACGTATGGCCCGCTCGAGCTCGACGAAGACCGTGGTGTCTAGGACTGTGCCCACGGATCGGATGGCACTGCGCCGACCGAGTCGAGCACGGCTTCCATGTCCTCGGCGAACCCTGGGTCGGGAGGTGCAGCGTTGGCGAGCAGAGCAAGCGCATCGCCCAACCGTCGCCCCTGGTGCGCCAACACGGTGCGCCGGTGATCGTCAGGATGGACGATCACGAACGCTGGACGCTCCCGATTGAGGACGACCACCTCCTCGTGATGCGCCACCGCCTCGCGAGCTCGGCGAGGTATACGTACTTCGTCTGCCTTGACCGTCGTCATGGCTGTATCTTAGCAGACCCGAACGGAAGCGTACGTAACCGTACGGTTCGGCGGGCAGGTCCCCAACCTGCAAGCCCCGCGGCGTGCCGGGCGTTGATTCCCCAAGAACGTCAATGCCCGCGGAGGAGACCCTCAAAGAGACCACGATCCGCGGCCTGCGCTGGCTGGCGGTGACGCGCATGGTGGGCGAAACGCTGGCGCTCGCCGCCGCCGTGGCGCTCGCTCGGCTGGTCGCCCCGGCGGCCTTCGGGCACGCGGCGGTCGCGCTGATCTTCCTGCCGCTCGCGGGCATCCTCACCTTCGAGGGCTTCGCCTCGGCGCTTGTGCAGCGCGAGACGATCGACGAGCACGACCGCCAAGCCTCGATGTTCATGTGCGTCGTCGGCGGCGCCGTGCTCAGCGCGGGCGTCTACCTGCTCGCCGCGCCGCTGTGGAGTCCACTGTTCGGCTCCGAGACCGCGTCGCTGATCGAGCTGATCTCCCCGATCCTGTTGATCGCGGCGCTCGGCGGCGTCTCGCGCGCCACGCTGTGGCGTGCGCTCGACTTCCGCAGCACCAGCTTGATCGACACGATCAGCGTGGTGAGCGGCTTCGTCGCCGCCGTCGCGCTCGCGGCGAGTGGGCTCGGGGCGAAGGCGATCGTGATCGGCGCGCTTGTCCAGATGAGCGTCAGCTCGCTGCTGCTGCTGATCCGCGCGCCCGCGCCACTGCCGCGCTGGTCGCCTCGCGCACAGCGGCAGGTCGCCGGCTTCGGGCTGCCCGCCGCGCTCGCGGGCCTCGTGGAGGTGCTGTTCCGCAACGTCGACTACGCGATCCTCGCCGCCCGCCTGTCGGCGACAACCGTGGGGATCTACTACCGCGCGTTCAACCTCGGCGTGGTCTACCAGGACAAGCTCAGCGGGGTGATGGTGCAGGTCGCCTACCCCGTCTACTCGCGCACCACCGACCGTGAGACGCTGCGTGCCGTGCACGAGCGTGCCGCGCGGGTGCACGCCGCGATCATCTTCCCGCTGCTCGCCCTGCTGATGGTGCTCGCTCCGGTGCTCGTGCCATTCCTGTTCGGCGCCGCCTGGAAGCCCTCGATCGAGCCCACGCAGGTGCTGGCGCTCGCCGGGATGCTCGCCGCCGTGCTCACCGGCTACTCCCAGGTGATGCTGGCGATCGGCAAGCCGCGGCCGCTGCTGCTGTTCAACGTCGCTCGCCTCGCGCTCTACGGAGGAGCCGTCCTGCTCGCCTCCCGCCACGGCCTGATGGTGGTCGCCGGCGCGGTCGTCGCCGCCTACTTCGTGATCCTGCTCGGCGCCTACCGATTCATGCTCGGCCCCTACGTGGGGCTCTCGATCCGCCGACTCGTCCCCGAGCTCGGGCCCGCGATCGTCAGTTGTCTCGCGCTCGCGGCGGTCGCCGTGCCGGCGATGCGGCTGCTCGAAGGCGCGCTCCCGCGCGTGCTCGTGATAGCGCTCGTCGCCGGCACCGGGCTGACCGCCTACACGCTCGTACTGCGCCTCGCCTTCCCCGCCGCCTGGGGAGACGCGCGTCTGCTCGTCGTGCAGGTGCTGGGGCCGCTGGGGCGGCGGTTGCGCCACGGGCGGTCGGTGGTTACGGCCGAGCCGCTTGACCACGGCCCCGCCGCCCCGATCGATGCCGCGAAGGCCGTCGCGGGGTAGCCTCGTAGCAAGCTGAGACACCGCCGGCGCCGGAAGGATCGCCTGTCAGCGCAGGCGCTGCGCCAACGGCGGCAACGCGGTCGGCGGCGGGGCACCGAAGGGAGGATCGGCGCGGCCGGCGAGCGTGGCGATCGCGCGGCGCGCGGCCTCGCGGTTGATCGCCGCCTCATCGCCCTTCACCGACGCGACCGTGGCGCGGATCGCATGGCGGGCGCCGATCGCGCCGAGGTACAGCGTGCGGTGGGCGAAGGCAAAGTGCTTGTGCGCATACTGGCGGCGGGCGAAGGCGTCCTGGGCGATCATCCGCGGGCGCACGCCGCCCTTGCAGGCGTGGTGGACGATCGTCATGTCGGGCAGGTGACGCACCGCCCACCCCGCGCGCTTCATCCGCAGACACAGGTCGGGCTCCTCGGCGTAGATGAAGAAGCGCTCGTCGAGGCAGCCCGCGCTCAGCAGCGCCTCGCGGCGCGCCAGCATGAATGAGCCCGAGGTCCAGTCACAGTCGTATTCGCGCTCGTACACGTCCATGTCGAGCACGCGCTCTCCCGCCCACGCGGGGCTCACCGGCCAGCGCTCGGAGGCCAGCGCCTCGCCGAGCGCCCGGGCAGCGCTGGGGAAGCGCCTGATCGTGGGGAACAGCTCGCCGTCGGGGGTCAGCTGGCGCGCACCCGCGAGCCCCACCTCGGGGTGCTCGTCGAGCATCCTCACGAGCTCCCCGAAGGTCCCGGCGACGATTTCGGTGTCCGGGTTGAGGAGCAGCACGTAGCGCGCGCTCGTGGTCTCGATGCCGCGGTTGTTGCCATGCCCAAAGCCCTTGTTGGGGGAGGCTACGACGCGTGCCGCGGGAAAGTTCGACTCGACCAACTCGCGGGTGCCGTCGCTGGATTCGTTGTCGACGACCACCACGTCGAGCGCGGCGCCGCCCGCGTGGGCGAAGATCGTCGACAGGCACGGCTTCAGCCAGCGCGCCTCGTTGGTGGACACCACCACGATCGCGATGTCCGCCGTCGGTTGGGAAGGGGGGGAGGTGAGGGAGCCATGCGTCGTGACGACGGCGCGATCGCCGTTCGGCACGCTCGGCCGATCGGCGTACGCCGTTGCCACGCCGTCCGTGGATCCCCCCTTGAGGCTTGATGTCGGCATCTCGGACACGTCACCCACGCAACGAATTGGGGCTGTGCCCGCTTTCGTGCAGCCGCTCGCGCACGCGCCGCCCCTGGCGCCACACCGGCCGCCTGACGCGCTCCACGTTGCGCGCCGCCGCGCCGAGGCCGCCGTGG
>Ga0210391_10004774_pt1 | contig 11222 bp, 9 predicted proteins | sample IncBWC12OmetaG_FD_160573 | JGI IMG/M metagenome (GOLD analysis project Ga0210391, IMG submission 160573) | Forest soil microbial communities from Barre Woods Harvard Forest LTER site, Petersham, Massachusetts, United States - Inc-BW-C-12-O ...
TGGAGCCCGATCTTGACGCCAACAATTTCAAGGTCGACCACCCGGAGCAATTTCCGCTGGCAACTGCAGCGGAGTATAAGTCTGCGCCGGCGCTGAACGTTACCGGAGTGGTGCAGCCCGATATTGCGCGAGCAGTGCCGGTGATTTCAGTGGCCGCGGGGCGAGTGGTGGAAGTGAAGGCGCGGCTGGGCGACGTGGTCCAAAAAGGCCAGTTGCTGATGAAAGTTCAGAGCAACGACGTTTCCGGGGCTTACCAGAATTATCGCAAGGCGGTGAATGACGAATTACTGGCGCGGCTGCAACTGGAGCGGCAGAAGTTGCTTTACGACAAAGGCGCGGTGGCGAAGAGCGCATTGGAGCAGGCGGAGGATGTCGCGAAAGATGCGCAGGCCGATCTGGATGCGGCCAGCGAACAATTGCGGCTGCTGGGCATCGATAAAGATCATCCGTCGGGGATTGTGGATGTGAAGGCGCCAATCTCGGGCGTGATCACAGATCAACAGATTACCAATGCGTCGGGCGTGCAAGGATTGGGCTCGCCGAATCCGTTCACGATTTCAGATCTTTCTTTTGTGTGGATCATCTGCGACGTTTACGAAAATGATCTGGATGCGGTGCGGGTGGGCGACTTCGCGGATATCCGGCTGAACGCGTATCCCGACAAAGTCCTGAAGGGACGGATCGATAACATTTTGCCGGTGCTCGACCCTAATATCCGTACCGCGAAAGTTCGCCTGGAAGTTGCGAATCCCGGAGTCATGCGGGTGGGAATGTTCGTGACGGCAACATTTTATGGGAAGCAGGCGGAGGCTCGGGCGTCGATTCCGGCGAGTGCGATTCTTCACTTGCACGACCGAGAGTGGGTGTACGCGCCGCTGGGCACGGGACATTTCAAGCGTCTCGAGGTAATGACGGGGAGAATGCTCCCGAACAATCTGCAAGAGGTTACATCAGGAATCAAGCCGGGCGATCAAGTGGTTTCGAATGCGCTGGCACTGCAAAACACGGTGGAGCAATAACGGTGAGCAATAGATGATTCGACGCGTGGTCGATTTCGCGCTGGGCAACCGGCTGCTGGTACTGGGCCTGGCGTTCGTGCTGTTTGTGTGGGGCATCATTTCCTTCCACAACCTGCCGATCGAGGCCTATCCGGACGTTGCCGATAACTACGTGGAAATCATCACGCAGTGGCCGGGAATCTCGGCGGAACAAATTGAACAGCAAGTCACGATTCCGCTGGAAACGGTAATGAACGGAATTCCCGGCGTGGTGCACCTGCGTTCGTTCTCGTTGTTCGGACTCTCCGATTTAAAGCTGATCTTCGACGATGGGACCGACAACGCATGGAATCGAGAGCGGGTTCTGGAGCGACTCAGCCAGGTGACGCTGCCGCCGAACGTGACGCCGCAGATGGGCACGGACTGGAGTCCCGTCGGCCAGATTTACTTCTTTACGCTGCACAGCTCGAACCCCAAGTACGACGCAATGGAACTGAAGCACCTGGAAGATTGGGTCGTCGAAAAAAATCTCAAATCCGTCCCGGACATTGTCGATGTTTCCAGCTTCGGTGGCCCCACGCGCGAATACCAGGTGCGGGTGGATCCCAATAAGCTTGTCGCTTACGGGCTGAGTTTGGCGCAGGTCGAGCAACAGCTGACCAACAACAACGCCAACGCCGGCGGAAGTTTTATCCAGGAAGGGCTGCAGCAGATCAATGTCCGCGAAGTGGGACAAGTCGATCACGTTCATGACATCGAGCAGACAGTGATTCTCAGCAAGAATGGCACGCCGCTTCGCGTCAGAGATATCGCTGTGGTTTCGCAAGGTCCGAAGATCAGGCTCGGCCAGTTCGCGCGGGCTTGTCGTGCTTGTCCCTATGGCCCCCACGGTGCGGTCTTCCGCGAAAACGGAAAGATCATCGACAACGACGACGTAGTCTCCGGAATTGCGTTGTTGCGGAAAGGCGCCGCCGCCGATCCCGCGCTCAAAGCCCTTCACGAAAAAATCGAGGAGATGAACGATCATATCCTTCCGCCGGGAGTGAAGATTGTTCCCTTCATCGACCGCAGCGATCTGGTCCACTTCACCAGTCACACGGTTCTACACAACCTGACTGAGGGAATGATTCTGGTCTCGATCATTCTGTTCATCTTTCTGGGCAATGTAAGAGGCGGGCTGATTGTGGCGGCCACGATTCCATTTGCCCTGCTATTCGCTTCGATCTGCCTGGACTTGAAAAAAATTCCCGCAAATCTGCTTTCCCTGGGAGCGCTGGATTTTGGCATGGTCGTCGATGGCGCGGTGGTGATGATCGAGAACATCGTCCGTCACATGAACGCACCGAACGGCACGAAGACGCCGATTGAAAAAATCGGCGACGCGTCGCACGAAGTGCAGCGGCCGGTGTTTTATGCGATCGGTATCATCATCACGGCGTATCTGCCCATTTTCACGCTGGAGCGCGTGGAAGGGCGCTTGTTTCATCCCATGGCCTGGACAGTTGCGTTTGCGTTACTCGGCGCGCTGGTCTTCTCCATCCTGATCGCGCCCGTGCTGGCCAGCTTCGCGTTCGCGAAGGGCGCCAAGGAGTGGCACAACCCGGTCATGCATTTCATGACCGAGAAATATCGACATGGGGTGCGCTGGGCGATTCGCCGGCGCACGATCACGCTCGGCGTGGGCGTGCTCGGACTTTGTTTCGCGATTTATCTTGCGCTGGGCGGCGTGATCGGCTCGGAGTTTTTGCCTCATCTCGATGAAGGCGCGCTTTGGGTGCGTGGCACGCTCGCGCCCAGCACTGGGCCGGATGAAGGCATCCGCGTGGCAAACCAGGCTCGCATCGTCCTCTGCTCATTCCCAGAGGTGCCGCAATGCACCAGCCAGGTGGGGCGTCCCGATGACGGCACCGATACCACAGGCTTTTTCAATACCGAGTATTTCGTCGATCTGAAGCCCAGAGAACAGTGGCGGCCGATCTTTCACGAAAACAAGGACGAACTGATCGCTGCAATGCAGCGCGAACTCGACAAGATTCCCGGCGTCGTCTGGGGTTTCTCACAGCCCATCGAAGACAACATGGAAGAGGCCGTCAGCGGCGTGAAGGGCGAACTCGCCACCAAGGTCTACGGCGATGATTTGAAAACCCTCGAGGAGAAGGCCGATCAGATCGTAAGCATCATGCGCGGAGTCAAAGGCATTGAGGACATGGCGGTTTTTCGTGTTCTCGGCCAGCCCAATCTCAACGTGGCGGTTGACCGCGACGCGGCGGCGCGGTATCAGATCAATGTCGCGGATGTGCAGGATGCGGTGCAGACGGCGGTGGGAGGCAATGCGCTCACTCAAGTTCTGCAGGGTGAGGCGCGCTACGATCTGACGATGCGGTATCTTCCGCAATACCGCGACAGTCAGGAAGCCATCGAGAAGATCCGTTTGCTCTCGCCCACGGGAGAACGCGTCTCGCTCGCGCAACTATGCAAAATACATGTGGCCGAGGGCGGATCGGAAATTTATCGCGAAGGCAACGAACGTTATATTGCCGTCAAGTATAGTGTTCGCGGGCGTGACCTGGGCGGAGCGGTCGAAGAGGCGATCGAAAAAGTCAATCAGCAGGTAAAGCTGCCGGTGGGATATCACATCAAGTGGGAAGGGGAATACCAGAGCAAGAAACGCGCCGACGAACGGCTGCTGATTGTGTTGCCCATCACGGTTCTGATTATCTTCATCATTCTTTATACGATGTTCCGCTCGTTCAAGTGGGCGTTCTTGATTTTGGCGAACGTGGCCATGGCGAGATTCGGCGGCCTCTTCGCGCTGCTCATCACCGGGACAAACTTCAGCGTGTCGTCGGGCGTGGGATTCCTGGCGCTGTTCGGCGTGTCGGTGCAGACCGGCGTGATCATGTTGGAATACATCAATCAACTGCGGGCGCGGCGTTATTCCATCGAAGACGCGGCGGTGGAGGGCGCGGTGCTGAGGCTGCGTCCCATCATGATGACGATGCTGGTCGCAACTTTAGGACTGCTCCCCGCGGCTTTGTCGCATGCCATCGGTTCTGACTCGCAGCGTCCGTTTGCGATTGTGATTGTCGGCGGTCTGATTGCGGATTTGGTCATGAGCATCTTCCTGCTGCCGACTTTGTATGTGTTGATGGCCGGCGAGCGGGACGTGCTGCCGCGGGCGGAGGAAGGGTTTGAAGTGGGAGAGCATGTGGATTAAGAGGCAGGTCGCAATTAGCAATTAGCAGTTGGCAATTAGCGGTTTCCGGTCGCAGGTCTTGGGTCCTAGGTCTTAGGTTTCGGATTTCAGGTCTGAGTTTCGACTTTTCTTTTCCGGCAGCAGATTCTTGTCCCATTTTTCCGCATCGGCCGGAGTTGATCCTATGAACAACTGCGCGAACGCTTCCAGAGTCTTGCGCGCATCGCCGATCAGGTAATAAAACGCTTCCCACCATAACGCTCATTGATCTGGCTCGACGAGATGCGATCATAAACCCAAGGCTTTTACTTGCTCCTCGGTTTCGTAGCCGAGCCAGTGCGCGACTTCATGCCAGACCACCCGTCTGACTTCAGCCCGCAAGTCTCCTTTTGAACAGCGCAGAATGGGGTCACGGAAAACAAAAATCAAGTCTGGGGCGAATTTCACCTGGGTGTAGGACTGTTTCGTCCGCAATGTGCCACTGTACAGCCCCAACAGCTCAGTGCCAGGGTGCCACTTCTTTCTATTCGAGATGTCCGTCAATACGTCCGCAGGTGGCTCGTCAAGCACCTGAATGCCAGGAAAATCTGGAAGGTCCCTAACCTTCTGCGGCAGGGTGCTGTATGCCCACTCCACGATCTGCTCAAAGCTTTCGGGATTTGTGGCGGAGACCATGGGCAACTTTACCATCGAGATAAGTCGCAACTACAAACTCCGTGGAAATCAAAATCAACAGCGGCGGACAGGAGTGTCCGCCCCACACGATCTTTCTCCGCGACGCGGATCGCACAAGCAGGTTCCCTTCGGCTTCGCTCATCGCAGACTCTCAACTTCGCTTGCTTTGCTGCGCTTCGGTCGGGAAGCCAGAGGATTGTGGGGATGACTCCTCCCGGCGCGGCGCTAAAGTACCGGCGTGTTCTTTAGATCGGCCGGAACTGCCGATAGATTGAGAGTTGGCAAACTGATTTCCCATGTCGATTAAACTGCTCCCGGCGTCGTTAAATCCGGTCGACCCGTCGCAGGCGTCCGATGTGTCGACCAGCCTCGTGCCTCTTACTCAGAGGGCGATCACCACTACTCCGAGAGCGACCACCACGCGGGCCGACCAGATTAGTCTTGTTCCCTCCGCCGACGCTTTCGCCTGGTCGTCATCGACGCGCCGGGGCGGGGCCAATCGCATCTACGGAACGTTCGTCGAAGATTCCCAGAGCGTCGGGGATTCCCAGAGCGATGAGGCGGGACGCTCGGGCTGGGAGTATGCCTCCGGGTGGGCTTGGAGCTATCCTGTGGGACGCACGGCGATCGCCCATTATCTTTTCTATGCGACCGATCCCGCTAGCTGGAGCGGGCGGCTCATTAATCTGTACGCTTAGATCCGCACGATTAGATCTGTACGCTTGGTAGCGATGAGATTTCTACCCTAGCGATCGTGCTCCGATCGACGCAATACCGTGAACTGCCGTGTTAGAGTATGGCTGGGTCACCCCCCCAGTTATAGTTTTGAAATACTTCCCTTGACTATCTTTAAATCAAGCAACTCCTTTTTGACTTCCTCAGAGCGGCACTGTAGTCTTTCCATTTCTTCGTCAGGACCGTGTCGCGATCCCCGCTGCAGCCAAATGTTCAGAATCGCTTTTGTTATCCTGCGCTGTTCATCAAGCAGCGATTCTTTTCTTGTGACAGCTATTTCCGGGGACACCGCACGAAGCTCATCTTTTTTATCGACGGTTGTCACCAAGCTCGAAGACTTTGCCGGGACGGTATCTGAAATGGCCGCCGTACTCAGGCTATCTTGGACATCGTGTGTCGGTCGAGGCGGTGGATTTTTACGAAACCCGATTCCTAGAATTTTCTGTATCTCGTCTATTAATTCCTGAACATCTCGATGGAAACGTCGATCGGAAATTTCATAGGCGTTCCGAAAAGCTAGGCTTTTGATGTCTACTGGCAAGGAAGTGACGTCCGGCATTTCTGCGCGACCAACGAGAACTGGGATTACTCGGAGCCCGTTCGTTAAGGCAGAGGCAATTTCCAGGCGAACGAAATCAGTCTCGCTTTCCAATCGGATATTGCCGGTCTTGTCCCGCGCGGTGGCCCATGATTTTCCTATGACGGCAAGGAGAACCCTGCATGAGGAACAGGTCTGCTCGATTACAGTTCGAAAATCTTCTCCTGGACCGATGGAATCTAAATCCATGAACACACGATCGCGGCCAAAGCTCGACACGAACAGATCGTATAGTCTGCCGGCGTAAGCGCTGCTGTCTTCCCGCCTGTAACTAACAAAAATCCCGCTCATCGGTTCAATGATTGAAGGATCTTAAACTGCTCGCTAAGTATATGACAGTTGGTTCCAAAGTCACCTTCATACGGCTTAAATTATTCTTGAGACGGGGACTGGCTCAGCCGATGCACTTTCGTCCGAGCTAGCGTGAACTGGATGCCCCACCCGTGGCGGTTTCACGGGTGGGCCGCGATGCCGATGGGCTCAGGAGATTTGCGGATATGAAGCTCTAAGAGCCGTAGTAGCGGTGCAGGTTTGTCGGCATGGAAACGATGTAACAGGAACGCGACGATTTCGCTGTGACCGATGAACATGCGAAGGAGAGTTCGCAGCAGCCCACCCGTGAAACTGCCACGGGTGGGGCATCCCGTGTCGTGCTAGAGTACGGCTGGGCCAGCCCCCTTATTGAAATGTCACAACGACGCTGTTATTGGTGTATTGCACCGTGCCCCCTCCCTCGACGGTGGTGCTCGTAAACTCTCCGCTGAGCGAACCGAAGGTCATGGCGGTGTAGGTCGAGCCCGGCTTCGGCGGATGCTTTAGGTTGACGGTTACAGTCAAAGTGCCTGACAGTGTGGCATTTGAATTGACCACGAGCGCCGGGGGATAGGCCGTACTAAAGGTCACGTTCAGCTGACCGCTCGGTGTCTGGGTGTAGTTGCCCGTTACAGTCACGGTCTCCCCGTTGGTTGGCCCAAGGTAGCCATTGTTCGTGAGCGAACTCGCGATCGTTCCGCCCCCTACCAAAGTTCCCGACTGCATATCGACTGAGGCGGCCTTCAGCGTGGTGGTCCCAAACAGAGTGAGGTATCCCTGGCTGGTCAGCGACTCCGCAATCGTTACCGTTCCCGATCCGAAGGCGAGCCCGTCGCCTTGGCCTAGCTGAATCGAATTGACAGAGATCGACGGGGTTGCGGTTGCGTCGACGGATCCAGTGCTTGGTGCGGTCAGGATACAGGCGTTGCTCGTCGGGCCTGGCACCTTGTCCGTACTCCAGTTCTTGGCTGTGCCCCACACGTCCGTACCCGCATTCCCAGTCCACTCGACGTTACAGCTCTGTGCCTGCGCCAAGTTGGCACCAGCGACCGCGACTGCCAGCACAGCGAGGGCCAGCGACGCGCCCGCGCGCAAGAACGTCTTTGCCTTATGCGTTTTCATAACGCCTCCTTACGTGAATTGTTCTGAGTCTGCTTGGCATGTGCGCGATGTCCTGCCATGGTGCACACGATAGTAGTTGCAAAAATCCCGGATGTTGTCATACGAAAGTCAAGGGTCTTGTAAAAACTTTGTAAAATTTGCGTGCCGCGGGGACTGGGGGCTGGCCCTGCCGACGCACTTTTGTCCGAGCTAGCGTGAACTGGATCCCCACCCGGCTTGCACGAAACTAAAGATGATGATGAGAGCAACGGCGGAATCGAGATGTTGAATGGATGATGCCCACATGGCGAATCTCCTGGAAATCGTCTTCGTAGTTTATGTGAGCCCACAAAAATTGGGAGCGGAGTGTCTGAAAATCCAACTACGTATCTGCCTCAGGGACACCGGAGCCATGTCGGCATCCGCACTTATCATCCGTTGCCATATGTTAGCTACTTACCACAGTATATTGTTTACCATGACTTAGTATGGTAGTAACCTTGCGGCATAAGCGGAGGTTAACCATGTTACTCGCCAAGTGGTCGCTTGTGTTATTTGCCAGCATGTTGCTTGTAACTGCCGCGGTTGCGCAGCAGGTACAAGTTACTCCTAACCAACTCCAACAAACTCCAACTGCCAATACTGCTGAAGCTGTTCAGCCAACCTGTGCGGGCGTCGACACCGGCTTTAATACAGGAGCTATGCCATCGAGTAGCTTCGACGTCTTCAACGCGGAAAGATCGTTAGATTTTCCCAGCAATGGATTCAGAAGGGCGGGCACCGGCTCCGACAAGAACGCGCCTCCCCCTCTCAAGGTTTGTTGCGATAAGGCTAGCAAGTGCGCGGGCTGTCATGAATGCCCCGGCGAAGGGGTCTGGGATTGTAGCTCCTGCGTATGCTTGCCCATTTAGCGTAGATAGCCTTACTTACTAACTCTCCGGGCGCGCTCTCGCAGCAGAGGGCGCGCCCTCTTCACTCCGACGCGGGTTTCACTACGCAGTCGTCGCATCTCAGGAACCTGCCACGAGTGGGGCATCCTGTGTCGTGTTAGAGTACGGCTGGGCCAGCCCCCTAGCTGACAAGTTGAGCGAACTTATCCAGGTCGATATTACCGCCGGATATAATGGCTACGATCTTGTCGGAGCCAGCACGGCCCGACAAAGCAGCTGCAACGGCACAGGCCGCAGCACCTTCGATGATTATCCGGTTCCGCTCTGCAACAACTCTCATAGCCTGCGCAGCCTCTGTCAGCGTGACCACCAACGATCCATCCAGTAGCTTGCGCGCGAGTTCTAACATACCCGGGAATACCATCTTGCTACTGATACCGTCGACGAACGATGGCTGATATTCCACAGTTCGCGGCTCGCCGGCGGCAAGCGATGCAGCCAGCGGTGCTCCAGTTTCAATCTCGGCGGCGAAGATGCGCACTTTGGGAGCAAGTTCTCGCAGTACTGCGGCGATGCCGCATGATAGTCCTCCGCCGCCCCAGGGAATTACGACCGCGTCTAGATCGGGCAGGTCTTCCAGCAGTTCGAGCGCGATTGTGCCGTTCCCGGCCATGACATCCGGATCATCGAAGGCATGGATGAAAGTAGCGTCCACACCCGGATAGGAGCGAGTCTCGAAAGTTCGCCACCACTCGGTGAAAGGAACTCTGATGACACGTCCGCCCATGCGCTCGACGGCGCGAATCTTGGTGGCGGGAGCGGTGTCCGGGGCGACAATCGTTGCACTCACTCCGATTCGCTGGGCGCAGAAGGCCACGCCCTGCGCCATGTTGCCCGCGGACGCGGTCAAAACTCCGCCAGCAAGCCGCTCACGCGGGGTCCGCGCCATGACGTTAGCGGCTCCGCGGATTTTGAACGAACCGATCGGTTGCAAGTTTTCTAATTTCAGATACAGGTTTGCAGGCGCGTCCGCGTTGCATTGCGCGTTGCATTGAATGAGAGGCGTGCGCAGGGCAATCGATGCAATGTCTCGCCGCGCTTCTCGCGCCTGGGCGGCCGTGATGGGCATTGCAATATCTTAAACCGGAGGTTGGCCCAGCCGACGCGCTTTCGTCCAACCTTGGTGGCAGTGCAGGTTTGTCGGCATGGAAACGATGTAAAAGGAATGCTAGGATTTCGCTGTGACCGATGAACATGCGGTGAGAGTTCGCAGCAGCCCACCCTTCGGCTCCGCTCAGGGCAGGCTCCGTGAAACTGCCACGGGTGGGGTGTCCCGTGCCGTGTTAGAGGACGGCTGGGCCAGCCGCCGTTGTAGCGGAGCGCAGTGAGGTCGCGGTGTTTGTGTTGCATCATCACACCCGTATGATTGCGAACCAGGATGGCTCGGTCTACTCCACGAGATGTTCGGCGGCATACACAGTCTACCGAGAGGACCAATGGCAGAGACGTTCGAAGCATACCGAAACCGAGTCCTAAGCTATCTTGGCGATGAGGAGCCCATCGGTGTCCAACAAGCCACCCCATCGCAGCTCGAATCGCGTCTGCGCGATGTCGCGCCGGAGGGGTTGATCCGGCGTCCTGCACCTGAAAAGTGGTCAGTCGCTGAGATCGTAGCGCACTTGGCGGACGCGGAGCTGGCAATGGGGTGGCGATTGCGAAACATGCTGGCGAATCCGGGCGTGGCCTTGACGTGGTGGGATGAGGCCGTATGGGCAGAGCGCTTGGGTTACGCGCAGCAAGAGGCGAGCCTTTCGGCGGGGGTCTTTCGGGCGCTGCGCGAGAGCAACCTGCGACTGTTGCAGTCGGTCCCGCGCGCACGGTGGGTGGAGTGCTATGGGGTCCACGAGGTACGCGGACGGCAAACGGTCGAGGAGTTCGTCCGCTTGGAAGCGGCACACGACTTGAACCATCTTCGGCAGATCGACCGCATCTTGGGCACAAAAACCCCGTCTAAGCTGGGCTTGGACGGGACACCCTCAAGACCAGCCGTACCCTAACACCGCCACGGGTGGGGTATCCCGTTCGAGTGCCTTGAATCGCTGGTGGTAGCTGCTGGCGGGTAAGGGGTTCTTCGCTGCGCTCAGCATGACAACCCTGAATTGTCTATAGCAAAAAATTAAGAGTTCCGAGGTGGTGTTGAGTCCATTCATCTCGGCCAGTAGCTCGCGTTAGACCCTCGCTTGACCTGCTGTGGCTGCGTCCCTTGCGGGCTGCTGCACGCGATCTTCGCTTGGGCTCCGGGCTTACCGCCAACCGGATAAACCTACTCAACGCCTCGGAACTCTGTCTTGCCTTCGACTGGGCTTCTCGTTCTCCTCGACCAGCGCTTTGCTATAGACCCTCGCTTGCCTTCCCTGCCTCATCTTGCGATGGGAGAGTGACTTGGCTTGAGCCCCGGACGCCGCACCAACCGGAAAAACTTAAGTAGCTGTCAAAGAACGAGTCTGTTTTACTCCTTCTATTAATTTCGTCAATCAAAAACCCACGTCTGCAAAATGCCTATTTTCAATCGAGTGCAGCCCGTCCACAAGCCGGTGACCGGATTTGGTGCAGTGGCTCATCGAATTTTGCGCGGCAGCACGGGGACGTGGGGATTTCGCTGGTTAATTTCGGGAATATGGCGGTTATTTGCGGCTTTCGCACGGCGGCTTCGGGCT
>Ga0210391_10004780_pt1 | contig 11208 bp, 6 predicted proteins | sample IncBWC12OmetaG_FD_160573 | JGI IMG/M metagenome (GOLD analysis project Ga0210391, IMG submission 160573) | Forest soil microbial communities from Barre Woods Harvard Forest LTER site, Petersham, Massachusetts, United States - Inc-BW-C-12-O ...
AAACATAATTTGAAATTAAGGCGAGACCGTGGTTCGGCTCCCGTTTGACCCTCCTCAGTCCCTTCTTTAGACTGAAGGATTCAGGATTCCAGCAGGTCTCAAACTATGGCTGACATGATTCATGTGAAGCTCCCGGACGGGAGCGTGAAGGAAGTTCCGAAGGGCACGACTGCGCTCGAGATTGCGAAGGAGATCGGTCCACGGCTGGCGGATGCGGCGCTGGCGGCTAAAACCAATGGCGATCTCATCGACCTGGCGCGGCCGCTGGAAAAAGATACTGACCTTCGCTTCTTGACGGAGAAAGATCCTGAGTCGCTGGAGATCTTCCGGCATTCGTCGGCGCATTTGCTGGCGGCGGCGGTGCTCGAACTTTTCCCAGAGACCAAGCTCGGCCACGGGCCTGCGACCGAGAGCGGATTTTTTTACGACTTCTACCGGCCTACGCCGTTCACGCCTGAGGACCTGGAGAAGATCGAAAAGAAAATGCAGGAACTGGTGCAGCAGAATTTGCCGTATGCGCGAGAATTTCTGCCTCGCGACCAGGGGCTGGCCGAGTTCAAAAAGGAAGGCGACTTCATGAAGTGCCACTTCATTGAGCAATTCACCAAGCCCGATGAAAAGATTTCGATTTACCGCACCGGTAAGTTCACCGACTTTTGCCGTGGGCCGCACATTCCGTCGACCGGAAAAATTAAGGCTTTCAAGCTGTTCAACATCGCTGGAGCGTACTGGCTGGGGGATGAGAAGAATCCGCAACTGCAGCGCATTTATGGGACGTCGTTTTTTTCGAAGAAGGATCTCGACGCGCACATGCAGCAGGTGGAAGAGGCGAAGAAACGCGACCATCGCGTGATTGGCCAGCAACTCGATTTGTTTTCGATTCAGGAGCTGGCTGGGCCGGGGTTGATTTTCTGGCATCCCAAGGGCGGCATCATCCGCAAAGAGATGGAAGACTGGATGCGCGAGCAGTACCTGAAGCGCGGGTATTCACTCGTGTACACGCCGCATGTGGCGCGGCGGCAGTTGTTCTACACCTCGGGGCACGAGGGCTATTACTCGCAGAATATGTTCGACGCAATGGAGCTGGACGACGCCGAATATCGGTTGAAGCCGATGAACTGCCCAGGGCACATTCTGATTTACAAGGATTCGCTGAAGTCGTATCGCGATCTTCCGGTGCGGTTGGGGGAGTTGGGCACCGTGTATCGGTATGAGCGCTCGGGGGTGATGCACGGGTTGTTGAGGGTTCGGGGTTTTACCCAGGATGATTCGCACATTTTTTGTACGCCGGAGCAAGTTGAAGGCGAGATCACCGGGTGCCTTGAGTTTGCGCTGGATGTGCTGAAGGATTTTGGCTTCGACCAATTTCAGACGGAGCTTTCGACTTGGGACCCGAATGACCGTAAGAATTTTGTGGGCAGCGAAGAGCAGTGGAACCATGCGATCCAATCGCTGGAGAACGTGCTGAAGCGCAAGAATGTCGATTACAAAACCATTCCTGGCGAGGCAGCGTTTTACGGGCCGAAGATCGACATCAAGCTGGTGGACGCGATCGGGCGGCTGTGGCAGCTTTCGACGGTGCAGGTTGACTTCAACCTGCCGCAGCGTTTTGGTCTCGAGTATGTCGCGGAAGATGGTTCACGCAAGCAGCCGGTGATGGTGCATCGGGCGCTGTTTGGATCGGTCGAGCGATTTTTTGGCGTGCTGATCGAGCACTATGCGGGCGCGTTTCCGGTGTGGTTGTCGCCGGTGCAGGTGGCGATGATCCCGATCAGCGAGCGGCATGCGGAGTATGCGAACAAAGTCGCGGCGCAGCTGAAGGAAGTTGGCGTGCGCGTGGTGGTGGATGCGCGCAATGAAAAGATGAATGCCAAGATTCGCGAGCACGCCATGCAGAAAGTGCCGTTCCTGCTTGTGGTCGGAGATAAAGAGGCTGACGCGGGGAAGGTGAACGTGCGCTCGCGCGGGAAAGAAAAGACGGAGGATATGCCGGCGGCGGAGTTCGTGGAGAAGATTCGGAAGGTGATTGCGGAGAAGAGTGCGGGCGCTTAGCAGCGGAAGACATCGTCATCCGCCGTGTACTCGCGCGTATTTCCCGCTTTCTCCGGGAATCCAGACGGCTCCATCCATTGCACTTACGTCGAAAAAACCGACGCGGTGTTTCTCGGCCAATTCAAACATTGTCCTGAAAGCGCTCTCTGCCTCGGACCAAGCGAAGGCGGCATAGATGGCGTGTTTACCGACGCTGTAGTCGGTAACTTTGGGATCGTCGACATCATCAGAGGCATAGGGACCGTTCATTGCCGGATATCGGCCGATCATCTCGAGAAACCAGGCACGTAGCTCCGCGGTCGAGACCTTCGGGTCGTCATAGGTGTGCCCCTCGCTCCACTGCACCTGTTGCTCGTACCACTTCATGAAACCCTGCCTGTCGGAGGGAGGCGTTTCGGGATCGAAAACCATAAGGTCGTAGCTCATCTTGGATCTCGTTAGCGGAAATCCGCAGCGATAGTTGTACCATGATTCCGTGCACCCACTGGCGGAGCGCGTGCTTTCCCATGTTCGGCGGGATGAATTGCTTTCGGCCGGGGAGCGGGTCGGCGTGGCGGTTTCCGGGGGGATTGATTCGGTTGCGCTGTTGCGGGTGTTGCTGGAGTTGCGGGGGGAGTTGGGGATTGTCCTTTCTGTGGTTCATTTCAATCACAGGCTGCGCGGGGCGGAATCGGACGGGGATCAGGAATTTGTGGACCGGCTGGCGCGTGAGTTTGATTTGGAGTTTTATGTCGATGGCGAGGATGTGAGCGCTCAGGCTGCCGAAGAGCATGTGAGCATCGAGACGGCTGCGCGGGAATTGCGGTATGGATTCTTTCGGTATCTGTTGGGTTCGGAGGGGAATCCCTTGGGGGCTGAAGCCCCGGCTCATACGGGATCGGCGAATCGCAGCGCTGAAAGCGCTGCGCCACCCAAAGGCCAGGCATCTCAAGACGCGCCGTCCGAAAGAGTGCCACAGGGGCTAAAGCCCCACCTCGAGAAGGCGACTTTTCGCGGCCCTGAAGGGCCGCTCTTCCACGGTGATGGCGAGCGCGGTTCCGGCGCCGTTTCTCTGAACCCAGCCGCGGTCCCTCGGAACTCCGACGTCTGTCTAAACAAGATCGTGACTGGGCATACGCTCGACGATCAGGCGGAGACTGTGCTCATGCGGATGATTCGGGGGGCGGGGGTGCGGGGGCTGGGTGGGATTCATCCGCGGATTTTGGTGGAGGATGATGATGGAGAGGTTTCTGGCGAGATTATGCGGCCGCTGCTGGGGGTGCGGCGTCGCGAACTCGAGAAGTATCTCAACGACATCGGCCAGGGCTGGCGGGAAGACTCGACCAATACGGATGAGCATTTCACTCGCAATCGCGTTCGCAAGCTGGTGGTTCCGTTGCTGGAGCGGGAGTTTAATCCTGCTGTGGCGGAGAATCTGGCGGAGCTGGCGGAGATTGCGCGGGGTGAGGAAGATTATTGGGAGAATGAAGTTTCGGGATGGCTGGGGACGGTCGTGCAGTGGGTGCAGCCAGAGTGGTCTCGGGCGGTGTCTGTAGAAAAGAGTCTGGTGCAGATCGCGGGGCTGGGACCGCCGGTTTGCAGCAAAACCCCCACCCTTCGGCAGGCTCAGGGCAGGCTTTCTCACGCAGAAGACGCGCGAGAAATGGGGCACCCGCTCACGGGCGCCGGAGGTGACGATCTCCAACCCGATCTCCGTACGAAGATTGACACCGCTTCGTGGCTGGTCATGAACGCGTCTGTACCGCGGATGTGGTTTCTGGGCGAGCCGATGGCGGTGCAGCGGCGGCTGGTGAAGGCGATTGGGGAGAATGCCGGGCTTCCACTGGAGTTTAAACATGTGGAGGAAATCCTGCGGGTCGCGTCGGAAGACGCGGCATCTGGCAAGGAAGTGTCACTTCCGCTGGGATGGAGGCTGGTTGTTGAAGCTGATGAGTTGACGTTCGTGACTCCGGATCTGCGCGGGGTTTCGCCGGTGCGAGATTACGAATACGAGGTTACGATCCCGGGAGAAGCTGTCGTTCAAGAGGCCGGGGTTGTGATCGAGGTGCGGCGGATTTCCAGCGGAGACCAGGGGGCGTATAATTCGGATCACCTCTTGGACGAGGAGTCTTTGCCCGGACGGTTAAGGGTGCGGAACTGGCGTCCCGGAGATCGATTCTGGCCGGCCCATACGAAGTCCCCTAAGAAGATCAAAGAGTTGCTGCAGGAGCGTCATGTGGCCCAGCCGGAGCGCGGGTTGTGGCCGGTGGTGGTGGGCGGCGACGAGATTGTGTGGGTGCGAGGGTTTCCGGTGCCGGCCAAACTGCGGGCGCGGGAGGGGCGAGCGGCGATCGTGATTGTAGAGAAGCCGACCGTGGAGAAATCCCTCGCCGAAGTTCTTGGCTGAGTCGGCCGTCGACGTAGAATAAACACGCAGGTGCCGGGAGGCACACAAACTTCATGAACGGTCCGCGAGTCGAGCCTCTTCGCCCGGTCATTTCGACGGATCAGATCCAGAAACGAGTGAAGGAGCTGGCCCGGCAAATCTCCGACGACTACAAGGGACAGACCATCCAGATGCTGGCGGTGCTGGAGAACGCGTTCATGTTTCAGGCCGACCTGGTGCGCGCTCTCGATGTGCCGGTGGTCTGCCAGTTCATCAAGCCCAGGTACACTCGGCCACCCAGCCGATCGGCACACGAGGTGATGGAGATTTTTTTCAGCCACGAGCCCGACATTCGTGGGCAGCACATTCTGCTGGTGGAGGGGCTGGTGCATTCCGGCGTGACTAGCGAGTTTTTGATGAGCGACCTGCGATCCCGGGGAGCAGCAACAGTGAAGTTGGTGACGCTGCTTGACCGCCAGGCGGCGCGCCGCGTGCCGCTGCAGCCGGACTATTTCGGTTTTCTGGTGGACGAAACTTTTCTGGTGGGTTATGGGCTGGGGGCGGCGGAACAGACGAACCGGAATTTGCCCTACTTGGCGGCGGCAAGCCCAACAATCCCCGTGACTTAAGTCACCGCAGTAGGAACGGGCCTTTTTGGCGGGGAAAAGGTAGAATAAACGTTCAGCAATTTGCCAATCGAAAATCGCGCTTGGGCATCTAATTCGCAGTAGGAGCCTCGGGGGTTGGTGTAGTCAGCCGACCGTTTCGAAATTAGGAGTTTTCCAGGTGAATTCAACTGTAAAGACCGTGCTGTTCTGGTTGCTGATCGGGGTTTCAGCGCTTCTGCTGTGGCAAGTGGTGAAGAGCGCGCGCGAAGGCCAGAAGGATACTGAGCTAAAAACCTCCCAATTCATGGGCGAAGTGGAACAAAACAACGTTCAGGAATTCACCGTCGATGGGATGGAAGTGCGAGGCAAGCTCAAGAATAATTCCGCGTTTCACACCACCGTACCCGCAACGTACTTCACGCCGGAAATGCTCAAGAGTCTGGATAGCAAAGGCGTGAACTACAGCTTTCGCGACGTTAATGGCGGGAACTGGGCGTGGATGATTCAGGTGATTCCGATTGTGCTGATCGGAGCAGTCTGGATTTTCATGATCCGGCAGATGCAGACCGGCGGAAATAAGGCGCTGTCATTTGGCAAGAGCCGCGCGCGGCTGCTCTCGATGCAGCAGAAGAAAGTCACGTTCAAAGATGTGGCCGGGGTGGAAGAGGCGAAGGAAGAACTGCGCGAGATTATCGAATTTCTGCGCGAGGCGCAGAAGTTCCAGAAGTTGGGTGGGCGCATTCCGAAGGGCGTGCTTCTGGTGGGATCTCCTGGAACGGGCAAGACCCTGCTGGCTCGGGCTGTTGCGGGCGAGGCGAATGTTCCGTTCTTCTCGATTTCGGGCTCGGACTTTGTCGAAATGTTTGTCGGCGTGGGCGCCAGCCGCGTGCGCGATTTGTTTGAGCAGGGCAAGAAGAATGCACCTTGCATTATTTTCATCGACGAAATCGATGCGGTGGGACGTCACCGCGGTGCTGGCTTGGGTGGTGGACACGACGAGCGCGAACAAACTTTGAACCAACTCCTCGTCGAAATGGATGGGTTCGAGTCGAACGAAGGCGTCATCCTGATGGCGGCGACGAACCGTCCGGACGTGCTGGACCCGGCACTGCTGCGGCCCGGACGTTTTGACCGGCGGGTGGTGGTGAGTCTTCCGGATGTGCGTGGACGCGAGGAGATTCTTCGCGTGCACACGCGCAAGATTCCTCTTGCCGAGGATGTGGACCTGTCCGTCCTGGGCCGCGGGACGCCGGGGTTCTCTGGCGCCGACCTGGCCAACATGGTGAACGAAGCGGCGCTGGCTGCGGCGCGGCAGAACCGCAAGGCCGTGCTGATGTACGACTTCGAGTTGGCCAAGGACAAAGTCTTGATGGGCGTGGAGCGCAAGTCTCTGCTGCTCACCGACGAAGAGAAGAAAAACACGGCTTACCATGAAGCGGGGCATGCTTTGGTTGGCGTAAAGCTTCCGAATTCCGATCCTGTGCACAAGGTCACGATTATTCCGCGCGGGATGTCGCTGGGGCTAACGCAGTATCTGCCAATTGACGACCGTCACAGCTACTATCGGGATTACCTGCAGGCACGTCTGGCCATTCTGATGGGCGGACGCGTGGCGGAAGAGATTTTCCTGAATCAAGTGTCCACTGGCGCGGGCAACGACATTGAGCGGGCCACCGACATGGCGCGAAAAATGGTCTGCGAATGGGGCATGAGCGATCTGGGACCGCTGACCTTTGGCAAGAAGGAAGAACAGATCTTCCTGGGCCGTGAGATTTCGCAGCATCGCGACTACAGCGAAGACACAGCCATCAAGATCGATCAGGAAGTCCGCAAGCTGGTCACAGCGGGCTACAACACAGCGCGACAGATCGTCTCTGACAACCGCGACATTCTGGAGCGGATTGCCAAGGCACTGATCGAACGTGAAGTGCTCGACGCCGCCGAACTGAAGATGCTGGTCGACAACCAGCAGCTTCCACCGGTGCAGCCGCCGCCAACGTCGAAGGACGACGGCGTGCAGCACGTGATCAAGCCGGACCTGCAGCCGGGACGCGCCAAGGGCGGAGAGCGGCCGGCGACGGCGTAAGAACATGGCGTATATCTTTCTAGGGGGCGGCCTTGACGGCCGCCCTTGTTGTTTGTGGGACGGACACTCTTGTCCGTCGCCCTTGCCGGTGTCCTTCTCTAAGCGAGCACATGCTCTTTGTGAGTCTGGGTGCAGAGGGTCAAAATCGAACACCAAAAAGCGAGATCAAAGACAACAGCAGCGGACAGGAGTGTCCGCCCCACACAAGGTCCATTACTCCTTCGATCCGGCGCGTTTCGAGAGGCTGGAAAAGCGTCCGTATGTGGTATAATTAGCACAGTATCAATACGACCCTAAGTATTAGGAATTTCAATAACTTGAAGTCTTTCGCGGAGGCTTCGGAGCGCCCTAGTCGAGGCGCTGATTGCCGCCGAAATTCCGGGGATCCGCAAGACCCAGGTTCACAGAAAAAATCGGGACATTTTCGCGGAGCGGAATGGCCACCAAAGAGATCAATACTCCCATCGTTGACACCAAGACAAAAAACGGAAAAGTGACTCCCATCAACACGTCGAACGGCGGCGGCAACAATGACTACAACGCCGACTCGATTAAGGTGCTGGGGGGCATGGAAGCGGTACGCAAGCGTCCCGCCATGTACATCGGATCGACGGGCGAGTTGGGACTGCATCACCTGGTGTATGAAGTCGTCGACAACTCCGTCGACGAAGCCCTGGCTGGATTCGCTACCAGGATTGAAGTCACGATACATCTCGACAACTCGATCACAGTGATCGATGACGGACGCGGCATTCCCTGCGACGACATGATGATCGACGGCGAGAAGATCTCCGCGGCGCAAGTTGTGATGACGACGCTGCACGCCGGCGGAAAATTTGATTCGTCGACTTACAAAGTTTCCGGCGGGCTGCACGGCGTGGGCGTGTCGTGCGTCAACGCGCTGAGCGAAGATCTTGATCTCGAAATCTGGCGCGATGGGGTGACCTGGCAGCAGAACTATTCCAAGGGCGATCCCACCAACAAGCTGAGCAAAACGGGCGCGACCAAGCGGCGCGGGACCAAGGTTCACTTCCTGCCCGACCGCTCGATCTTCACAGCGGTCGAATACAACTACGACACGCTGGCGCAGCGGTTGCGCGAACTCGCGTTCCTGAATAAGGGATTGCTGATCACGCTGACTGACGAGCGCTCGACCGATTCGAAGACTGGCGAGCCCAAGCAGACCGAGTTCAAGTACAACGGCGGCATCGCCGAGTTCATTAAGCATCTCAATCGCGGCAAACAAGTTCTGCACGACAAGCCGATTTACATGGAAGACGACCGCAACGGCGTTCACATGGAAATCGGGTTGCAGTATAACGACGCGTATTCCGAGACTGTTTTCAGCTTTGCCAACAACATCAACACAGTTGATGGGGGCACTCATCTTTCCGGCTTCCGCACGGCCCTGACCCGCACCATCAACTATGCGGGGCAGCAGATGGGGCTGTTCAAAGACGTCAAAGAAAATTTGACTGGCGACGATGTGCGCGAAGGTCTGGTCGCGGTGATCAGCGTGAAGCTGCCGCAGCCGCAGTTCGAAGGGCAGACCAAAGGGAAACTGAACTCCGACATTGCCGGCACGGTGACGCAGTTCGTGAACGAACGGCTGGGTGCGTTCTTCGAACAGAATGCAACGGTCGGACGGAAGATCATCAACAAGGCGGTCGATGCTGCCCGCGCTCGTGAGGCGGCTCGTAAGGCGCGCGATTTGACGCGGCGCAAGGGCGCGCTCGATTCCGGGGGGCTTCCCGGCAAGCTGGCGGATTGTTCGGAGCGCGATCCGAATCGCTGCGAGTTGTTTCTGGTCGAAGGCGAGTCGGCCGGTGGGACGGCCAAGCAGGGGCGCGACCGGCGCTTCCAGGCGATCCTGCCGCTCAAAGGTAAAATTCTTAACGTCGAAAAGGCTCGCTACGACAAGATGCTGGCGCACGAGGAAATACGGGCCATGATCACGGCGCTTGGCACCGGGATCGCGAAGGATGATTTTGATCCTACGAAAGTACGGTACGGCAAAATCATCCTGATGACCGACGCGGACGTGGACGGCAGTCACATTCGAACGCTGCTACTCACTTTCTTTTTCCGGCACATGCAGGAACTGATCAAGCGGGGGAATGTCTTTATCGCGCAGCCGCCGCTGTTTTCGCTGAAGAAGGGCAAGTCGCAGCAGTACATCAAGGACGAGCGCGAATTCGTGAAAGTGATGGTGAAGCGGGCGGCCGATGGACTGAGCGTGCGTTACGGCGAAGGCGCGGCCAAGATCGAAGGCAAAGACCTGGCGCGCTTTATGGCCGTGCTCGACGAGTATCTCGGCTTCTTTGAGAAACTCGACAAGCGCGTGCGCAACGAGCGCGTGACCGAGCTGATTCCGAAACTTGACCTGGCCAAGCGTGCCGATTTTGAGGGCGACAAGAATACGCCTCCGAAGAAAATCGAGCGCCTGGAAAAGGAACTGAAGAAGCTGGAGAAAGAGCACAGCTTCAAGAGCGTCGAAAAGCACTTCGACGAAGAGCACAACTTGTGGGAAGTGAAATTCGTCAACAAGCACGGGGCTGAACACGTCATCAACTGGGTGCTGGCTTCGAGCGCGGAATCCCGCCAGCTGATCTCGAAGTACAAGCAGATCGAGCCTTACATGGAGCCGCCGTTCGTGGTCGAGACGCTGGTCAAGGCCGCACCCGCGGGCAGTAACGGCGACGGGGCTGATGGCGAGGTTGCAGCCGAGGGCGACAAGAAAACGGCAAAAGCTGTCAAGCGTAAAACCGAGGTTGAAGTGGTGGAGAAATTGAATGTCCGCGATCTTCGCGATTATGTGATCAACGAAGGCCGCAAGGATTTCACCATCCAGCGCTACAAGGGTCTCGGCGAAATGACCGCGCCTCAGCTGTGGGAGACGACCATGGATCCGGAGCGGCGCACGCTGCTGTCGGTGCGGTTGGAAGATATCGCCGAGTGTGAGACCATCTTCACCACGCTGATGGGCGAAGACGTGGAGGCGCGGCGCAAGTTCATCGAAGAGAATGCGCTCGACGTGAAGAACCTGGACATCTAGAAACTTTGGCCAGGGATATTCACGAATTCGCAAGATATAACGTCAAAAGAATGGGCGGCCTTGGCCGCCCTTTTTATTTAGGTCGCATCCTAGCAGTAGAATCGCGTTAGATAAGGGCCTCGTTTCAAAAGGGGGCGTATGAAATTCCTGATCACGCTGTTGCTGCTGGGCAACTTCTCTCTCGCGCAGTCCAGGGTGGGCTTCTCCGGGACCTTTCTGCGAACGGAAACCATGTTCCGGGGGCGTCCGGAGGCTGCGTCGCCACGTATTCTCGACATAAAACAAACGGCCGACGAGGTCATAGTGACGTCGACGCAAAATGGCGAGAGCGCGGTAGCCCACTATCGGCTTGATGGCAAGAAATCGGGAACGGTGCAAGCGTGGCTGAAAGGCGAGAATCTTGTTCTTAAAGGGACAGTCAAGCGGCAGGGTCCCGGACTCGGACTGGATTTGGGGATGAGGTTCCCTTTGACTGTAGCTGCGAATGTAGAAGAAAAGTGGGAGCTGTCTCCGGATTCACAACAACTCGTGATCCGCACCGAGCAGAACGTAGGGGCTGGCGAGTCCGTTTTCGATACTCGCTATATCCGGGAGCCCTCTCTGGAGGCCGCTCAGGCTGCCGCGGACTTGAATGCCAAGAAGGACTGCGAGACAACACTCCCGATCTCGGCTCTCAGAAGCCAGAGCGAAAAACCGCGAAAGTATGGGCACGGTGCCGAGTTAGGCATGGCCCACTTGGAACGGATTACGCGCTGCGTCTCCTACGGTGTCGTCCTCTCTGGCGACTTTTTCAAGGACCTGGAGCGGACGGAGAAATCAGGACCGGCTCAGTTTCGCAAGAACGGCCAGACCGTTGCCGCCTTCGCGGGCGATCTTGTGCTGGAAGTCGGGCTCCATCACTGGTTTTGTACAGCGGAAATCGGCGATTGGGTGCCGACCGGACCCCCATCGCCTGAGGCGGCGCAAGATATGCACTTCAAGGTGCGATGGCTGGGTGAACAACAGAAGGATCTTGGAGAACTACAGTCTGAATTTCTTGTCG
>Ga0210391_10004781_pt1 | contig 11208 bp, 15 predicted proteins | sample IncBWC12OmetaG_FD_160573 | JGI IMG/M metagenome (GOLD analysis project Ga0210391, IMG submission 160573) | Forest soil microbial communities from Barre Woods Harvard Forest LTER site, Petersham, Massachusetts, United States - Inc-BW-C-12-O ...
CGGAACCCCGATCTCGAACCGTCGACGCCGAACCCCTTTTGAGGCACTCTCGGCTCCGGTTGCTCGACACGTTCCCTGGCCCCATCACCCTGCGAAGAGGGTGGCCCCATGGCCCTGCGAACCGGCAATCACTGACGGCGCTCGTTGCCGGCGAAGCGACGGTCGACTCGATCCTCCGCAAGGATCGCTGGCCTGTGCGGGCGGCGTCCCGCCTGGCGGCGGGCGTCACCTTCGAACCGGGTCCTGTCGACGACCCACAACAGCCGCGTCGTCGACCGGTTCACGCTGGTCGAGCGCGACGGCACGCCGCTCGACACGAGACGCCGGGAGATCGTGCGGACGGAGGTGCTGTCGGCCATCGAGACCCTCACGACAACGACAATACAGCGAGGGTCGCGGCTCCCTAGGCGGGCCTCGACGCGGGTGCGTCTGAGCCAAGGGAGGCGGGTTCCGAGCGCTAATCGTTCTGTGCCCCGGCGTTGATCCAATCCTCGACCAGCGTCACCAAGGCACTCGAGAGAGGCGGCCCCCCCAACGGCATCCTGACCCCACACGGCGGGGTCGTCTGCGAGATCTTCTGGAAGAGAAGGCTGCCCGATGCGTTTCCAGGCACGACGCGTATTTCGTCACTCGAGCCGCAAGATGGGCCCGAGGCCGCCACACCGACAAGCGCTCGGTAGGCCACCACGCGTGAGCTGAAGTCCTGGAAGGAACCGATGCCACCCGGCTGATGACACGCGCTGCACGTGGGTCCGAGGACGTCCGCGTACACCGCCGTGAACGTCGCCGTTGCTTGCGCGGCGTCGCCGCCGGGGGCCGATGAGGTGTCCGGCGAGGCGGCGGTCGGCGGCGCGGTGACCACCGGCTCGCTTGCACCGCCGCCACACGCGCCAATGTCGAGCAGAAGGACCGCGACAACGATTCCCGTGCTCGAATAGTGCTTCGTTCCTCGACTCTCGTACGTCATTGCGTGCCTCGTTGACGAATGGTGCGGTTCGAATGAGGCCAACGGCGAGCGACGTGCGATCGTTCCGCGTCATGCGCCGCCGTTCCAATCCCGACCTTGGTAGCCGGCACCTTCGGCCACGGCGTAGTTGTCTTGCCGTCGATAGAACGGTGCTTCGCAAAAGCGCGAGTTGCTTTTTTTGGAACTGCATGGAACCCGAGACAGCGATCGTTCGTTTCTGCTTACGAACCCAATGCGACCCTCTTCACTCATCGCGGCCATCTCCGCGCCAGCCATTGTTCTGGGTTGTGGCGTACCTGGGCCCGCGCGGGCACCCGAGCGAGCTGGGGCGCTATCGGCCCAGCACGTGGAGTCATCTGCCGTAGTGGCTGCCGCGAGCCATCCGCAGCGTGTCGGCAGGACGCACCGGCTGCTTGCGTCTCCAGCGCAGCGCCTACGTACGCTCGCGACGTGCGGCCAATTGTGGAGCGACGGTGGCGCAGCCGGTCATTCCGAGACCGCACACGTCATCGCCCACATCTGTGGAATTGACCATCAGCTCTTGACCAAGCGAAGGGTCGGCGTCGAGAAGAGCGCCACCGTCGCTTCACGTGGGCTCCGCATCCCGATCGGGCTGCACGGCGCCTCCGCCAAGTGCAGCGCCACATCCGTCAGCGCGCGTTCATCCAGATACACCTCGAGCATGTTCGCGAAGTCGTTCATCGAGCCGAGCACGCGGCGATCGTTGGTCTTCGCGACGATGACGTCTCGCATGCCGTCTTCTTCGGCGGCGATCTTCGTCTCGTCGATCTTGAGCGCCCGAAGGACCTGGGCCACTGCTTCGACGAAACGAGGGATCATCGTCTTGTACGGCGCAGCCGCAACCAAAACGGGCAGGAGCGTGACGCCGCTGACGGCGAGGACCACGTGCTGCCGACGCACGCTCAAGACGTTGGCGTACCAATCACCGAGGCGCGTCGTGGACTTCGCCGATTCGCTCTGGTGCCCCGCCGTGTGCTCGACGTGCTGGAGCAGCTTTCGCGTGCAACGGAAGACCACCATGCTCGCCATGCAGTTCGTCGTGCCCGATTACTTCTTCTCTTCCGCCGCCGGGTCCGCGTGACGGTGAACGAGTTTCCATCCGCCCTCGGTGCGGCAGAATACTTCGGTCACCCGCAGTCTCATGGGCACGAGGGCATCACGCCCTCGCATCCGTACCTCGGCAACTTGGAACCCCGTCCAGAAGGCCAACTCGTCGCTCGCTCCCGACTGAAGGACCTCGAAGTGAGTCGTTCCCCCCGCCTCGAACGACGCCGCGTCGTGATCGTACCGCGCACGAACCTCGGCAGCGCCAACGACGAATGGGCCCCTCGGATGAAAGAATGTCGCCACACCGTCGCCGGGGACGATGGCATCGAGCGGGGACGGATCCCCGCAAACGTACGCCGCGGCGGCTTGTTCCCGCTGCTCCATGAAAGCTGCGAAGTCCGCAGGTTCCGTCGCGCTACCTCGAGTCGAACTCATTGGCCTTTCCTCCGTGCTCCGCGCTGTTACTTGGCCCCAGGCTTACTGGTCCTTTTCAACCCGGCAACCGTAGGATCCTGGAGGCGGATGACAGCGGTCCGTCAGCTGTTCTCGCGCTCGTTCTGCGCCGCCGTCTGGCACATTGCGTCGGCGGACCTTCTCGGCGCAGCGGAAAGCAGGACAAGAGCCTATCCGGTTCGTTCTGCGAGCAGCGCCAATGATTCCGTGTTCAATTGGCGCACGGACAGCAGTAGAACAGCGTGCTGCTCGGCGTAGGGATGGGAATGACCTGACAGCCGAGGGCAGAGTCGGGATCTGGGGAGACGGCATTGACCGCAGCCCCGGAACACGTCATCTCGTACTGACCGGCGCCGCAGAGCGATTGGCAGCTCTCGGTCCCTCCCGAGACGCCGCCGTCTTCAGCGTTGATCGTGGCGCCGTTGCTGACCTGGCAGATCTGTTTCGCGGGCCCGCCAAAGCATCCTGGTCCCGACGGCGAAGAGTTGACGTCCACACCCGCTGGATAGCGACAGGTTCCGCCGTCCTGGGCGGCGAGTCCCTGGTTCGCAGACGTGCTCGCAGAATTCGCCAGCCCGGAGCAGGCGGTAGCCAGGAGGGTGAGCAGTGCGAATGCCTTCATCCCTTGAGTAAAGCACGTGCCGCAGTTCGCGGGCATCAAGGGTAGGGGAACCCCGAGGGCTGGGGCTGCCGTGCGCTATCGGGGCCCCTCCATCAGCAGCGCAAGAACCTCGCGGCGGCTTCTCTTTTCAGCCGCGCAGCGTCGCAGAATGACCTTCCAACCGTTCCGGGCCTCGCAGGCCTCACGCACGATGCTAGCCAGCTCTGCGGCGTCGAGGACCTCGTCGCTGAATCGATCGACGGTCTCCGCATACCCCAGACCCATCGACACGCGGTCCTGACGGCTTCGCGCGTTCCCCAGGATCCATCCGTACCCCTCGCACGCGTAGGCGAAGGTCTCGCACTTGCGGAACTCGATGTCGAGCAGCCATTCGCGAGTTCGAGTCTCACGGAGGCCCGTGTTGCGCCGCTTCCAATTGTGGAACACGTGCGCGGCTTCGTGGATCACGAAGTCATTGAACCGTCCATGATCGGCGAAGTATTCGGCGGAGACGTAGCAGGTGGTCTCTTCGCTCAGCCCCAGGAGCGACGGCGCCTCAGGACCGAGCAGCTTCGCCCCTACGCTCGAGAGATATAGGTTGGCCAGGCTCCACGCGGTGTGAAGCCACATCTGCCCCAAGAGGACCTTCTCGATGTTGTCGACGGTGAGAAAGACGACGGACCGTTCCAGGAGCGAAAGCACGGCTTCGCGCTCTGCCTCTGGGAAGAGGCCAGTGACCATTGGCGTCAGCTTGCGCCTGGTCCAGGGGATAACGTCGAGCCCAGACGGAAGGAGAGGATGCGCTTTCCCGGCAGCTCGTCGCTTCACTTCGTCGGCGAGGGCCCGCAGCAGATCGTCGTGACCTCGGCGAGCGCGATCGAGGAAGCTTTTGCCGGGCCATGCGGGATGATCGGTTTCGTACGTCCCCTCTCGAAGGTAACGCTCGATGGCCTCGGGAACGCTTTCGTTCACGGCGACACTTTACCGACGAACCACCGACGAAACCAGACAGCGCCCGGGAAGTTCCACGAGCCGAACGCGCTCAACGCCGACGAGGCGCAGCGGTTCTTGAACTGCATGCGGGATGAATTCCCGCAGCACTACGCGATGACTTACCTTGGCTTCGCGACCGGGCTCCGTCCGTCGTCGCTACGTCCCCTGCGACGAAAGGGGGCGACCCCGGATGTCCTGTGGGACGAAGCGGCGATCCTGGTGCGCCGTTCGCACACGCTCGGCGAGGAAGTGATGCAGAAAACGAAGACGGGCTTGCGTCAGCGGATCAACCTGCCGCGGCAGGCGCTTGACGTGCTGCGCTGGCACGTCGACACGCAGCTTGAGACCCCCGAGCAGCTCGCCTCGGAGCTTCTCTTTCCTCGAAACGACGGCGGCTTCCGCTCGGAGTCCGCCTTGAAGAAGGCGTTCGCCGAGGTCGGTCGCGCCATCGGGTTGAAGAAGAAGTTCTCGCCTCGTGGCATGCGTCGAACGTTCAACGACCTGGCGCGTGCGGCGAAGGTGGAGAGCCTCGTCACCAAGTCGATCTCGGGGCACCTCACCGACCGCATGAAGGACCACTACTCCACCGTCAGCCCGATCGAGCAGCGCGAAAGCATCGGGCGCGTGCTTGCACTGGTGCAGGGCGAAACGACCCCCTCAGGAGCCCCCGCGAGTGGTGCCCCCGGTGGTGCTCCGACCTCGGCAAGTGGTGCTCCGGAGGGGGCGCAGCCTCGCTAACTGCCGGTTTTTCTTGTAGGCGCGATAGGGATTGAACCTACGACCCCTACCGTGTCAACGCGCCCGGACGGGATGCAAACCCATGCATTGCACGCACTTGCAACGCGGTGGACGTCGCGGACGACGCTCTTGATGCCCCTTGTTCCTCCGTGTCGCCGGATGATTCGTCTGAATCGTCACCGGTTTGCGAGGCGGACGCGCCGGGTATCTACCTCGAGGTCGAGCCGGGTGGGGGTCGGAGGTCGGCCGCCGATTGGCCGCCCGAGCGCCGGTCTGCGGCGACGAGCAGCAGCCCGGCGTCAAAGCGTGACGCGCCAGCGCTGCGGCACTCGATTCCCGAGGCACCCTTAGAACCCGGAGGGCTCGCGGGGGATGTGGACTCCAGTGACCACCCGGCCGCCGCCGTGCGTGACATGGAGCGTGCGATCGTCGCCGCGACGCTTGCGGGGCGGCACGCGACGGCGGAGCTGTTGGCCGACCGGCTGCGCGAGTGGCTCGCGCGCGACCGCGGCAATGTCGTGCGCCTCGACGGGGGACGGTGAGACGCCGACTTTACAGTAGCGGTCGGTTCGCCGGATCAGGCGGCCTGCTTGGCAGATGCCGTTATGGGGGTTGGTAGCGGAGATCGAACAGAGCGCCGCCCGAGGGGAGGTTCCGGCACTGAAATGGAGGCTTCGTACCGGGCGCGCGAAAGCCTCCGAATCAACTCCGTGACACGAACCGCAACTCTCTCGAACGTTGGCGAGCGGCGCTGTGAGACCGGCGTGGGCCGCGCCTCCGTCCTTCCTCTGAGGATTTGCCGCCGTGACAAAGCGCGCAGAAGTCGCCGAAGGCGTGGTCGCGGCGCCACGGCCCCGGCCCGCCCAGCACCGACTTCGCGTCTCGAACCTCATGGCAATTGCGGCACTCCGATGTCGCCGCACCAGACTGCGCACGCGCTTCGGCTGGCACCGAGAGAAGCGCGCCGACGGCGACGGCCCAGACAATGTGCACTTTGCACTTCGGCATCTGCAACAATCGCTCGTCTAAGCAGCACCGTGCTCAGCGTGGTCGTCGCGTTGTCTTGCGAGGCATCGAAAGAGCGGCGCTGACGCGCATCGCCTACAGTCGCAAGTCGAGGCCGTGCACAAACACTATTTGCTTGCCGATGGTTGAGCGAGGGACTCTCCGTTAAGCCTTCGTCAGGTAGCTGCGAGAGGCCCGAGTAGAGGAAGGCGCCGAGCCATGTGGACGTGCCCGATGCACCCCAGATTGTTCGGAGCGCCCCGGGGGCGTGCCCGATCTGCGGGATGGCGCTCGAGCCGCGCACCCCAACGGACGCGGGCGACGACGAGAACCCCGAGCTGCGCGACATGCGTCGGCGGTTCTGGTTTGCCCTGGCGCTCACGATTCCGATTCGCGCGATGGCAGTGAGCGACCCTGCTGCCGGTTGACCCTCTCGGTCAGCTCCTGCCTATGCGGGCCCGAGTCCTCGCCGAGCTGTTGCTGGCCCCCGCCGTCTGCCTCGGGGCACAGGATGGCGGGGGCGGGCGGTTCGCGGGCCGAGACCGCGGCATCGTGCGTATGGGCTACGCGCGCGGCGCCGCGTCCTGCAGAGAGATGCGCCCCGGCTCGAATATACCCGGCAGTATGTCAACAAGAGCGGTGCTCCGGACCGGAGGTTTGCCCAACAACGACAGGTCGCGATCCTAAATTGCGCCGAGCTGGAGCTGCGGTCACCGCATGGCCTGCCACATCTTGCCGCAGACTTCGAACCCTGCATGCGCCGATAGCGCGGCTCGCGCCCTCCGCACCCTGGTCGATCGGTCCGGGGCCGACCGTCAGGGAAGCACGCGCCGCATGGTGGCTTCCGGGCCATTCGCGCCGCCGGTGGTGCATCCGCCCCCTCCGGTTGAATGGAGCCCGTGTGCGCTCTTGCTTCATTGACGGCGATCTTCACGCCCGTGGCCTGGCGCCTGCTCCTTCTGCGTCGCCACCTCACTCGCATGGATCGGAAGACCCCACCATCCGCGGCGCTGGCCTCGCAGCAGCTCGACGTCGCTCGCGCCGTCGCGCGCACGCCACGGCCGAAGCGAGCCACAGCCATTGACGCTGATCGAACTCGGATGGTGCGCTCGGGAGGTCGTGAGATCCGAACCGAGCCATCATGAGAGCTCACTGGAGGCCTGCCGCCAAGCCAAGATCCGCGCACCAATGGTTCACCCTGAATTCGCCGCGCGACTTGACCGTTCCAGGACGGCTAACGGTTCGCGTGGCGCACGCAACGCCCGTTCGGGGGGGCTGACGCTTTCGAGCAACGCGGTTCGAGAATTCCTCCGCCGCGTCGTCCCGTCTGTCCGAACCGCTGCCCGCCGTGGAGGGGAAGCGTTGGATGACAACGTCACTGGAGCCAGAACAGAAGAAAAATCCGCGGTTTGGAGCGACGAAGGGGCATTTCGGAATCCGCGCAAAGCTAATCGTGACCTACCTCGCGGTGGGCCTTGCGCTTGCCGCTCTCAATGTCGTCGCCACTCGCTGGGTTCAAGAGCGAACCTCCGCTGCAGCCATGGCCAGGACGGTCATCTTATCCGCTGCCGAAGGATTCGTGGGAGACATAGGCTCGGCGTTCGAAGAGGGATTCGGGTACCTTCTGAGCGGCGACCGCGACGAGAGAGAGGGGTGCCTCGCGAAGCTTGCGACGCTCGATCGAGCGATCGGCGAGTTGCTTCAACGGTCAGACATGGGCGACGATCGGCGGGTTCGCCTTCAAGCGCTCCGGGAATCCACAGAGACCGCCGCGGGGAGTGCGCGGAGGATGTTCGACGACTACGAGTCCGACCATAAGGTCCACGGTCCTTCGTATGACGCTTACGAGGCATCGATGGACAATGCGTCCGCACAGGCACGCTTCGTGATCGCCGCGATGAGGCAGCGCGGCCTGGACGACGAGTACACGGCCCACAGGCGAACCGATTCCGTAATTTTCGGAATCGGTATTGCCGCAACGTTTCTCGCGGTACTGATGGGCGGTGCGTTCGGTCACCGGTTGACGCGCCCGCTCATCGAGCTACGCGACGCCGCCATCTCCCTCGGGCGTGGAGATCTCGTTTTCGTCGCGGGTGCGCACTCCAACGACGAGCTCGGGGAACTCGCGCGCGCGTTCGACGAAATGGCGACGAAGACAAGACGCCTCGTCTCCACGGTCGAAGATCAGAAAAGGCGACTCGAAGACGTCTTTTCATCGATGGGGGAGATGCTCGTCGTTTGCCATAACGACGGCACGATTGGGTCGGTGAACAATTCCGTCTGCACCCGGCTCGGCTACGAGCAGGTCGAGCTCGTCGGAGCTTCGCTCGATGTCCTCTTCGATTCGATGCCCGTGGAAGAGTTCGGTGCGCGGGTCCGGAAAACGGGCAACGCGGATCGAGACGTGCTCATGCGCCGGAAGGATGGAACCGAGATCGTCGTGTCCCTGTCCGTATATCCCCTCAAATCGGAAGGCGACGACGTTGCCGGCATCATTTTCGTCGCTTTGGATGTCAGCGACAGGAGGCATCTGGAAGCCGAGCTCCGCCAGGCGCAAAAGCTCGAAGCTGTCGGGCGCTTGGCGTCCGGGATCGCGCACGAGATCAATACGCCGGTCCAATTCGTCAACGATAGCCTGCACTTCATCGCCAAAGCGACGTCCGACCTCGTGGCCATCATCGAGATGTACCGCGTGATCCGCAAGGAGGAACCGTCCGCGATGGCGGCAGCGCTCCAAGAGGCCGCGCTGGAAGAGGACCGTACCGACTACGCCTACATTCAAAAGCGGTTGCCTAGGGCCATCGAGCGGTCCATGGACGGTCTCGCGCGCGTGTCGAGCATCGTGCGGTCGATCAAAGAGTTCGCGCACCCCGATCAAAAGACGCAGAGCGCAACGGACCTCAATACCGCGATCCAGTCGACGCTTACGATCGCGCGTAACGAGTACAAGTATGTGGCGGACGTCGAGACCGAATTCGCGGTCCTGCCTCCGGTGATCTGCTATGCGGGCGAGCTCAATCAGGTCGTCCTAAACATCATCGTGAACGCCGCTCACGCGATCGAAGACAAGGTGAAGGGAACGGACGCCCGTGGGCGGATTACTGTTCGCACGGGTATCGACGGCGACCAAGTTGTCGTCAGCATCGGGGACACGGGGGGAGGCATTCCGGCGCGGATCCACGATAAGATCTTCGAGCCATTCTTCACGACGAAGGAGGTCGGGCGCGGGACCGGACAAGGCTTGGCAATCGCTCGGTCGGTCATCGAAAAACATGGAGGCTCTATGAGTTTCGACACACATCCGGGCGAGGGGACGACGTTTTTTCTGCGTATTCCAGTGAACGGCAACCCGCCCGATGTGGCACCGAAACAGTGGGGCCCTTCGACATGAGCCGCTCTCAACTAGCAAAGAAAACCGCCCGTATCTACAGGGCACTATCATGACTCTCCCCGCCGGTCGGATCCTGTTCGTCGATGACGAAGAGGACGTGCTGGAGGCGCTCGAAGATCTGTTGCGCCCGGAGCGCTACCAATTTGAAATGGTCTTCGCGAAGGGCGCTGAGGCCGCCCTGGCCGCCTTGGCACGAATGCCCTTCGACGCGATCGTCTCGGACATGCGGATGCCGGTCATGGATGGCGCGGAGCTGCTCACCCGCTGCAAGACGGAATTCCCCAGTACGGCGCGGATCATCCTGACAGGCCACGCCGACAAGGACTCAATCCTTCGGGCAGTGCCGGTAGCACATCAAATATTGGACAAACCGTGCGATCCGGCAATCCTTAGAAAGACGCTCCGGAGCGCGCTCGCGGTGCGCGAGGTGTTGTATGATGATCGCATTCGTCGGGCCGTGATGGGCGCGGGCGTGTTGCCCCCGGTTCCGCGTCTCTATCTGGCGTTGACCGGCGCGCTCCGTAACGACGCTGGCGCTCCAGAGCTCGCATCGATTCTCGAGCGCGATCCGTCGATGTGCGCCAAGGTTTTGCAGGTCGTCAATTCGGCATATTTTGGGCTGCCCCACCCCATCGTTTCGGTCTCCCGAGCGGTCGCACATTTGGGCATCGAAATGATGAGGGCTCTCGTCCTCATGGCAGAAGTGTTCGGCAGCGACCAGGCGCCCGGGCCCGCGGAGGGCTTTCCGCTCAAAGCGCTGCAGCAACACTCGTTGACGGTGGCTCGCGTATCCAAGGCGCTCATCCAGGACTCGAAGCTGGCCGACGAGGCACTCATGTCTGGGACAGTTCACGACATCGGAAAAGTCGTCCTGGCGTACGCACTTCCGAACGATTTCAGGCGGGCCACTCGCATAGCAAGCGAGCAGGGTCGACCGATCCACGAAGCCGAACGGGAAGTGTTCGGCATGTCGCACGCCGAGGTGGGGGCCTATCTACTTTTGGTGTGGGGCATGCCTCTCTCAATTGTCGATGCCGTGGCCCACCACCACACTCCCAACGCGGCGCGCGGGGAATCGCTCGAGATTCTGACTGCAATCCATGTCGCTGACGCGCTTGTCCACGAGCTTGATCCCGCGGAAAGGCCGGGATCTCGTCTGCAAATGGAGTACTTAGTGAGGGTGGGCGCGGTTTCGCGGCTGCCGGAGTGGCGAGCGATAACGGCCCGCGTCGCCACCTTGCCCGCCAGTTAGGGAATCGGGATGCAAGCCAGCGACCGTCTGCAGGTTCTTTGTGTCGACGACGAACCAGCCGTCTTGGAGGGCCTCGAAGACACATTGCATCGCCGCTATCACGTCGCGTCGGCCACAAGCGGAAGCGCGGCATTGGAACGGCTCCGGCAAGAGCCTCGGACCGCCGTCATCATCTCCGATATGCGCATGCCCATAATGAATGGGGCGACCTTCCTGGGCTTGGCACGCGGAGTAGCGCCTAACGCGACCCGCATCTTGTTGACGGGCCAGACGGACCTCGACGCCGCCGTCAGCGCTATCAATACGGGCCAGATCTTCCGATTCCTGTCCAAACCGTGCTCGCCGCCCGAGCTCTTGGCTGCGGTCGACGCGGCCGCAGAGCATCATCGGCTCATCATCTCCGAGAAGGTCCTGCTGGAGCATACGCTGCGCGGCAGCATCAAGATGTTAACGAACGTCTTGTCCCTGGCCAATCCTACCGCCTTCGGCCGAGCGACGCGTATCAAAGAAAGCGCAGGTACCCTGGCCCGAGCCATCGGGACCGATAGCGTCTGGGCTATCGAAGTCGCGGCGATGCTCTCGCAGGTCGCGTATGTCGCATTGCCCGAAACCGTCACCGAGAAGTAACCGTCCGAAGGTCGACGCCTTCGGGGCGTGTTGACGCCAGAACAGTGATGTGGTCGGCCGTTCAGCGGGTTTGATTCGGGGGCTTCCACCGATGCGGCAGAAGCTCGACGACC
>Ga0210391_10004783_pt1 | contig 11206 bp, 11 predicted proteins | sample IncBWC12OmetaG_FD_160573 | JGI IMG/M metagenome (GOLD analysis project Ga0210391, IMG submission 160573) | Forest soil microbial communities from Barre Woods Harvard Forest LTER site, Petersham, Massachusetts, United States - Inc-BW-C-12-O ...
AAGCTTCCGAAGCGTTCGACCTTCGAATGAAAGACACGGAGGATCGGTGCCGTTTGCTAGCTGCTGATTGCTAGTTGCCGTTTTTCCTTGGCATCAAACCGCCCCGCTTCGGTGTCCAACATAGTGAGTGTTGCGACGACTCCTCAAACAGACGATCGCCGTCGTGGTCGGCAATCTTCTCTACTTTTTCGTGATCATGCCGCATTTGCCGGCCGCGGGTCAGCACCGTCCTGACCGGCTGGATTTGGGGCTGATCGTGGATTTCTGGATTTGTGTGGTGTTGTACGGGGTAGTCGAGTTGGTGGATAGGCGATTGCGGCCGACGGCGTAGTGGCAACCGCGCGACTGTCTTGTGTCAGGGCACGTCTTTAGACGTGCCGTTAAACTGCGCTGTTTGATTCGGGCTTTAGCCCCTGGCAACGTCCTTCAGCGGCTAAAGCCACTTCCTCATCAGCGTCTTTCGGCACGACTGAAGTCGTGCCCTGACACAAAGCAGAGCTGGCACAAAGCAAGAACTAATACTCCTGCCGCTGGAACTCCTGCATCATCTGGTTCAGATCGAGCTTCTGTTGCTCCATCTGCTTCTTCAGTTGTTCCATCTCCTGCTGCATCTGCGGCGTCAGGTTCTTCATCTGGTCTTCGATCTGCCGGCGCATCTGGTCGAGCTGCTGCTGGCTCGGCATCGAGCTTTGTATCTGCTGCTGCATTTTGTTGAGCTCATCCTGGTTCGGAATCGCGGCCTGGATCTTCCGTGTCATCTCGTCGATGTCTTTCTGTGACGGCATCGATTCCTGCACCTGCCGCTTCATCTCGTCCATCTGCTGCTGGCTGGGCACCGACTTCTGGATCTCAGCGCGAAGCTGCTCCATCTGCTTTTTATTCGACTTGCTGAGCTCGCGCGACATCTTGGCCATCTCTTTCTGCTCGGCCTTCATCTGCTTCTGGATCTCGCGCTGCATCTTCTCGATGTCCTGCTGGCTGGGTTCAACTTGTGCCAACTCGGCTTGCTGGGCTTCGATTACCGGCTTCAGCAGCTCCGTTTCCTGACGCACCATCTGCGCTTGAGTATCGAAGTCGAGTTGCTGGCTGGGGAACAGCCGCGAGGTGTCGTCCGGCCCAGGAACGTTGATGACGAGCGTCTGTTCTTTCCTCTCGCGCCAGACCACGACGGCCAGCTTGCCTGGAGCGTGCATGCCCCGCTGCCAGTCCGACATGTCGTGAACCTCTTCGTTGTTAACCTTCACAATGATGTCGCCTGCCTTGATTCCGGCGGCGGAGGCCGGACTGCCATTCTCCACCGAGCGCACCAGCACGCCGCGTCCGTGGGCCACGCCGAAGAAGTCGGACAGTTGCGGAGTCAAGCTCTCAACCACCAGGCCATGACGCGCCGACAGCAAGGTAAACGACGGAAGCTCCAAGTCCGGTGGATAGGCGCGCGGTGGCGGCGGGGACGCCAGGTTAGAGGCGTTCGCCGTGTGTACGTGCGACATCACGTTCCAACTGCCCAGCGTGACCTTTACGTCCTTGCGCAGACCGTTGCGCACGATGGTCATGGTCACCGTCTTCTGCGCCGGCGTGACATGGATCAGGTTCTGCAACTGCTCCGGGCCATCGACCTTCGCACCGTCAAAGGCAACCACCACGTCGTTCTCCAACAGACCTGCATGGCACGCCGGGCCATCCCGATCGACGTACGCGATGATGGCGCCTGACGATGCCGGCAACTTCAGCGCCGACGCGCGCTCGGTGGTGACGGCTGTTACCTGCACTCCCAGGTAGGCGCCGGAATGCGCCTCCGGCCATGGCGCGCCCGAAGCGGCGGCCATCGCCGACAACATCAGCACCGCGGAGAACACAGCAAGATACGAATTGGAATTCCGACTGCGCATAACACCCAGCCCTAATCTGTCATCTGTTGCCGGCTCGCGCCGGCTCCTAACATCCCTAACTCCCAACGGCGCAAGCCGCGCCGTCCAACTTCATCCTACTGACAATGCCGCAGTGCGATCTGCCCGATCGTCGTGCGAATGCGCAGCGTGGGTCCGCCGCCATTGATCGCACCTTCTACCCAAACTGATCGTGGACTGTACTGCCCGCCCTGCCAGGTTACGTTCAATCCCGGAAAGTCGGTCAGAATGCCGCGACCGCTGGCCATATCCGATTGCGCGTGCACGCTCACACCCTCATTCGCAGACAAGCAAACATTCACATCTCCCGAGGCGGTATGCAAAAACGAATGCGTCAGGCTGGGATTGCCCACAAATTCCACCATGATCGGACCCGCGCCCGTCTCCACTTGCGCGCCCCGGCCCAGGCGGAAGAGTTCGACGCTGCCGCCGCCGGTTGTAACGCTGACCGCACCAGTTGCACTAGCCAGCCGCACGCTGCCGCCCTGCGTCTCCGCTGTCACCGAGCCTTCCACATCGCCGAGATACAGATTGCCGCCGCCGCTGGTCACTCTCAGATCGCCCATGCACTTCTGGATCTGAATGCTTCCGGCGCCGGTCTGAATCGTCGACGCGTGTGACGAGCCGATATACACGCGGCCTCCACCTAGATTGACTTGCGTCTGCCCGCCAACGTTAGCAACCCGAACATCGGCGGCGCCGCTGGTCACGCTAAAATCGTTGCCCAGATTGCCGCCCTCGATGTTGCCGCCACCACTGACAATCTTCACCGGACCCGCCAGATCATCCAGCTTGATCAGGCCTGCGCCGGTCGAGGCGACGATATTCGCCGCAATCGAAGTAAACGCCAGCGAGCCGCCGCGAGTTTCCACCCGAACCACGTTGAGGTCGCGCGGCACCTGCAAGATGAACTCGGCGCCGAAGCGCATCATCGCACGCCCGACGATGCGGCCCTGAATCAGATCGGTCTCGCCGTTCTTGACGGCGCTAATCCGCATCTGCTCAAACTGCTTGCGCGCGTCCTTCTCGGTCGGTGCGTACGAACGCTTGCGCACCAGATACGTGATGCGCGGCGAGCCGCCCTGCACTTGCACCGAGCCCAAGTCGGTCGTCACATGCACATCGCGCGTCACCGGCAGGGTGCCCGTCATCTCTTCCACCCACGAGTTGCCGTCGCGATAGACCTTCGACTGCTGCGCCCACAGCGGAATGGCGACCGTAAAGAGCACCACAAAGCCACACAGGCACAGGGACGATCTGGTTAACTTTGCGCTCCCGGTCTGTGCCGCTGGCCTTTGATTGTGGTTTCCCTTTTCTATGCGATCGCCCATTTCCTGAGAATCGGTTCCTTTGCGTTAATCGAGATTAGGCATCGAAGACAGCTCGCGCTGCGCCTCGGTGCGAATGTAAGCACTGGGATCGTCCTTGGCCAACTGCTGCAACGCCATACGCACGCTGGTATCGGCGCGCACCGGCTCCAGCGCGTGCAGCGCTCCGCTGCGCACGGCCAGATTGCTGTCGTTCAACAGCGCATCCAGAACCGCATTGCGTACGCGAATATCCTGCTTCACATAATTGCCAAGACCGTCCAAAGTTTTCAAGCGGACGCCGGGATTGTTGTCGTAGCGCAGCGCGTAGGTCAGCGCCTCGCGGGCCACCTGATCGTCGACCTTGGTGTTCAACATGTCGACCGAATCCAGACGCACACCGGAGTTGTTCGAATTGGTCTTGGCAGCAAAAGCCAGCATCGCCTGAATGTCAGGATCGGTGACTTTGCCTTGAATGGTATCGGGAACAACGCGGTCGTAATCGATTTGAACCTGGTCGGAATTGGGCTTGTGCTCGATGGAAGTGATACCGCCAATGGAGGACTGCACTACCGGCGGGTTGGCAGGTGTTCGCACAAATTTGCCCATCGTGCTGTACATCGTGCCCAGTCCTGATCCGAAGCCGACCATCAGCAACACCGCAGCCAGCGCCGGCGAGAACCGTACCTGTCGCAACCAGGCCGTGGGGTCAAAGGCGAAACGCTGATACCACGAGCGATTCTGCTCGGCCGTCTCCAGCGACTCCTGCAGCCGCATCCGCGCCGATGCCAGAAAACTGGCCGACGGGTCTTCCACCGGCAAAACATCCATCTGCTCCTGAAACGCCTGCTGGGCCGTGAGTTCGGCAGCACACTTGGTACAGCGACGGATGTGCTGCTCCAGCTCATGCCGCGCATCGTCGGCCAGCTCGTTATACAGGTACAGACAAATGTTTTCTTGTACCCAATCGCAATTCATAACTTCCTCTCACTTCGTTCGAGGGCAATCAGCGATTAGCAATTAGCCAAGACTCATCGCTCAAACTGTATAGCCGGGTGCCCGTTCTACGCCCTCTTTCGGCGCAGGGCGGGAGCTACCTCATGTCCTTCAACGCCGCCCGTAACTTCTGCGTACCGCGAAATAACGTGTTCTTCGCCGTCTCTTCCGTCGTATTCAAAATCTCGCCGATAGTGCGCAGCTTCAATCCCTGGTAATGCTTCATCTCGAACACCATGCGCTCGCGCGGCGTCAGCTTGCTCAGGGCCTTGGCGATGCGCGCTCCCAATTCGCGCCGCATCAGGTCTCTCTCCGGACTTGCGCCCGCGCGCTGGTCGGCTACCTGATCCATCAGGTCGTAGGTGCCGCCTTCAGAGTCGGTGGCAATCGCCGAGTCTTCTTTGCGCACTTGCCGTTTGCGCAACAGGTCTAAGCAGAGATTGGTGACGATGCGGTAGATCCAGGTGTAGAACGAGCACTCAAAGCGGAAGTTGTTGATGTTCCGGTACGCCTTAAGGAACGCTTCCTGGTATATGTCTTGCGCGTCCTGCTCGGAACGCGTGAGGTGATACGCCAGGCGAAGCACGGCGCTGTCGTACTGACGCACGAGGTCCTCGAACGCGGCGCGATTGCCACGCTGTGCTTCCCGGATCAGCTCCGTGTCATTCATGCGGCTCTGGGCCTGCCCCACTCGTACTGCTGACGCTTTATCCGTCTCCTGCCACGCCTCAGGAGGACGGAGCGCCGGGGTTCCCAAGCCGCTCTTCGCAGACTGGGGTGCAAGTCCCGGGCCAACCGTGAGGGGAACTGCTACCGCTTCGGCCGGCATGCTGATTTCTACCTGCTTTGCAATTGCAAACCAATTCTCGTGTCTGCAACTACATAGACGCGCGCGAATAGAAACCGTGAGCGATTATAGAACGCCCCTTTCGTAGTACGCGGCCAGCCCGTCCGGCGTTCCGGAAGCTATGAGCGAGGGTGCCCCACTCATTCCGGATTTTGGAATGAGTGGGAGGCTTTTCCGATCGGAAGGATCTCCCCCAGCACCTACCCTTGACCCCGCCGACTTAGCTAACTACCCTTACTGCTATGAGCTACACGGTTCATCAGGCGAAGACCAACCTCTCGCGGCTGATCAAGGAAGCCGAAGGCGGCAAAGAAGTGATCATCACCCGCGGCAAAACGCCGGTCGCCCGGCTGGTCGCCCTCCCAGCCACAGCCGCCGCCGCTGTGGCAGACCGCACCCCAGCGACCAACCCCGGCCTCGATCCCCTGACCGACGAAGAGCTGAACGAACTGGGACTGCTTTAGGGGTGAAAAGGGCAAAAGAAAAAGGCGGGAGCCATTACGGTTCTCCGCCTTCCCTGAACTTAAAATCCAGTATAGCACATTCGAAGGGTATTTCGACAGCTTCCATTCACTTTATATCATCCATTAAATCTTAAACTTAGTATGATTCGCATCATCTTGGTGCTATTGACACGCCTTTCCTGAAGCGGGAAATCCGGCTGGCCACGCTTGCCTCGCAGGCTTATCATGGGCGTCACAAGGCTGGAAGGTAATCGATTGCGCTCGTTCTCGCGAATCTCGCTGACGCTGTTATTACTGGTGCCTTCCCTCGCCTTCGCCGGCAAGCCGAACTGGATCAGGCATGCCACCAGCTTCCCGGGACAATGCCAGTCCTCCTGCCCGACCGTCCGCGTTGTTGCCCCGGACAAATCGACCTCGGCCGAAGTTCTCTACCAGGACGGCGGCGCCTACTTGCGCGTCGCCCAGACCGGCAAACCGCCGCGCGAGATTCATGACGTCTTCACCAGCCCACACAACGATCTGCTCTGGTCACCTGACTCGAAGGCCTTCTTCGTCGACGCCGGCGAGGGCATGACCTCACCCAGCTTCGTTCAGGTCTACCTGCTCGACGATGAGCAGTTGCGCGCCATCGACGTCACCCACCTGGCCGAGCAGGACATGGTGCAGACCTTCCCGCCGTGTAAGGCGCTCTTCCTCGACCCGTCCACTTGCCGCAGAATTGAGAGCGAACCCGAATACAACATGACGGCGATCACCTGGTCAGACAATTCGTCGACGCTGGTGGTGCTGGCGCAGGTGCCCTGCACCTCGAATTACGGCGGCATCAGCTGCCAGTCGATGGGCTACGAGGTCGAAGTCCCCAGCGGCAAAATCCTGAAACGCCTGCAACCGGCGGAATTCAAGAAGACTTACCAGAAGTTCATGGAGCAGAAGTACGACGTGCCGATCCCACCGCAGTACGTTGAGCCATTGCAGGGACGATAAGCTCAGATAGCATCAGCGCACATCCCAACAAGATCGTCATCCTGAGCGAAGCGTCCGCGCCATTGCCTTTGCGATTCGCGCCTTGTGCGAATCGCGCGGACGCACATCGAAGGACCTGCGGTTCCTCCCTTTGCTTAACAACGCTCGCACTAACAGCCGGCACACAAAAGAAAAGCCGGCTTCAGCCCGCGGCACCCGCTGCCGCCGACTAAAGTCGGCTCTCAATCCTATAACTGGCGCTAACGCGGGCCTTGAAGGCCCGCTCTACCCGAACAGCTGCAGCCCTAAGCCCTGACTCGCGCCGGCCCGCTCTACCCGTGCAAACGACTCGGCCAGCCTTTACGCTTCCGCGCTGGCTTCTTCTTTCACGGCAGGCGCGGCTGCCTCTTCGGCGCCGCCTTCCTTCTGGATCTTCACCTTCACCGGCACAGACACTTCCTTGTGCAGCTTGATGTTGACCGTGTGGTCGCCAATCGCCTTCAGCGGCTCGTTCAGCTGGATCTTGCGGCGATCGATGGTGAAGCCTTTGCCTTCGAGCTCGCGCGCGATGTCGGACGAGGTGACCGAACCGAAAAGCTGATCGTGCTCGCCGGTCTTACGCACAAAGCTCAGCTCGACGCCGGCAAACTGCTGAGCCAGCATTTCGGCAGCACCCTTTTCCTTCGCCGTACGGCGTACGGCAGAGGCCTTCATCTGCTCGATGACGGCGCGGTTGGCCGCGGTCGCCTCGATGGCGAGCTTGCGCGGCAGCAGGTAGTTGCGGCCATAGCCTTCGGCCACCTTCACCACGTCGCCGCGGGAGCCGAGCTTATCTACATCTTCTTTGAGAATGACTTCCATTTTCCAACTCCATGTGGACTCGGGCTCAAGCCTCCGTCCCCTGTGTCGTCCCCGAAGGAACTCAAATCAAAATCACCGTTGTCATCCTGAGCGGAAAGTCCGCCCGATTTTCCCGCTGCATCCTTTGCGGCGGGCGGACGCGGAGTCGAAGGACCCCCATTGCCACCCGTGGTGTCGCGGCCAGTTGCGCTTCGATCGCCTCATCCTCGTCGCCCGCTTTCAGCGACAGCGCGGGAATTTCTCTATCCCACTACGTGAGACTCGATCAGATCATCCGTTGAGCAACGCAGCCCCAAGCTCGATGCGCTGCTGCTTCGGCCTGTCAGCCCGAAATCCGAACTGACAACTGACCACCGGCAAACTGGCAACTGCCCTAGCCGCGCGACCCGAACGGCAGCAGCGCGATGTTGCGAGCCTGCTTGATGGCGTCGGTCAGGCGGCGCTGATGCGGGGTGCACACGCCAGTCAATCGGCGCGGAACGATCTTGCCGCTCTCGGCCACAAACTGCGAGAGCATGCGCACGTCCTTGTAGTTGATCCCGTCGATCTTCTCGACGCAGAACTTGCACACCTTCTTGCGGCGGAAAAACTTCCGTCCGCCTTCGCGGGGACCGCCAGGGCCACCCGGACGTCCGCCGGGACGCGGGCCACGAGGACCGCCCTCGCGGGGACCGCCTTCACGCGGGCCACCGCCCTCAGGACGCGACGCCGGTGCGTCGCTGGTCGCGGACGGAGCCGCTGTTCTGTTTTCGTCTGCCATGATTCTCCTTGATTGCCTCACCGAGGCGGGACCGAGGGCGCCTGGCCCGTCAATCCAGAAATTTGCCGATATCCCACGCAGTGTTACTCCCACAGCGTGAGGCTAAATCTATGCGCTGGCCGGAGCCGTCTCCGCGCCTTCGGCCGGAGCGCTCTCAGGCGCAGCCGGGGCCGCTGCAGGAACAGCCGGCGGAGCAGCTTCGGCTGCCTCAGCCGCCGCCGCGGCCCGCGTGCCCTTGCCGCGAACCTTGGTGTCGCGGATGGCCTTGATCTTGGCCAGGCGCTTCTGCTCCTCGTCGATGCGCACCGTGATGAACTTAATCACCGGCTCAGTCACGCGCAGGCGGCGTTCGACTTCCTTCACCATGCCGCCTTCGCCTTCCAGCGTCATCAGGACATAAATGCCGTCCTGGAACCTGCGTACCACATAGGCCAGCCGGCGCTTGCCCATGCGTTCCACACTCTTCACCGAGCCGCCCGCGCCGCCAACCTGGGTTTCCAGGTTCGAGATGAGCTTGTCCTGCTCCTCTTCCGGCATGTCGGGCCGAACGATGAACATCAATTCGTAAGTACGTTGCATTGTTTCTCCTAAGCATCTGGCAGCTAGCGACTAGCCACCAGTGCCGATCTTCGAACTCGTGTAACTCGGATGCCCCGTTCTAGCCCTCTTTCGGCTAGGGCGGGGACTGACCCCTAATCCCTATCTCCTGACGCCTGCTCTTCATCCGGCTTGCGATTGAACCGGTTCATCGCCGCCTGCACGCCTTCGCTCAGGATCACTCCCACAGCGTCAGACGCCTGATCCAGAACCGCACTCACCGCTTCGAGCTGGGCCTTCTTAAACTGCGAAAGCACATACCTGGCGCCATCGCCCACCGCGTGATCGGGCCCGATACCCAGACGGACCCGGGTGAATTCCTGCGTACCCAGCGCCCCGATAATCGACTGCACTCCGTTGTGTCCCGCCGAGCGGCCTCGGGGGCGAACCCGCAAGGCGCCAAACGGCAGATCCAGTTCGTCGTACAGCAGCACCAGGTCTTCTTGCGGCTTCGCTTCGTACTCGCGTACCAGCTCGGCAACGGAGGCCCCGCTCAGGTTCATGAAGGTTTCCGGCTTGGCCAGCACCACCTCGTGTCCGGCGATACGCGTACGCGCCGTTTGCGCCCGGCAGTGCCGGTTGTTGACGCGGACGCCGCACTGTTCGGCGATGCGGTCCACCGCCAGGAAACCCATGTTGTGCGGTGTGAACTGGTATTCGATGCCCGGATTGCCGAGCCCGACGATCAGCTTCACAAGCCTTACTTCTTCTTCTCGGACTTCTCGCCCTTTTCGGCTTTGTCGCCACCGGCGGCAGCTTCGCCCTCGGTCTCCTGCTTGCCCTTCTTGATCACTTCGGGCTCGGCAGTGGTTGCAGCCGCTTCGACGCCTTCCGCAGGAGTGGCTTCGACAACTTCCTTCACCGCGACCACGTGGGTCACGATCTGGTTTTCGTCGGTGAGGAACTTCAACTTCCCAGCGTGGGGCAAATCGGAGACGCGAATGGCATCGCCAAAGTTCAACTGGCTGACATCAGCATCGATGTGGCCCGGGATGTCGGCCGGCAAGCACTCGATTTCCACTTCGCGCAGAATCTGCTCGAGGATGCCGCCCTGCACTTTCACGCCCGGGGCTTCGCCCTTCATGGTGATGGGCACACTGACCCGCAGCACCTTGTCCATGGCGATGCGCTTCAAGTCCACATGCAGCAGCGCGCTCTTGATGGGCTCATACTGCCAGTCCACGATCATCACCTTGGCGGCGCTGCCGTCCAGGGTGAGGTCGAAGATGGAGTTGTGACCCTGCTCGGAGTTCAGGATGCGCCGGATCTGTTTGGGGTCGACGGCGATGGGCTGCGAGTCCTGACCTGCGCCGTATACCACCGCCGGAATCAGGCCGCTCTTGCGCAGCCGGCGAGCGTCATTCTTGCCGCCGCCCTGCCGCGACTTGCCTTCTACGTTCTTCTCTGCAGTTGCTGTAGCCATAATCTTTTCCTTTTACAAAAACAGTCTGCTGACGGAAGTCTCTTCGTGTATCGACTGAATGGCGCGTCCCAGAAGACCGGCAATCGTCAGCACTTTGATCTTCGGCTCGTTGCGCCCCGCCTCAGTCAGCGGGATGGTGTTGGTCACAACCACTTCGGCCAACCCCGATTTCGAAATTCTTTCCACCGCCGGGCCCGACAGCACGGCATGCGTTGCGCAGGCATGCACTTCGCGCGCGCCCGCATCCAGCAAGGCCTGCGCGGTTTTCACCAGCGTGCCCGCGGTATCGATAATGTCGTCGAGGATGAGACAGGTGCGGCCTTTGACGTCACCGATGACGTGCATGACTTCGGTCACATCCATCTCCACGCGGCGCTTGTCGACGATAGCCAGCGCCGAATCCATCTTCTTGGCGAAGAAGCGCGCGCGCTCCACGCCACCCGCATCCGGAGAAACCACGGTCAGCTCCGGCAGCGCCTTCTTACGGAAATAATCCACCAGCACCGGCGACGCAAAAATGTGGTCAACCGGAATGTTGAAAAATCCCTGAATCTGCGGCGCATGCAGATCGACAACCAGTGCTCGATCGGCGCCCGCGGTGGTCAGCAGATCGGCCACCAGCTTCGACGAAATCGGAACGCGCGGCTTGTCCTTGCGGTCCTGCCGGGCGTAACCGAAGTACGGCATCACCACCGTGATGCGCCGCGCCGAAGCGCGCTTAAGCGCATCGATCAGCAAGAGCAACTGCATCAGGTGCACATCAACCGGATCGCAGGTCGGCTGCACCATGAAAACATCAGCGCCGCGCACGTTCTCTTCGATCTGCACATAGGTCTCGCCGTCAGAGAAGCGCTTGATGCACGCCTTGCCGATCGGCAATTCCAGGAAGTCGCAGATATCCTTGGCCAGCGCGTCGTTGGCGGTGCCGGAAAAAATCTTCCAGCGATCGTCCTGCCGCGCGCGTTGCGGCTTCTTCTCGCTCAGCGCCTTCTGGTCGGCTACCGGCTTCTGTTCGGCCACCGGCTGCGCCGGCTTCACCAATTGCGAGACGCCGTCACCGCTCGTCGTCGCTGGAGGAACT
>Ga0210391_10004784_pt1 | contig 11205 bp, 5 predicted proteins | sample IncBWC12OmetaG_FD_160573 | JGI IMG/M metagenome (GOLD analysis project Ga0210391, IMG submission 160573) | Forest soil microbial communities from Barre Woods Harvard Forest LTER site, Petersham, Massachusetts, United States - Inc-BW-C-12-O ...
GTTGATTGCCTCAGCGACGAGCGAATCGGCATGCGTGCCGATCATGATGTTGGTGTAGGAAGGATTGGGCCACTTGGGCATCCATCCACCCTCCTGATAGTTCTGCAGAAGAGCCTGAATCATTCCATCGACGCGCTCGGGAGCGAGCAGAGTGAGGAGGCTGTTTTCGGCACGAAATGTATCCCAAATGGAGTAGGCGGTGTACGAGTCGCCGTTGTGGACCTTGTCATCGAAGGCGCTATAGTAACGGCCTTGCTCCGAGAATATGCGCGGGTAGAGCAGCGCGTGGTATATGCCGGTGTAGACGATTTTGCGCTGATCCTCTGTGGCTCCTTCGATGGCGATGCGGCTAAGCTTTTCGTTCCAGGTTGCGCGCAGAGCACTGCGAACCTTATCGAAGTCCCAGGTGGGTATCTCGGACCTCAGATTCTGACGGGCCTGTTCTACGCTGATAAAGGATGTGCCGACTCGTGCTTCGATGACTTCCCCTTCCGTCGTTTTGAACTTTGCGTAGGCTCCGGTTGCAGATTCCTGTTGTTGCGAAGTTGGGCCATAGGTACCTGAATCGCTGAACGCCTTGTGAAATTCAATGACGAAGTAGCCTTTGAAGTTCGGTAGCTGCATTGGCCCAAGGTCGCGATCCATCCGGTCGGGGTTGTAGCCCGTGATCTCCTGCTTGGCCACGTCGACGTTGGCGAATCCTGCGATTCCGGGACGTGACGCCTCCACGATGATTGTTGAGGAGGCGTTCGAGGGAAAGGTGAAGCGCATGTAGGCGCAGCGTTCGGTGGCAGTCATCTCCGCGCGAATCCTGCGCGAGTTGCCTGCGTTCATCCAGACGGAATAGTAGTCCGGGCGAGCAACTTCATCGGCATGAGTGAACGGAAGTTTTCGATCGTCCGGGGGTGTCTTGAGTGAGTCGATTTCGGGCATCAGAGTGACGTAGCCATAGTCACCCATCCAGATGGCGGGTTGATGTGTGCCGATGAAACCCGAGATCGTGGTGTCTTCGTATTTATAGGAGACACCGCTGACTTTGTTCTGGCGCGTCTGCGGAGTCCAGTCTGTCATGCCGAAGGGAGGAGTCACAAACGGCATGGTGCCGCCATAACCGATTGGACCGCTACCCGTCCCGATATAAAGATTCACCCAGTCGATGGGTTCCACCTGTGCTTTACCCGACACAACGCATACCAAAATCGTTGCCCAGAATAGAAACGCGCGACATGACAACATCATGCAGATACCCCGAACCCAACTTCTGCTTCGTTGTTTCATTGATGACATTCTCTCACTGGCTAGATTCTGACATTCAGACGCATTGAGCCGATCGGCAAGGCGTACTCACGGTAACAGTCCGCTCCGCCGATCGGCCACTTATCAGTCTTTTAGAAATATAGCTTCAGCGCAAGTTGGATCAACCGGGGGTTATTCCTCGTCGAGGTAATTGAACTGAAGCCCACCGGTGTAGTGAAATTCAGGTTTCCTGTTGCCGGTTGTCCGAATTGCGGATGATTGAATGTGTTGAAAAATTCAGCCCGGAACTGCAGGCGGACCGTTTCCGTGAAGTTGAAATACTTGAAGACTGAAGAATCCAGGTTGCTGAAGCTAGGACCTCGGGCTTGCTGTCCACTTCCGCCGAGAACGGAGTAGTCACTCTGGCCAATCGTAGTGGCCAAGGCCGGCTGCGCGAATGCATTGGGGTTCAGCCATTGAGTATGGTTGTGCGGACCGGCATAGAGACCCTGGCCCGGAACCACATTGGCGAAGCAGCCAAGACCCGCCGCGGTCGTAACCGGGCAGTTAATCGTGAATGGCTGACCGGTCTGGAACCCGTAGATAAAGTTCACCGCCCATCCTCCGAGAAAAGCATCCACTGCGCGGTTCGCATCGCTCAGGACCGCCCTGCCGCGGCCAACAGGTATCTGCCACGAACCTGAGAGGTGAAACACGCTGGTCGCGTCGGTATCACACACGGCGTTGTCTCTCGTAATTCCAAATCCAGGAAGCCATTGGGCTCTGTACTGCTGATTCTGCCCGGCCTGGGTGTGTTGATCGGTCATGCATTTACTCCAGGTATAGTTGGAAAGCAGGGTCAAACCATAACTCATTTGATGTTCATACGTTGTCTGCAGTGCGTTATAGCTGCTTGAGGCATTTGTCGTTTCGTAGGTTGCATTCCGTGCAAAGTTGGGGAACGGGATGTAGTTCTGAGGGTTGGCGCTAGGCGGCAAAATCTCAGAGACCGCGTTGTTGTATCCCAGATTGTCCAGATGTCGGCCCATCGTACCGACGTATCCAATCTGAATGGAATCGTGATTTGTGAATTGGTCCTGGACCGTTAGATTTACGGTCTGAACGTAGGGAGTTTGGAAATTGTACTGCCGTCCGTACAAATTCAATCCTGTGCCAATGTTGACCGTCGGATCCCCGATGTTAATGATGGCGAGGCTGTTTTCCAAGGTGGCTGTCTGGCTAGTGCCGGGGACCAACAACGGATGTTGGGAGTCAGGACTGTTGAAGGTCGATGTATACACGAAGGGATAATTAGTGCCCAAAGTGCCGCCGTAACCCAGATTACCCAGCGCTCCGAAAGCCGGCCCATAGCCGCCGCGGATGACTAACTGTGGTGTGACCCGGTAGGCGAACCCAATCCTTGGAGCAAAATTCAGTTTCTGTGCTTGTCCCAAGGTAAGTCCGGAGACGCAGTCAAGCGTGATATTGCTGCTTACCAACAACGCATTGAACGCTGCGGATCTGGGTACCTGGCAGCCTTGATTTGACATGTAGTAAATTCCCGTGTTGCCGTTGCCGCCTCCGCTTGGAATGAAGTTTGCCTGCCTGCCATTCACTTCGGCATAGGGAGTGAAGTAATCCCAACGAAGACCGAGGTTCAACGTCAGGTTTGGAGTGACTTTCCAATCGTCCTGGAAATATGCTCCGATGTACCAGCGATGGTCGTCTGTAGCGGCGATATTCGAGCCGTAGAATTGACTGAGACCGCCGACATTGGCAATGCCGCCCGGAACGGTAGAGGCCGTTGGAACCAGAAGCATGTCCGCAATTCCGTTCAGGCTGTTATTTTTGTTTGGAATATCGGAATACTGCCCATTGAAGGTGTAATTTCCTCGTCCCGCCGGTGGCTGTGAGATGTTCGCTACCAGATCGTCGACTTGAATTCCGGTCTTAAAGGTGTGGCCGCGAAGGACCTTGGTCACGCTGTCCGACCCTTCGATGCTGTAGACCGTTTGAATCGTTGGAGTGTAATTGCCTACGCCAATGTGGGTCAGACCACTGATGGTGATAGGGGGGATACCACCGTTGTTTTCAACCTGCGGGACGCCTCCGATACCGTACTGCGCAGGAATGCCGAAGGTGTTCCCATAGATGGACCTTTGGAATTTATCGGAGTGAACCATTCCCACATGCATTTCGTTGGCGAGCGAGGGGGTGAATGCTACGTTGTAACCCACTGCCCATGCATAAGCTGGAAAGCTGTCATTCCGGCCTCCGGTCTCGCCCACAGCAAGTCCAGGTAGACTGGACGGAACGGACCTTGTAATAAGACTTCGGTCATATACCCCAAAGAGGGTGTTTTTTTGGTTGATCGTCTCATCAATCCGTATATCCCAGGAGTTGTCCGTCTCGTCCTGGCTTGGGGTCCACGCGAAGTTGTTTGCCAGTCCGCTGTAGATCGGCACCGGGTAGAGCTGGAGAATATGGACTGCATTCGAATCGATGCGTCCCACCGGAATGATGTTCAGCTGAGAGGTCGCTCCGACGAAGTTGGTCTTGCCTACGAGACTTCCCGTGTAGAAGGGATCGCGCACGTATCCGGTTGCAGTTGCAGGTAGTCCGGTCACTGGATCTACAACGCCTTGGGTTACAGCGCGTGTAGTAGCCGGGTCCAGGATGGTTCCATGTGAGAACGTCCGGCCTAGGACGTCGGTTCCGGTCCCTCCGCTGTAAGTAATGAGATCCTGCAGGTTCGTAAAGCCGCTGCTGATCATGTTTTGAGTAGGTACCGTGCTGGTTGCAGGCGCAGGAGTTACAAGCCTGTCACCTTGATAATCAACGAAGAAAAACGTCCTGTCCTTTCCGTTGTAAACCTTGGGAATAATGACCGGTCCGCCGAGCGTAGCTCCGAACTGGTTCTGGTGATACGCCGGCACTGGCTGGCCATTGCTGAAGAAGATGTTTGCATCCAGGTCAGTGTTTCGGAAGTACCACCACAAGTCCCCGTGCAGGCGGTTGGTGCCTGATTTCAGAGCTGCGTTGATGACGCCTCCGGTCGAATGCCCAAACTCGGCGTTGAAGTTGCCGTTTTGCAGTTTGAATTCCTGAATCGCATCCGGCGGAGGGATGATTGCGGCATTGCTCCCCACCGAAGAGCCGCCATAGATTTCAATATTGTCGTTGATGCCATTCAAGCGGAAATCGTTTTGCCATAAATTCACGCCGTCGACCGAGAAGTAAGCCGCATCGGTAGAGCCCGAATTGCTGCTGGGGTTGCCAACCGGGGCTGTCGAGGTCCCTGCAGCTAGTTGCGGCAAGGAGGTCCAGTTGCGACCATTCAGCGGCAGATCATTGATGGTTTGACTGGTGACTGTCTGGCCCACAGCGGCATTTTCCGCCTGGAGCAGTGGGGCCGCCGCCGTCACCGTAACCTGCTGTTTCACCTCGCCGGCGGTAAGACCAATATCAACAGTCAAAGTGCTTTGCAGGTGGACTTCCAAACCACTATCAACAAAGGTCTGAAAGCCCGCAGCCTCTGCGCGCAAGGTATAGGTTCCCGGCCGGATAGCGTTAATGGAATAGGTGCCGGTCGAAGTCGATTTGGTCGAGAGCACAACCCCGGTCGCATCGTTGGTGAGGGTAATTGTTGCGCCAGATACGATCGCGCCCGAGGAGTCGGTCGCTGTCCCGGTAATTCCTCCGGTATCGATTTGTGCTGAAAGGGGAAGCGCCATCAGAAGAAGAAGGCCCAGAAGACCAGGGAAGAGGAGAACTCGTCCTGATTTTTGCGGCCTCGAAAGGATGAAGCGAAGCAACGTCTCGTAGTTGCGCTTTGGCATGGGGAGCCTCCTAAAAATTGCACACGAATACTCGTGATTGTTTGCCCTTCCTAGGCTCAAAAAAAGGGGTATACCCGGTGTTTACACGGTCGATTTTCGACGGGATGCAACAATCTTTCCAATTGTTAACAAAACGTTTAGAGTGGAGGTCCGAAATCTGAAGATGGGCGTAGGGCGGCGTAACTTCTTTACCTGTTGTTATTCGACTTTTGATAAATCTTCACATGTGATGAAAAGATGGATCAACGAACCGATTGGACGTCCGAGTTGGGATCCTTTGCGAAAAGCGCAGCATCCGATTCCTTGATACAAGCAGAGCCAGTCTGGGAACCAACGTGTCTGGCGGAGGACCGACGCTGGCGGCTTGCCCAACGAGTGGCCTCCAGTAAGAGCTTCGCGAAATCTGCGCTTTTGTCTAAATTTCTTCTTTACGTCTGCGAACGGGCGTTGACCGGCAGGACGGAGGAGATCAGCGAACACCAGATTGGCGTACATGTCTTTGGCAGGCGACAAGGATATAACCCTGGCGAAGATAACATCGTGCGCAACTATGCACGACAGTTGCGCCAGCGGTTGGACCACTATTTTGAAGAAGAGGGAAAATCGGAGGAACTTCGGATCAGTATTCCGCTAGGCAAATACATTCCAGTTTTTTCGCCTCATCGACTACAACAACCAAAGACAACTGACGTGCAAGCTGCAGTCGATGTTGCCCATTCCCAACCTGCGGCCGCTCGTGGCGACGATGTTTCATTACCCTCATCTTTTTGGAATAAGAGAACACGCTTTTACACTCACTTGGTCTTGCTTTTTACGGTGGTTTTGGGAGTTTTTGGGTGGGGGGGGATGAAACATTTTCGTTCTTCACCCAAAGATCCTTGCCATCTGTTTTGGTCCCAGATTTTTGACAAAGATCGACCGACGCTTCTGGTTCCATCTGACGATGGAATCGTGATGTTCCAGAATCTTACGGGCCACACAGTTCATCTCGACGAGTATGTCAGCAGACAATATCTTTCGGTCAAGAGTCCCTTTAATATCGATGCCCAAAATCTCGCAGACCTTGGCGCACAACGTTACACGAACATTACGGATCTGGATGCCGTCTTGAAGTTTTCTCAGATTCCGGAGGCGAGACCTTCTCACTACGTTATCCGGTATGCACGAGAACTGCACATGGAAGACCTCAAGGACTCCAATGCGATTCTGCTGGGATCGACTTATTCCGACCCTTGGGTAGAGCTCTTCCAAAAGAGCCTAAACTTCGAGTTCGACTACCTACCGCATCCGAACGCTTCCTTCATCGTCAATAAACATCCAGCAGCCGGAGAGGCTTCGGTCTACACCAATGACGCAACCGCGCCATCGCACCGAACCTATGCAGTGGTGGCTCTGGTTCCGAATCTAAACGACACCGGCTGGATACTGATTGTCGAAGGGCTGACCATGGCTGGGACTCAGGCCGCGACCGACATCCTCTTTAATAGAGAGGAGATGCAATCAGTCCTTAATAAGGCTGCAGCGGGCAATGGCAAAATAAAACCATTTGAGCTCCTGATCGAAACCAGGAGCTTCGGCTCAAGCTCGCCGCAGGCAAATATCATCGCCAGCAGAATCTATTCGAAGCTTCCGACTTCGTAACCCATTCTCTCCAGAATCTCGAACCTCATAACCTTTTTTGAACACTCCTGCGATATAACACTGGTTGCGGCTGCCTTTGCGAACCGCGCCGACGCGGGTTTTTTGAAGCAATAGCCATGTGAGGCCCTGTATGAAACACCAGTCTTCCGTATTTCCTCTTCTACATCGTGCGGGATCGTTGCCGCGATTTGCGATCACGTCGATGATTGTTATGGCTTGTGCGCTGCCGAACATTGGCATGTCTCAGGGTGAACAGGCTCCCGCTCTCGTGTTGCATCGCACTGTCACCTATGCGGATCGTCAGACCTACATCGAGCTTCCGTTTGAAGTACCACAAGGGGTGACTCGTATTTCGATCGAAACTTCGTACACCGAGAGAGAGAGGCACACAGCGATCGATCTGGGGTTATTCGACGGCGAACGCTTTCGGGGATGGAGTGGGGGCAACAAATCCTCGTTTACGGTCTCGGAGACAGATGCCACACCGTCTTATCTTCCTGGGGCGGTTCGACCTGGACGCTGGAAGCTCATTCTTGGCGTACCCAGCATCAGGGAGGGTGTCCGTTCTGAATTCACGGCAAGTGTCTATTTTGCGCGGGCGGAGGATTTGCCCGCGGTCTCCACCTTCACTCAGGTTCCGTTACGCAATACTCCCGCGTGGTATCGCGGCGATCTGCATATGCATGATGCTCACAGCGACGGTTCGTGTCTAAGTCAGTCGGGTAAGAAAGTTCCTTGTCCGCTCTACAAGACCGTGGAAACCGCGGCGCAAAGAGGGCTCGACTTTATTGCTATTAGCGACCACAACACAATCTCCCAATTTGACGCCATGCGCGAGTTGCAACCTTACTTCGATCACCTGTTGCTACTGCCCGCGCGCGAGATTACGACTTTTCAAGGGCACGGGAACGTCTTTGGGACAACCGAGTTCATCGATTTTCGTCTTACCAGTTCCTATGTTCCGGAGATCAATCATCTGCTTAAGCAAGTCCAGGATCTGCACGGCGTGTTCTCGATCAACCACCCAGGCTTGCCTTCGGGAGAGATTTGCATGGGATGCGGTTGGACTGTGCCGAACACGGACTTCAGCCGCGTGACTGCGATTGAAATCATCAATGGGGACTTACGGGAAGGCCCGGGCTCCGGCATTTCCCTGTGGGAAGACCAACTGAACAAAGGCTTCCGCCTCACAGGGATTGGCGGCAGTGACAACCATGACGCCGATATTCCGCGTGGCGAGAGATCGGCGATTGGCCGGCCGACGACCGTTATTCATGCACAAGAGCTCTCGGAACGAGCACTGCTTGACGGTATCAGGGCGGGGCACGTCTTCATCGATGCGGAGGGCACAAAAGATCGCCTGCTTGAATTTGAAGCAAAGATAGATTCGGACGCCGTTTCGATGGGAGATTCAATCCATGCTGCGGCAAGGCAGAAGGTGCATTTCACTCTTAAGATGGTTGCGCTTCAAGACGCGTATCCGGAAGTGATTGAAGATGGCCGACCTACTGCATTTATCGACAAAACACCTTGTGCGGGGCCAGACGAAACGAAGAAATTTGACTATGTAAGCGATGGCCAAAGACATTGGTTTCGGGTGAATATTCGATCGACTAGTGGTGTCCTCCTTATCCTTGGCAACCCGATCTATCTCAATTTTTGAAAAGACACAGGGAGCCGTTTGCCTTTGTTGAAGAAGTACTCCTTCTCTTTTGGCTATAACGTAGTCGAGGGTTTGATACTGATGATTCACATTAAGAACGCCACAACAGATTAAGCTTGGACGGGTTCCTTCTGTTTCGTGGGAGGGCCGAAAGGAGCTTTGGCCACTGGCTTCCTGGTGGCAAGGCACCAATGTTCACCTACAAAAGGTGACCTAGTCAGATCTCGACGGGCGGCACGTAATTCGGCAACGAAGGATAGCGCGGCTGACGCACCTTATAGCCACTGAGCGCAAAGTAAATCAGGTAAGCATAGCAAAGCAGCACGATGATAAAGCTGGGCTGATAGCCGAACTTGTCGGCGAGCCAACCCTGCACGATGGGAATGATGGCGCCACCGACGATCATCGTGACAAGAATGCCCGACCCCTGGCCGGTGAACCTGCCCAGACCCTTCAGCGAGAGCGGGAAGATGCATGGCCACATGACCGAGTTGAACAGCCCGCATGACACGATCGCCCACATGGCAACGTGTCCATGTCCAAAGATTGTAGCTGCAACCAGAATCAGCGCAGAGGCCGCAACAGCCGTCAGCGCTCGCTCTGCGCGAATATAGATCAACGCATACGCGCCGACGAAGCGTCCGCCCATCGCTCCCCCCCAGTAAAGCGAAACATAACCTGCCGCGGCAGCGTGCGAAAGGCCTCCCATCGAAGGCTGGCCAAGGAAGTTGATAAGGATACTTCCAATCGCGACCTCCGCACCGACATAGGTAAAGATGGCTACCGCTCCAAAGCGCAGATGCACGAACTGCCATGCGCTTCCACCGTCGGTTGAACCCTCAGGTGGCTTCTCGATAAGCTCCGGCAGATGCACAAAGTAAGTGACGATGGCCACCAGGAAGGTAAATGCCGCGAGGATCAAATAGGGAGCCCGCACCGAGCGAGCAAGTTCAGCCGCAGTCGCTCCCGCCGCAATAAAGATGAAAGACGCACCAACCTTAGGCGCGATGGTCGTCGCCAGCGAGTTCAGTCCGCCACAGAGGTTGAGCCGCGCCGCTGCGCTCTCAGGTTTGCCCAGCGCACCAACGTACGGGTTGATCGCCACCTGGAGCAACGCAAGCCCGCTGCCGACAACAAACAGCGCAAAGAGAAAAATAGGATAGGAGATAACGATCGACGCCGGAACGAAAAGCAGCAATCCAAAGCCCATCGCGCATAGCGCAACAATAATTCCGGGCTTACATCCAATACGGCTGACGATCTTACCTGAAGGCAGCGACATCACGAAGTACGCGCCAAAGAAGCAGAACTGCACCAGCAGCGCGTGTACATTGTTCAGGCTGAACAACAGCTTGAAGTGCGGCACAAGTATGTCGTTCAGCGCGGTGATGAAACCGATGCTAAAGTACAGCGACACCATTAGCGCCATAGGGAGCACATAGCTCGCCGGCCTTTCGATTTGGACAGAGACGGATGAACTTCCCGCCGTTCCCACTGCCATGCTCGCTCCTCCAGTACGTCTCTATCTACATATACGGCTTGTGCGGCGAAGGCGATTGCAGCTGATCTTGCCACGCGGCGACCGGGGCTCAGGCGCTCTGGAGCTGATGAATAAGCGAACGAATGTCCTCAGGGTCGACCGCGTAGCGCGCCCCGAAACTGCGGGACTCATCAATTGCCCCATTCGATGGTCTCTCTGCAGTTATTTTGCGGCGCAGCGAGCCGTGAAAATGAGCTGCTCCCGTAAGCCTCGCCAGTGATGCAGCATCCTTTATCTGAAGACCGCCGCCCACTGCAACTGCAATACGATGGTTCGCCTGAGCGACCAGCTCGCCCACACAGCTAGCGCCCGCCATGGCGTCGCGCTGGCCGCCTGAAGTGAGCACGCGGTCGCAGCCGGTTGCAATAACGTCCTCAAGAGCGCGCGGCAGTGAGGGCGTTACGTCGAAGGCGCGATGAAATGTCACCTTCATAGGACGAGCAAGTTGCACAAGCTCGCGAATGCCTTCGACATCTACTGAGCCATCGGGTTGCAGCAGTCCGAGCACCACCCCAACTGCACCCAGTTCCTTTACATGCTGGATGTCTTCCCGCATCACTTCAATCTCAGACTTGGTATACAGAAATCCGCCGCCACGTGGCCGAAGCAATACATGAACCGGAAGACCGCTGCACTCGACGACTGAACGCACCAGTCCATGACTCGGAGTTAGTCCTCCGTCACTCAGGCCGGAGCAGAGTTCGATGCGATGCGCTCCCCCTTCTTTTGCTGCAATGCAGGCATCGATTGTTTCGGCACAAAGCTCAAAGATCGTGTTGCGCATGCGATTCTTCTTGACCCCAAAGTCCTCCGCAGCAACGTGGCTCGGAGTATAAGAAAAAGGGACTCCACAGGGGTGAGACCTGCGGAGTCCCAGCGTTGAGGATCAATAGTTAAGCTTTAGCGAGAGTTCGATTTCGCGGCCAGGGTTCGTTCCGTCCAACAATCCGAACGCTCCCACAGTTCCGCTACCGCCGCCATTGAAGCCCGTGGTACGGACTCCATTGCAGCTTGCGCAGGAGCTGTACTGACCCCACCAGCTTGCCGGTACGCTGAAGATCGGCGTATTCGTCAGGTTGATGAACTGCGCTGCGAAGGCTGCGTTGACCCTCTCGGTGATGGGGAACCTCTTGGTCACGCTAAGGTTGGCCGTCTTCATGTCTGGCCCGCGCAACGAGCCGGAGGAGCAGTTACCGAACTGACCGTTGGTCGTTCCTGTCAGAGCAGCAGGGTTTAGATCAACCTTGCCAATGCTGCTGCCGATCTGGACCGTCTGCATAGCCTGG
>Ga0210391_10004785_pt1 | contig 11205 bp, 10 predicted proteins | sample IncBWC12OmetaG_FD_160573 | JGI IMG/M metagenome (GOLD analysis project Ga0210391, IMG submission 160573) | Forest soil microbial communities from Barre Woods Harvard Forest LTER site, Petersham, Massachusetts, United States - Inc-BW-C-12-O ...
CTCAAGTCCTTGCCCCGAAGCAGGAAGCTGCTATCCGTTCCGCTACGCTCCCACTCCCTGGCACGAGTCAGCAGACGGGTGTGGGTCTGCTTCAAATCCAGGTCAGTATCCAGAGCTTTGGTCATCGTCGCAAAGTTTGAGTCAAAGTCATTCGTGCCGGTGAAGTCGATCCTCTGAAATTTGGCGACGGCCTCGGGAATATCGCCATCCGGAACGGCGCGATAGTAGATCGGAATCATCCGCTTGTTGTTGGTTGCGGCGTGATCGATCTCTTTTCTGGTGTTGACCGAGGCGACCGATTCCGGACTGATTACGAAGAGGAAGTTGTCGGCAGCTTCGATATTGCTGAAGATTTCCTTCAGCCACTCCGCAGTCACTTCAATGTCCTTCTCATCGAGCCAAACTTCGCGTTTTGCCTCGTCAAGAGCGGCGACAAGTTTCTTCACGAACTCCTTGTCCCGTCGGGAATACGAGATGAAGACCTGTGCCACGAAAGCCCTCTTTCAGAATCGCAAAAGTAGATGTAGCCCATAGTCGTGTTGTTTAACCCAACCATACGATTGCACGTACTGGAACCGCGGTTGATCGTTATTTTGGTCATTCATCTTGCGCCTGCATGATGGGCACATGTAGTTGTTCCGAAATGTACCGGCATAATCGCAGCTTGAGTACCTTATCTGGCCAACGCAGAACACTCTTCGCGTTCAGCCGCTCCCTTCGAAGCCTATCTGCTTCACTGGGTGTTCCGTTCGCACTCTTTCCAGCGTACATCCGCGAAAACGAGCTTATCTGAGGCCATACACCAACGGCTCTCTGAGAAGCAGGCCCGACATCAATGACGTCGGCTTCTGCGGTTTTAGTGTTTCCGCCACGCGCTCGCAACGAGTCCAGAGAAGTTAGTTGAGCGATGACCCCGTTCCGTATCAAGAGCACACTTTAGATAAGTTGCATCGCGTTTCCATCATCACCGAAAAAGCTTCGGAAACGGCGGACATTCACTATGCAGAAACTTTTGGCAGTTCGCGCGCGAGGGACGAGCGGTCACCCGCTCCCTGGCGAGGGCTATCAGTTCGCGTGTATTTGTGGCCTGAACGTCCCAGTCCCAATTCAGGATCTTCACCTCCCTGCCCGTCGCAGCGTCCCAAACTCTTACCCTGTTATCCGCACTTGCGGCCGCCAGCTGCTTGCCGTCCGGGCTCCACCCAATGCTCCAAAGGTCATGACCGTGACCGTCCAAGGTCAGCAGTTCCTTGCCCGTGCCTGGATCCCAAACCTTCGCCGTACCATCCCCACTTGTGGTGGCCAGCCGCTTGCCGTCCGGGCTCCAGGCCACGCTAGAAACAACCTCTCTATGGCCTCTCAGGTTTACGAGTTCCTTGCCTGTGTTCGCGTCCCACACTCTCACTGTCCAGTCCGAATTTGCGATGGCCAGCCGCTTGTTGTCCGGGTTCCACGCAACGGCCTCCTCAAAAAGATAGCTACCGTCCCCGCTTAGGGCCAAGAGTTCCTTGCCGGTATTCGCGTCCCAAACCTTCGGTCTAAATTCACCACTTGTAGTAGCCAGCCGCTTGCCGTCCGGGCTCCAAGCCACTTCCCAAATGTGATCAATGCTCCCCTCCCCCCTTAGGGTCAGGAGTTCCTTGCCGGTATTCGCGTCCCACACCTTTGCCGTGTTGTCCCGACTTGCGGTGGCCAGCCGCGTGCCGTCCGGGCTCCAGACTACGCTGTATACCCAATCACTATGGCCGTTCAGCGTGAGCAGCTCCTTGCCAGTGTTCGTCTCCCACACCTTTGCTGTAGAGTCTTCACTCGCGGTTGCCAGCCGCTTGCCGTCCGGGCTCCAGGCCACGCGCCTAACAGTGTTGCCGTGGCCGTTCAAAGTTACCAATAATTCGCTCGTGGCCACTTCCCACACTCTCGCAGTATCGTCCGAACTCGCGGTTGCCAGCCGCTTGCCCTCCGGGCTCCAAGCCACGCTGGAAACATCGTCACTGTAGCCGCTGGGAGTCGGGGAGGATGCGCTCCATACCTTCGCCGTATCGTCAAAACTTCCAGTGGCCAGTCGACTGCCGTCTGGGCTCCAGGCCACGCTGGAAACTACGTCGGTGTGTCCCCTCAGGGTCAGCAGTTCCTTACCTGTGTTCGGGTCCCAAACCCTCGCTGCTGAGTCCGAACATGCGGAGGCCAACCGACTGCCGTCCGGGCTCCACGCTACCCCAGTGATGGAGCCGGGATGGCTGCTGCTATGGTCCAGAAGCTCCTTCCCCGTTTTTGCGTCCCATATTTTCACCGTCTGGTCTTGACCTGCGGTGGCCAGGCGCTTGCCGTCCGGGCTCCAAGCTATATCCCAAACAGTGTCCCTGTGGCCGTTCAGAGTGAATACTTCCATGCCTGTGTCAGCGTCCCACACCTTTGCCGTAGAGTCGTCACTCGCGGTGGCCAGGCGCTTGCCGTCAGGGCTCCAGGCCACGCTCTGAACATCCTTTCTGTGGCCTTTCAAAGTCAAGAGTTCCTTGCCGGTGTTTGCGTCCCACACCTTTGCCGTGGTGTCGTTACTTGCGGTGGCCAGTCGCTTACCGTCAGGACTCCAAGCGACGCGGTTGAGAATGTTTTCATGGTTGCCCAGATTCAGCAGTTCCTTGCCCGTGCCTGGGTCCCAAACCTTCGCCGTGCCATCCCCACTTGTGGTGGCCAGGCGCTTGCCGTCCGGGCTCCAGGCCACGCTGGAAACTCCCATGGCGCCGCTGTCGTCGCCCACCAAGGTCCGCAGCTCCTTTCCCGTAGCTGCGTCCCAAATCTTCGCCGTAGAGTCGTCACTTGCGGTGGCCAACTGCTTGCCATCCGGGCTCCAGGCCACCCTCATGACATATTGGCTGTGGCCGCTCAGCGTCACTCTGACCTGTGAAGCGAGGATCGCCCTAGACAACTGGCGGTCTGCATCCAAAAGAGCGTAACGATGAAAAGGCCACGCAGTAGCTACCGCCTGAGCGGCAACTAATACCGCAAGTTCGGGATCTGTCCCTTGCGCTAAAAACGATGTTGCCACCAATTGCCCGGTACGGGCTATCGCTCGTTCCCAGAGTGCAAGGGCGGTAGCGCCAAGAGCCAACAGCAGTAATGCACCAAGCACTGAGGAGAATCGGCGGAGTCTCTTCGCGTGTTGTTCTTGTTCTTTTCCGTAATGCTCTTGTTCTGTTGCACGTTGTCGCTCAGCGTTGGCTCTAGCTTCGGCGGCCTCCCTTAGGCGCTCCGCATTTTGAAGTTCAGCTTCATGGCGTTGCTGTTCGGCTTCTTGTTCGCGTTGGCGGAAATCTGTACTTTCCTTTATGTAATGAGCCTCGGTGTCCGTGATGTCTTGCTGGCGCGTTGCCAGCCATCGTTCCGCTTCCGACAGGGATGCACCGCGCAACAGATCGTCAGTGTCACGCCCGTGCTGCCGCCACTGTGTCACCAAAATTTGCGCCCGCTGCCGCCACAACAGAAACTCACGATCTTCGTTGAGCCAGAGGCGCAGGCGTTCCCAATTGTGAATAAGAGCTTCGTGAGCCAATTCTACCGTTTGGCATTCTGCCTCCGCGCTCATCACAAGTAGCCGCACCTCGGGCCCAGCTAACAGACGCGCTACCTTTTCTGTCAGCCTCTCTGTCGTCCGCAATTCGATCCGTTGCCGGGTGTCTTCGGAACCTTCCTCCGGCCTCGCCACGCGCACCAGGCGACTGAATAGACGCCGTACCGCGCCCTGTTCTTCTGCGGTAAATTTAGCGAACTCGGCTTCCGCCCGCTGCGCCAGTGCTCCAGTCACGCCGCCGATTTGGTCATAGGCCGCGTTCGTGAGTGTACGCCCTTGGCGCTTGGACCAGAGGTCAGTAAGAGCAAACTCCAACAAGGGGAGGTTCCCCGGTTCATTCCCGACATCGCCCAGAATCCGGTCCACAAGGCCGGGCTCGAATTCGAGTCCCACGAGTTTTGCCGGAGCGACAATACCTTCCTGCAGTTCCTTTTGCGTCAGCGCACCAATATTCACCTGCACCGGAGCGACGCGATCGCTTAGGCCGCGATCCAAGGAGATGATCTGGCTGTAAAAATCCGCCCGCAGCGTGATGATCAGAGTGAAACGAGCTCTCCCCAAGGCACAAAGAAGTGCCAACGCAAAAGGACGTCGGTCCGGCTCCGGTGTGAGCGTGAAGATCTCTTCAAATTGGTCGGCGACCAGGAGTAAGCGTCCGGTGCCCTTCGATTGCTCGATTACGCGATCAATGACTGACTCGAACTTAAGTTCACCGGCTGCGAGTCTGTCCCCAAGCTTCTGAGCTTCACCTAATCGATCGACTTCGCTTAAGTCGGGCTCAAGCAAGGATATTAGAGCTGAAGCTAACCGATGAAAAGGCGCGTTGCCTGGCGTAAAGATGACTGCGTCCCAGATGGTTAAAGGCGGACGCGCACTTCGCAGCAGGGGGATGAGTCCGGCTTGAATGACGGAGGATTTCCCACTTCCCGAGGGCCCGACAACCGCGACGAGATCCTTGCCCAATGTGAAATCGAAGAGTTGCTTAGCAAAAGCGGCGCGACCGGCGAAGAAAGCGGCGTCTTCTTCTCTGAAGGCCTCCAGCCCACGATACGGGCGCACGGCTGATTGGTACTCTATAACAACGGCAGGTGCTGTGACTCTTAGGGCTCTCTCGAACCCGTCAAGCGGTTCAATTGTTGCCACGCGGTCTAGACCGTTGCGTAGATCGATCCAGGTGTTGAGGAAAAGAAAAGACGTCGTGAGGTCAGCGTCTTCCAGCAGCACGGGAATGACCGGAAAGGGCCGGCCCTCTTTTTCTTCTCGAACCTGCCGGTCGAGGGCGAACCACATCTCGCGCTTTTGCCAGCCACCGAGGTTCCTTCCAATGAAGACCGCCACACCGCGTACGCTGCGCAGCCCCTCTTCCAGGGCCACAGGCCACGGAAGCCCAGGCGTGAGCCGGTCGCGGTCCAGGAACGTGGTGATGCCTCGCGCTTCAAGCAGTTTCTGGACAGTAGTCACCGATGCGCGGTCTATGCTGTTATAGCTGAGAAACAGCCCGAGTGAATCCATGGGAGGCCATAAGGACTGAACTTGTCCGAGTGATCCTAGCACAGCTGCTCATCTTCAGTAAATTTCATCTATCGGATAATCGCCGGCCATTACAGCGATTCGGCGATCTTGATTTGCTTCCACGAAAGATCGTAACTCGTCCACAAGTAGTGCCAATTCATAACCCAAAAGTTAACTTGATACGCATAACTCGATTAGTTTTGGCGGAACAGCACCAACACAAACCTAATTGGGATGATGATCGGGCCTCGCTAACAATCGTTTGACGCGCGGCTAAGTTAAGGCTCCGACGAAGTCCTAGTGCGGTGCTGATCCGCACAATTCCACTTGATTTCATAACAAGTGTCTGCTCTGTCGAGGCACGATTAGACTCTAATGCATCGACGACTGAAGGTTCGGGAGAAGGAGCCGAACATGATCATTCTAGGAGTGGATTATCATCCAAGCGTTCAGCAGGTAGTTCGCTGATAACGTGCCAGTTGACGAAGGCCCACAGGGATACGGACCCAGGTACTTTCACGGCGGCGGACGAGGCGTTGCTGAAACCGGATTATCAAAACTTCAAGTTTGACCAGGCGGGCCTCGATCTCGAAGAGTTTGATGAGCTCTGGCTCTTTGGCGTGGGCGGACCCACCGAAACCTCCGCGGTGACGGATTCGGAGCTCGCCGCGATCTCAAGGTTCATGCAGAACGGCGGCGGTGTCTTTGCGACTGGCGATCACGAGGACCTGGGCCTGCCGTTGAACGGGCGCATACCGCGGGTTCGCACGATGCGGAAGTGGTACTTCGGCGCGGACCAGATACCCGCCGAATTCACTACGCCGCCTCCCCTGGCTCCGGCCGCCACGCCCTTTTCCCCGGCCACGTCCTAACCGTTGGCATCGTCTGCATTGGTTCACGATGGCCTTATATCAGCTGCGCACAACGCAGCCGCTTTCGATGCTGGTGCGCAAGGGACACAAATACTCGGAGGCGGATGTGCTGGAGATCGGCGCGTTAGGCCGCACTGCACTGTCACGACGCATCTCAGTCGAAATGCAGGTGGACTGGCTGCACTCATATTTGGTGGAGCGGTGGAAGGCGTCGAAGAAGCAGAGTTCTCCGCCGGTATCCCCAGATCGGGCGCAGGCGCGCATCCTGCTGGATGCGGCCTTGGGAGCCAGTGTAGTGAGTGTAGTGCAGAACTTCCAGGCGAATGGGCCGCTCGAGCTGATGAGCGTACAGCGTTCGTTGGAGGCGGTGGTAGATGCGGGAGTTGTGAACGGAATCGGGATCATGAAGGCAAGCATGGACAGGCAGGCCGCGAGCATCGCGGATTTCGCCGGACAATTCGAGGCCCTCGGCGGGAAAGCCTGACGGTCAGGATGTCGTTTATCACAATAAATGTCGTATTCTCTGCTCGTGACCGAGACCTCATCTGTGAACCCGCAAGTCGATCCAGCGATGGAGGTATCGCATGATCGAGTCTTATCTGGAAGGTGCTCGGTCCGGGGCACTCTCTCCCTCCTGATTCTGGAGTTCGTGAAAGAGGCCAATAGGGAGCATCGCTGGATTCGCATGGCTTCAATTACTGCCGCGGGCTCAATGAAACGCTTTGGGCCCTGCCGGTGCAGCGCCGGAGCGAGGAACAGCGCCACCGTTAACGCAAAAGCCTAAGGTATCGGGCCCAGATACTGAGCGCGCACAACCTGGTTGCCGAGTAAGTATCCCTGACAACGTACCGTCGTTGGGTCGTTCACGTCGACAAGCATATTGACGACATTGCCTTGTCCGGATGTCATAGCCCCTTCAGCCAACCCCGCGATACAGGAGCTGTAATAGGTTTGGCCGAAATCGGAGAGCACAGGCACGAACGCGACCCCGTTCTCTTTAGGAATTTCGGAAATCCACTCTGCCCACGTGGTGTCCAGAGCGGCTCCGGGGACCTCGACAGTGAATGAGGTGGCGAAGCCGCTGATCCGATTTGTGAGATAGATCGTGCCGCCCTGCGACCCATTCCCATTATCGGAGCAAATCAACAATTGCAGCATGTCGCCCGGTGAGGCCTTGAAATTCTTGATCTCGACCAGCTCGTTCACATTCGCCCATTCCCACCATGTGTAAAACCCGAGATCCTGCTTTTTACCTTTCAGAAGGGCATCGCACTCCACTCCTGTCTGAAGGATGTTGTTCTGGCCGAGTCCGATCCAGTGCGAACTGAGGAATTGATATGGTTTGGAGGGCGCCGAGACATTGGGGACGGTGAACTCGCCGCTCACGTATTGAAAACCCTGCACCGCTTGGACTTCTCCCCCGCACCAATTACCAGTATTGTCTATACCCTGACTGATCGTTGCCTTTTTCTTTAGCCGGCGATCGCTCTTTGGCGCCCGAATGGCGAATTCGGGCTCGATATATTCGAACTTGCAGACCAGATCCCTGACGAAGTCTTGATGGCGTTTCCGCTCACCCGGAGCTTTCGGAAGACGGGGCAGGCCATATCGGAGAAGATCGTGAGGCTTCGCTGAGTGGAGGTCGAAGTCTTTCGGGGGTTTCTCGTAGGTCGTCACCCGTATTTCCGAGCCGATTTTAGTTTGCTTCATCGGACCTCCATCGAGCCGTGGGACATATTCGGAGTGCTGCGCAACAACAATACACCCAAACGTCTGTGAGCACGGGTGAATGTCTTACTGAGCGCAGCCTTCCCATTCAACTCCAGGTCACGGAGCCATCCCGGCTTTTGCCCATTAGCCCTTCCATATAAGCGTTTTGTCCGTCTCCGCCAATCGCGCCGCCCTCGTCAGACGTACTCGATTGACATGTGGAACCTACACAACAAACTCCATCCATAAAGCCTCCAATTCAACTTCGACTCGACCTCGAGAATGAAAACCCACATTCCAGTCTGTGGCAGAGTGTCGCAAAAGCGCCTCGCTTTGTGAGGTCGAGTCGAGCAACGTTTCCCGCCCTGAGTCGCTGAGAGAATTACTGTGCTCAATAATTCGAGCCCTTGCATCATGACTTTCGGGGTTGCGGACACTTTCCCCTTTGCACTAAAAAGCTGGCGTGACATCCAACGTAGTTTGGTATGCGGCGTGGACAGTATGCCTCATCGACCATCTGATCCCCGTCGCACCCGCGCCCGCCTCTGCCATGAGACCGGAGGCGAACTCGAACAGATTTCAGTTTCCCCTTGGTCACGTGTTGATTCAACAACCGAACGGTTACATCGGATGCAGGCAAAACTTCAGAGAAGCGGTAAATGACCGATTTCGGATCTCACTTTGATGCGACTCAGAAAGTCTGGAACTACGGCGTGATAATCCGGTTTATCACGTAGGGGATGAAACTCGGCGGGGGCACCGCGGCTATAACCCCGAGAAATCTGCCAGCTTCTTTGCCACATATTGAACACAATCCGCTAGTGCGTTTCACTTGGAAATTTGTCAGGTCTTTCAGGAAGGTAGGCATTACGAGAGACCCTGCAAGCGGATTCTCATATCCCGATTTTTGACAGTGACGGCAGCACGTATCGCCGACACGCTCCAAGATGTCCTCCTTGAGGCCGTACTGAACGAATAGCCTCTGGCAGTTCGGACATTGCAGCCAATTCATTGAACCGTGAAGTGCAGACAAGGTAGTCTATGTCCTGGGAGCAGGCTTTTCGATTCCTGCGGGAGCGCCGACGCAAGCGCAAATACTCGGAGACATCCTGGAGCCTGCTAAGAAGTTTGCGAAAAGCGTTTCATCTGATGTGAGCTTTCCAAACATCGACTTGGTTGACTCGAAGCGGGTCGGAGGATGGTGCGCGGATATCGCGGCAGAACTGGATCGCTATTTCAACGACGGCGAGACACCGGCCCCGCCCATCATCGCAGCAGAGCATTTGAGCGGGTTGACGGGACGCATCGTCGTGGCAAGCGACGGCTACGATATGGTCATCAACTACTTCGCAAGGATCGTCGCGGACTTTCCTTATGAAGTCGTCTTAGAATCCATCGAATCTGAAGAGACCAGCGGCGATGGGCAGCGCGGCACTGTGATAGCAAGTGTTAACAGTGCTCCAGGCCTGCGCTTCACAGCATTCAAGAACAGTTGGGATGATGGGACCGTTCACTTTTGGGGAGGTGGCCGCTTGTACTCGCTTTGGGACGGAACGCCACAGCATTTCGACTACTGCGACTAGTCGCTCTAGCAGTTGAGTTCAAACGCGATAATGGATTTTATCGAGATGGTGGTTACAAGCTCGCACATGCGAGAAAAAGACGCATGAGCTTCTCCGGTTGAGATAGCTACTGATCCGCTACTTTGCGGTGGTCAGCGTGTCAATGCCGGTGAGCTTACTGAAGAAAGAAGTCCCCGTATAGCCGACCAGGAAGCCCATCAACAACCCTCCCCAGAAATCCTCCACTGAGACAAACGATTGGGCATTAGACTTACGGGCCAGAAACACAACAGCCATTCCACTCAGGATCATCGCCACAATAACAGAGATAGCGGAATTAAGTATGCTCACCGTGACGTGAGCTTGAGAAGCCAGAGACTGCACGAACCGAGCAACCGAGCCGAAAAGTCCTCCTACGACCGCCCCCAGAATAACCGCATGGATGGGTGCTCTAATCGCCAAATCGTACGAGATCTTATTCGTTAAGAGGCTGGTCGTAGGCCCGGGGTCCGCCTCCGCTTGAGGCTGCTCAAAGCTGTAATTTACGTAGAACACCAACTTATATGTAGCGGGCGTGAACGCGATTGATTTCTTCACGATGAGAGTCGCGGTATAGATCGCCGTACTTCCTGGATTTAAGGCGGCGTGTTCTGGAAGCGAACTCTTGAGGCTGACCGTCCGGATTTTCGTGCGAAGAGCATCGATTTGCCATGGTTCGAGTAGTTCCAGCTTTCCAACCTTGGTGTTTTCACCCACCAGCACCTTGCTCGCCTTGGAACCAACGGTTATGTGTTGGATATTTGCTCCCTGAACAATCAGCTCTGCGCTTCCGAACCTATTCCGCTCCAGTTTCTCGGTGATTTGCTGAATCCTATTGATTATCGAGTTCGTGCCGTCGTGCGACGCGGCATCCTTGGCATCGCCAGTTTGTCGGTTTACGACGCTGAGTTCATCCACCAATGAACGGAGGACCTCTCGAAGCTCCTGCTGCTGCGCATCGACTTCAAGACTATCCTGTCGGCGCTTGCGGTCGTCTTCATCTGTTCGTCTTTGCTCCTCCTGCTTTAGCTTCTTGTCTTCAAACAAACGTAAGTCGGTAGGCAGAGTCACATTAACTTCACGGACCCAAACCGGGCTACTGAAAGGATTTCTCACGTTGACGTAGAGTGAGAATTCAGTTCCAGCAAGAATGTTCTCCGAAGACAATTCAATCGACAAATCAAGCAAGCCCTGGTCCATCGAGCCTCCAAAACCGCGTTCAGCTGTATCTTACGCGATCAAGCTTCTAGGCTGATGAGGGCTCAATACTTCACATGGAATGTCGGACTCTCCTCCGGCTTGCTCTTCCGCCGATCGTAGAGGCGTGTCGTCGAGACATTCGCGTGGCCGAGCCACTCCTGCACCTTTGCAATGTCCGCTTCATGCGAAGGGCATTCGTCGCGGCCGTGGCGCGTAGCGAGTGGAGACAGAGGCCGATCACTTCCGCGCCTATGCCGGTCATGCGGCCATAATGCTGAACAATGTTGCGGTAGATCGAGCCAGGATCGAGGTGCTTGTCGAGTGTCCCGGTCCGGTTGTTCTTGACCGGCCGGAAGAGGGGACCGTCGAGCGCCGCACCATGGCTTGCCAAGGCCATATATTCCTCGATCAGACGTTGGCCCTTTGGATGGACTGGGACAAACCGCGTCTTGCCACGTTTGCCTGTGAGGTTCTTAGATATGCCTTGGATTGCATCGCATGCTTCGACGCTGGCCTTCGTTTTCTCTGCCTTGGCGCTGGTTCTCACCGGCTTCCTCTTTACGCTGTTCGTAAACCCGCGCATTAAAGACGTTGACGACCTGAAAGTTCTCACAGGAAAGCTTATCGCATGGAAGATTCCAGAGATATCGACAAGCTTGGCTCGTTAGAAGTAAAGATCTCCGAGGATACTGGGCGCAATCTGCCGCAACGCACTGACAACCTGGAGAAGTTAGCCTCTGAA
>Ga0210391_10004787_pt1 | contig 11204 bp, 11 predicted proteins | sample IncBWC12OmetaG_FD_160573 | JGI IMG/M metagenome (GOLD analysis project Ga0210391, IMG submission 160573) | Forest soil microbial communities from Barre Woods Harvard Forest LTER site, Petersham, Massachusetts, United States - Inc-BW-C-12-O ...
AGGAAGACGCCATTCATCTGCGGGTTCCTCCGGACAACCTGCGGCTTGAAGTGACCAAGGCTTCGGTGGCGCAATTGACCACGGCGGATGAGGAAGCTAAGACCAAGTAGCAAGCTGCGACAACTTTATTAGGTATTGGGACCGTATTTTCTTTATGAATAAGAATCTTCTCTGGAAATTGGCCGCCATCGTCGTAACTCTGCTCGTCTTCCTGTTTGGGATCTTCGGCATTCCGCAGAGCTTTTCGGGCCAGGGCCTGCTCACGGCCATGACCAACCGCATTCATCTCGGGTTGGATTTGCGCGGTGGAACGCACCTGATCCTGCAGGTGCAAGTCAATGATGCGGTGAAAATCGATTCCGACAATGCCGTTGAAATTCTCAAAGAGCAGCTCAACAAGCGCAAGATCGCCTTCGCGGATATTTCCCAGCCCGACGTGCAGAACAATCCTGACCGGGTTGTTCTCAAGGGCGTTTCGGCGGACGGGCGGAAAGACCTGCTGGAAATCGTGAATCAGCGCCTGCCGGAATACAACCTGACTTCGGGAGCGGACAACACGTGGATTCTCTCCATGAAGCCGCAGATGCTTAGCGACCTGAAGAACAAGGCTGTGACCCAGGCGATCGAGACCATCCGCAATCGCATTGACTCGCTGGGCGTGAGTGAGCCGACGATTCAGGAGCACGGGCTCGGTCAATATCAGATTCTGGTGCAACTGCCCGGCGTCGACGATCCCGGCCGGGTGAAAGACATCATGCAGTCCACCGCGATGCTTGAGATCAAACAGGTGTTGGGCGGACCTTACGCGAGCGAAGACGCCGCGCGGCAGGACAAGGGCGGAATTTTGCCGCCCGATGCGATTCTTATGCCCGGGCACGCGACTACCGGAGCTGTTGGCGGCGAGCAAGTCTGGTATCTGGTGTCGCGCGTTTCCGCGGTCCGGGGAAAAGACCTGCGGGACGCACAACCCACCACCGACCAAAACGGCCAACCCAGCGTGCAATTTAATCTGACGGGTGAAGGCGGCCAGCGTTTCTACTCCTTCACTTCGGCGCATGTGGGCGAAGGTCTGGCGGTGGTCCTCGACAACAAGGTGCAGGAAGTCGCGAACATCAAGGAAGCCATTCGCGATACGGGCACCATCAGCGGCGGCAGTATGAGCCAGCAACAGGCCAAGGACCTGGCGATGATCCTGCGCTCAGGCGCGCTGCCGGCGGGCATTGTCTATCTGAACGAGAGTGTTGTAGGCGCATCGTTGGGCGCGGATTCAATTCGCGCCGGGGTTCGGGCCGCCGTGTTTGGGATGCTCGCGGTGCTGATTTTCATGCTGGTCTACTATCGCGCCGCCGGCATTAACGCTGACATTGCCCTCATTTTGAATCTCATCATTTTGCTGGGCTTCATGGGCTACTTCGAGGCCGTGCTGACCCTGCCCGGAATCGCCGGCGTGATTCTTACCGTCGGCATGGGCGTGGACTCGAATGTGCTGATCTTTGAGCGCATCCGCGAAGAGTTGCGCAATGGGAAGACGCCGCCATCTGCGGTGGATCAGGGTTTCGGTCACGCCTGGATCACGATCGTGGATACGCACGTCACCACCATCGTATCGGCGGCGATCCTGTTCATCTTCGGTACCGGTCCAGTGAAGGGATTTGCCGTCACCTTGATCTTTGGTTTGGCGGCCAACTTGTTCACGGCCGTGTTCGTCTCCCGCGTGATCTTCGACTGGATATTGAGCCGCAAGCAGCGGGGCGAAGCGCTGAGCATTTAGGAAATTTTGTAATCGGGTGATTTAGTAATTTTGTGATTTGAAAAATCCGCAGGCTCGGTTTCTTGGTTTTCGATTACAAAATTACTAAATTACCCGATTACTAAATCGTTCACGAAGTCATAGCTCTTAAGTAAGGGGTCGAACTGGTGGAGTTCTTTCGCAATACCAACATAGATTTTCTCGGCAAGAAGTGGTATTTTCTCGCCTTTTCCCTCGTGTTCAGCGTGGCGGGCCTGTTTTCCATGTTGTTCTGGCACCACATCCCGTACGGCGTGGATTTCCGCGGTGGCACGCTAGTGTATGTGAAGTTCTCGCACACGCCAGATGACAATGCCCTACGTGCGGCCATGGATCGCGCCGGCCTGCACAACGCCAAGATCCAGCGCTACGACATACCTTCGAACAATGAAGAACTGATCGATCTCGACGTGCAAGAGACCAGCGAAAAGGCGCTCGACCAGGGCAAGACTCGGATCATCAATGCGCTCGAAACCAATACGCCGGCGGGCAAGAAGGACCTGAACAACACCAGCTTCCTTGACCTCAAAAGCTATCTGATGGACAAAGACCCCATGCGCCTGGGTAGCGATGCCGACCAGAAATACAGCCAGCAAGCCCAGGCGATCGTCGACGCCCGCGACAAGGGTCAAGGCGGGGTGCTGAGTTCACTCGATCAACTGAAGGCTACGGTCGATCCAGCGGTAGTTGCTTCTCTGCCGGATGGCTTCTTCCTCTCCGATTTCGGAGTCCGCAACGTCGAGATTGTCGGACCGCAGGTGGGCGCTCAGTTGCGGAAACAGGCTCTCCTCGCGACGGCTTACTCGCTTGCCGGAATGCTGATTTACCTGGGGTTCCGCTTTGAGTGGATTTACGGAGTTGCGGCTGTGGTCACGGTGTTTCACGATACTCTGATCACCGTAGGCGCGTTCTCGCTCCTGAACAAAGACATTTCCCTCACCGTCATCGCCGCCATTCTCACCCTGATTGGTTACTCTAATAACGACACGATCGTGGTATTTGACCGCATCCGGGAAAACATTAAACTCATGCGGCGTGAGAAGCTTTCGGAAATCGTCAACCGGAGCATCAACCAAACTCTGAGCAGAACCATCTTGACAGCGGGGCTAACCTTCCTTACCGTACTTGCACTCTATTTGTTCGGGGGCGAGGTGCTGCGCGGTTTCAGCCTGGCGCTGGTAATTGGCATCTTGATTGGAACGTATTCGTCAATCGCAATCGCAGCTCCGATTCTGGTGGCCTATCAGGATTGGAGAATCGAGAAGGGCAAACGGCCGGGTGCTGCTGCCCGTCCAGGCCAGGTAGTGACGCGATAAGTTGCGCCGGGGCGATCGTTGGTTAAGGCCCTTGTTTGCAGATAGTTGGAAGGCGTCGTCCGGCGTCGGGGGCTGGGATGGCCATTCCAGGCGATGGGGTTCGTTTTTGGGAGCAAAAAGGAAGCGGTCGGTGTCTAAGATTACGTAGGCTCTGATGTAGGGAGGAAACTCTTATGTTTGAAGATAGCCTTCTGGAATCCGGCGGCAGGTTGAAGACCAAGCGAGGACGGACAACGACATTCGCTATCATCCTGGAGATCGCGTTGGTAGGTGTGATGGTTCTGCTCCCTCTGATCTTCACCGAGGCGCTGCCCAAGCAACAGTTAATGACCTTCCTGGTGGCTCCGCCACCGCCTCCACCACCGCCACCCCCGGCAGCCGCGCCGGTGAAAATCGTGAAGCAGATTCAGACCGATATCGTGAACGGCGCCCTCCGTACGCCTACCAAGATTCCCCAAAAAATTCAGATGATCAAGGAAGACGAAGCTCCGCCGCCGGTGATGGCGTCGAGCGGCGTAGTGGGCGGCGTTCCGGGAGGCATTCCGGGTGGCCAGATGGGCGGCGTGATCGGCGGCATTATCAGTTCGACTCCGGTAGCCGTGCCCAAGGTTGCTACACCGCAGCGTGTGCGGGTATCGCAGGGTGTTTCCGCGGGTCTGTTGGTCCGTCGAGTTAACCCAACCTACCCACCCTTGGCGCGGCAAGCCCGCATTCAGGGTCAAGTCATTTTAAGAGCGGTGATCAGCAAGGACGGTTCGATCGAGGGTTTAACCCTGGTCAGCGGACATCCCATGCTGGCACCTGCGGCGATTGACGCGGTGAAGCAGTGGAAGTACAAGCCGTATCTGTTGAACGGCGAACCGGTCGAAGTGGACACGGAAGTTCTGGTCAACTTTACCCTGTCCGGAGGCTAAATCCGGCTGGTTTGACGTGACGCGGCGACATTAGAAAGTGTATAAAGCTGGATGGCCCTCCCCTCCCACCTAAAAGTTGGTGGCCGGGAGAGCCCCTTTGTGGGGCGCGGTCGCCGTACCTTTCATCCCAGGTAGGCGAACTTCGGCGGGTATCTTTCGCCGTCAAGCTTTGCTGTGCGTTCGATTTCGCATCAAAGAGTCTAGGAAGTTCCGAGGAGGGAAAAGCAACTCATGATAGCTAATGTGGCAGCAGCAGTTCTCGTTCACGTGCCCAGGGCAGCCGCCTGGATTGTGCAGGAAGGTGGCCAAGTGGGATGGGATCCGATTTCGCTATGGAAGCAAATGGGTATCATCGCGAAGATCGTGGTCATCATTCTGTTCATCATGTCAGGCTGGTCGATCGGCGTCATGATTGACCGCGCCATGGCATACAACGCGGCCCGCAAGCAGTCTCGTGCTTTTGCCCCGGCGGTTGCCGGAGCCCTGCGCGATGGCCGCATCGACGAGGCCATCAAGGTCGCCGAGCGCAACAAAAAGAGCCATCTGGCCAAGGTTGTCACCGCCGGCCTGATGGAGTTCAAGGCTCACCAGGATAGCCCCGGTGCCATCCCCGGTGAGACCATTGAAGCTTCCAAGCGCGCTCTCGAGCGCACCGAAGCCATCGTCCACGCCGAACTGAAGCGAGGTCTTGGCGGTCTGGCTACCATCGGATCGACGGCTCCATTCGTGGGTCTGTTCGGAACGGTGATGGGCATTCTGAACGCCTTCAAGGGCATTTCCGAGCAGAAGGCGACCGGTCTCGGCGCAGTCGCAGGCGGCATTTCGGAGGCCCTGGTGACCACGGCTTTCGGGCTGTTGGTGGCCATTCCCGCCGTCATGATGTTCAACTACCTCACCGGTCGCGTAGAAGCGTTCGATGTGGAAATGGACAACTCGTCGAGCGAACTGATCGACTACTTCCTGAAGCGGCGGGACGTCCGCCGGTCCTAGATTTTTAGAGTAAGACTTTCTAGGGCAGGAATCTCGGAGTTGTCCGCCATGAGTTGCTGTCCGGCGCTGGGAGCATTCCCAGCGCCGGCCTTCCCAACTTTCGGCGCAAGCAATTGTCTTACGGAGAAATTATGGCATTAGCCAAGCGGAACGAAGGGGCCAACGTAAACTCTGACATCAACGTCACGCCCATGGTTGACGTCATGTTGGTGCTGCTGATCATCTTCATGGTGATCACGCCCATGTTGCAGAAGGGCATCAGCGTGGACATGGCAAAAGTGAACAACCCGACGCCGATGCAGGACGCGGACAAGGAAGACGCACTGCTGGTCTCGGTCATGCGCGATGGCACGGTCTACTTCGGCGCCGATAAAGTCCAGGTGGATAGTCTGACCGGCAAGGTGAAGGATCGCCTGACCAATCGCACGAATAAAGAGGTCTACCTAAAGGCGGATGCCCGCGCCCACTTCGGCAATGTGGTCCAGGTAGTGGACGCTGTGCGCGCCGCCGGGGTAGATGATCTGGGTTTGCTCACGGACCAGAGGAAAAGCACGCCAAACGCTCCGCCCACCGCTCCGACGCCTGGGCAATGAAGCAAGTGAACTAAGAGGAGAATCGACCATGAGTATGGCAGTTGGAACTGGCGGGGGCCAAAGCGCAAATATTAACGTCACTCCGCTCATTGACGTGCTGCTGGTGCTGCTGATCATCTTCATGGTGATCACGCCTTTGACGCCGAAAGGTCTGGATGCGCTGGTTCCTCAGCCGCCCCCGCCCAACGCGCCCAAGAACAATACGCCCGACCGCACCATCGTCGTGCAGTTGATTGATCGCGGCGCCGGTCAGGATCCCGGCCTGAAGATCAATCAGGAAGATGCCACGTGGGACAACCTGCAGGGGCGTCTGGCCGATATCTACAAAACCCGCGCCGAGAAAGTCATGTTCGTGAAGGGCGATGACGCTATCCCATTCGCCGATGTGGCCAACGTGATTGACATCGCGCATGCCGCAGGAGTAGATAAGGTCGGTCTGATTACCGCGAAGATCGAAGCGGGCGGCTAGGGCGCGCCCGAATATCTAAGTCTGTAAGAGCGAGGAAAAGCGCCCGGTTTCGATATCGCATTCAGCCCGCGCACGGGGCCAAGGTTCCCGTGCCGCTTCTGCTTAGAAACGCGCAGCCCACGCTTGTCAAATTGCTGCCTCTGGGCCTAGGATGCTGTGTGGCAAGGGAGACTTATACCGCAATGAATAAACACTTTCGACTGCTAACACTGGCGGCCGCTATGCTGGCGCTGTTCTCTTCCGTTGGCTGTAGCAAGCTGCGCGCCCGCGATCAGCTCAACAAAGGTGTAACCGCGTATAAGAACGCCAAGTACGAAGAGGCTATCGATCATTTTCAGCAAGCCGTCGCCTTGGATCCCAGCCTGATTAACGCCAAGATGTATCTGGCCACCGCCTATGCTCAGCAGTACATCCCCGGTGCCGATACGCCGGATAACAACAAGATGGCGGAGCAGGCCATTGATCAATACCAGAACGTCCTCGCCATGAATCCGGCGCGCGATCAGAAAGTAAATTCCGCTAAGGGAATCGCGTACCTATACCTGAACATGAAAAAGTTCGACGACGCCAAAAAGTATTACCGCATGGCCGCCGATATCGATCCTAACGATCCCGAGCCCTACTACTCGGTGGGCGTGATTGACTGGACAGCTTGCTACCAGCCCCGTATGGAAGAGCGCGCCAAGCTGGGCCTGAAGCCAGACGAGAACCTGAATCCCAAGAATAAAGACCAGAAAAAGGTCTGCGACGAATTGAAAGTGAAGAACGGGCCTTCGATTCAGGAGGGCATAGACAGTTTAAATAAGGCGATCACTCTGCGTCCCGATTACGACGACGCCATGGCCTACCTGAACCTGATGTATCGTGAAAAGGCCGACGTGGAATGCGACGACATGGCTGCCCGCCAGGAAGATCTGAAGACCGCCGACCACTGGGTTGATCAGACCCTGATCACCAAGAAGGCAAAAGCCGAGAAGCAGCCTGGGACGCAGGGCATCACCATGGATCAGCCGAAGTAGTTCGAATGACGTGTATGGAATCCAGCCCGCGGCGCAAGCCGTGGGTTTTGCTTTTTAGTGCGTCACGGCTGTAAAGGACGATGGAATCCAGATGATATTATTCTAAGAACACTCCACAATTCAGAGGGTTCCACAGGATGAGTGTGGCATCGCTCGAAACATCGCCGCGTAACATCGCGGGCAGCGCCGCATCGCTGGCAAACGACCGGTGGGCGGGATGTGTGTCTGTAATCGTGCCAGTCTACAATGAGGTTGCACACGTAGATGAGTTGCTGCAGGCTATCCACGCCTCGCCGGTCAAGAAGGAAATCATCATCGTGGATGATGGTTCCACCGATGGCACCCGCGATAAGCTCCGGTCCATGCCGCTTGCCAATGATGTTACCGTCGTCTTCCACGAAAAAAACTGCGGCAAAGGCGCGGCCATCCGCACCGCGCTTGCCTATGCCCGCGGAGAATACGTTCTGATTCAGGATTCCGACCTGGAGTACGACCCGCAGGACTACGCCGCGCTGCTGCGGCCGCTCGAACAACGCGAGGCGAACGTGGTCTACGGCGTGCGCCCGGACCGGCCCGAACGCGGTCTCCGGTTTTTTCTGGGTGCCAAGCTGCTCACCCATCTGACCAATCTGCTTTATGGCGCTGGCATCCACGACGAAGCGACGTGTTACAAGGTTTTCCGCCGGTCGCTGCTCGCAGAGGTTAGTTTGGAATGCCACCGCTTTGAATTCTGTCCTGAAGTGACAGCCAAGCTCTGCCGCATGGGCGAGAAGATTGCAGAAGTCCCCATCGCCTATGCGCCGCGCTCCGCGGGCGAAGGCAAGAAAATTCGCCACTCCGACGGCTGGTTGGCCATCTGGACCCTGATTCGCTACCGCTTCACCCGCCGCGCCGGCTGGGCAAGATCAGATCGCGATGCCGAGGTTCCGTTTGCGGTAAGTTTTTCCCGTGTGCCGCCAGACTGAGGATCGGATCGGGAAGCATCGGATGCGATTCATAGACCGCGAAGAAGTCGCCCGTCGGCTCACCTATGAGTTGTGCATTCCCATCGTGCGCGGTGCGATGATTGCATTCTCTCGCGGCGAAACCCGGCAACTCTTGCGGTCGATCATCCCCCTCGCCGATGGCCGCTTGTTCGGCGTCATGCCCGGCGCAATGGGCGTCGCGGGTGCTACGTTCGGCGCAAAGTTAATCAGCGTCTTTCCGGAAAACTTCGCGCTCGGCATACAGTCGCATCAGGGTCTGGTTATTCTGTTCGACCCCGAAAACGGCGCGCCCGTTTGTGTCGTGCACGCGGGTGAGATTACAGCCATTCGCACCGCGGCAGCCAGTGCGGTCGCCACTGACGCGCTGGCGCGTAAAGACGCCCGCCGCCTGGCGATCCTCGGCTATGGCGAACAGGCCGCGACCCACGCACGCGCGATCAGCAAGGTGCGCGACCTTGCGTCCATCACGATTTGGGGACGCTCGCCCAAACGAGCCCTGGACTTCGCAGAGCGCATGCAAGCGGAGCTCACCCCGCCGGTCACGAGCTCAGGAACCGTGGAAGAGGCAGTTGCCAAGGCCGACCTCATCTGTACTGTCACCTCCGCAGCCGAGCCCATCCTGAAAGGCGCGTGGGTGAGGCCGGGCACGCATCTGAATCTTGTCGGCTCAAGCCATGCGGGGCCGGCGGAGGTGGATAGTGATTTGGTCGTCCGCTCGCGTTTCATCGCCGACAGCCGGGAGGGCGTTCTAGCACAAGGCGCGGAGTTTCTCCGGGCCAAGGCCGCGGGTTTAATCGGCGACGACCACATCGTCGCCGAAATTGGTCAGGTATTGGCGGGCGATATCGAAGGTCGCCGATCTCCAGAGGAAATCACGGTCTACAAGTCGCTCGGACATGTCGTCCAGGACTTATCCACCGCGTGGGCCCTCTATTCTCAGACAGAAGACGCGTCTTAAGATCCCAGTCGCCCTTTGCGCCTTTGGGTGGCTCCTCATCTCTTGTAGAATCTTGAGTTCGTCGTCACCGATGTTCCAGGAATGTTTAAGAAAATTCTCATAGCCAATCGAGGCGAGATAGCAGTACGCGTGCTTCGCGCGTGCCACGAAATGGGAATTGCCTCAGTCGTGGTTTACTCTGAAGTGGATCGCGCCGCACTGCACGTGCGTAAAGCTGACGAGGCCTACCCTATCGGCGCGGCGGCGGCTTCCGAGTCTTACCTGAACATTCCTAAGATTCTCGAAGTAGCCAAGCGCTCCGGCGCCGATGCCATTCACCCCGGCTATGGATTCCTCTCCGAGAATGCGAAGTTCGCCCAGACCTGCGCCGATGCAGGCGTAAAATTCATCGGTCCAACTGCCGCCGCGATGGAAGCCTTGGGATCGAAGACCCGCGCCCGCCAGGCCATGGAGAAAGCCGGCGTTCCCTTCGTGCCGGGCACGTCGCGCGGAGTCGAGTCATTCAACGAGGCCGAGCAGGTGGCCGCGAGGATCGGCTATCCGGTGATGTTGAAAGCGGCTGCTGGCGGCGGAGGCAAAGGCATGCGGCTGGTGCACGCCCCCGAACAACTCAAGTCTTCTCTGGAGGCAGCCCGCAGTGAGGCGGAACGCTCTTTCGGCGACAGCGAAGTTTACATCGAGAAAGCCATCGTCAATCCGCGGCACATTGAGATGCAGGTGCTCGCCGACGAACATGGCAACACGGTTTACCTCGGTGAACGGGAATGCTCGCTGCAGCGCCGCCATCAGAAGGTACTGGAAGAAGCGCCTTCGCCGATCGTTGACTCCGAAATGCGGCGGAGAATGGGCGAGACTTCAGTCCGAGTCGCGCAGGCCGCGAATTACACTAACGCCGGCACGGTTGAATTCCTGGTTGATCAAGCGAAGAATTTCTATTTCCTGGAGATGAACACGCGGTTGCAGGTGGAGCATCCCGTGACAGAACTGATCACCGGCCTCGACCTCGTCCATCTTCAGATTCGCATCGCAGCCGGGGAAAAGCTGCCCTTCCGGCAAGACGATGTGCGCGTCCGCGGCCACGCCATCGAATGCCGGATCTACGCGGAAGACCCCGACAACAATTACTTCCCCAGCCCCGGCAAGATCACCCTGTTGCAGGAGCCTTCAGGCCCCGGGGTCCGCATCGACAGTGGCATGTACGAGGGCTGGACTGTGCCCATTGACTACGATCCGCTGCTGGCCAAGCTGATCGGCTACGGCTCGGACCGCGCCCAGGCCATCGCGAGGGTGACGCGAGCCCTGAATGAATGCTTCGTGGGAGGCATCAAGACGAATATTTCGCTGTTTCGGCGCATCTTGCGCGACGCAGATTTTTGCGCCGCGAAGCTGGATACCGGATTCCTCGACCGCATGCTGAAGCGGCCTGAGGACAAGCCGGCCGACTCAAAAGCGGCGGAAGTGGCGGCGATCGCCGCAGGTTTGTTCGCCGCGCTCGGTTCAACTGAAGCTGCGGGCAGCGGTTCACGTGCGGCCGAAAAAGCGAATTCCAACTGGAAGAGCGCCAGTCGCCGCGAAGCGCTTCGTTGAGAAAGGATGATCGCAAATTGAATGACGGGCCACTGACCTTTGGTCACTGACCCCTGGCCACTGGCCCCTGGTACTCATGCTCTACGACATAACCATCGACGGCAAGAAGTATCGGCTTGACCTCAACCGCGCCGACGGACGCTGGTCCTGCCGCCTCGACGGCCGCGAGTTTGAGATCGACGCCATCCTCACTCGTCCGGATGTGCTCTCGCTGCGGATAGGAGACCGGGCGTACGAGGTGAAGTCGGAACGCGTGGCGAACGATTTGCATTTGTGGGTAGGGAGCACCTGTTTCGCCGTTGAAGTCCGCGATCCGCGCTCACTGCGGGGCCGCACCCGCGCCGGAGACGATCACGGCCCCAGGAAGATCACCGCTCCCATGCCCGGCAAAGTAGTGCGTCTGCTAGTCCACGAAGGAGACGAAGTGGAACCGGGCAGTGGCGTGGCCGTCGTTGAAGCGATGAAGATGCAGAACGAAATCAAATCGCCGAAAAAGGGAACCATCCAGAAAATTCTGGTCAGCAAGGGTGCGGCCGTGAACGCGGGGGACGTTCTTGCAATCGTGGAGTGATCAATCTGAGAG
>Ga0210391_10004789_pt1 | contig 11203 bp, 9 predicted proteins | sample IncBWC12OmetaG_FD_160573 | JGI IMG/M metagenome (GOLD analysis project Ga0210391, IMG submission 160573) | Forest soil microbial communities from Barre Woods Harvard Forest LTER site, Petersham, Massachusetts, United States - Inc-BW-C-12-O ...
CAGTGTCGTACGATGGTTTTGTCATCCGGTGGAGGAGATAGAAGTCGTACTTTGGGCCCCGCTTTTGGAACTACGCATATTCGCTCCGCTCGAATCCTGCCCTAGCCATCAGATCGATTAATGCGAGGGATATGCGTCGTCCATTTGTTCCAGTGCGTATGCGAGTCGACTTACGTTGACGCAGGCTTTGGCCCTGACAAATGCGTTGAGAACGAAAGGAGCGCCGCCTGCCTGGTCGGCTAATCGGAAACAACCTTCGGCTGCAGAGGCGGCTGCGAGCCCCGCCCTTGGGAGCTACTGGAATGTCTGTGTATGCTGGCTTTCATCGAGTACAACGCCACGTCTGCTGCCCCTAAGAGCGTGTCGAGTCGATCGCCGTCCGACGGATAGAGAGCGACGCCTACGCTGACGGATAGCTTTGGTTTCTTGCCATCGTTCCCAAGGCTCTCGCGGATGCGGTAAGCCACCAGTTTGGCTGAATCCTCGCCTGTCTCAGGCAGGATCAGTGCAAACTCGTCTCCGCCGAAACGCGCGGCCGTGTCTATATCCCGACAGCCCATGGACAAAACGTCAGCCACCCGGCAAAGCGCCTGGCTGCCGGTCAGATGGCCGTAACGGTCGTTGACCTGTTTCAATCCGTCCAGGTCAAATAACAACAGGGCGAACTCTCGTCTCGTGCGCTCGGAGCGCCTAATCTCACTGTCGAGGACGTCCACCAAATGGCGGTAGTTCGCCAAGCCAGTCAGGGAGTCTTTGGCGGCCTGCTGACGGAGGTGATCCTCCAATTCGCGCTGTTTGGTGACATCTTCGGCTATGACTTCATAACCCTCCGCCTCGTTTTCGCTGTCGCTGACTTCCCGTCCGCTAAGCCGGACCTTCAGGGCCGTGCCATCCTTTCGCTTCCACTCAATTTCCACGGGATCGACTTGCCCTTCCCGGTCGGTGTACCCCAACAATTGTGCCCGCATGTGAGGGTCAGAAATGATATCGCTTGTAAGGTTCACTGCCAGGAGCTCTTCTCTCGAGGCATAGCCAAGCATCGCCACCAGCGTCTGATTGACATCCAAGAACATGCCGTCCGCACTGCAGCGGCATATCCCGTAATTCAGGTTTCCTACCAAGGCACGATAATGTGCCTCGGAATGCCGCAGGTGCTTCTCGGCGCGGTCGCGCTCCACGCGTAAATTGTTCTCACTCAGCGCTCGACGAACAGCCACCGGTAGGTGGCCGACGTGATCCATTTCAATGCAATCGGCAGCGCCGTCTGTAATCAGCTCCGCCACGGTTTCCAGTGGCACGTGGTCGGTCACAAAGATGAGGGGGATATGCTTCTCCATCCGGTGCACGATTTCCAGGCACCTCGCCCCCTGCACATCGGGGGCGGGGTACTCGGCCACAACAATGTCGTAGAACTTTAATTTCAGGCGCGCGGCAAGTCGCTCGGAAGTGGGAACTACGTCCGCGCTGACGTTGAAATTTGCGACGCTGAGCTCCCGCACGCAGTCGTTCACCTTCGCAACGTCACTGTGGACGAATAGGATGCGCAGGGGCCGCCCCCTGCTTGCCGGTCCACTCAATCGAGGGACCATCGCAGTTTGCTTGACGCGTTCTCGCGAAATTGCAGGCATTTGGAAGTCGAGTCAGGTGCCGGGAACCAGCCCCTTTCGCTGACTGGTTCCCGGACCTATTCATGCCATCCCTTAGCAACCCTATTCCGGTCGGTCAGAGATGTATGATCAAAACGGTACACTCTTCGTTTTTTGTTCACTCATACGACACATTATTTGTCTGCTGATCACGACCGGGCCATTCGATCACACGGTTCGAGAATGGAACCAAAACAATCGCGTGCGCCCGCACTAATTCCGGCCCAATTGGGGCCGTCTGGTTACCTCATCGAAATGTGTCTTAAGAATTATCACTGATCAGAATTGCACAGACGCCTTCTCACTCGGGACGCAACCTGACAAGCCTGGGGGGCAAGATGGCGATCAAAACTCCAAAGATTTTATTGATTGCTGCGAGTCCGATGGGAATATCGTTCTTGGCGACACGCTTGAAAAACTGGGCGTGCGAGATCCATTTCGCTGGGTCTTGCAAGGAGGCGAATGCGTTCGTTAGCAACCAGCGATTCGACCTAGTGCTTAGCGAATTAAGAATGTGGGACCGCAGTTCCGATCCGCTCGCAGCTTCGCTCGTCGGTTCGAACGCAACCTTGGTCTATTCGTATCCAGTGGAGACAGGCTGCTGGTGGTTGCCAGCGGTCAAGAATGGCCGATCATGCTGGGGTTCTCTGGCGATGCGCCCCAGTGAATTCATCGGTTTCCTCGACACGATTCTCAAAGAGATAAGGACGCATCAGACTGCGGCTCCCGATGAATCCCGCGAGCCGTTGTTCAAAACGATGGCGAAATAGATCCTTGATGGCGGAATTCCTTCGCTGCAAAGCGAGAAGAAGAATGGGACCAGAACGAAAGTCGATTTCCTTTTGCGCCCCTCCCGCAAGTAATTGATTTTAGAAGGAGATCAAGCTTCTCGGACCTTGTGTTGAAATCGTAGCTCCGGGGCCCTCCCGGGACGCCTGCTCAGTTTACCGAGCATGAGATCTCGCCGAGGTCCACGTGAACATCCTTGCGGTATTTTTTAGGCGGACCCCGGCGTTGATGAGAATTTCTGGCGCGGAGGTGGCTCATGCCGCCGCGGATAAAATCTCCCCTCGATTTGCAAGCTTTCCTTGCCAAAGTCGGATTCGCAGGTACGGCCTTGGAGTTCCGCAACGCACAAACCGTGTTCTCGCAGGGCGACCCTGCCAGGGCGCTTTTTTACATACAAAAGGGCGGCGCGAAGCTTTCGGTCCTATCCGGCCACGGCAAGGAGGCGGTCATCGCGATTCTGGAGACGGGCACCTTCTTTGGCGAGGGATGCCTGGCAGGCCAGCGTGTGCGAATGGCGACCGCGTCTGCGATTGGACCTAGCACCATGCTTCGCATTGGGCAGAAGGAAATGACGCGGGTGCTCCACAGCCAGCACGAGTTTTCTGACCTTTTCATACGACACATGCTCTTGCGCAACATTCGAGTGGAAGCGGATCTGGTGGACCAACTTTTCAACTCCAGTGAGAAACGGCTGGCCCGCGCGCTTCTGTTGATCGCGCACTACGGAAATCATGGCAAACCCAAATCTGACATTCCCAAGATCAGCCAAGAAACGCTCGCTGAAATGATCGGAACAACTCGCGCACGTGTCAGTTTTTTCATGAATCGATTCAGGAAGTTGGGCTTCATTAACTACAATGGGGTATTACAGGTTCACCCTTCCCTGCTCGGAATTGTCCTGCACGAATAGCACCCTTCTTGGAAGGCGCCAGGGTGGGGCGGTGAGAGAACTGCTACTGCAATGAATGGAACAGCTCGCCAACGGTTCGGTTGAAATCGATATCGGTGCGGCGCCTAGCTTCGATCTTCTGGATCGAGCTCAAAATCGTGCTGGGATGTTTGCCGCCGAACTCTCGGCCGATCTTGGGAAGAGATGCAGAAGTGAGCTGTTTGACCAGATAGATTGCCACCTGACGGGCGAAGACCGTGGCTTTAGATCTGCTCCGCAACTTCAGGTCCGGAGGGAACACGCCGAAATGTTCCCCGACCCGTCTTTGGATCATCTGAATCGTAACGCCATTGCCTTGGGCGTGGATCATTTTCTCCCAGGATTCGTGTGTGCTCGCCAGACCGGGGACAGTGAGCGGCGCGGGCGCCTTGAGTTCAGAGCAGAGAAACTCCACCTGAGTGTCAGGCATCCCCATTTCTTGCAGAACGGCCCGGAGGAGTTCGCCGTAGGTTTCTGTGAGTCTTTTCTGGCATAGGCGCGTGGGAACCCGAACCGTTAAACGCAGGTTGTCGGTCCCTTCCAGCCGAGTTGGACGGAACCAGGTCGCATAGTTCTGCGGATTTACACGGCGTTTGATGTGTTGGAGGACTCTTGCCCACTCGTTCATGGGAACAACCGTCCCTTTGTCGGCGCTAGAAGGAACTATACCCACAGACGAACGGAAGTCTGTTCCGAATTGCACAGCATAGACAGATTGACTGGGAAGGTGAACTGCGACATGGTTTGGAATGCGTCTGCAGCGTCCTGCGTCGTGAAAAATTCCGCGTTGTCCTTTTTAGCGAACGGAGCTAGTTTGTCTCTATGCCGTTCCGGATTCGCCTGTGCTACTTGTTCTTCTCCGTGGCGTTTGGCACGAGAGTCGCTGCTGCTGAAACCCCGAATCCGCAAAACCCCGTAGTTGCTCGCACGCAATTCCCGATTCCCAATCCGTGCAATTTGTGCCACGCGGGCAATCATACCGGCTGGGCGCTCGACCAGCTCCGCACGTGGCAAACTGGCGTAGCGCCTTCACAGGACTCCAATGCCGGGTAACGAGACTCCCGACGTTTTCGCATCTTATCGCGACATCTTCCGCATGGCGTTTCGCGCCCTTAGGCGCAATCGCCTTCGAACAGCCCTTACCATGGTCGGAATCATGATCGCCATCGCAGCAGTGATCTGCACGGTTGCGGTGGGCCAGGGAGGCACTCAGGAAATCGAAGATCAACTGACGGCTCTTGGCGTCAATATGATCTGGATCGAAGCGGGTGGTCGGAACGTGAACGGTGTCCGCACGGGCAACGGACAAACCAAGACTCTGACGGTCGATGACGCCGAAGCGATCCTAGCGGGCGTTCAGGGAATCGTCAGCGTGGCGCCGAATGTCGATGGTCCCATGCAGGCGGTGTATGGGAATCAAAACTGGTTCACGCGCTTCCGCGGTGTATCGTCCGAGTACTTTGAAATACGCAACTGGCGCCAGGAGCGCGGGGCGCTATTCACCTCCATGGATTCGCAACACGAGACCAACGTATGCCTTCTCGGTAAGACGGTGGCGGAAACACTTTTCGGTTCCGATGATCCCCTTGGCAAAATAATCCGCCTGCAAAACCTGCCCTTTACGGTGATCGGTATCATGCAACCCAAAGGGCTCTCGACCATGGGCGTCGATCAGGACGACGTCGTCGTAATCCCCTACACGACGGCCATGAAGAAAATGAAGGGCATTTATTGGCTCGACGATATTTATGCCTCGGCAAGTTCGGCGGGCGCCATTGGCCCGGCGATAGATCAGATCGGCGGCATTCTGCGGCAACGTCATCACCTGCGGCCGGAGGAGCCCGACGATTTCAACATCCGGCACCCCGAGGAAACCCTTCAAGCCCGGGAACAAGCGAGCTGGGCTTTAACGCTGATGCTCGCTGGGATTGCGTCGATTTCGTTGCTGGTTGGCGGAATCGGAATCATGAATATCATGCTCGTATCCGTCACGGAGAGGACGCGTGAGATTGGAGTGCGGCTCGCCGTCGGCGCCACCGAAAGAGACATTCAGCAGCAATTCCTGGCGGAGGCAACGGCAGTCAGTTTGCTTGGCGGGGCTGCCGGCATTCTGCTTGGCATCGTAGCGTCGGCTGTCGTTTCCAGAACCTTGCAGTGGCCGTCACTGATCTCGCCGTCTGCAATCGCGCTCGCCGCGATATTTTCGTTTGGCGTGGGAATTATCTTTGGCTATTACCCGGCCCGGATTGCTTCTCGACTCGATCCAATCGAAGCGATTCGCTATGAGTAGCTGCGTGAGTTGCGGACGGTCTCAGGCGGGTGCATCGTTTGGAAGCCACAATCGGGGTGAGCCACCCAAGAGCGTTTCTCGATGATGGACGCGCTTACCGGACCAGTGGGTGCGGGCAGGACGAATTAGGCAAATGGAATTCCTGCGGAAACTCTGATTCTGGTTCCATTTTGGTGATCAAAATCCCCTGGATTAAAACCTCTTGGTCTCAGGACACTTCCGTTTAGTGGCCACGATCCGGATCTTCATCCGCTTCCGCGTTGGGTGTCCGGGGAGATGGCCAACCTCTAAGTTCGGCTTCCGCTTTGATGACGGTGCGGCGAGCGTAGTCCGCAGGATCGTGCTTATCGTGGGCGCGGAATTCCGCGATGTCGCGCATGACTTCTTCTGGCGGGATTCCCCTCGCCAGTGCACGCTTCGCGAAAGCCCAATCATGCTCAGACTGACTCAACGGTCGGGGTTCGGCTGAAACGGTCTTTGCCGGGTTTCGACGGAGCGGTTGGTGAGGAGAATCGATATGGTCGCTTCGCAGCTTGAAATCAAGGGTGTGATGCACATGGTCGGATTGCTGCTCCGCTGTTACGATGAGGCTTTCCTCGTATTTCTTGTTTGCGAATCCGGGGATGCGAAGCACGCGGGTCGAGTCGGTCGCGGCAGGGTCCCCGCCGAACTTTCGTGCGATCGCGCGGAGCAGGGCCTCGGCCTGTTCTGGGGCAACTTCTTCCACTCTCCAGATCACTTGGAATTTGCCAGGAGACGTGGACAGGACATAGTTTGGCCGCGGGACAACGGTCGATTGCTGAATCGAAGCGAGAGATGTCGTCCCGTCGTGGTCGAGGTCCACATACAGGTGGCGGATCGAGAGGATATCTTCTTTCGTACGGGTGCGAGCGCCGGGCTTCAGGGGATTCATTCCTACATACACATCGAAGCCTTCCCGTTCGTTCTTGAAACGAAGCCAATCCTGGAAGGACGGCTCGACGATTCGTCCTGCGGTCGTGATCCGCTGCACCGCCTCTCCGCGCTGGCGGTTTCGTATCAAAATAGCCAGGCGATCGGAGGGTTCAAAGGCGGTGCTGAGGTACTGTGACGCATCGAATTTTCTGCTAAAAGCCTTTGAATCCGTCATGGCTGCGCCTCCGGCCTTTGGTAGATCGCACAATAATCGAAAAGGTCGGCGTCGGGATCATAGCGGTTGATTTCCAGCACTTCGGAGATGAACCTACGGCCCGGCCTCCGCTCGACCTGAATCACGACGTTGAGCGAATCCCCGATGTTCGTTTTGATCGCCCGATAAGGCAGCTCAATTCCGCTTTGGAGCACGCAACCGGTGAAGCGAGCCAGGCCCTGCCTTGCGGAACTCGCGTGGATGGTAGAAAGGGTCCCTGAATGACCGGTATTCAGGAGCTGGAGGAGGTCAAATGCCTCAGCGCCTCGAACCTCACCAAGAATGATGCGGTCTGGCCGATGACGGAGGGATGCTTTCAACAAGTCTCGAATGGCCACTGCAGCCAGGCCGTTTTGTGCCTGGCGAGCCTCAAAGCGAACTAGGTTGGTCTGCTCCATGCGAATCTCAGCCGTGTCCTCGATGAGCAGGATGCGCTCGTCCGGCGGAATGAATTTGCCGAGGATTGAGGCAAGGGTTGTTTTTCCACTGCCCGTGCCGCCGCTGATCAGAATGTTTTTTTGCGACAGGATGTAGTCCTCCAGGCGATTGGCTAACGGCTGGTCGAGAGTCCCCGCGGCAATGAGGTCCTCGATCTCGAAGTGACTGGCGCTAAACTTGCGAATCGTCAGCGTAACGCCCCGCAGGCTGCAAGGCGGAATGACCGCAGCCACGCGGCTGCCGTCCGGAAGCCGTGAATCGAGGATAGGCTTCGCTTCCGAGATGTCATCGCCCAGTCGGCGGGCGATATTCTTCACCGCGACCATGAGTGCCCTCTCACCCAGCGACACGCCCCTGACTTGCTGAAGGAGTCCATGCCTCTCGATGAAGACGCAGTCGGCGCCATTCACCATGACTTCGCTGATCGTGTCGTCGAGGATCAAATGCTCGATGGGTTTCAGGAACGGCAGGATGGTTTCAAATCCATTCATTAGAGTCGTCCTTCTTCGAGCTGTCTAAAGTAGGTTTTGTTCGGGTCGTTGTAATACGGTTTGAGGTAGCAGAAAGCCGGCGGCATCGGGTTTAAGCCGTCATAGGCGATTACGACGGCCTGGGCGTTCTTCAGTTCGGTGAAAGTTTTCGTGTCGAATCGGAAATCGGAGCGGGGTGAGTAACTCTTCGAGGCCGTGATATTGGCTTTGTGCGAGATGGCCTTGCCAGTGAGCAGGCTGATGCTGGCGTTGTGGCCGCTTTCCGAAAGGTTGTAGCTGACCTTCAGCTGGTCCTCTCGTCCGCAGAGCTCGCTCGCGGTCCTCGCCGAGAAGTCGTCGGAGAGGGAGAGAAAGATCTTGGTGCGAAAGGTCTGGAGCAGTGTGCGCCAGGCCTCTCCGGGGACGGACGATCTCAGGGAACTGATGCTCTGCGTGGCGACGATCGCGATGCACTTCGGCTGGCGCGAAAGACTGAAAAACTTCTCATCGCCGGTCGGTTCGTTCTCACCCACGGTCACGAAGTGCTGGTATTCGTCACATAGAAAGAATGTCTGGCGGAACTGCCGGTCGCGATGGGATTCGATTTCCGGAATGCGATTGATGACCGCGCGCTGGAAGTCGAGCTTCATCATGACACCAAGGGCGCGGGCCAGCCCTGGATTCATGGCCACTGGAAAGTTGAGCGCGCAGACCTTCCCGGTCTCGATGAGCCAGTCGAATGAGGGGAGCGGCGTTCCGAAACGATCGTCGGCATTTGCTTTGGGGTCGTAGCATTCAGCGGGCGGGCAAAAGGTCCGTTTCACGGCCGGGTTATCGTCGAAGAGCGACAGAAAAACGGAGATGCCCTCGATAATCGAAGTGCGAAGCTTCGGTTCAATCCGACGCCAATCGTCGTAGTACCACCGCTTGACTGCCTGAAGCTGTTCTCGACGTTCGGGATCGATCTGGTCGAAACCAGCTTCACTCAAGCATTCAAAATGGATGCTTCGAGTCTCCAGGAGCCGCCGCATCCCGGGAGTTTCTTTCGTGCGGTACATCTGGATCTCTTCATCAAAGACCAACTCGAAGAGTTTGAGGTCGGCGACGTGCGAGCGAAAATCACCTGGGGTGATCAGCAGGAAATTGTGTTCTTCGAGTCGGCGTTCCGCATCGTGGATCTTTCTCTCCAGGACATCGGGGGAGATGGCGCATTCATAGACATCAAACAGGGTCACGTAGTCATACGCGACCTTGTGGAGAAGAATGATGAACTTCACGAGATTCGTGTAGGCCTGTTGCCAGAAGGGTTCCTTACCTTTGCCAAATAGGTTGTTGAGCAGCGATGCGATGCTGTAAGCAAGTGCGTAGGCGTCGAGGTCGTTATGCAAAGGGTTGTAGCGATAGTGGGATTGGAGGCTGATTTCCACGTAGTCTTCGCCTCGCTTGTGGCTATCGAGAATGTTTTTCACCTTGCGGCAGAAGTCTCCTTTCACTTCCAGGACAAGACCGCCGATCTTTCTGGCTTGATCCGCCGCCCGGTACGCGAGGATTTGCTCGGCGAATGGGAGCATGCAACACGTGGTCTTACCTGATCCGATGGCGCCGAAGATGGCGGTGCCGGTGAACAGGCCCCGCTCGGGGATGGTGAGCCAACGCGGTGACGCGGAGGGGCCCGGCGTTCGGGCGTTGTGAATTTCACCGATCACCAGGAAGAGATTTTCCCGCTTGCGTGGATCGGGATAGAGAGGCAGATGGCCGGGCCGCACCTTCTGGGGAACCTTGAGCGCAAAGATGTAAATTCCCGAGAGCAAAATCGAATAGGCGATGTACGGCGTGGTATAGAGGAAAGCGATGTAGGAATACTTCAGTCCAACGAACACCGGCCGCGCCCATAAAAGGATCAGTTCGAGGAAAAGATTCTGCTCCGGGAAAGGCGCCTTCCGACCCAGCATGAGTCCGGTCGCAGCCGCCAGCAGGCAAGCCACCAGGTTTTTCGATTGGAGAAGCCGCTGGATCATGCCGTCCTCCGAGGATGGGACGAAGCGCTGCCCGACTTGTTCGGTGTGCCGCCAGTTTGGGACGCTTTCCACCTCTTGTAATCCGGGCCCCGAGCCAGCATCTTCCGCAGGGCGAAATACGTGACGTAGAGCGTGGTGCAATCGTCGCCCAAGAGCTGGCGAACGGGTTCGTCCAATCGGACGTGGCGTTCAACGGTGTCGCGTAGTTTCTTGATCATTGCCATGCTCTTGTTCCGTGCAGTGAGTCATTGGTTTGATTCCCCCGACGCGGCCCAATCCAGAGGCGCGCGTTTCTACTACGCCGGGTTTGCGCCGCGGCGTTCCGGGTTGCGGTTTCTTGGTTCCCGTCTCGTGTTTTCCTCATCCTGGTTTCACCGTGAGGCGAAGTGAAATGCGAAGAACGCCGTGGGTTCGCGGGGCGAACTTCCCTTCACTCCGTTCTTCATAATTCATTTGCCGTCGTGTGGCCTGTTGAGACCAGCCACGTACGGAAACGAAACTTGCGGGTGCGGCAGGTATCCTCAAGTTGCGCCGTCCGGGTGTCGCCGGCGAGATCGCGCGTGTGCCAGGCCGCGAATTGGCGCTCGGTCTCTTGGCCGCGAAATCGTTCCTCCGCGCTTTCCAGCCACTCGATGTCATCGCTTGAGAGCGTGCCGTAGTGTTTCTCGTCCCAGGCACGGCGCAGTCTGAAGTACCGGAGAATCTCGTCCGATCGGCCGTCCCGGAGCTCGCTGTTTGTGAACCTGGCGAAGCACCGCTCGGCAGCAACGAAATGCACAGTGGAATTCGACACAAACAGGAAGTGAAAATCGGAGAGGTTCGAGAAGAGTCGTTTGTAGTTGTTCAGATGGTGGGCGAGACCTGCAAGGCTGGCCTCGCCCGGATCCATGTAGGAGAATGTTACGTGCGACTCAGCCGAATTGCTCGACCCGGTCACGAACAAAGGGAATTTGTCGACGAAGTAGCGAAGCGTAGGATCGAGGCGAGGGGACCCCACGAAAGGTTTGGCCGGAAGCGCAGTCTTCGGAATGCCCAGTGACTCACAGAAGTAGGAGACTTTGTCACTCTCGGTTTCAAAGTAATCCTGTGCCTGGTTTGCGAGCACGAAATCGAGGACCACGAGGCGCCTGCGGATGAACTCGGGGGCATGGCGCCGGTTATTGCGCAAGCTCTCCTTATCGATCACACGATAGAGGGTGTTGGAGATGAGGTGATAGACGCCGCCAACTGGGGGATACTCGCGCCAGGTCGTGTGGCCTCGGCTTTCAAGCTTCCGTACGAAATGGTCCGAGCGCTTACCCCACCGGGCTCCGACGAACGAGTTGTACTGACGAGGCACGAAATAGCCGGAAAAGGTGGCTACGATATAGAGGAAGCGCGCCTCGTCCGGCGTATAGCCCAGACTCTCGACCGCGGCGATATGTTCGCTTGAAATCTTCATAGTGACCGGATGTCC
>Ga0210391_10004790_pt1 | contig 11200 bp, 12 predicted proteins | sample IncBWC12OmetaG_FD_160573 | JGI IMG/M metagenome (GOLD analysis project Ga0210391, IMG submission 160573) | Forest soil microbial communities from Barre Woods Harvard Forest LTER site, Petersham, Massachusetts, United States - Inc-BW-C-12-O ...
ACGGAATGAATGGGTGAAGGACGGACGACTAAGGCCATGAACTAATTTCGCATGACCGGGCAGTTTTGGGGAATGCGAAAAATTGAGAAATTGGGGAAATTTAGTAGTTGGTTATTCCGGATCGTAAACCGAGCTGCCAAAGCCTTGCTTGCGCGCGGATTCCTGCGTCTCTTCGAGTTGTTTTTGCTGCTGTTCCAGTTCGTTCTTCATGCTCTCCACCTGATCCTGCTTGCGCTTCTGGTCCTCGTTCCACTGCGCGCAGTTGCTCACGCAGTTTGCGCCGGCATACTGGATTGAATCGCTGACGGTGGCGATGTCGCCTTGCAACTGGGCAATGCTGGCCTTCTGGGCCTGAATCTGAGACTTCCATTGATCGGCCGCGCTGCCGTTGTCGGAACCGGGCTGCTCCTCTGAAGTATTCGCCGGGTGAGGACTCTTGGAAGTCAGGGTCGACCCGACGTGCGATGGGACCTCATCGTTGGTGACGACATGGGACGGCTTGGCGGAACCAGTCTTGGACGCTGCTGGCGCGGCCTTGTTTCCGTCGGACTTGCCCGCATCGGCCGGGCTCTGTGCGTCCTTGGCGGACGCGGGGCTGTCCTTGGATGCGGCGTCCTTCTGCTGTTTCTGCAACCGAGCCTGACGCGCCACATCGCCGAGTGACGGCGAGTCGTCCTGGCTATAGGCCGGGAGGGCGCACAGGAAAGCGCCGGCTGCGAGCAAAACCAAAATTCGCCGTATCGCTATCAAGTCGTCCTCCAGCCGCCGTCTGCTGGGCGGTGAGTTATGGTATCGCCGACGGGAAGCGGTCGGGAGTTACTTTCGTACCGAGCCTGGGTGACCATTCCTGCGTGACCATTCTGGGGACTGGCCCTTGAAACCAGCGCTCCGCCCGCCCCGGTTTTTTCTCCCGTTTTGCAACCAACTTATGCACTATCTCGGCGCTGAAAGCCTTGACAACACAGGCAACTCTGCTAAAGTGCGAAGACAGGTTTCGAAACTTCGATCCTATTGGCAGGTGCCATGGTCATGAAAAATGTTTACGAGGTTCTGCGGCAAAAAGAGATGGAATTGACCCGTCTGGAGAAGGAAGTGGAGGCCTTGCGCCTGGTGGCCCCGCTGCTCTCTGAGGAAAAAGAAATGATGTCGGACATGGGCAAGCCCGCCCTGGCAACCGCGGTGAACGGTCCGCAGGCCACGGCGCGTCTTTCCGTTCCCGCGCCACCTTCGATTCCCGCTCCGCAGCCTGTTCGCGCCGCCGGTTGGGAAGACACGGCCAAGCGCTGGCCGTAAAGCGGTGCCCAAGAGTCCATTGCGATGCGAAGCTCGTTCCTTTTCCGGCCCGGGATGCGTCCCGGGCTGTCGTGTGTGTAGGAGTAATGCCAACGGAATCGATTCGGAGGTGAGTATGAGGATGACGAATGCAGTCCTGCTACTGGCGGCCCTGACGCTGGGGATGACTCTGACGGCTGCCGCGAAAGACGAGATGCAGGGAACGCTCATCTCGGAAAATTCCGTGCAGTGCGGCTCGCAGGCCAAGAACAAAAAGCAGACCATGGAATTGATGTGCCAGGAATACGTGATCCGTACCGACACGACCGAGTATCACGTGCGCCAGGAAAAAGAAGCGCACAAAGCGATGCTGCCGGTGAACGCTCCGGTTGAGTTGACCCTCAAGAAAGACAAGATGAAGTTCAAGGTGAACGGCAAGGAATACGAGATGCTGGTGGTGTCCGAGTCGGCCGCGCCCGCGGCTGGAACCCCTACCGCCGCGCCCGCGCCTGCTCCTGTGGCGAAGCCCTAGCAACGATGGGGCTGAAGCCCCGGTTGAATTTGAGGTCGCTTTCCGCGCTAAAGCGCCGCTCTTCCACCTACGCTCCGACTATGTCGCGCAGCGCGGCCAGCAGGCGATCGACTTCGTCGACCGTGTTGTAGTGCACCAGGCCGATGCGCAGGAAGCCGCCGGATTTCTCGACATCCAAGTGCTCGGTCAGGTTCAGAGCGTAATAGTTGCCGTCCCAGGTGAAGAAGCCGCGTTCGCCGAGCTTGGTCGAGAGTTCGAGCGGGGTGTGCCCTTCGATGCGCACGGCCAGTGTCGCGCAGCGTTCGTCGAAACGGGCGGGATCGGTTATGCCGTAGATCTTGAGGCCGTGAATTTTCTTCAAGCCGGTCATCATTCTTTCTAGTAGCCCGCGCTCGTGCTCGTGGATGGCGGCGTAAGCGGATTCGATGGCCGCGCGGCGTTCGGTGTTCGCTAGCGGTCGAGCTTCGCTCGACGGACGTGCGAGTCGCCCGTCTCCACCCGTTCCGTTCCCACTTGTTCCCATGACGTGGCGACCCAAGTCAGCGATGTATTCCACGCATGCGGTAATTCCCGCGATGCACTCGTGGTTGAGTGTGCCCCACTCCCAACAGTTGGGAATCGCGTTCGTGTTCGGCCGAACTTTATACGGACGCAGGCGCTGCAGGTGCTCGCGCTTGCCGAAGAGCACGCCCATGTGCGGGCCGAAAAATTTGTAAGTCGAACACACCAGAAAATCGCAATCGAGCGCTGCCACGTCGATTAGGCCGTGCGGGCCGTAGTGCACAGCGTCGATGTAGGCGAGCGCGCCTGCGGTGTGGGCGAGGCGGACGATTTCCCTTACAGGATTGATGGTGCCGACGGCGTTCGAAGCGTAGCCGGCGGCGACCAGCTTCGTCTTCGAATTTATTTTCGACGCGAGGTCGGCCATGTCGAGCGTGCAATCTTCGTCGTGAATCTCGGCCCAGCGGACGGTCACGCCGCGATCCTCTGCCATGGCGAGCCAAGGCGAAACGTTGGCGTCGTGATCGAGGCGCGTGACTACGATTTCGTCTCCCGGCTTGAACTCACGGCCGATGGCTCGGCTCATAGCGAACGTGAGCGTGGTCATGTTGGGGCCGAAGACAACTTCGTCAGCGCCGCAGTGCAGGAAGTCCGCCATGGCGCTGCGGGCTCCGGCGATCATGGCGTCGGTGCGGCCACTGGTCGCGTAAGCTCCGCCAGTGTTGGCGTTGTCGCTGCGCAGGTAGCTCGAGATGGCGTCGATGACGCGCTGCGGCACTTGTGTTCCACCGGGGCCGTCGAGGAAGGCGGCGGGATGTTCGTTCACGGTTTGCGCGAGCGAGGGGAATTGGGCACGGATGTGGGTAAGGTCGAGGGCGGGAGCGGCGACGGTTTCAGTGGTTGGCATAGCAGTCATTTTGTTTTGAGATTGGAAAGCGTTCTTTGGGCGGCTGAGCGCACCCTTCCAATTCTATCTTGCGGCGCGGACGATTGCGTCGCCGTGGAAGAGCGGCCCTTTAGGGCCGCGTTAGATGCATGAATGATGGCGGGCTTTAGCCCCTTGTGGTGGTTCTTTGCGCGGTATCGTATACGCGCCGATCAAGGTTCGCCGGGGCTGAAGCCCCGGTTAGTTTGAGTAGGCGCCAACGCGGCCCTGAAGGGCCGCTCTTCCACGATGCTTCATGCAGCCTATCAGCGCGCGATCGTTGCCCTCACAAAATCTGCCATCATTCCGTATGCAGTCGCGTACAGCCCGGGATTTTCTTCCGTGATCGCCAGGCCGGGGAAGATATCTGTTTCGAAATTTATGTAGGACGAGGTGCCGCTGATCTTTGCCATCGGCGACGTGGCCAGCACTTTTTCGGGCTGCACGCTCGCCTGCACGGCATTGCCGACACGCTTCGCGCGGCAGACCAGCTTGAAGGGCCAGCCGTCGCGGCGGGCGTTGCGCAGAGCTTGCGGGGTGAGGTCGCGGATTCCGTCGCGCTGAATTTCTTCCAGCCGAATCGGCATGTCCATCAGTACCGTGATCAGCGCGGCGGTTTTGACGGCGGCGTCCCAGCCGTCAATGTCGTGGGTGGCGTCGGTTTCGGCGATGCCGAGAGCCTGCGCTTTTTTCAGGGCTTCGTCGAAGGCCAGGCCGTTTTCCATTTCGCCAAGAATCACGTTAGTAGTCGAGTTGAGGATTCCGTCGAAACCTTGCAGGTGAATCGCAGGGAGTTGGTCGAACAAAGAAAAAATGGGCACGCCGTCCATGACCGTGGATTCGAAGAGGAAGCATTTGCCACGGGCGGCGGCCAGATCGCGCAGCTCACGGTAGGCGTGGACGATGGGGCCTTTGTTAGCGGTGATGGCGTGGGCCCCGTGCTCCAGGGCAGCGCGGATGTGGTCGACAGCCGGCTGGCCGTCTCTCACGTTGAGCGATGTGGCTTCGAAGAGGACGTCGGCTCGGGCGGCAGCGAGCCATGCGCGGACGTTGTCATGTGGGGCGGACACTCCCTTCGGCAGGCTCAGGGCAGGCTCTGTCCGCCAAGGCGCGGGATGCGAATCAGAACTGAGTGTGAGCAATGAAGCAGCACCCAAACCCTGTGTGTCAGCAATCCAGCCGAGCCTCCGCGAGGCGATTCCGGTGATGCGGTAGGTGATGCCGTGACGGTCGCTGAGTTCTGCCGCGCGGTCTTCGAGGAGACGGACGAGCGTCCGGTTGACGTTGCCGAACCCGAGGAAGCAGAGGTTGAAGGTGGGGATGAATTCCTCGTACGGGGGCTAAAGCCCGTCTCATTGTTTACGAACGATGACACGGCGCTGAAGCGCCGCGCTTCCACGTTGCGGTTACGCGCTCGCCTCGCAAGCCATTCGATGGCCGCTGACGATGTTGGCGGACAAGACTGTCCGCCCCACACAAACCAAATCTCGGCGCAAAGCTATCCCATGACCGTGGTGTGCTCGGGTTTGATTTTGTAGAGCACGCGGATCTCGCCGGGCTGGCCGTAGGGATATTTGTCGACACCCAGATATTTCTTGGCCATCTTATTGATGTGCTCGCTGGCGCCATCTTCAGTGATTTCGACCACGCGGCCGCGAATTTCGACGTAGCGATAAGGATTGTCGGGATCGATGATGGCGAGCGACACGCGCGGATCGCGGCGTACGTTGCGGTCTTTCTGGCGTCCTTTGGCGGAGTTGAAGATGACGTGCTCGCCGTCAAAATCGCACCACACCGGCGTGACCTGCGGGCGGCCATCGGGCATTAACGTCCCCAGGCTGGCAAAGGCCCGCTTCTGAAAAAGATCGCGGTACTTCTCGGGGATGACTTGCGACATAGAAGCCTCCAAAAATTGGGTTGCAGCAGCATTATAGACTCGTCGGCAGACAGACGCGCGGTCGCCAATCGCGACTGCATTTCGTTTAGAATTGCCCCCTGCAAAATTCAGGGCAGCAATTTATTGGAAGGAACGGGTATGACATTGCGACGCAATTTCAGGGTTGATGTAAGTCGCGCATTGGTGTTGGTCATGGTTGTCGCGGGACTTCTGGCGTGGGCAAAATCCCCACTTCTCGCCGCAAAGGACGCGACGAGAAATGGGGCACCAGACGAGGGAATATCCGCGAGCGACGCGCAGAAATATCCGCCGACGATTGTGTTTATGACGGATTTTGGGGTGGTGGACGATTCGGTGGCGCTGTGCCGCGGCGTGATGTATTCGATCATGCCGGACGTGCGCATTGTCGATCTGACGCATGAGGTGACGCCGTTTTCGATTCTCGACGGAGCGCGATTTCTGTATGGCGCGTCGCCGTACTATCCGGCAGGCACGGTGTTTGTGGTGGTGATCGACCCGACCGTGGGAAGCACGCGGAAGGCGATTGTGGCGCGCTCGAAGCGCGGACAATATTTTGTGCTGCCGGATAACGGGCTGCTGACGCTGGTCGAGCAGCGCGACGGAATTGAAGCGGTGCGCGAGATTACGAATACGGATTGGATGATTGGCACCAAGCTGTCGTCGACATTTCATGGACGCGACATTTTTTCTCCGGTGGGCGCGCACATGGCGCGTGGGGATAACTGGACGAAAGTTGGTCCGGAGATGGCGGTGAAAGATCTGGTGCGGCTGGAACTGAAGGCTGCGACGCTCGATGATCGCGGGCTCAGCGCTACCGTGATTGCGACGGATGGTCCGTTCGGCAACCTGGTCACGAATGTGGATGCCGAGGATTTTCTGAAGCTCGGCTATCAGCGCGGGCAGGAAGTTCCGGTCACGGTGGGCGGCAAGGAGATGAAGATGAAGTTCGTGAAGACGTTCAGCGATGTGCCGCTGGGTCAGCCGCTGCTCTATATCGACTCGCGCGGGCACATCGCGCTGGCGGTGAATCAGAATAGCTTTTCGGCGACGTATGGAGTGAAGCCGCCGGCAGAGCTTTTTATTCCGCTGGCGAAGTGAAGGTCAGACAAGCGAATTGTCATGCTGAGCGCAGCGAGGATGATCGCGAAGTGATCATCCTTGCGGAGTCGAAGCATCCCTATCAGAGTCGAGAATGTTGCAGAGACGCCCGCCAGCAGATGTGACTATAGGGATGCTTCGACTGCGAACGACCTTCGCTTCGCGAAGGTCGTTCTTCGCTCAGCATGACAAATCCGCAGAGTCTAAGATTCGAACTGGTTCATCCTGGGCAGCACCGCGCGAAGCAGCGCTTCGAACGTGGTTTTGACACGCTCCCCGGTTTCCATGACTTCGGCGTGGGAGAGTGGCTGGTCGAGGATGCCGGCGGCCATGTTGGTGACGCAGGAAATCGCCAGCACTTTGATTCCCATGTGGCGCGCGGCGATTACTTCAGCTACCGTCGACATGCCGACGAGGTCGGCGCCCATGCGGCGCAGATATTCAATCTCCGCCGGAGTTTCATAGCTGGGTCCGAGCAGTCCGGCGTAGACGCCTTCATGCTGCGGGATGCCAAGCTTGGCAGCCTCTTCGCGGGCAATCTCGCGATATTCGCGAGCATAGGCCTGCGTCATGTCGGGGAAGCGGACGCCGAAGCGATCGTCGTTGGCGCCGACCAGCGGATTCACACCTTGCAGATTGATGTGATCGCGGATTGCGACGAGCGCGCCTTGCGAGTAGCTGAGGTTGATGCCCCCGGCGGCGTTGGTGAGGATGACGGCGCGAAGGCCCATGCGCCCGAAGACTCGAATGGGGAAGGTGACTTCCTGCGGAGAATATCCCTCATAAAGATGGACGCGTCCTTGCATCGCCGCAACCGGCACGCTGCCGGCATGGCCGAGAACCATCTGGCCGGCGTGGCCGATCGCAGTTGAGCGCGGGAATGAGGGAATGTCAGCGTAGGGGATGTGGACCGCGTTGGTGAGCGAATCGGCGAAGCCTCCCAGGCCGGAGCCGAGTACGAGCGCGATTTGCGGGCGCAGAGCGGTGCGGCTCAGGATCAGTTTTGCGGCGGCGGCGGCGAGTGTGAATTGGTCGGGCATTCCGATTCCCTAGAATTTCTTTTCGAACCTCGCGAACTCTGCTTCGAGCTTCCACTGCTCGCGGGCGCGCTCGTTGGCGGCGAGGAACTTTGAGCAACCATCCGACGGCTTCTCGGCGCCGGCTACGTCGGAGAAGCATGCGGCTACCGGACGGAAAATGATTTTCGTGTCTGCCCACAAGCTTTCTCCGGGCAGAAAACTGTGCTCAAGGCTCTGGCGAGTCATGCGCTTCAGGTCGGTGTAGGGCAGGCGATAGCCTTCGACGGCGCGCAGGTATTCGTGCGTCATATTGGAGCGGGCTACGCCTTCGTCGTCGGAGGAGAGCGCGACCGGGACGCCGTATTTCATATATGCCGGCAAAGGATGGTCGTCGCCGCTGACGTCGAGGATCTGATCGTTCGAGGTCAGATTGATTTCTACGAAAATGTTGCGTGCCGCCATTTCCTTCAGCAGGCCGATGGAATCGTTTTCTTGCATCACGCTGACGCCGTGGCCGATGCGCTCAGCGTGGCCGCGTTCGATCGATGCGCGAACGTGGAAGGAGAGATCTTCGGGCTTGACCAGTCCCAGAGCGAGTTCGCCAGCGTGCAGGCTGATGTGTACTTTCGGGTAGACGCTGTGCAGGTAGTCGAGCATGGCCATGTGCAGGTTGAAATCGTGAATGGGGACGTACCAGTCTTCGGGCATGACCAGATTTAGTCCGACAAAGCGCGGATCGGAGGACGCGAGTTCGAAGCCGAGCAGGATCTCAGCGAATACGGCTTCGCGAGGCAGGCCGCGCAGCACCTGATAAAGATAGCGGACGGTAACGCTGCATCCGGGCTCGGCGTCGGGGGTACCGCATTTCAACTCGCTGTGGGCGCGAGTTTCGGCTTCGGCGAGAGTCTGGCTGGTGGCAACGGTGATTTCCTTCAAGCCTCCGGCGAGAAGTTTGTCACGCATCTTGGCGAAGTTATTCTTGTCGTCTCCGCTGCTGTCCCAGCCGAGGCGCGACCCGAATTTAGCGGCGGCATATCCGTCGGCGGTGTGCATGAACTCGATGTACTGCACGTGCTCTTTCGCGGCCCGGTTGACGACGGTGGCAATCGCTTCGGCGGTGTGATTGTCGACGGCGAGTTCGAATTTGTCGAAGGTGGCAAAGAAGTGGTCGTGGCCGGATTCGTCGCCGGGACGCCAGTTCCGCATCGACCAGGCATCGATGATCTGGTTGTAAAGGATGTGGTCGTCGTAGGCGCAGTGAATGCTGGGCTTGGGCGTGTAATGTTCACAGGGATCGCAGGGCGGGGCGATGAGATGGGAAGTAGTGCGGTCGACGCAGAAATTGTCGGAGGAGGCCCAGTCGATGATGTCCTCGGCATAAATCGCGCCGTCGATGTGGTTGTGCAGGTCGCCGCCCTTGGGCACGTCGTGGAGGAAGGCCTGCAGCAGCGGCGGCTGATGGCGGATCGACTCGAGATAGCGCGCAGTTTTCTGTTCGGCAGTTTGGGCGGCGGTTTGAAACGGGATGAGAGCCGAGACAAGAACGATTGTTAGATAACAGCGCATCCACTTCAGGCTCACGGGCGCTCCTTCAAGAATCAGGAATGGCATTGTAATTCGTGGGTTGGCGTGGGCGCCAATGACGATTCGCTTAGATTCGCTGCGAGTCGCGGGAAAATCCCCACTTCTCGCGCCAAAACACGCGCGAGAAATGCGGGACCCGGGCAGTCCTCCAATTTCGCGGGCACTCTGCTACATTTAATTTCTTATGGCGCCAGCCTCAACGAAGCCGACTCGCAGCTTTGCCAGCGACAACAATGCCGGAGTGCATCCGGAAGTTCTGGAAGCGCTTGCGCGGGCCAATCAGGGGCACGTCGTCGCTTATGGCGGCGACCCTTACACGCGGTCGGCTCTCGCCAAATTCGAAGAGCATTTCGGGGCAGGGATCGACGTTTTCTTCACGTTCAACGGCACCGGCGCGAACGTCCTCGGGTTGCAGGCTCTAAACCGGCCATATCACGCGGTGCTGTGCAGCGACTACGCCCACATTTATTCCGACGAATGCGGCGCGCCGGAAAAGCATACGGGATGCAAGCTGATGCCGCTGCCGCATCAAGATGGCAAGATCACGCTCGACTCAGTACGACACGCTTATCACGGGATCGGCGACCAGCATCACGTGCAGGCGCATGTGATTTCGATTACGCAGTCGACCGAGATGGGGACGGTCTACCAGCCGGAAGAGATTCAGGCCCTGGCGCAATTCGCGCACGAGCGCGAAATGTTTCTGCACATGGATGGGGCCCGCATCGCCAACGCCACAGCCAGCCTGGGCCAGACTTTGCGTCAGGCCACGCGCGACCTGGGCGTGGACGTGCTCTCATTCGGCGGCACGAAAAACGGAATCATGGGCGGCGAAGCGGTTGTGTTTTTCAACCAAGCACTCGGCAATCCGAAACGCAGCGCCGATTTTCTGTACCTGCGCAAGCAAGGGATGCAGCTGGCGTCGAAGATGCGCTTCATTGCCGTGCAGTTCGAGGCTCTGCTGACCAACGATTTGTGGCGGCGCAGCGCCGAGCACGCCAACCGAATGGCGCGGCTGCTCGAGGCGGAGCTGCACAAGATTCCACAAGTCAGGGTCGTTTGGGAAGTGGAAGCCAACGGAGTATTTGCGCAGATCCCCCGACATGCCGTCCAGAAAATCAAAGATCGCTACTTCTTCTATATGTGGATCGAGGAGGAGTGCATCGTGCGCTGGATGTGTTCATTCGACACCACGGAACAGGACGTGAGAGACTTTGCGAAAGTGGTGGCGGAGGCGGTGCAGGACTGAGCAACCGGGGCGCTAACGGCTATTGCTTTTTGCCCCGGCATTGACTAAATTGAGCCCAAACCCCGCCGGTTTGCGCGTTGTAGTGGTTTGAGAAGTCCGGAAGTCGGCAAATTCAGGAGTCGGCGCCTCAGGAGTATCGATGAACGGGAAGTGGTTGAGCATGTTGGTCCTTGTTGCCGCGGCGGGTATGCTGCTTGGCCTGAACAGCTGCACTCACGATCAGCGGTTGGTGTCGATCCAGGTCCAGCCGACGGTTGAAAACATTGGCGCGACCACTACTCCCGTACCGGAGGATGCCGGAATCCAGGTCCAACTGCGAGCGCTCGGAACCTACATTCATCCGCCCGTGACCAAGGACATCACAAACCAGGTAACCTGGGAATCGAACACCGTCCAGATGTTTACCGTTACTTCCACCGGCATGATGACGGCGACCGGCCAATTGTGCGGAGGCACGCTCGTCTCCGCGACTGCCAATACGAACACCAGCGATGGCGGCATAAGTTCGTCGGGAGCGGTCGTAACCGGATTCATGACTGCGAATGTGATCTGCTATACGGGTGCGGGGGGTGGGGGTGGGGGCGGAGGCTTGGCCCTGACCCTGACCTTCGCAGGGCAGGGCGTCGGAAACGTGACCAGCAGTCCTCCCGGCCTGAGTTGCGCCAGTTCGGCGCAGGTCTGCGCCGCGTTGTTCCCAGCCAACACCGTCGTAACGCTGACTGCCACTCCAACGGGCACCTCGTCATTCGGGGGTTGGTCGAACTGCTCCACTCCGGCGAGCACAAACCCCTGTATGGTCACTGTATCGAGTGACCAGGCCGTCGTTGCGACGTTCGACTAGAGTGCGGCGGGCTACTCCGTTTCTTCCAGCAGCTTTTCCAGCGTAGGCTTGTGCTTTTCCGGTTTCTTCTTTTTCTCGACCACGATCTGTCCGGCGGGAGGCGCGCCGACGCGCTCGCGGGCCAATTCCTTAACCGCGGTTACGGCGCGAAAACGCTTCGCTTTTTTCTTTCTGGTCTTTCTGGCCATGGAACTCCGCCAGTCAGTTTATCCTACAGGCTGGTTTCACTGGGAAATGTGCAATAATCCATAATTGTCCGGG
>Ga0210391_10004793_pt1 | contig 11197 bp, 11 predicted proteins | sample IncBWC12OmetaG_FD_160573 | JGI IMG/M metagenome (GOLD analysis project Ga0210391, IMG submission 160573) | Forest soil microbial communities from Barre Woods Harvard Forest LTER site, Petersham, Massachusetts, United States - Inc-BW-C-12-O ...
CCGAACCCCAGATGCCGGCAAAGGCCTCCGTCGGGGCCTCGCCTCCCGAACTTCGATAGTGCAGGTCGCCCTGCGCCGCCGGATCACCGCAGGTTTGCGAAAGACCGTGGAAAACGTCATCGCTGGTCAGCGCCAGGGAGCCGCCGAGGTCATCCAGCGCCATCCCGGCGCACGCGACGCGCACCCCGAGCAGGCCACCGCCCACCAGCAGCGCTCGCAACGCAACCTTCATGAATCAGAAAAATCCATGCAGCTCGACGAAGTATTGCCGGGTGTTCTGCGTGTCACTTTGCGGGATACCGTCGTAGTAACGGACTCCTGCCCGGATCTGCGCAAACTGAATCGGCGTCATTTCGTATACCACGCTCCAGCGGGTTTCACCGTTATTGTGGACACTGCGATTGGGATCCAGGTACTCGCTGGTGATCTTGAGATTGTTACCGCGTGCGATCAGCCAGTTGCCCTCCACCAGCGTCGCGAGCATGCGCCCCTGGTCGGGTCCGAGGCTCTGGTCGTCGATGACATCGGCCTCGCTCAGCCAGCTGATGGGACCGGTGCGCAGTCCCGCGAACAGCCCATAGGCAGCCCGGCTGCCCGCCAGCTTGTCGTTGTAGTTGGCCGCAGCACCGAGGCGCCAGAGCGAGTCCACCCAAATGAACTGGCTGCTGAACTGCTTGCGCGAGTCGGTCACCGGTCCGTCCGCCGTGCCATTGCTGACATCCAGCTGCACATCCCAATGGCCGCGCAACCAACCGAACTCTACACCCTGATCGGGGGTCGTCATATTGATGCCGCTGGCCTGCTGCACGAACGCAGTCTGGTCCTGCAGACGCCAGCCAAAGGGCAGATACATCTGGCCCGCCTTCAGATACCAATCGTGGCTGGCCCCCCAGTACAGCACGTAGGCCTCGCGATTGAGCGCGCCGCCCGGGGCAATCTGCTCATCCACATAGGCGATCAGGCGTTCGGGAATGACCTGAGCTTCGAGGTAGGTTCGCACCTGCTCGAGCTCAAACTGCGAAATGGTCTTGGAGTGCGGCACCTCGGTCGCCAGCGCCTCGGTACGCAGGTCCCCGCCGATCCGAAAGTACTTGCCGATATCCCCGGTCCACAGATCCGGACCGGTATCCAGGTGCTGGGCCGGCATTGCGGTCTGCGCGAACACATCGCCATAGACGCCGCGCAGTCCGCCCCCGGTCGGATTGACATGACACTGGCTGCATTTGAGGCCGGTCTGCACGGCAATATAAGGTTCGGCGAACGCATCACCGCCCGCCAGCCACAGGCTCAGCAGCAGGCAGCCCACGGCCCATCGCATCGCTCGCTTGCTCATCTAAGGCGCTTCCACGGTGAAGGTGAAGGAGTAATCGGCGGGTAACACCGCCCCGTCGATCGAGGTGAGCGCGTTGCCCTGCCCGCCATGCACCGTGACCTGGTACGCACCCGGACCCAGCGGCGCGAGCGGACTGAGGAGCACGGTCGATGGATTGCCGATCGCCTGGGTCACGACCAGCGGGATGTCGCCCGCCACCGGGCTCAGGTGCTGCAGGCGCAACGCCCCGTTCAGCACGGAGCGATCCGGCTGGCGGCTGAAACCGATCGCAATCGTCGCCACGGATGAATCCACGGCACTGTGATCCACCGGTGTGGTGGCAGCCACCGCGAACGAGGCGTCGGATTGCGAGCTGGCCGGTGGTGCGCCGTTGGTGATCCACTGCTGGATGACATCAATGGTCGCCTGCGGCAGATACGGGCCGCCGAACGGCATCTGCGCACCCACGATGCCACTGCTGTTCTCGAGTTTCTGGATCAGGTAGCTGTCGGTCGGATCACCCGGCTTGACGCGCAATGTGCTGGGGATCTCGGTGCTGGGAACGCCCACCAGCAAGGCGTAGCTGTGGGCCTCATCCAGCTGCAGGCCCTCGGGCGCATTCGCGCCGCTGTGGCAGCGAGTGCAGATCGGCGTGAAGACATTGTCCTGAATGGACTGAAAGTCCGCGGTCAGGGCGGCGGTTGGCGAACTGGAATCTGTGGCAATCGGATTGCCGTTGGCGTCCAGCCCCGAGCCACTGCCCACACAGGCTTCGAGCAGTCCCGAGGCGATGCAAAGCATCGCCACCGGAACGATGTCCGGTCTATGTAGTCGTCTCGCCATGGGCCGCCTCACGCTCGCTTTTCCGTCGTGCGTAAGTGATGCCACCACCGGTTTTGGTTTACCGCGGCAGCAAAATTTTTATTTGCGCGCGCTTTGAACCTTCACCCCGATGCAACCTGCTGCGCTGCGCCGAGTACTTACCCGACGAGACACCAAACCCGCGGGGCCCGACATCATGCTCGTTCGACTTCTGATCTGTTCGGCGCTGGCGCTACTGAGCGCCTGTGGCGCGGGTACCGCATCCACCGGTGGGGTGAGCGGTTACGGTGGCGGCCCCGGTACGGCGCAGGCAGTCGGCGGCTATGCCATGAGCAAACTGGTGTCCGATGGACAGGTCGCGGCCTCTCTGACGGATATCAGTCTCAGCAAGCCACGGGGAATCGCCTTTGGCCCCGCCGCATCGGCATGGGTGACGAACAGCGGCACGCAGACTTCCACGGTCTACAACGGCATCGGACAGACACAGTTGGCCGCGGTGAGCATTCCCGCAGGCCCGCAGGGTGCTGCGGATCCCAGCGGCATCGTCTACAACGCGAGCTCCGACTTCGTCATCACCGCAGCCGGGAAGTCGGCGGCGGCGACCTTCATCTTCGACGGCGAGGGCGGCATGATTTGCGGATGGGCCGCTGGCGTCGATTCGCAAAAGGCCATCCTCATGTACGACGACGGCAACGGCGCTGCGGTATACAAGGGGCTGGCCATTGCGACGGACGAGCGCGGCACCACCCGTCTCTACGCGACCGACTTCCGCAACAACAAGGTCGATGTGTTCGCCGGCACTTTCGCCAAGACCACGACCGCGGGAGGCTTTGCGGACACCACGCTGCCCGCGGGCTACGCGCCCTTCGGCATCCGGGCGCTGACCGTCCGGAATCAAACGCTGATCTACGTGAGCTATGCGAAGCAGGACGCGGCGGCGCACGATGAAGTCGCAGGCGCGGGCCTCGGTCTGGTGGATGTATTCGACACGCAAGGCACCCTGAAGCGCCATCTCATCGCCGCCGGCGGCGCACTCAATGCGCCCTGGGGCATCGCCCTCGCCCCGGCGGGCTTCGGGCCCTTGAGCAGCGAACTGCTGATCGGCAATGCCGGCGACGGCCGGATCAACGCCTATGACCCCGCGACGGGCGCCTTCATCGCCACCCTGAGCGACTCGACCGGCACCCCCATCGCCATTTCGGGTCTGTGGGGCATTGCCTTCGGCAACGGTGGGCAAAGCCAGCCCGCCACGACTCTGTTCTTCGCGGCCGGGCCCGACAACGAGGCCGGGCTGTACGGCCGCATCGATCCGGGTGCCACCGCGCCGGATGTGATCGCCCCCACCGTCACCCTCACGGCGCCGGCCCAGGGCGCCACGGTCAGCGGTTCGGTTACCCTCACGGCAACCGCCAGTGACAACGTCGGCGTCGCTTCGGTGCAGTACTTTGCCGGCACCACCTCGATTGGTACGGCCACCGCCGCGCCCTATCCAGTGACCTGGGATACGACCACGGCGGCCGCCGGCGGCGTCTCGCTGACCGCGCAGGCGAAGGACGCAGCGGGCAATATCGGCACCTCCGCCGCCGTCTCGGTCACCGCCGCAACGCGAACCGCAGCTGTCTGGCAGGGAGCCGCGAACAACTAGGGCTGAGGACGCAGTGCCTGCTTGCGTTCTTCATGATCTCGGGCCCATACCGGCAACTCCAGGGCCGGCATGGCCTTGGCCATCAGCCAGCCCTGGACGAAGGTGCAGCCGTACTCCTGCAGCAGCCGCCAGTCCTGCAGCGACTCGACGCCTTCGGCGACGGTATTGAGGCCCAGTCGTTTCGCCATATCCAACGCCGAGCGCAACATGACCTGAACGGTCTCGCGCTCGTGCACACCGTGCACGAAGGAGCGATCGATCTTCAGTTCCGTAAACGGTATGCGCGCCAGCTGCTGCATCGAGGAAAAGCCGGTGCCGTAGTCATCCAGCGACAGGCCGAAGCCGCGCAGCCGCAGCCGGGTGAGGACGGCGAGCGCGACTGACAGATCGCGCATCAGCGAGGTTTCCGTAATCTCCAGTACCACCTGCTCGGCGCGCAGACCGAAGCACTGCTGCAGGCCGGCGATCTCCTGCAGCAGCTCCGGGCTTTCAAGCAGCACCGGTGAGAGGTTGATGGCAACCGAGAGGTCCATCCCTTCCGCATTCCACATCGACGTCTGCAGCATGGCCTGATTCATCACCTGCAAAGTGAGCCGGTGGATCAAGCCATGCTCTTCCGCAATCGGGATGAATTGGTCGGGATGCACCAGACCCAGGGTCGGATGATTCCAGCGTGCGAGCGCCTCGACGCCATGCACTTCACCGGAATGCACCGCGATCTGCGGCTGGTAGTGAACGACGATCTCGCCGCGGTCGATTCCGGCGCTCAGCGCATCGGGATCCACGGGCAGCGCGCGTGCGGCCTGCTTGCGCTTGTCGGTGACGGAATCCCAGTTGCGCAGGATGGCGCTCAGCGAGTCCAGGCGCATCGGCTTCTGTATCGCGCCGAGCAGACACAGGCCCATGCCGCCGCCCATGTCCTGAACGGAATGCAGCAGCGCCCGTTCCCGCGATGAGGCCACGATGATCGGTGACTCGACCCCACGCTCACCCAGGCGCGACAGCAGTTCCGGCCCGTCCATGGTCGGCATCTCCAGATCGATGATCAGCAGGTCCGGCGGTGGCGTCATGGCGGCGAGCATCGCCAGCGCCTCCTGGCCGTTGCTGGCCTCGCGCACGTCGGGGATCCCCAACTCGTGGCATAAGGCGGCGGCATAGGCGCGCTGCGCGGCGCTGTCGTCCACGAGCAGTACGGTGCGAATGGCGGGCGGACTGACTGACGAAGGCATCCTTGCGATCGACTCTGTCTCTTCAGGAGTTAGGGCAGATCCGTCCATGGCCCAGAATATGTCTCAGCTCTTTTTCCGTAATGGTGCAGAGCTTACCGGTCCCATCGTCCCGGACACTGGCTGCGGTTCACAATCCCTGCCGCAGGTAATCCGGGGCGCCACGCGACATTTGCTGCCAAGGTTCCGATGTGACCGATTTCGCAGGCGATGGCCACTGGCCGGATGCTGGGTAGAAGCAACAATACCAGCTTGCAGCCTTGCCTCATCCGATCCAAGGCGCGAAGCTTGAACGCAACCAATATGAAAGGGGGCGGCAAGGCTATGCAGGACCTGGCTGGCAGGATCGCGTTCGTGACGGGGGGCAGCAGCGGCATCGGATTGGGTCTGGTCAAGGTGCTCGCGACAGCGGGCATGAAGGTCGCCTTCACCTATCGGCAGGCGCAGCACCGCGATGCAGCGCTGGCACACCTGCAGCAGCAGCCGGGACTCCAGGTGCATGCCATCGCGCTGGACATCACCGACCGGGCCGGATTCAAGGTTGCGGCCGACGAAGCCGAGCGCGTGTTCAGCGCTCCGGTACAGGTCCTCATCAACAATGCCGGTGTCGGAATACTCGGCCCGATTGAACAGGCCACCTACGCTGACTGGGACTGGGTGATGAGTGTCAACGTCGGAGGGGTCATCAACGGATTGCAGACGTTCCTGCCGCGGATGCTCGCCTCGGGCCTGCCCGGCCACATCGTCAATGTCGCCTCCATTGGGGGGATCGCCGCATTGGGCTCGGCCGGGGTGTACGCCACGTCAAAGTTCGCGGTGGTCGGCCTCAGCGAAGCCCTGCGCACGGACATGCTCGGCCGGCCCATCGGCGTTTCGGTGTACTGCCCGGGACTCGTGAAGTCCAACATCGGCGACAGCGCCCGCAGCCGCCCGGCATCGCTGGCCGAGTCCGGCTACGCCGCGCCCACTCCGGAGCAGGGCGCGCCGCCCCCGCCGTTCATGCAACATGCGATGGACGCCGAGACCGCCGCCGGTTATGTGCTGGAGGGCATTCGTCACAATCGGCTCTTCATTCTCAGCCACCCCGAGTTTCGCGAGGTGCTCACCGCGCGCTGCGAACTACTGCTGGAATCCCTTCCCGATGAACCCCTCAACGAGGCGCGCGCGAACTCGGAACGCTGGCTTCTGTCGAACCCGGTCTACAATCAGAAAGCTTAAGGAGCCAGTCGCCCGATGCCATCCGCCATCTCGACCCCCGGCACCGCCGACATCGTCTTCCTGATCGATGTCGACAACACGCTGCTCGACAACGACCGGCTCATCGCCGATCTGATGAACCACATCGCCACCGAATACGGTGCGACCAACCGCGACCGCTACTCCCAGATACTCGAGGAAGTGCGCGCCAGACTCGGCTACGTCGATTACCTGGGCGCTCTGCAGCAGTACCGGCTCGAACATCTGGATGCGCAGGGCCTGCTGGGCATGTCGGGTTTCCTGATCGACTATCCCTTCACCGAGCGGCTGTACCCGAAAGCGCTGCAGGTGCTCGCGCATCTGCAGACCATGGGCGACACCGTGATCCTCTCCGACGGCGATGTCGTGTTCCAGCCGCGCAAGATTCAGCGCTCCGGTATCTGGGATGCGGTTCAGGGAAGGGTGCTCATCTATGTCCACAAGGAGCAGATGCTGCAATCGGTCGCGCAGCGGTATCCGGCCCGACACTACGTGATGATCGACGACAAGCTGCGCATCCTGGACTCCCTGCGCAGCCAGTGGCAGGACCGTGTCACGACCGTGTTTCCGCGTCAGGGACACTATGCACACGACACGGCCGCCATCGCCGGATTTGCACCGGCGGACGTGACCGTCGAGCGCATCGGCGATCTGCTCAACTACGACGCCCGCGACCTGTTTGGCGCTTAAGCGGGCCCTGCATCCTGCAGCGCCAGCGCCAGGTCTTCCGCCGTACCGATCAGCACGGGCTGCTTCCAGGCGGCCAGCGACGCCATGGCCTCCTTGGCAGGTGGCGTGAACCGCAGCAGCGGCGTCCAGCGCCCGTGCTCCCACGTCAGGGCGCTGCAACCCGCGGCCTGCAGCAGCGCGAGACCGGCCGCGGCATCCCATAGACCCGGTCGCGGCATGTGCGCAAGCCGCAGCAGCCCGCAGGCCACCCAGGCGAATTCCACCGCCGAAGTGCCCAGCACACGGGTGTCCCAGTGCGCGGCGTAGCGCGCCGTGCGGCCATGTTCGGCGGCGAGGCCGCGCCAGTTGCCCGGCTGACGGCGCGCCATGGAACGGCCGTTGAAGCACAGCGGGCCGCCGGCGTGCGCGTGATAGACGCCGGGACCCACCGCATGTGTCGCGGCACACCAGATGGCGCCCGCCACGGGCCAACCTTCGTGCAGCACGCCAATGGAACAGGCGTAGAGCGGGACGCCGTTGATGAAATTGCAGGTGCCATCCACCGGATCGATGACCCAGCTGAAGGGGGCGCCGGCCGGTCCGCCGGGCGCCTGTTCCTCGCCGATGATGGCGTGCTGCGGATGTGACTGCGCGAGCTGCGCACGGATGAACTGTTCCACCGCCTGATCCACCTGGCTGACCGGGTTGGAATTGGCGGCCCACTCCGGGCGCGTCTGCTTGAACTGCACGTCCAATTCACCGTTCACCGCTGCCGCGATGCGCACGCCCGCCTCCTGCGCGAGGCGCACGGCGGTCGCTTCCAGCTGCGCCGCTTCTGGTGGGGGAATGGCTTGCACCTATTGAACTATACTGCGCCCGATGCTCGCGCACAGACCCGATGCTGCTCAGCGCTGATGAATGGCAGGCCCTGCGCCTGAGCCTCGAGGTCGCGCTGTGGAGCCTGGTGTGGAACCTGCCCGTGGCGATCAGCGTGGCCTGGGTGCTGGTGCGGCGGCGCTTTCCCGGGCGCACCCTGCTCGATGCCTTCGTGCACCTGCCGCTGGTGCTGCCGCCGGTGCTGACCGGGTATCTGCTGTTGGTGCTGTTCGGCAGCCGTGGTCCGATCGGCGGCTGGCTGCAGCGCACCTTCGGTGTCCATCTGATCTTCACCACCGCCGGCACGGTGCTGGCGGTCGCGGTGATGACGTTCCCGCTGATGGTTCGCGCCATCCGCCTGACGCTGGAGGGCGTCGATGCGGGACTCGAGGAAGCGGCCCGAACGCTCGGCGCGGGCTCGCTCGACCGCTTCCTCAGCATCACGCTGCCGCTGATGTTGCCGGGAATACTCGCCGGCGCCGTCACCGCGTTCGCCGCGGGCCTGGGCGAATTCGGCGCGGTGATCACCTTCGTTTCAAACATCCCGGGCGTCACCCGCACACTGCCGCTGGCACTGTACACGGCACTGCAGACACCCAATGGCGATGCCACCGCAGCGCGCCTCGCCCTGACCTCCTTCACGCTCGGGCTTGCGGGCCTGGTGCTTTCCGAATGGCTGTCGCGCACCCTGCGCCGTCAGCTCGGCCGCGGAATCATCTGAATGCTCGACATCGAAGTGCGCAAACAGCGCGGCACCTTCACCGCGCAGGTGGCCTTCAGCAGCGCGACGCCGGGCGTCACCGCACTGTTCGGTCGCTCCGGCTGCGGCAAGACCACGACGATTCACATGATCGCGGGGCTGCTGCGCCCGGACCGCGGCCATATCCGCATCGATGACACCGTGCTGTTTGATGCCGCGCAGGGCATCGATGTGCCGGCCGAGCAGCGCGGCATCGGTTATGTGTTCCAGGACGCGCGCCTGTTTCCGCATCTGTCGGTGCGCGACAACCTGCGCTACGGCGCACGGCGCGCACGCGGTCGTGCGCAGCGCATTCCGTTCGCGGAGGTCGTGGAGCTGCTGGGCCTCATGCCCCTGCTGGCGCGCCGTCCGGCGGGGCTTTCGGGCGGCGAGCGCCAGCGGGTCGCGATCGGACGCGCGCTGCTCGCGCAGCCGCGCCTGCTGCTGCTGGATGAGCCGCTGGCCGCCATCGATGTGGCGCGGCGCGGCGAGCTGCTGCCCTACCTGGAGAAGCTGCGCGATCAGTTCAGTCTGCCGATGGTGTTCGTCAGCCACCAGTTCGAAGAGGTGTTGCGGCTCGCGGGCAGCGTGATCGTGCTGGAACACGGCGCGGTGGTCGGGCAAGGCGATGTCATCAGCATGAGTCAGTCCCCGGCACTGCGGGCCATCATCGGTGCCGAATCGCAGGGCGCCGTGGTCGAAGGCATCACCGAGCATGTCGACACCGCCTCGGGGCTCGCACAGATCCGCATCGGCGAGGGGCAATTACGGGTTGCAGCGGGGGATCTCACCGCTGGCCAGCGGGTGCGCATACAACTGCTGGCGCGCGATCTGATTCTGGCAGTGGCGCCGCCGTCGGGACTGAGCGTGCGCAACAGCCTTCCCGGAATTCTCACGCGCCTGGAGCCCGATGGCGCGCGCGCCTGGTTGGTCTTCGCCGATATCGGTGGCGCCACGCTGATGGTGCGGGTGACGGATGACGCACGCCAGGCGCTGGCGCTGGCGCCGGGTCAGCCGGTGTGGGTGCTGGTCAAGACTGTCTCACTGCAGGGCCACGTTTTTTCGGGGCCGAGGTGAGCGCGCGCGCCACGGCCCGGCGCGGCGCCACCGGGGTTCCCGGCGCTGCCCCGGATTGCAGCAGCCAGTCGAGCTTCTCGGCCGCCGCGTTCGCGGCGAGACTCTCGATCTCACGAAACGTCGCGGTGACCTGCTGACCGAAGGGGGTGATTTTCGCCCCGCCGCCGCCGGCCCCGCCGACGCTCGCCGTGGTGACACGCTGTCCCAGCGTCTGATTCAGATCCTCCAGCAACAGCCAGGCCCGGCGGTAGCTCATCTTCAGGGTACGCGCCGCCTTGGACAGCGATCCGCTGCGCTCGATCTGTTCCAGAAGCGCGATCTTGCCGGGCCCGATGGAACAGTCGGGACCGATATCCACGCGCAGCCGCACGGCAACGGTCGGTGCAGAGGTATTCATGGCGCCATTCTATCGCGCAGCTTGCCTCGGAGCGGCGCGCACCCTATCGTTATATTCGAAGCGCTACAACGTGTGCCGCACCGCGATAATCATCATGAGAAAAATCCTGTCACCGACCCGCCGCGCGTTCCTGTCCGGCGCGCTGCTCGTCGCGACGCTGCTGCTGGCAGTGCCCGGCCGCAGCTGGGCGCAGACGACCGCCGCGGCGGAGGGGAAGCCGGACCTGATCGTCCTGGCGGCCTCCTCGCTCACCGACGCGCTCAATGAAATCGGGCCCGCCTACACCGCCGCCGCGCATCGTGGTGTCAAACTCTCCTATGCGGCGAGCTCCGCACTGGCGCGCCAGATCGAGGCCGGTGCACCGGCGGATGTGTTCATGTCGGCGGATACGGACTGGATGGACTATCTGCAGACGCGAAATCTCATCGACACGGTCAGCCGCCACAACGTCCTGGGCAACCGCCTGGTGCTGATCAGTCCCGCGGACAGCACCATCAGGATCAGAATCACCCCCCACTTCGCGTTGGCGAAGCTCCTGGGCGAGGGTCGGCTGGCGACCGGCAACCCGGACTCCGTGCCGGTGGGCAAGTACGCGAAGATCGCCCTGACCAACCTTAAGGTCTGGAGCGAGGTGCAGGACAGGATCGCCCCCGCGGACAACGTCCGCGCCGCGCTGGCCCTGGTGGCCCGTGGCGAGGCGCCGCTGGGCATCGTGTACCGCACCGACGCACTGGTGGAAAAGAAGGTGCGGATCGTGGCCGAATTCCCGGCCAGCTCCCACGACCCCATCGTTTACCCCGTGGCGATCACCGCCAAGGCCCAGGACGGCGCGGCGGATTTCGTCAAATTCCTGCGCTCGGCCACCGCCCAGGCCGTTTTCGCCAAGTACGGATTCGATCCCGCCCCAAAATAGTGCAGATTCGGTATTTTTGTCCCTTTGGCTTGCGGCAAGGCTCGTAGCTGGCCCTTGGTTCGGCTACACTTGCGACCCCTTGCAGGGGGACCGCAGGAGAATTCCGGCAATGGCAATCCATCACGCGCGAGTTTGTGGAGCATGCGAACGCGAGTGTCCGTCGTGGGCCAATCGCTGTCCTGCATGCGGCAGCACCGCTATTTCGTTTCAGATGATCGTCTCGGCGCCCAGTGGCACCAGCATCCGCCAGCTTGCGGATAACAGTGCCGCACGACTGCGACGCAG
>Ga0210391_10004795_pt1 | contig 11194 bp, 6 predicted proteins | sample IncBWC12OmetaG_FD_160573 | JGI IMG/M metagenome (GOLD analysis project Ga0210391, IMG submission 160573) | Forest soil microbial communities from Barre Woods Harvard Forest LTER site, Petersham, Massachusetts, United States - Inc-BW-C-12-O ...
CAGCCGCGGTAACCGCTGCGATCCCCCATAGCCCGGGATAATCCCCAGCTTCACCTCTGGCTGCCCCAACTTCGCGTTGTCGCTAGCCAACCGCATGGTGCAAGCCATCGCAATCTCACATCCGCCGCCGAGCGCAAATCCATTGATGCAAGCAATCACCGGCTTGCCAAGATTCTCAATCAAATTCAGAACGCTCTGCCCGCGATGCGTATATTCCTTCCCCGTCACCGCATCCTGCTTAGCCAGTTCGCTGATGTCGGCCCCCGCAATAAACGCCTTCTCGCCCGCACCAGTAAAGAGAACGACGCGAATCGCCTTGTCGCTCTTGATGTCATGAAACGCCCCGCGCAGCTCCTCCATGGTCGCCATGTTGAGCGCGTTAAGCACCTTCGGCCGGTTGACGGTGACGTAAGCAATCGCATTTTTCTTTTCAAGAAGTATGTTTTCAAAGTTCATAGCACTCACCCTCTTGTCATCCTGAGCCGTCACTCTTGTCATCCTGAGCGGAGTAAACCGATTCGCTTAGCGAATCGGTTTACGCAGTCGAAGGATCCCTTTCATCTTCGCGGTCCCAACGGCCCGAAGAGGAATTCTCTGCAAACCTCCGCCGTTAAAACGCCCAGCCGAGTCTACCGTCGCGCGGCACTGAAAGGGATCCTTCGATCCATAAGAATCTCGCTTCGCGAGATTCTCATTCCGCTCAGGATGACAAATCGCTAAAGCTTCTGCGATCTCGGCTTCTCCGGATCTGCATAATCATAAAACCCGCGCCCCGACTTCCGCCCGTACCACCCCGCCATCACCATCCGCTTCAGCAACGGAGGCGACGCAAACCGCCGCTCCTTGAACTCGTCATACATCACATGCGTAATGTAATAAGTCGTATCGAGGCCGACAAAATCAAGCAGCGTAAACGGCCCCATCGGATACCCGCACCCCAGCTTCATCGCGTTATCAATATCCTCAATCGACCCCACGCCCTCTTCATACGCGCGAATGGCATCGAGCAAATACGGCACCAGCAGCCGGTTCACGATGAATCCCGTCTTGTCGGACGTGCGCACCGGAACCTTGCCCAGCTTCTTCGCAAACTCGTAAGCCGTCTCGTAAACGTCGTCAGCCGTGGCGATGGTCCGCACCACTTCCACCAACTTCATCAGCGGCACCGGATTGAAAAAGTGCAGCCCAATAAACCGCTCCGGCCGCTTCACCGAGGTCAATAACTCCGTTACCGAAATCGAAGAAGTATTCGAAGCAAAAATCGCGTCCTTCTTCACCGCGCCATCAATCGACGCATACATCTTCTTCTTATCTTCCACATTCTCAATGATGGCCTCAATCACAATGTCGCAATCCGCCAGGTCGGATTTGTTGGTCGTCCCGCGAAGCCGCGCCCGAATCGCGTCTTTCTGCGCCGCCGTGATCCCGCCCTTCTCCACCGGCCGCTCGGCAAACTTCGCCAAAGATTTCTCAATCCCGGCAAACCCCTTGTCGAGAAACCTCTGCTCAACCTCGAGCGCCGTGACGTCAAATCCGGCAGTAGCGCAAACCTGCGCAATGCCCGACCCCATCAGCCCACAACCAAGAACGCCAACCTTCCTGATTTCCATGAATAATTCCTTTGCCGCGGATCAACGCGGACTTGAATCACTACCACGGAGACACGGAGTCTCAAATTCCGTTAATTCGAGCAAACATTCGAGCAAGCAGAGGAGTCATGACAATCCGCCACGAGATAAGGAATGCCAAAAGCCAAATTGCACTGAAGAAAACTAAGCCAACGGGCAGCACGCTCGTTCCGTTCTTAACAAAAAATGAAAAACCTTTCCACCGCGCCACACAGAAGATCGCACCGTCAAACAGAATCGCGATCCCTAAGTAAACAGCGCATGTCACGAAAGCAAACTTTGTAAAAAAGAACATGACTTTAGCTCCTCAGGCGAACCGCCAACGACAGATCCCGCCTGAAATGAACAACCGTCTCCGTGCCTCCACGTCTCGGTGGTGAAAGCTAACTCATGCTCTCCACCACCATCGCAATCCCCTGCCCACCGCCGATGCAAGCCGTTGCCAGCCCATACTTCTTCTTCCGCCGCCGCAACTCGTATAGGAGCGTGATCACCAGCCGCGTTCCGGTCGCGCCCAGCGGATGCCCCAGCGCGATCGCCCCGCCGTTCACATTCACTTTCTCGCGGTCGAGGACCAGCTCTTTCTCGACTGCGAGATACTGCGCCGCGAACGCCTCATTCACTTCAATCAAATCGATGTAGTCGAGCGAGAGCCCCGCCTTCTGCAACGCAATCTTCGACGCCGGCACCGGACCGCGCCCCATCAGCTTCGGCTCGACGCCTGCTATCCCCCAGCCGCAAATTCGTCCCAGCGCCTTCAACCCGCGCTTCAGCGACTGCTCCAGCGACATCACAACCACGGCCGCGCCGCCGTCAACAATGCCGCTGGCATTCCCCGCCGTCACGGTCCCATTTTTTCCGAACGCCGGCTTCAACTTCGCCAGCCCTTCCATCGTGGTCTGCGGACGCCGGTGGTCGTCTTCGGTCAACATCTCTCCACTAGCCTCGCCCTTATGATTGCGCAGCGCCACCGGAACCAGTTCTTCCTGAATGCGTCCGTCTTTGTAAGCCACATCCGCCCGCTGTTGCGAACGCAGCGCAAATTCATCCTGCATCTCGCGCGTGATGCCCTGTTGCGATCCGTAGAGCTCTGCGGTGTTCGCCATATAAGACCCGCAATACGTATCGAGCAGCGCCACCATCAGCGAATCTTCCAGCTTGCCGCCCGGCGCCAGCGTGAACCCATCGCGCCCGCGAATCACAAATGGCGCCTGCGACATGGCCTCCATGCCGCCGGCCAGAACAATCTTCGCTTCGTCGGTCTGGATCATCTGCGCCGCCGACACAATCGCCTGCATGCCCGACCCGCACAACCGGTTCACGGTCAGCGCCGGAGTCTCAATCGGCAGCCCCGCCCGCAATCCCACATGCCGCGCGCCATACAAAGCGTCACCCGAAGTCTGCTGCGCATTTCCAATAACGATGTGATCAAATTCCTTGGCGTCGATCCCCGACCGCTCGATCGCGCCCTTCGCCGCCACGGCCGCCAGTTCCTGGGCGGTAAAGTCCTTCAACTTGCCGCAATAGCGGCCAAAGGGCGTCCGCGCCCCACTGACGATGGCAATGTCCCCAGGCTTCAGCATGATTTTCTCGGCAGAACTCGGCCAGAACCGATCAGAATCGATTGGCCAAACTCGTTAGTTTAGCAGCGCGTGAGCAGGTTTGACCATGGAAGGGCTGAGCCGGTGCCGGCCAGTTTCCTTTTCCACAGGAGAGGGGGTAGGATGTTAGCCCTCAAGCCGCACCCCGTGTTCCGGCCCAAGTCTAAGCGGCTTTCATCCCGGAGAGCCATGACGGTCTGCATAGCGGCCGCTTGTCAAGAGAGCGACGATGAACCACGCATTGTCCTATGCCGAGATTGGCGAAGCGAAGTTCCCAACGTTGGCAGCACTGACAAGCAGTTGAAATTTCGGAATCTGTCTAAGCAGTGGGTCGCTTTGTTGGCGGGCAACACGTCCAAAGCGGAAGAACTGTGTATCCGCCTAGAGGAACACCTAAAGACCGCCAAGTTCACAGAGGCCAATATGGCCGATGAAGTGCGGAAAGTGTTCCACGAATACAAGAAAACTTTAGCCGATAGTTGGCTAAGAACAACGTACGGATTTTCTTTTAGTCACTTGATCGACAGGGGCAGGGAAACACTCGGGGAGCAGTTTGTTGAGGCGTGTTTGGATCATATTTCGCGTTTGACGGTCGGTGCCGAATTAATAATCTCTGGGTTCCTTGATACCTACGACTACATCGACGAAGAGATGGCTCCCGATTCGACAATATGCGCTTTGAGCGAAAATCACGATGGAGACGTAGTTGTACTTGAGGATGACTTCGCTGTCATTGGGTCCGGTTGTAATGCCGCCAGAACTATACTCTCCGTTCGAGAGCAAGATGCTGTTACTTCATTGATGGAGACGATTTACGCAGTCTACGAGGCTAAGTACATAAGCGAAACAGTTCCAGGGGTGGGACCGTCTTTTTCTATTGACGTAATGTACCCAGACGGAAAGATATTGCAGCTTTCGGATGCTGGCGCTGATCAGTGCACTAAGCTGTACACGCGATTCGGAATGAAAACAACGGAAATTAAGAAAAAGAAGACTTGGTTTGAGTTCAAGGCGGAATATCTCGAACCGCTAGATACGCCTCCATCAGATACCTAATGCACGCGAGAAATCCCAATGGAACAGCGCGTCAGCATCATCACTCTTGGCGTAGCCGATCTAGAACGCAGTCGCGCATTCTACGAGCGCCTGGGATGGCGCCGGTCGATGGCGCAGACCGAAGGCATCGTCTTCTTTCAGGCCGGAGGCATGGCCCTCGCCCTCTACCCGCGGACCGAGCTGGCCAAAGACGCGAACGGCGGCGCCGACGGCCACGGCTTCGGCGGAATCACGCTGGCCTACAACGGCCGCACTCGCGCGGAAGTCGACGCTGTGCTAAACCAAGCTACTGCCGCAGGCGCGAAGATCGTCAAGCCCGCCGAGGAGGCTTTCTGGGGTGGCTACTCCGGATATTTTTCTGACCCGGACGGTTTTCTATGGGAGGTTGCCTGGAATCCATCGTTCGCGATTGCCGAGGATGGAAGCCTTCGGATTCCGGATTAGCGGTCTACGCCACCGCGCCCGCGGCCAGCGCCGGACCCAGCGCAATGATCTTCCCCGGCCCCTGCGCCATGGCCTGCGCCAGCGCGTGCTCGGCGCGATTGATCACTTCGGTGACCACGTCGACCGGATCGTATTCTGTGCGGATCACAGCCTCAGCCAGCCCCGCGGAAAACTGCGCGTTATGCCCCTGGCTGCCGTCATCCTTCGCCGGCAGCCGTACTTCGGAAATAATTTTGCGCAACTTTTCGACCGCCAGCATGGCCTCTTTTTCCGCCGTCTCGCCCAGCAGGATCGCGATCGTCATGGTGTCGTAGCGAAACGCCAAATCATTGGTGCGGATGCTGGCGGCAATCAGCTGTCCCGCGCGTTCCATCACCGCCTGCACTTCCGATTCGCCATATTCTTTGAGCATGGCCGCGCTCTTGCCGAACTGCAGCAACAGCACCGAAAGCGCCGACGCATTTTGAATCGCACGTTTGCTCTCGGCCAGCAGCAGATCAAGATAAGAAGCCCGCTTCAGCAGTCCTGATTTCTCGTCGGTCACCGACAGATTCTTGACCAGCCGCCGCAACCCGGCGTTATTGAGCGCAATCACCATCTGCTCCGACAGAGTTTTCAGCACCACCATGTCCGACTGCTGCCACGTGCGCGGGCGGCTGTGCACCAGCACCAGCATGCCCACAATTTCTTCTCCGTCGCTGAGTGGGATGGCCAGCAATGACGCCGCTCCCAGTTCAGTCACCGCCTTGCGCGCGGCCTGCAACGCAACCGCCTTGGGCGCGTCTTCGATGGCGAGGGGCTCGTGCCCGTCGACCGCCTTCTGCAGGCTCGCGACCAGTTCGCCAATCACCGAATGACTGGCCTTCTTTTGGCCCTCGATGCAGAACTCTTCGACCGCGGTCGCCGACGAGCCGGCTTTGCCCATCGCCGCAATGCAGCGCGTCGCTTCCCAATGCGTTCCTATCTCGCGCACCGCCGTGTTAAGCACCGCCGGGGCCGTGCCCTGGTGATAGAGCTTGCGTGAAATCTCGGCCACGCGGGTAAACGCTCGCACATCGGTCGTCTGATCGGGCGCAGGCGCAGGCGCGGGAACAGCAGGAACCGCAGCCACCGGAGCCGGAGCCGGCGGCAACGGCGCCGATCCCGCATACCGCGGAGTTACTCCCGCCGACATATACAAACGCTGCAAGTCCTCGTTGCGCTCTTCCTCGCGCGGAAACAATTCCTGAATTCTCTGCAGCCGCTCGACCGCCTTGTTCCGCATCCCGTACTGCACCAGGATTTCCGCCTGCAACATAAGATCCTGCAGGGTCGAAGCCCCCAGCGTCGGCCCTTCCACGTGCGCCGGTTCGGGAGCCTTGCTGGCGGAGCTGAAGCGCGATGAGATTACTTTGAAGCGTCCTTCGTCCACCTTTCCCTTCAGCATATCCAGCCGCTTCAGGTGTCCGGCTTCATAAGGATCGACTTCGGCGGCGCGGTCCAGACATTCGGCGGCCTTGGCATACTCTTCCGTGCTGCAATAGAGATCGAACAATTTCAACAGGGTCTGACAATAATCATTTTCGCGATTGGAGGCGTTATACAGTTCGCTGAGAAACTCCAGCATCGGCGGGCAGGCCCGCCGTGTTGCCGTGATGTCTTCCATGATGGCAATAAACTGCCGGCGTTCTCCGCGGCGGCGCTGGAATTGTTCCAGCTTGCGCGCCAGCGCTACTGCCTCGTCGTCCTGCTCGCCATCCAGCAGACTTCCAATCAGCGAAATCACCTGCTGTACCCGGCCCGGATTCTGCTCAAACAGCTGCCACACCAGCGGCTCGGCTTCGGCGTTACGGCCTGCCGCCACCAGCGCGTCGGCATAGGTTTCGCGCAACCCCACCGTCACCTGCCCGGAGTTCATTTGCGATTCAAGAATGAAGATGGCCGCTCCCGCCTGCCCCTGCAACAGCAAAGTCTTGCCGTAGGCCAGAGCGATGCCCTGATCCGAAGCATCTTCCTGGTAAGCGCGTTCGTACCACTGCGCCGAGTCGCCGCCCTCGGCCGTGGCCAACTGCGCCACTTGCTGAAACGCCAGCGCCGCGGCCCTGCGGTCGCCGCGCTCCGACGCCAGTTCGGCTACGCGCTGCAGGTTGGCCCGGTTCGGTTCCAGGGCCACGATGCGGTCCAGAATCTCCGCAGCTTCCTGCTTTTTGCCGAGTTTCACCACATCCGACAACGCCGCTTCGTAGGTGCCGACCGCGAGCTTTTTATTGGAGCCTTCCAGCAGTTGGCCAAAGCGGAATTTCTGCTGCCACGTCGGACTGCCGTGCCGCGCCAGCTTCTTGTAAGTCAGGCTGGCGCGAGTCGCGTCCCCGGCCCCCACCTGGCGCTCGAACAGATCGCCCAGCAACTTGACCGCGTCGGCATTGCGGCTCAACGACAGGCACAAATCCGCGGCCAACTGCCGCACCACGTCGTTCTCCACATCATCCCGCAGCACAAGGAGATATTCGTCAAGGGCTTCCGGAGTCTTGCCTTTCTGCAAAAGCTTCTCCGCGCGCTCCACGCGCTTCCCTATCTCGGCTCGGTCCGGTCGTCTTGTGATCTCAGGCATGCGGAATCAGGCGGAGTAAACCCTCCACCGATTCTAGGAGCGCCCCCCAACAGCAGCAATGCGGTAACGACCACGGGCGATTACGAAGGTCACGCCGGGAGGCCACGGGGTGAAGGGTACCCGACGCTACCAGGACTTCGGTTTTGCCGATTCAGCCCGGTGTCAGGAATCGGGGATCCGCCAATCGGCTGGCGAAACAGCTTCCTTAAGCCGCTAATTTCTGTCTGGACGGGAAACATTAAATCGGTTTAATATTCCGCGACCGTTGCTCGGACATGGTCGCCTCACATCTGTTTCACAGCGACCAAAGGGGGGAAGATGCATCGACTCACTTCCGTACTTCAGACCAGTGCTCAAAAGATTCTCGCGGCCTGCCTGCTCATGGCCACCGTGGTCGTATTTCCCACCGCTCTATTCAGCCAAGGCTACTTCGGCACTGTAAGCGGCGTGCTCACCGACCCCTCGTCAGCCGTGATCCAAGGCGCCAAAATCACTCTCACGGATGAGCAGAAGGGATATCAGTTCACCGCGACGTCCGACGCCAACGGCCGCTACCTTTTCGCTTCGATTCCGCCCGGCGTCTACTCCGTTTCGGCGGAGATGAAAGGATTTGAGAAGGAGGTGCGCACCCACATTAAGTTAAACATCAGCGAGAACCCGACGGCCGATCTGACCCTGAAGATTTCGGGGGGCGCGCAAAAAGTTGAGGTCACGGCCCAGGCGCAGGGCATCTCTACAGAAGATGCGGTGACCGGGCAGGTCGTCGACCGCCGGCTGATTAATGATCTGCCATTGATCGATCGAGACGTGACGGAGTTGACCTATCTCGCCCCGGGCGTCACCGACATGGACGATCAGTGCCACAATTGCGGCTCAACCAACTTCGTTTCTAACGGGAGCCGCGGAGCCAGCGCCGACATTCTGATGGATGGTGCCTCCGTCACGAACTTCGAGCCCAACGGCGGCGTGACGCAAGCCGTCTACATCCCCTCGCCCGAAGCCGTGGAAGAGTTCAAAGTGCAGCAAACGAACTTCAGCGCCGAATACGGATTCTCGGGCGCCTCGATTCTCAACATGGTCACGCGTTCCGGATCCAACAAGTTTCATGGGAGCGTCTACGACTTCGTTCGCAACACCATCACCGACGCGAATGACTTCTTCAATGATCGCAATGGCATTCCCCTTCCCCCGGTGCACCGGCACGATTTCGGCGCCACTTTCGGCGGACCCATTTTCAAAAGCAAGACTTTCTTCTTCTTTGACTACGAGGGTCTGCGTGCCAGCAATATGAATACCTACTTCGCCGGCGTGCCCAGCGTTGCGGAGCGTACCGGAGATTTCGGCGAGATCTGCACCTCGCAAGGCGGTTCGTTCGTCGGTGGGATCTGCACCGATGGCTCGGGCAACCAACTGAACTCAGGGCAGCTGTGGGATCCCTATTCCGGCACCTATAGCAGCAATGACGGCGGCCCGGTTCGCACCACTCCCATTCCCAACAATCGGCTTGACCTGTATACCAGCCCCGGCAGTCCCGCCCTGCCTGCGAATCTGCAACCTGCCCCCGGCGTTGCCGGAAATCTGATAGATTCCGTCGCTCAGAAGGTGATGAGCCTATTTCCCCTCCCGACGCCATCCATGTCGAATCCTACGCTCTACAAGAACTGGACCGCCTCGGGAGCGAGCCCCAACTCGAACGACCAATTCGATATCAGGATCGACCATCGTTTCAGTGAAAAGAACCTGCTGAGCGGCAAGTATTCGCAGCAACGTAGTTCCTACACTGGTTATGACTGCTTCAAGACCGTAATCGATCCGTGTGGCGGCGGATCCAACAAGAGCTCGGCGCACATATTCGCGATCAACGATACCTACACTTTCACTCCAACGCTGCTGCTCACCACGACGTTCGGAATCACCCGCGGCGCTATGCTCATTTTTGCCTACAACTCGAGCCTGGGTGCCGATCCGCTGAGCACGCTCGGTTTCCCCTCTTATCTGGAGGAGAATGGCTTCAACGGCGTTCCCGCGATGTTCATTAACGACTACACCAACGCGGGCTTTCCCAACGCTGGGGGCGACCCCTACGGCAACTACAAGCAAGGCCAGCTCACTGGTCAACTGGGCGGGATAGTGACCAAGATTCACGGTCCTCACGAGTTGAAATTCGGAGTCGAGGCCCGGTTGCATCAGCAGAATTACATTCAAACCAACGCGCCCCTGGGTTATTTCAATTTCGATAACCGGGGAAGCTCCATTTGCCCGGCGGTCGGTATTTCGTCGACATGCAACGACGGCACCACCGCTGGCGGGGACGACATGGCCAGCTTCATGATGGGCCAAGTGCAGAGCGGCTACTACGAAATTCAGTTCAGACCCGCGACCGAAAATTATCAGTATGCCCTCTTTGCCCAGGACAACTGGAAGATCACCCACAAGCTCACCCTGAACCTGGGATTGCGCTATGACGTTTCGCTTCCCCGCACCGATCGCTACAACCGGCAGAACTGGTTTGATCCGAACGTAACCAATCCATTAAACGGCGGGACGTTTTCCTACATAGACCCCATTAGCAACACCCCGGTCACGCGCGCGCTTCTCGGCGGAGAAGTATTCGCCAGTTCGCACGAGCGTACCAACTACGTGACAGATTGGCGTGACATTCAGCCGCGCTTTGGATTCGCCTATCAGTTTGCTCCGAAAATGGTACTGCGTGGAGGCTACGGCATCTACTACGGCCAGTCCCGCTCCGGTGCCAGCGGAGTTGTGCCCTATGGCGGCGAGGGTTTCGACCAGTACACCAACATGATCACCACCTATCAGAGCGACGGGGCTACACCCTACTTGCATCTGAGCAATCCGTTTCCCAACGGATTGATTCAGCCGCCGGGAAACGCGCTGGGCTTGTTGAACGATGTTGGCTTTACTGCCAACGGGCCGCTGCGTACCCGCGCCGCGGATCTGACCCCTTACGAGCAAAGCTGGAGTTTCGGCATTGAGCGCCAGCTGCCATGGAACGTGGTGTTTGACGTCGAATATCTCGGAAAGAAGGGCACGCATCTTCCATTCAGTGGAATGAACCAACCGGACGTGCTGGGGCCGCAGGTGGAGAGCTACGGGCCAACTTCGCCGCAGATGAACGCGCTGAACACTCTTTACACGAATCCGCCGGGATGCTCTCCCACCTGCAATCCCTTCTACGGCATCATTACCGATCCCAACAGCAGTATGTCGAGCTCGGTATCGGGAGCGCAGCTGGAGCTTCCTTATCCGGAATTCAACAGCGTCACCACCGACGTGCAGATGATCGCGAATTCCATTTATCACGGACTGCAGCTGACTGCGAATAAGGCCTTCAGCAACGGACTGGAACTGCTGGTCAATTACACTTGGTCGAAATCGATTGATGACGCTTCGATTGGCGACGACAACGTGACCTGGCTAGGAAGCTTCACCAGCTTGCAGGATCCCAATAAGCCGTGGCTCGAGCGAAGCCTGTCGACCTTCGACACGCCCGCCGTACTGAAATTCAGCTACAGCTATGATCTACCGTTCGGCATCGGCCGGGGTCTTTTCAGCGGCATGCCGCGGGCGCTGGACTACGTGATCGGCGGCTGGAAGACGAATGGAATCTGGCAGATCTCCGACGGACGGCCGCTGGCCATCACCGTGTCCGGTGGCGGAACGCCGATACCCACGTATGGCGCGCAGCGGCCCAACGTCACTGGCACGCTGAAACGCAACTACGGTCCCGATTGGCAGGACCAGTTTTTTGCCGACCCGAACACAGCGCCGACGAACAACAACCCCGTCGGGGATATCCTCAATGCTCCAAGCGCGTTCGCTCTCGGTGACATGCCGCGGGCGACCGCAATGGT
>Ga0210391_10004796_pt1 | contig 11190 bp, 9 predicted proteins | sample IncBWC12OmetaG_FD_160573 | JGI IMG/M metagenome (GOLD analysis project Ga0210391, IMG submission 160573) | Forest soil microbial communities from Barre Woods Harvard Forest LTER site, Petersham, Massachusetts, United States - Inc-BW-C-12-O ...
TTCTGCGAGAGCACGATGCGGCCTTCTGCGAAATCTCCACGCGTTAATTCTTCCTGGGTCTTGGTGGGCCGCTTAACCAAGTCCGTGAGGCCGATGCCAAATTCGATCACGCGTTTGTCGTCGTGATAATCAAACGGTTCCGGCACTACGCCGCTTTCATACAAGATGGGCCAGAACTGATTGGTGCGCCCGGCATAGTAATGGCCCACACGCACGGAAGATTCGGTCGGATTGCAGCCGACGATGACCAGCTTCATACCTTTTCGCAGATGGTCGGGGAGTGTTCGCATGTTCCTAGTGTTGCCTATTTTCTCTTCCGCGGGCCAGAGATTCGGCTGAGACGGTCCCAATGGTCAAGGTCCCTCGTGGGCAATCGATCCGGGCGCTTCGAGGGCGAAAAGAAAGGTCCCTTTGGGAAGGCCAGAGTGGAGGACAACACGGTGAAACAGGAGAATACGGAGAGATTCCTGGCCGCTGAGAAACGAAGAATAGGGGAAAAAAGACGCGGTCTTGGTAGCCCATCGTGCGTTTAGCGAAAGCTCTACTAAAACTCTAGACAGCCCAGCTTTAAGTGTCAAGAAGTGTCGCTCATACGACAACACGCCGACGGAGACGAAATAGCGCAGAATCCTGAATCCTGGGCATATCCTGCCTCATCCAATTTGGGGAATGAGGCGTGTGATTTCGTGCTTTGTGCTAACTTAAAGACGGAGACATTTGGAGCGGGACTGATGCTTAGGTCCTGGAATATTTTGAGCACACCAAATCCACACCGGCTGGCCTCGGCAGTTGCTCGCGAAGACGAGCATCTGCTGGTGGCGGCTGCCAAATCGGGCGACGCCTCGGCCTTTGAAGAATTGGTGAGCCGCTACGAGCGGAAGATTTTTCGGCTGACAATGAACATCACCCGCAATCGCGAAGATGCGGAAGATGCCATGCAAGATGCGTTCCTTAAATCCTATTCCCATTTGAAAACTTTTCAGGGCGATTCGCGGTTCTATACCTGGCTGGTTCGTATTGCGGCGAATGAAGCTCTGATGCGGCTGCGAAAGCGCAGGCCAAATCAGTTCTCGCTGGACGAGCCCATCGAGGGCGACGAAGACCTGATGCCGCGCGAGTTGCAGGACTGGGGGCCTGGTCCCGAGCAGCGCTTTGCGCAGACCGAGATGCACGAGATTTTGTCGAGTGTGATTGACGAGCTCGAACCAGAGTATCGGACGGTCTTTGTGTTGCGCGATATCGAAGAACTTTCCACCGAAGAAACGGCAGACGCTGTGGGAATTTCCGTGCCAGCAGTGAAATCGCGGCTGCTCCGCGCAAGGCTGAAGCTCAGACAGAAATTGGATCGTTATTTCAAGCAAGGTGCGACAAATTGAACTGCCAAAACGTCATTCAGGAACTCTCGAATTTTATCGACGGTGAACTGGATGCGTCATCGAGGCTGGAACTCGAGGGCCATCTTAAAGACTGCACCGAGTGCAAGCTTGTAGTTGATCAGACGAAGAAGACTGTAAGACTTTTCTGCGATTCGGAACCCATTGAGCTGCCGGGTGAAGTGCGCAACCGGCTTCACGAAGTGCTACGACGAAAATTTAAGGAAGCAACGCACTAGCGGAGTAGTTAGCTCGTCTGACTGGACGCGCCAGCGGCCCAGAAAGGCAATTCCCTTCCCAATCCCTTTTCTTTGGCCAGTGCATAGACCTTTATGGCGACGGCCAGATCCCAGGAAGCGATCCCATTGGATTTGAAAAGCGTGACTTCCGTGTCGCTCGTCCTTCCGGGCGATTTCTTGGCGACGACATCGGACAATTTCTTTACGCCTGTCCAACAGACTTCGTCTCCACGAAAGGCAAGAATGAGATCGCCGGCTTCCTGGCGCGATTGCTCGATGGAATCGACGACGATGACGTCGGCGCTGGCCACGGCTTCATCGTCCAGTTCGCGCTTGTGCGCGTGATTCGCGCCAATGGCGTTTATGTGCACGCCTGGAGCGAGATCGGCGCCGCTCACAACAGGATTGGCTGCTGTGGTCGCGGTGGACAAGATGTCTGCGCCGCGTACGGCTTCGCTTGAGGATATGGTGTTTTCTACTGGAAAACCTAGCCACTCGCTCATTTCGACGGAAAACCGTTCGCGCCTCTCGGGATTGCGACCGTAGACTCTGGCCGACTCAAGTTTTCGCACCGCGGCAATCGCTTCAAGCTGAGTACGAGCCTGGCCTCCCGTGCCGATGATTGCGGCAACGCGGCTATTTTGCCGCGAGAGATATTTTGTAGCCACGCCGGAGGCGGCGCCGGTGCGCAACTGACCCATGTAGTCCGCCTCAATCATCGCCACTAGATCGCCGGTGCGCATCTCATAGAGTGGCACCATGAATCGGATCTTGCCCTGAACGTAGGTGTACTGCTTCATCGCCACAAAGCCTGCGGTGAAATCCGCGGCAGCCATGTAGTGGAAAAAACCTCCGCCCGGCAATTCAAATCGGCGCCGAGGGTGCACGACGACTTCTCCATTCGCCTGTTTGCGCGAAATATCTTCGACAGCTTCGATGGCCATGGGCATCGTGAGCACGGCTCGCACTTCGGACTCGCTGATATGCAGCGCCATTCTTCGTTTTTCCTTTCGCAGAACTAGATGGGACGCACTCGAACAATCGACAAGGAGAGCAAATCAAGCCGGCTACGATGCGCGTGGTATTATCGCAAAATGGCAGCTAACAGTCTTGTGGCGGCAAGTGCACTTGCGCTGGGAACGATGCTGCTTGTGAGCTGTAGCCCGGCAGTTCATAGCTATGCGCTCAGTCGTGAGGACCAAACAACAATCCTCGTTCCGCCTGGGATAACAATTCCTACGAAAGGCGCTTTGGAAATAAAGTTGTTGAACGCGCGCAGAGCGCCATTTCCACGGGCTGGTTGCGAGATAAATCGTGACCCAATCGAACTTCAATGGCGCGGCAGTGCGGCCGTTATTCGGGTGAAAACAGAATCCGGTTTGCTCGGATATGGCCAGGACACCTCTAAGGGAGACCAAGCTTCTCTCGATCCACTGCAATATATTAATGAACTTCGCCAAGACCTCATCGGCTTGGAGTCAAGGGGCTGCCTACACCCGGGTGAGGCGCAGAAACTGGCCGCTGACATTGCAGAGAGGCTTCCATTTCAACCTTTTGTAGCTTATGAGCTTCGATTCGGAGCCTTTGACCTCAACCAGTTCATCGATTTGACCCCGGACTTTCGGCTGCGGATCGTTTATCCGATTTTTGTGGAAGAAAATCATGTGCAGACGAGAGAGATTAAGGGTGTCGAGACGGTTTATTACGAGATTGTTTCCGATCAGAGAGATGGTCGAGTGAGAATCTCTGAAATAACGGCTGGAAAATCCTCGTCGAGGGGCAGCTCGCCGCAAGGGTCTGCAAAGCAGATCGCGCAGCCATTTCCGCGCTCGTCCGCATATTTCCGATTGCTCCTCAAGAAGAACTTGACGTTGGCGGATCCGATCACTGTGGCAATCATCTTGAGTTCGGCGGACAGAAAGCATCTCGACGATGCAACGAAGGAACTCGACAGCAGCGCAGAGGCTTCTTGCCATGCGATAACTTCGCCCAGTGCGAGCTGCATAATGTTCCCGACTCTAACCGGGGTAAATGCAGAAATCCGGGTGAAGGTGAATGGAAAAGAAGCTTTTGCACGAGTGGGCGCGCAAGTCACTGAAGTAATACGCGAGGTCGATACAGACGATAGGCCGCGGTCGGTGCGGGTGAAGAGATTGTTTGATAAGCACTTGATCACTATAAAGGGAGACTCAGACTACAAAGATCTTCTTGCGTTGATTTTGATGCCTGGCGACGAGATTAGCTATCGTTGAGCGCGTCTGCGTCGCGAGATTCGCGTGGCGAGTAGAGCTTATTTTGCAGGTGGCTTGGCGGTGACGGGGCGTCCAGCCCTTTTCGCGGTTTCTCCGGGTTCGCGGATGCGGCGGACTACTGTTTGTATTAGGCGATAGACACGTTCTTCTTTGTTGCCGTCCATCTGGTGGAAGCGAAATTCCGGCTCGCCTTTCGGGCCTTTGCCAATAAGAACGGGCAACTGCCCGCAAAGGTCATTCTCGATGAAGGCGGTCTCGTAGCGCTCTTTTTTTAAGTTCCAGGTGTAGACGCGAAGCGTAGTGAAATCGCAGGGCTGGCCTTCGGACCCGCGGGCCGCCGCGACGAGATACTGCGTTTTGTCGCCAGCAGGATCGCTGATACGGTTCAGCTCGAACCAGGCTACCGGACGAATGTTGGCGGAAGACGCGCCGTCACGCACAGCTTCGGGCAGATCGAGCTCGATGAAGCGAGCGATCACCCAGCCAGCGATAGGCAGGGTTTGGTCGCCAGGCGCAGTGGTTGTTGTTTCGGCAGCGCGCGAAGTGGAATCGCCGGGAGGACGTGTGGCCAGTCCGCGGATCAAGAACCAATCTTCTTTTTTCGCGTCCTGCGGCTCATTCGGGGGTTCTTTTTCGTCGTTGACTTGGGACCAGTCGGCTACTGCTCTGCCGACAATCTCGACAGGTACGCCGCGTGCAAATTGATAGAGGCGGGCTTGCGTGCGTCCCGGCTCGACGCGAAGATTCGTGGCGACTTTGGTGCGGCCGCGGGCTTGCACGGGCATCGGCAGGACTTGTTTGAGGAGTTTCGTGCTGCGCTGCCAGAGCGCGGGGTCCATCAAGTAGCGTCCTTCAACCCAGCCTAATTCGCCGGCTGCGGTGCGGACCTTGATGCTGTCATTGCGGCGGGCGACCACATCGACACGGTCGCCGTAGTGGAGTGTATTCAGAGGCTCGCGGACTTGCGCGACGCTGCTCCAAAGAGTGGCCGTACGTTCGCCAACGTAGGCCTCGCCAAGCGTTTCGTGTTTTGGGCGGAAGAACCATGCGACCACAGCAACGATGAGGAGCAGCGGCACCGCAATGAGGAGCTTGCGCTTCATCCGGCGTTCCGGGTGACACGCGGCGCGGGGTCGAGTTTGACTATCGCACTATTTCTGGGCATCGGGTTTGGGCGACCGCTGATTCTTCGCTAAAGATTGTACCTGATTTCTGAGCTGCAACCGGACTTGGCCGTGCTTGATTTGTTTTTCTGTTAAAATGCGGCGGCGTTTAAATTATCTTTACAACTTTATTTCGAAGGAACTCGATGAAATCTCTCAATGCCCTGCAACCGCTCGCTTTGCTGCTGCTGCGCGCGGCCTTTGGCATCATTTTCATGTCGCATGGTTACCCGATGCTGGCGCATCGGACGAGCGCAGCCCATGCGCTTTTCGCGCAGCACGGAATACCTGGATACTTCGTCTATGTTTCGGGGATGCTGGAGCTTTTTGGCGGGGGGTTGCTGTTGCTGGGACTGTTTACGCGGGGTGCGGCGTTGTTGCTGGCGATCGAGACGGTGTTGCTGATGTGGAAGGTTTATACGCCGCATAGCTACCTCGCTGTGAATGAATATGCGTATCCGTTGGTGCTTGCCACGGGTTGCTTCGCATTGGCGACGCTGGGTGCGGGGGTGGCTTCGGTGGATTATCCCTTGTTTGAGAGTGGCGGCGGGAAGGCTCGGGCGCCGCGAAATCCAAAGCAGAATAAGTAGTGCTTCGGCTGGTATGGTGTTGCATTGGCGAAGGTTTTTTTAACGCAGAGTACGCAGAGGGCACAGAGAATACAGAGGCCACAAAGATGAAAGAGTCGGTCTGAGGCGCACTCAAGCGGGTCCTTCACAACTCAGGGTAAACAAGCCCCCGCCCCTTCAAGTTCTTTTAGGAGACCGAGTGTCGCTAGGTGGTTGTGACCGTGGTTGAAGTGGCTACGATTCCACCGGGGGCGATCGGTAGAACGACCCAAAGGATTAGGTAGGCGAGGACGCCCACACCTCCACAGACCACGCAAAGCAGCCAGATCACTCGGATGATGGTTGGGTCCATATCGAAGTAATCGGCGAGGCCGGCGCAAACGCCGGCGACTTTTTTGTCGGTGCTGGAGCGCATGAGGCGCTTCGGAGCACCTGTGACGGGAGAAAGGCCTGGGGCGCCGGACTCGGGCTGTTTCGTGCCGCAGTTGTAACAATAGTTCGAACCAATGGCGATGTTTTTGCTGCAACTTGGGCAGGTCATTGTAGTACCCCCTAAATGGCGGCGTTTCTGGGCTTCCCTACAATAGAATACGCCAAAAAGGGTGAAAAAGTTTCCGGCATCTGCACCCTCTTCTAGATGACGAAGTGCGGGCATGGGCGGAGGCTCAGGGCAGCAGATTTTGGGTGTAAGGTATGCTCGATGTCCAACCTCGATGTGCTCCTATTGATCCCGCTTATTCCTGCGCTACCAGTAGTGGTGACTTGGTGGCTTCCGTGGGAGGTATGGCTTCCTAAGAGAATTCCTAAACTTTTTCTTGGCCTTTACTTGTTATATGCGGCTTTTGCGGCTTGGCACTTTAAACTGCCTTGGTGGTGGGTGTTGATACTGGCTGGATGCGGTACGGTCGCGTTAATCACAAGCTTTCGGGAGAAGGCGGATAACGATCCGTTTGGGTTAAGAAAAACTGACGGGAACTCCTCGCTGGGAAGCGGCCGCCCGGATAATCCGACGAAACGGGGCTATTAGTATTCCAGGATTTGGTGGACCGCGGCGGTGATGTGGGTGGTTTGCGGGAGGATTACGTCTTCCAGTTTTGGCTGGTAGGCGCAAAAGGTGTCCATGGCAGCGACGCGCTTTACAGGGGCGTCGAGTTCTTCGAAAAGTTCGTCAGCGATGCGGGCGGCGATTTCGGCGCCGTAGCCCCAGCTCAGCATGTCTTCATAGGCCACGATGACGCGGTGCGTCTTGCGGACCGTTTTGGCGATGGCTTCCCAGTCGTAAGGCGAGAGTGAACGCAGGTCGATGATTTCGACGGAGATGCCTTCGCGGAGCAATTGGGCGGCGGCTACTTCGGCGCGATGAACGAGTGCGCCGTACGTGATGATGCTGACTTCGGTGCCTTCGGTGACGATGCGGGCCTTGCCAAAGGGCACGGTGTAATCTGGGCCGGGATATTCGGAGCGATTGTACGGCTGGCGATAGAGGTGCTTGTGCTCGAGAAACATGACCGGATCGTCGCTGCGGATCGCGGTGCGGAGAAGGCCGGCGACGTCGAGAGCTGTTGACGGCATAACTACCCTCAGACCCGGGCAATGGGTGAAGATCGATTCGCCACTCTGGCTGTGATAGATGGCACCGCCCGTGAGATAGCCGCCAATCGGCACGCGCAGAATAGCAGGACACTTGAACACGCCATTGGAGCGCCAGCGCATGACACACAACTCGTCGCGGATTTGCATCATCGCAGGCCAGATGTAGTCAAAGAATTGAATTTCTGCAATGGGCTTGAGGCCGCGCGTGGCCATGCCGATGGCGCGGCCAACGATCGCGGCTTCCGCCAGAGGCGTGTTGAACACACGATCATTTCCGTACTTACGCTGGAGGCCGGAGGTGGCTTTGAAGACGCCGCCCTTCCCTTTCACTTGTCTCAACGTCTCTTCGCGGCTGGCGTCGGCTACGTCTTCGCCGAAAACGGTTATGCGCTCGTCGCGAGCCATTTCGTCGGAGAGTGTGGCGGCGACCATTTCGACCATGGTTTTCGGAGCGCCGTGGAGTTGCGGCTGTTCTCCAAAGGCGGAAGACGTTGGGTCGATGTCGGGCGAATAAATATTTGCACGAATTGAATCGATGGTCGGCTCTTCGGCAGCGAGCGCTTCGTCGGCGGCATTGCGGATTTCCTGGTCGACTTCAGCTTCGAGCGCTACGATCTCCTTTTGGTCGAGGATGCCTTCACGGACGAGGAACAGTGAGAACTTTGAGATAGGGTCGCGGTGGGCTTCGTCTTCGCGCTCTTCCGGCGTCTTGTACAGCTTTTCATCGTCGGAGAGAGAATGAGAATAGGGGCGCGTGACGTGGGCATGAACGAGAGCAGGCCCGCGTCGCTCGCGGCAGTATTGAACGGCGGTTTTGCAGACTGCGTAGCTCTCGAGAGGATCCGTGCCGTCGCATTCCGCGATGTGCAAGCCCGGGAAGCCGCGTGCGAGTTTCGAGATGCTGCCGCCAGCGGTCTGAACTTCGACGGGAACGGAAATGGCGTAGCCGTTGTCTTCAATCAGATAGAGCAGGGGAAGCTTCTTGGCGCAGGCGGCGTTCAGCGATTCCCAGAACTCGCCTTCACTTGTGGCGCCATCGCCTGCAGAGACGTAGACGATTTCGTCGGGTTCGTGGCGGACATGCTGGCCGAGCGGGGCTTTCTTTGCCTGTGCCAAAGCCTTCGGATGATTCCCGTAATACAGCGTGGCTTCCGCAGCGCCGACCGCCTGCACAAACTGCGTCCCGGTGCAGGAAGATTTGTTGACGATATTCAAGTGAGGCAAACCCCAATGCGAAGGCATCTGGCGGCCGCCGGAGCTGGGATCGTCTTTGGCGCCGACGGCTTGCAGGAGCATATCGAGCGGCGTGACGCCGAGCATCAGGCATAGTGCGCGGTCACGGTAATAAGAATAGAGCCAATCGGTACCGGGACGAAGAAGAAGCCCCATTGCCGCAGTGACGGCTTCGTGCCCAGCGCCAGAGATTTGAAAGAAAATTTTGTTTTGTCGTTTGAGCTGGATTTCGCGGTCGTCCAGCCTGCGGGAAAGATGCATGGTGCGATAAATACGAATGAGGGAGTCGCGGTCGAGGCCGTGCAACTTGGGAGCGTCAAGCTTGGCGAGTTTGACGCGCGTTTGTAACGCCATTCGATCTGCCCTCGTCGGGAAGCGGAATTTTGTCTCTGCGGAACTCTATTATACCTGAACTCTGCTGCTACCAAGCGAAACTGGGGAGGTTATCCCAGAGATTCGAACTGCTTATCGACTTCTTCAAATTGGTCTTCGCCATGGCGTATGACGCGGGGCGAAGCTTCCTTGAATGGCTCCTCGGATGGAATACGATCGAGCCAGCGCTGCTCGGTAAGCTTTTCGTGGCCGGAGAAATAAAGGCGAACGAGCAAATTGACTTTGCCATTCGCAGGCGCGGCCTCTTCGGTGGCTTCCGTTTCCTTGGACTTGTGTTTTGCCTTGGTCTTCGCCTTTGATTTTTCGGCTTTCGGCGTCTCCGCGGCCTCTTGGGCGTGCTCCGGCTCGTCGTTCGTCTCGTCTTCGGCGCGTTCGAGCTTGTATTGCAATTTTTTGTCCAAGCGGAAGGCCTGCTTCCAGCGTTCGAGCTTCTGGCGCGCCAGCTGGGCCTTCTCTTCGTCCGTGCCGAAATCGAATAGGAGATACGTATGAGCCATAAAATTAGTCTGCGACGCATGCGCTGGCAAGTCAAGACGGGAGAGGCGGTGAAGTTCGAATGTAATCAGGTGAAAGGCGGCAGGTCACCGTTGCTATAAAGCCGATCTCAATTCCCGGCTACCCGAGGGCTGGAAGAGGCGTCTAAGTGAGGTATCATTGGGTAGCATCGGAGAGTGGTATCCGGTCCTTGTGAACAGGAAAACACAACATCGAGTTCGAGTGGCCGCAGCATGGCTCTGTATGCTGGCGGTGGCGCTTTTGTACGCGCCGATGGCCGGTGCGGCGCTCCTGGCGTATGGCGTGGACTGTTGCGTGGGTGGTTTTTGTAACATCCCGGAGCACCATCACCACAAGTCGCAGCCGGTTCCTGCGCAAGACACGGTTCCCATGGATTGCGGACACGACATGAGCGGGATGACCTCGTGCTCGATGTCTTGTTGCAAAGACCCGGTACGGCCGGCGCTGATACCGGGTGCCTTCGTTTTGCCTGCGGCGAATTTTGTGCCAGGAGTTAGTGGAGTCATTCGTCCCATCCTGCTGGCAAACACTTTGGAAATTTCTCGTTTCGTCAAACCTCTTTCTCCTCCTCCTCGATTTATCGCATCGGTCCTGTAAAGGACCGCTCGCTCTCCACGCACGCTGATTTACCCGCACCGCGGCTTCGTAGCCGCGAGAGAACCATTCCACGAGGAGAGAAAGTCTATGCAGAGAATTTTGCAGACGTTTGCAGCATTTCTGCTGCTTGGAGCTGCGGCCTTTGCCACGGTGTTTGGCACCGTGCGGGGGATTGTGCACGACCCGCAGCACCGGCCCGTTTCCGGTAGCGAAATCGTTTTAAAGGCTGAGTCATCCGATTACACGCAAAAAACGCAGACCGATGTGAATGGAGAATTTCATTTCGATGCCGTGCCGCTGGGGGAGTATACGGTCACGGTGACGGACGCATCTTTTGCTGGGCAACAGCAGGGCGTAACCGTACTTTCCGGGACGGCACCCATTCTGCATTTCGAGCTGCACATCTCCACGCAGAACCAATCTGTTACGGTTTCGGCCGAAGCCGCTCCCGGGCAAACCGAATCGGCAACACCGACAACTCTTGTTGACCGAGCGGAAATTCAGCAGACGCCGGGAGCTTCGAAGACCAACAGTGATGCGATGATCACGGACTATGTGCCGGGTTCGTATGTGACGCACGATCAACTCCATGTTCGGGGCGGCCATCAAGTCAGTTGGTTGATTGATGGGGTACCAATTCCCAATACCAATATCGCCAGCAACCTCGGCCCGCAAATAGACCCCAAGGACATTGACACGCTGGAGGCTCAGCGCGGCAGCTACACGGCTGACTACGGAGACCGAACGTACGGCGTGTTTAACGTCGCACCACGCACAGGATTTGAACGCAACAACGAAGGTGAATTGGTTCTGAGCGCCGGAAATTTCTACCAAACCGACGATCAGATTAATTTCGGCAGCCACACCAACAAACTTGCCTACTATGTGAGCGCAAATGGCAATCGCACCGACCTGGGATTACAGACACCGACTGCGGCTGTGATCCACGATGCCGCTAACGGCTATGGTGGGTTCGGCTCGGTGATTTACAACCTGGATTCGAAAGATCAGCTGCGATTCGTGGGACAAATCCGGCGAGACTACTACCAAGTGCCATTCGATCCGAATGATCCCAATCTTCCTGTCACTACGCCGCCGCAGTTTCTGAAGGACGCCAACCAGGAGACCGATACGATTGCCACATTTTCGTGGGTGCATACTTTCAGCCCGGGTTTGTTGCTGACGGTCTCTCCCTTCTACCACTACAACCGTGCCAATTATGAGAGCAGCCCCGACGACATTCCGTCATCGGCAACCCAAAA
>Ga0210391_10004797_pt1 | contig 11189 bp, 13 predicted proteins | sample IncBWC12OmetaG_FD_160573 | JGI IMG/M metagenome (GOLD analysis project Ga0210391, IMG submission 160573) | Forest soil microbial communities from Barre Woods Harvard Forest LTER site, Petersham, Massachusetts, United States - Inc-BW-C-12-O ...
AAAACCTCCGGCACCACAATCGACCCATCCGCCTGCTGATAATTCTCCACCACCGCGATCCACGTCCGCCCCACCGCCAGCCCGGACCCATTCAGCGTATGCACAAAATCGCTCTTCCCGCCGCCCTTCGGCTTAAATCGTATCCCCGCGCGCCTCGCCTGAAACGCCTCGCAATTCGAGCACGACGAAATCTCGCGAAACTCCCCGCTCGACGGCAGCCACACCTCAATGTCATACGTCTTCGCCGACGCAAATCCCATATCGCCCGTGCACAGCAGCATCGTCCGGTAGTGCAACCCCAGCTTTTGCAGAATCGTCTCCGCATTCGCCAGCAACTTCTCGTGCTCCTCGTAACTCTTCTCCGGATGCGTAAACTTAAACAACTCCACTTTCTGAAATTGGTGCTGCCGCAAAATCCCGCGCGTATCTTTTCCCGCCGCCCCGGCCTCGCTCCTGAAACACGCCGTCCACGCCGTCACGTAAATCGGCAGCTTCTCTTCCGCAATCGTTTCGTCGCGGTGCAAATTGTGCAGCTCCACCTCGGCAGTCGGCGTCAACCAGAAATCCGTCCCCTCCACGCGAAACAAATCCGCCGCAAACTTCGGCAACTGTCCCGCCCCCATCAGCGAAGCCGTATTCACCAAAAACGGCGGCAAAATTTCCGTATATCCATGCTCCCGCGTATGCACATCCAAAAAGAAATTCGCCAAAGCCCTCTCGAGCCGCGCTCCCCAACCTTTATAAACCGCAAATCTTGCGCCCGTAATCTTTGTCGCGACGCTCAAATCCAAAATCCCCGCTCGCTCGCCCACTTCCCAATGCGGCTTCGCCACAAAGTCAAACGTCGGCGCCGCTCCCCACCGCCGCACCTCAACATTCTCCTCAGCGCTATGCCCCACCGGCACCGACCCATGCGGTACATTCGGAATCGTCAGCATCAACTCGCTCTGCGTAGCATTCAACTGTGCAATCCGCTCGTCCGCCTCCTTAATCCGCTCCGAGACCGCCTTCATCTCCCCAATCAACGAATCCGCGTTCTCTTTCGCCTTCTTCAACCGCGCAATCTCGTCGCTAGCCTTATTCCTCTGCGCCTTCAACTGCTCCGTCGCGGTGATCAACTCCCGCCGCTGCGCATCCAAAACGCGAAACGCATCCAAATGCAAAGGCGTCCCGCGCTTCTCCGCCATCGCCGCAAACACATCCAAATGATCCCGAAAATAATTTAAGTCATGCATAGTCGTAGCAGAATATCATCCCCGTGTAGGGGCACGATACATCGTGCCCGTCTTCTCTCTGCGACCTCTCTGTCTCCGTGTTCAGATTTCTTCCCGCGCTGTATTCCTTTTCACACAATCTCCAGCCTCAGGCTCGGAAACGTCTTCCGGTACATTCTTCCGTCCAGAGTCAAGAGCTTGTAGCCGTTTTCCAGCGCATGCGCCCCAATCAGGAAGTCCGCCAACGGCCGTCGCGGCTCCGCGCCACTCTGCTTCTTTCGCCGCCTCGCATACTCCTGAAACGCCACCCCCGCCTTCCTCCAAATCTTCTCTTTTAATTCCCACTCCACTGCAATCCCTGCCTCTTCGCAAAACCTATCCACAAACACCTCGGTCCTCCCCGGCGCCCCAATCAATTCCGCATACACCACGCCGCAAATCACTGTTTTTTTTTCCGTTTTATGGGTGCCCTGCAGCGCTTCCGCTGCCACCAGATTCAGCGCGTCGTTGTCATTCCACAACGCTGAGAGTACATTTGTGTCGAGCGCGATCGTCACTCGTCGTCCTCATGACCGCGGATCTCCCGGATCCATTTCTGTATAGCCTTTCGCCCACTTCCAATTCCGGGCGTGCCGATGCCACGATACTTCTCAAACACACTCCCATCTCGCACTGCCTTCACCTGCACCACTTCGCCCGTGTCCTCAAACTCCAGCTTATCCCCCGCGCGCACCCCCAGTCTCCGTCGGATGTCCCGCGGCACAGTAATTTGCCCTTTGCTGGTTAATTTCGCCTGTCTCTTCATCGCCTTGCTCCCATTTCCTTACTTTAACACATTCCTCCTTACTTCCTCTCTTCTCTGCGCCCTCTGTGCCTCTGCGCCCCTCTGCGTAAAACTCCTTCTTTGACTTTCTCCTCTTCTCTGCGAATCTCTGTTAACTCTGCGCCTCTGCGTTATCCTTTTCCCCGTCTTTATCTTCACCTCCTCACTTCCTCCTCCTTGACTCCTATACCCATCTGATCAACGATCCCGATTGATTAACTTAACGTGCCCAATCTTCCCATTCCCGTTTACCCTGAGTCCGCGAAGGGCCTGGTTTTCGACGACCCCAAACACCACCTCCGCATCTACCAAGGCGACTGCCTCGACATCCTCGCCCAAATCCCCCCGTCCTCCGTCGACCTCGTCTTCGCCGACCCTCCCTACTTCCTCCTTGCCCTGAGCTGCGAAGGGTCCGCATCACCTGCCACGCCGGCAAAATGGTCTCCGTCAACAAAGGCGAATGGGACAAATCCCGCGGTCCCGATCTCAATCACGAATTCAATCGGTCCTGGCTAGCCGCCTGCCAGCGCGTCCTCAAACCCAACGGCGCCATCTGGGTCTCCGGCACCGCCCACGTCATCCACAGCGTCGGCTTCGCCATGCAGCAACTCGGCTTCAAGCTCCTCAACGACATCTCCTGGGTGAAGCCCAATCCGCCTCCCAATCTCTCCTGCCGCTATTTCACCCACGCCACTGAAACCATCATCTGGGCCGCCAAAGACAAAAAGTCCCGCCACACTTTCAACTACAAGCTCATGAAGGAAACCAATCGCGGCAAACAAATGAAGTCCGTCTGGGAAATCAAGCCCCCCGAAACCTGGGAGAAAAAATTCGGCAAGCACCCCACCCAAAAACCTGTTGCCCTCCTCGAACGCATCCTCCTAGCCTCCACCAACGAAGGCGACCTAGTCCTCGACCCGTTCCTAGGCGGCGGCACCACGCTCCTCACGGCATTCCGTCTCCGTCGCCACGCGATCGGCTGCGAACTCTCTCTCGATTACATCACTCTCTCCATACGTCGCCTCTGTTCCAACCTGGTACAAGTCGATCTTTCTGTGGGATGCGTGCAGTTTTCAGTTGATCCGCCAACCGATTCCGTGGATCGATCTGATCGCGCCGCAGTAGTCACCACTGTCATCCCGACCGGAGCGTCAGCGACTTCTGCTGACGCGCAGTGGAGGGACCTCTCTGCTCTTCGCATGTCGCCACCACTCCAACTCGTCCAACAAGAACTCCGCTTCTATTTCATCGGTCGCATGGACCGTCGTGTAATCTTCACCGTGTTGGCCGATTCTCTTGAAGACGCGCGCACAAAATATCGCGCCTCGGGCCGCTCCGATTCCGACGCCCTCTTCATCATCAAAACCGAAACCTCCATCTACTTAGCGTAAATTCCACAACACTAAGCTCCATACTGATTCCCATACTGATGAAGTTACGGCCGCGTACTATCAGTCGATGCAAATTGCTTCAGATACTCGGCTCCGCTCGCATTCAAGGAAGGCACCTAGATCCTCTAACGACACTCATCTCCGACTACTCTACCTCCGCCACATTAGACATGATCTAATTGTCGGATCAATAGAGAGGTTACACGTGGCTATTCCTGATTTTCAAACCCTTATGCGACCGCTCCTAGAGTTTGCGTCGGATCGCAAAGAACACTCTTTGGGCGAGGCGAGAGAGGCTCTCGCAGATACGTTTAAACTCACTGATGATGAGAAAAAGGCAATGCTCCCCAGCGGTCGCCAGACCGTTTTCGTTAATAGAGTTGCTTGGGCAAAAGTATATCTCCATCATGCAGGGCTTCTAGAGTCACCCCAGAGAGGCCGGTTTAGAATCTCAGATAGAGGCCGAGAAGCCATGAAGGACGCACCTGAACGGATCACAATTGGCTATCTTCAGAAATTCCCCGAATTTGCCGAATTTCGCTCAGCCTCTAAGAACCCTAAAACTCCACGCGTTGAAACCACAACAGAGTCCGAAGGGCAAACCCCTGAGGAAATGCTTGAAGCTGCTAAATTGAGACTTCGAACTGATTTGGCCTCAGATATTCTTAACCGTGTCAGGAAATGCTCACCGGCATTTTTTGAAAGGCTTGTAGTTGAGTTGCTCCTTAAGATGGGATATGGAGGCTCTAGAGAAGAAGCAGGCGAAGCCATTGGCTCGTCGGGCGATGAAGGAATAGACGGGCTCATTAATGAAGACCGGTTAGGGCTTGATACCATCTACTTGCAGGCTAAAAGGTGGGAGGGAACGGTGGGCAGGCCAGAAATACATAAGTTCGTTGGTGCTTTGCATGGCAAGAGAGCAAGGAAGGGCGTCTTTATAACTACGAGTAAGTTCTCGGCAGATGCTTTGGATTACGTGAAAAACATCGACCCTAAAGTCGTGCTCATCGACGGACAGCTCTTAGCTACTTATATGATCGACTTTAATGTGGGGGTGGATTCTATCGCATCGTACGAGGTTAAGCGGTTGGTGTCGGACTACTTCGATGAAGACTGAGTCGTCGGGTGCCGAAGCTTCGGTCTTAAGCTGCGGGTTTTGACTTTTCCCCCACCCCAACTTCGTCCCTTTCCTGCGCACCAACTTAATCTCCACCCGGTTTAAGCTACTTGCCCTGTTTACCCTGAGGAACTCCGAAGGGAGGAACGAAGGGAGCATCGAAGGGCACCCCAACGCGTGCGCTGCCCGAATCAATGTCCCAATCGTCAGATTCCGCGGCTCATTCTCCATCGCCGAAATCTTCGGCGCGCTCATGTCAGCCAAGCACGATCTAGTGCTTTTCACCGATTCTTCCAGTATCCTTGGACTCTCAATGACCACCCGCGACTTCAAAGTCTTTCTCGAGCCCGATGAGCAATATGGCGGCTACGTCGTGGTTTGCCCCTCCATCCCCGGCTGCTATTCCCAAGGCAAGACCGTCTCCGAAGCCCTCGCCAATATTCGCGAAGCCATCGACCTTTGCCTCGAGGACATGGAAAGCCGCGGCGAAGAACTCCCCGACACCGAAAATGTCTTGATCGGAAGCGTCGTCGTCACCCGATGAGCCCGAAGCTGCCCGTTATCTCGGGCGCAGACCTCATTCGCGCACTTGCTAAGTTTGGTTACGTAACCGTCCGTCAGAAGGGCAGCCATGTCCGCCTTCGCCACGCAAACGACCCTCAGAGTGTTCCCGTGACCGTCCCGCTCCATTCTGAAGTTGCCTTCGGCACCCTCCGTCGTATCCTCCGCGACGCCGCCATCACCGTAGACGAACTCCTCTCTGCACTCTAGGCCGCGTGCGGGTGCCACAGTGTTCGCTTTTAAGGCTGCAGGTTCTGCCCCTCCCTCCGCCAACTCGCCCCCATTTTTGATCACTGAAATCTCTCTTGACAAATCCATAATTTCTGCTATAATAGTGGGCAGGTAAAAACACGTTTTGCCTCATAGCGCCGACATTCCGTCGGCGTTTTTTGTTTTCTGGAGCGCGCTTTTCGCAAGGCTTAGCAGATTCTGCAAGAATTTGAAAACAAATAGCTTACAACTCCTTTGGAATCATATCTTTTGCGCACCCCACCCATCTAACCCCTATCGAATCACATCTTTGCAAAAAACAGGGGGTGGGGTGGGGGTGGCAGCCGGGGGCTGCAGCCGTCCCTAAACTCTTTAGAATCCGCACTTCCGAAAAAACGCCCGTAACTCCCTTAGAATGCGCAGTTTCAAAACACAAGATTTAAAGCGCTTTAGAATGTGCAGTTCCAAAAAAACAGGGGAGGGTAGGGATTATGGTTAACCAACCTAAAGCGACCAGTTCCGCGCCACTGGCTAGGGAACGCTCACTCCGTTTCTTCCCGAGGGCTTGCCGGAATAAATCTCCCGATTACTGTATGTGCTATACTTGTATAGCGGGGTCACCATGCTAGCCATTCGCCTTCCCGTATCTATCGAAAAACGCCTCGAAAAGCTCGCCCGCCGCACTGGCCGCACCAAGACGTTCTACGTCCGCGAAGCCATCCTCGAGCACCTCGATGATCTCGAGGACATGTACCTTGCCGAGCGCACTCTGGATCGCATCCGCAGCGGCGAGGAGAAGACCGTCCCTCTTGAAACGGCGATGAAGCGGCATGGCTTGGAAGATTGAGCTCTCCTCCCAGGTCGACCGCGACCTGGGTAAGCTGGACCCGCAGCAGAGCAAGCGCATCCTGAAATTTCTCAACGAGCGTGTCGCGCCATTGGATAACCCGCGTAGCATCGGTCAGGCATTGCACGGCTCTAAGTTTGGCGAATTCTGGAAATACCGCGTCGGCGACTATCGACTCATCTGCAAGATCGAAGACGGTCGGCTGCTCATTCTCGTTCTTCGCGTCGGCCATCGCCGGGAAATCTACCGGTGACGCATCCGGCCGTTATCTAACGAGCCTGGCTCTTATGCGTGTACCGTGCGCGGCACTTCGCTCATGAGCTGATGGACGTTTCCTTCGCTGTCCTTGAACGCCGTCATCCACAGATCGTGCGTCGGCATCGGCGCGATCAAACGTGGCGGAGCGACAATCTCCACGCCATGCTGCACCAGCCGCTGATAGCCGGTCTGTATATCCGGCACGCGGAAATAGAAAATCGAACTCGGATGGTCGTATTCCGGCGACGATGCCGTCCCCAGCATCAGCCGCACACCGCCGCAATCAAAAAACGCCATGCTCGGCACCGTAAACAACAGCGGCAACCCCAGCACGTCGCGATAAAACGCCGTCGCCCGCTCCACGTCCTTCACGATGATCGAAATCTGCCCGATATTCTGAATTCCGAGACCTTCCGCCGCTGCGCTCATTTCCCTTTACCTCCGTGTGAAGATTAGTTAGCATAGCTAACTATCTTCAATGCTCCCTGTCAAGCACAAAAAAAACAAGCGCAAGAATCTCCCTGGTCCGAAAGCCTCGTTCACCGCGCCAGCAACTCCGTCTGTCACTCCAGCTGTTGCGGCTCTCTCCGCCTTATCCGCGCCTGACGTGACAACGACAGAAGTCGCCGACCAACTCCATTCCGCCGCCATCCACCTCCTTCGCCGTCTGCGCGTCCGCGACCGCGAAACCAACGTCGGTCCTGCCCAACTTTCCGCGCTCTCCGTCCTCGTCTTTGGCGGCCCCAGATCGCTCGGTGAGCTCGCCGACGCCGAGCAGGTCCGCCCGCCCACCATGAGCCGCATCGTCGCCGGCCTCCAACGCGCCAAGCTCGTCCGCCGACACTCCACCGAAGACGGCCGCCGCATCCGCCTCGAAGCTTCTCCCAAAGGCATCAGCTTGATGTGGGAAGCGCGCAAGCGCCGCGTGGAGTCCCTTGCCAACGCAGTGGAAGGGCTCCCCGAAAACGAGAGAGAGCAGCTCCACTGCGCTCTTGCCCTGCTCCAACAAGTCATGCGAAATCTCTAACACTTCGCTGGGTCCAATTTTTTTCAATGCGGAAAGTGCGAGAGGCGATTGGGCAGCTGTCTGATTCAGAAGGATTGCGAATAGGGTTGAGTGGACGAAAATTTCGTGTATTCGACGCCGTAGCGGAAAATTAGGCCGCCAGAAAGCGGTTCGACGCGCTTGATTTGGCCAGGAACAAAAAGCGCCGCCTCTCCGGGCGAGAATGGTGCGGCAACCTCGATGAACGAATCCAGCGGGTATTGCTGCAAGCTGTGGAAACAGACGCCGCCCTTCGAGACATTTTCACATTCGACGACCTCGTCCGCGTGCGCCGGATGGCGAACGCACGCGCTGAAACTCACGCGAATGCGAACATTGCGCCGCTTGTTAACGGGCCGCCCGTTGCTATCCAACTGTCGCGCGGGAACGTCTTGGAGCTTTGCCACTTGGTGCGCAGCTTTTGTGGCGGGCGGAGCAGTTACAGGTTCGGGCGCCTGCAGCACAGCTGTGGCGCTGGCCACTACTGTAGAACTCTGGATATCGGACAACGAAGCGAATTCTGATGTGGCTGACGAGACAGAGTACGATGATGGCCCAATTGAACCAGAAGTGCGTGATTCGTCGAGCACAGGCTCAAAAGACTCTGCGGACGCGTGTGTTTCCAAAGGTGGAAAAGTTGGCTTGGATGTTTTCGGCGCGGGCGAGTACGGAGGCGAATTCAAATTTGGCTTGGCCGGACGCGCGAGCGGACCGGGAAGAACTTCGCCTACCGCTTTTTTCCAGGGCGTTGATGTGCCGCACTCATCGCAATAGCGGAGGATGTTTCCGTTGACGGCGTAGACGTCTTCTTCGATGTCGCCTTGTTCAATGTCCACACATGTGTGGCACATGCTGCATTCGAGGGCAATTTGCCGGCTAGCTGGTTCGAACGGATCGGGTGGAGGAAATTCCATTGGCCAGAAATCGGGATCGGGGTCGACGAAGGTTACGCCGTAGACGTAGCGGCCGGGTTCACCGCCAATCTGTCCGACGAGACGGATCGCAGCTTCCTTGGCAGTCCCGGGGAGCCGCAACGTCAAGAGTTCGTCCGGCGAAAATCGATATCGCGTGACAACTCCGGCGCCGTGGCGGCTAAGGACGACGGTATTCGTTTCTTCCGAAAACACTTTTCCGGTTGCGTCGGTCCCGAGCAAGACGATGGGCAATTCTTTTGTGATGCGTCCGCTACGGCGTTTTCGTTGCATAGATCTGCGGGCAGCGCTCTCTTCACGGGGAAAATCCCGGTCGGTTTGTCGGCAGCTCTCCCCTAAGGTTTAGTGGCTTCCTGATTTTTTCAGGCTCCAGCTATTCCTTCGACTGCTCATCTTTGCAGCTTTGTACGCAGGGGAGAAGCGGCGAATGGCTGAAATAGGTACGTAGGTACTAAAAAGAGCCTCGTGGGGGCACCGGAAAGTACTGTGAAGATTGAACCGGTCGGCCTATCGACGCGGGAGGGGGTGGAGCGCAGAATCGTAACTGTAATCGGGAGTTGGTTGCGGCTTCCGGAGTGAAAAGGCTTGGGCCTGATTGCTCCTGTATAACGTTCTGCTGCTCGCGAGCGCAGCGGAACGATCGGAAGAACTGGACTGGCTTCAGGTTGCAAAGACCCTCCATCCCCCACGCCCGAGCGGCCGGTCCCCCCACCGGCCGCTCATTTTTTTGGGCAGAAGCTCACTTCTGACAGCTCACAGCCGACAGTTGAAGGCTCAAGTTTTAAGAGCCGGTGGATAACTCCGCGTCGCATCAAAGAATAATTCAAGAGTTCAAAGCCTAACGTTGAAGCCAGAGTTGGAATTCGAACTTCTGAAGTGAAGCTATGGGAGATCATTGTCTGTCTATACGGTTGGGGTATACGTTAGTGGTCGGAACTGTCGAAGGTCGGGAAGTCGAGACGGAAATTCCGCGTAGACTCTCGCTCTGCGGCTGATACAAGAACTAGGTCTAGTTGGATCAAACCCATCTTGCTTTGCGAATTGGTGAGCCATGAGCACCAGCGTGATGAAAGCGTTGCGTTTTGCTGAGTTTGGGCCGCCGTCGGTGTTGCGAATTGAAGAACTCGCGATCCCAGAGCCGGCCGAGGGAGAAGCTCTTGTTCGCGTGAAGGCAGCAGGGATCAATCCCAGCGATATCGGAGACGTCGCGGGACGTTTCAAGCACACCACTCTGCCGCGAACGCCCGGGCGGGATTTTGCGGGCGTTGTCGTTAAAGGGAAGCAGCACGAAGGCAAAGAGGTCTGGGGGAGCGCTTCGAAGCTCGGTATCGACCGGGACGGATCTCACGCAGAATATGTTGTTGTGCCGGCGGAGACGCTTGCCCTCAAACCAAAGTCGCTGAGTATGGAGCAAGCTGGGGCGATCGGGATTCCGTACATCACTGCATGGGCGTCCGTGGTGGATGCCGCTCAAATTCAATCTGGCGAAACCATTCTCATTGTTGGCGCAGCCGGGGCGGTGGGACAAGCTGCTACACAAATCGCGAATTGGAAGCAGGCGCTAGTTATTGGCGCGGACACTGCATCCGACCCGCTTCCCGGGACCGAGTCGGTGGTAAACACCAAGACCGAGGATCTTCGCGAGAGGGTTATGGAGCTGACGGCTGGAAAAGGAGTCGACGCCGTGTTCGACACCGTGGGTGGCGCAATGTTCGAGCCGGCGCTGCGATCACTCGGCTTGAAAGGGCGGCACGTGGCTATTGCAAGCAGAGGAGAGCCGCGCGTCAGTTTCAACCTTATCGATTTCTATCACAATTTCTCGCGTCTGCTTGGAGTCGACAGTTATGGACTCACGGCGCGACAGGTGGGGGAGATTGCTGCCGAGATTGCACGCGGTTTTGAAGCGGGGGTTTTGAAACCACCGCCGATTGAGGTCGTTCCGTTTGAGAAAGCCGTGGACGCGTACAGCAAAGTGGCTGGCGGGCTGGCGAAGACGAAACAGGTGCTAAGTTTCAAATAGAGCTCGCATGAAGGATGAGACTTGCGGAAAAGTGTGCACGGCCCTTCGAAGCTCAGGGTAAACGTGCCGTGCCCCTACGATGCAAGGAACACAGCGAATCCGAATGGTATGCGCAGAAATAAAAAGAGGGCCTAACGGATAGGCCCTCTGAACTGAACCACTTCGATGACACACTCGCGGAAAACCCGTAATGAAAAAGGGGGCTGGTGCAAGCCCCCTTTTATAAGCTGACCCCCCAAAAAACCAGAACCGAGTCGAGGTTCGGTTCCGGCCACCCCGGGAAGCCAATCTTTTAAGTTGCACTAGGAGAGAGCAATAGTTGTGCCAGGGGAGGGGTGAGTTTGCAGTCTTGCAGAGGTGTATGATTCAAAAGAATTTACGGGAAATCTCAAAGAGACAGAAGAAATAGCGGCCCAAGCCATCTACAGAATCTCACAGAAAACGGACAATCACCTACATTCTTTAGGAGTATCGCATCGAAAAAAACGATGGTGAGGGGCGGGAGGCGCGTTCAAGATTTTTGTGTGCACGATATTCTTATGCTGGTGCGAACGAGCGAGGAAGCCTAGAGAGCGCGCGACGAGAATGACTTGGCGGTTTGGAAAACGCAATAGCAGGTCGTTAACGTTAACGCGTTCGAAGAGTACCAAACGGGTGCCGTCGATAAGAACGAAGGCGTTGTCAAGAGACACGTTTTCACCGCAATGCTTTCCAGCACCGCTTGGATCTCAGAGTGGTGGAGGACCGAAGCTCTGAAACTCTCACGGTGAA
>Ga0210391_10004802_pt1 | contig 11183 bp, 8 predicted proteins | sample IncBWC12OmetaG_FD_160573 | JGI IMG/M metagenome (GOLD analysis project Ga0210391, IMG submission 160573) | Forest soil microbial communities from Barre Woods Harvard Forest LTER site, Petersham, Massachusetts, United States - Inc-BW-C-12-O ...
CCGCAAGGGAAGCCGCGAAAGCAGGTCGAGCAAGGGTCAAACGCGAGCTACTGGCCGAGACGAATGGACCCCACACCACCTCGGAACTCTTATTTTTTTGGAGCTGTCAGCGATCAGCCCTCAGCTTAGACCAGCTCGCACTCCTAGTCCCTTGTCATGCTGATCGGAGCCGTGAGGAGAGCGAAGCGATCCTCACCGCACAGTCGAAGCATCCCTACCCTCACACGACGTCTGAATCCCGCCGGCTCCTCGAAGACCTTCCGTGAAAATCCGCGTGACTCCGTGGCAAAGGATTCACTTCGCCGCATTCCCCGGCCCGCCCACCGCATAGATCCGCGGAATCCTCTGCTCCAGCGGCGGCAGCGCCGGAAACGCCGCATGCGGCTCGGTCTGATACCAATACGCGACCGAATAGTAATTATCCGACCGGTGATTGGCGTGCCCGTGCTCAATCGTCGCCCGCAAAGATTTCGTAAATGTGATTGGCGAATCCAGATGAAATCGATACAGAGACCACCGCCCCCCCGCGACCTCCTGCCCCACAACCGGCGCCCCATACAGTCCATACGAAAACGGACGCCCGCCGAAATCCCACGCTCCCAGAAAATAATCTTCCGACCCTGTCCCGTTGATCGAGGGCAGCGCCTCGCCATCGACAAAAAACATGTCGTCGCCCTCGCCCCACCACCCATCCTGATTCTCGAGCACCGACATCGTCACGCCCACAAAATGCCCGCGCCCGGTCGCTTCCATCCAGACGTAGTTGCCGTCTCCATTGAGATTCTTCTTGTCGTTGATGATCGCGTCGCCGTTCGAACGCCACTGATTCGTCCAGCCATGATTCGGCGCAGCCTGTCGGTACTGCGCATGAAAATAAAGCTGATCCCCAGCCAGCGCCTTCGTGTAAGCCCGATAGTCGATGTTGAAATAAAACGAGTCCGTCTTAATTGCGCCCTCGTTCGTGACGGTAATGCGCGCATGCTTCTGAAACGGCATCGGGAAAAAACTGTTCAGCGCCTTGTCCGCCCCCACCGACAATGCCAGCGACTGATACAGGTGATAGTCACCCAACCCCAGCCCAAAGAAGTCGCCAATCGGAGCCTCAACGCTAGGCGCAGCCTCGCCGTCCCAATACATGCGCACCACCAGCGCCTTCAAATGGTTGGGATCGTCACTGGCAATCGTGACCCAAACATGGCTGATCATCCCCGGCCCATCCGCGTCCAGCAGCGTAAGCGCCTCCCCCGCCCCAATCGTTCGTGCATCCGCGTTCCCGCCGCTCCGGTCATAACTGGACACGCGGTGCTGCACATAGTCCTTGGCCTGCGGCAATGACGAAAGCAAAGCGGAAGGATCCTGCGAGAAAACCGGCAGGGTCAGAAAGCAAAAAGCGAGAAGGGCAATGTACCGTTTCATGCAAAGCTCCTTTGGGAAGGCATGGCTTCGGCCATGCGCTGAGTTCGTAATGTGGAAGGGCACGGCTTTAGCCGTGCCGAAAAGCCCGCCAAAAGGACCAGGGATCCAGCCCCCGCGCGTCGGCTCTTACAGCGGAATGTTCCCATGCTTCTTCGGCGGATTCTTATCCCGCTTGGTCTCCAGCATGGCCAGCGCCTGGATCAACTTCTTCCGCGTCTCCCGCGGTTGAATCACCGCATCCACAAACCCGCGGTCTGCCGCAACGTAAGGGTTGGCAAACTTGTCGCGGAACTCCTCAATCTTTTCCCGCCGCATGTCCTCGCGATTTGCCGCAGCGTCCAGTTCTCGCTTGTAGACGATGTCGACCGCGCCCTCCGGCCCCATAACCGCAATCTCCGCCGTCGGCCACGCATAATTCACATCAGTCCGAATGTGCTTCGACGCCATCACGCAATAAGCCCCGCCATAAGCTTTGCGCGTGATCACTGTAACCTTCGGCACCGTCGCCTCCGCGAACGCATACAGCAGCTTGGCTCCATGTTTGATGATGCCGCCATATTCCTGCGCAGTCCCAGGAAGAAATCCCGGCACATCCTCAAACGTCACCAGTGGAATGTTGAAGCAATCGCAGAAGCGCACAAAGCGCGCCCCCTTCACCGACGCATTAATATCCAGCGTCCCAGCCAGCACCGACGGCTGGTTCGCGACCACACCCACACTGCGCCCGTCCAGCCGCGCAAATCCCACGACAATGTTCCTCGCGTAGTGTTCCTGCACCTCGAAAAAGTAAGCATCATCGATCACCGCATGAATCACATCTTTAATGTCATACGGCTGGTTCGACTGCGCTGGAACGATCGTATCGAGCGCCGAGTCGGCGCGATCCACCGGATCGCTGCAGACTTTCCGCGGAGGTTCATCCAGATTATTCGACGGCAAAAAGCTCAGCAGCTCCCGCACCATCGACAAACATTCCGCGTCGTCATGCGCCAGAAAGTGCGCCACGCCTGAGGTTTCGTTGTGCGTCACGGCGCCGCCCAACTGCTCCTTAGTGACTTCTTCGTGCGTCACCGTTTTAATCACGTCTGGCCCGGTGATGAACATGTACGAAGTCTTATCCACCATCAGCACGAAGTCGGTAATCGCCGGCGAGTAAACCGCCCCGCCCGCGCACGGCCCCATGATCGCCGAAATCTGCGGCACCACTCCGCTATACAAAGTGTTTCGCAAAAAAATATCGGCATATCCAGCCAGCGACATCACGCCTTCCTGAATCCGCGCTCCTCCGGAATCATTCAGCCCAATCACCGGCGCGCCCATCTTCGCCGCCAGGTCCATAATCTTCACGATCTTCGCAGCGTTGGTTTCCGAGAGCGACCCGCCAAACACGGTGAAGTCTTGGGCAAACACATACACCAGTCGCCCTTCAATGCGCCCGTAGCCCGTAATAAATCCATCGCCGTAAATTTTTTGCTCGGCCATGCCAAAGTCGTTGCAGCGATGCGTGACCAGCTTGTCAGTCTCTTCGAACGTGCCCTCGTCCAGCAGAAACTCAACCCGCTCGCGCGCCGACATCTTTCCCTCTCTATGCTGCCGCTCGCGCCGCTTCGCGCCCCCGCCATCTTCAGCCAGCCGGTTCCGCTTGTTCAGTTCAGCAACTTTTTGTTCAAGATTCATAGCGGAAGGATTATAGCCTCAAGGGTGCCCCATTTCTCGCGCGCACTCTGCGCGAGAAGTGGAGATTTCCTCGTCGGCAGCAAGAACCCCACCTGCGTTACACTTCCCGTGTGTCCTCTGTCACCGACCAGATGGGCTTCAGCTTCCGGCCGCCCGAGCGCCGCGTCTGGAAAGTCCGCGACCTCGTCTCCGCGGTCCGTTCCCACATCGAGCGCGAATATTCTGACGCCTGGGTGGAAGGCGAGATCTCCAACTACCGCGCCCCCGATTCCGGTCATCTTTATTTCACTCTCAAAGATGGCGCGCTCAAAGAAGGGACGGCCCAGATTCGCGTCGTGATGTTCCGTTCGTCGGCGCGCCTGCTGCGTTTCCGCCCCGCCGACGGCCTGCAGGTAGTCGTCCGCGGCCGTGTCACTGTTTACGAAGATCGCGGTGAACTCCAAATCTCCGCCGAACACATTGAGCCCAAAGGCGCCGGCTCGCTGCAGTTAGCCTTCGAGCAACTCAAGGCCAAACTCGAAGCTGAAGGTTTGTTCGCCGCCGAACGCAAGCAGCCGATCCCAACCCTTCCGTCGCGCATCGGCGTGGTCACATCGGCGCAGGCCGCCGCTCTCCGCGACATTCTCAATGTGCTCGAGCGCCGCCACCATTCCGTGAATGTAGTGATTTATCCTGCCCAGGTGCAGGGCGACGCCGCGTCGCTTGAGGTCGCCGCCGGCATCCGCTACTTCAATCAGCACGACAATGTCGACGTAATCATCGTCGCGCGCGGTGGCGGCTCCGCCGAAGACCTCGCCGCGTTCAACGACGAAGCGCTGGCCCGCACCATCGCCGCCTCCGAGATCCCCGTAATCTCCGCCGTCGGCCACGAAACCGATTTCACGATCGTCGACTTCGTTGCCGACCTCCGCGCTCCCACGCCCTCGGCTGCGGCCGAACTCGTCATCCGCTCCCGCCAGGAAGTCGAAGATCACGCCGCCGCTTTGAATGACCGCCTCAGCCGCGCCATGCGTTACCGCCTGCTGATGGGCCGCCAGGCCCTCACCGAACTCGCGCAGCACGGCGCTTTCACCCGCATGATGGGCCTGATCCGTCAGCGCCAGCAAACACTCGACGACCTCACCCACCGCCTCGAACTCGCCGAGCGCCAACTGCTCGAGCAGATGCTCCGCCGCTGGGAAAAAATTTCCGCTGCCGTCCGCCACTATGATCTACGCCTGATCCTTTCCGGCGTGCGCAAGGAACTCGACAGCGGAACCGCGGCGCTCGTCGCCATCATGCGCAACGTCCTGCTGCAGCACCGCGTCCGTAGCGAGCGCCTTCAGATTGCCCTGGAATCGCTGTCTCCCCTGGCCATTCTCGAGCGCGGCTACGCCCTGGTGTTCGATTCCGAAGGCAAGCTCTTAAAAGACATCCGCAACGTCGAAGTCGGCGACAACATCTCCGCCCGTCTGGCTCATGGCGAAATTCGCGCATCCGTGACCGAGAAATAGCCTGCCGTTTCTATTGCCTGGCTTTCTCGATATGTAAAAGTTCGTAAGACTTCCAAGGCCAGAAACTCGCTGCATTACAATGAGTTTCAATCATCAGGGTCCGTGGAAGGGTACGGGTTAAGCGTGCTGCAAAAGATTTGGGCTCTGGCCTGGCGGATTCTGGCCTAACGAAGAGGGCGCGAGGGCGACTCGATTGATGCCAGTCATCACATCATGGACGCAAGGTGCCTGGATCGCGCTCGACATTCTCCTCGTCGCCCTGATCTTCTATCAGGTGCTGGGGATGATCCGCGGCACGCGCGCCGCTCCCATGGTGGTCGGTCTGGTCGTTGTTGCCGTCATTTTCTATTTCGCGCGCATCGGCGAACTCACCACGCTGAACTGGGTGGTCAGCCGCGTGCTCCCCTACCTGGTGTTCGCCCTCATCGTTGTCTTTCAGTCGGAGATCCGGCACATGCTAGCCGACCTCGGCCGCCGTCTCACTTTTCTAGGTGGCTCTTCCGCCGACAGCGATTCCTACGATGACATCGTGCTGGCCGCGAATCTTTTCTCTCAGCACCAGACCGGTGCCCTGATCGTGATTGAGCGCGAAATCGGACTCCGCACCCACATCGAAAGCGGCGTCCCGCTCGACGCCCGCCTCTCTTACGATCTGCTCGCCACAATTTTCCGTCCCAGCGCCCCGTTGCACGACGGCGCCGTCATCATCCAAAAAGACCGCATCGCCGCAGCCGCCTGTTTCCTGCCGCTGTCTATGAATCCTCTGCTCTCCACTCAACTCGGCACGCGCCATCGTGCCGGCATCGGCATCACTGAAGAGACCGACGCCATCGCCGTAATTTGCTCCGAGGAAACCGGAGCGATCAGCCTCGCTATTGGCGGCACCATCGAACGCGACTTGACGGTCGAACAACTCCGCGAACGCCTAAGCAGCGAACTGCGCCGCCACATGGCTCCCGTAACCCTGCCGACAATCGCCCACGACGATGATGGAAACGAAGACGGATCAGAAACGCTGCTGGATTCTCCCCTGCGCGATCCCGCGCCGCAACGAAAGTCCGAATCTGCCGCCGAATCGGAGCCGCAATCATGATCGGATTTTTCCAGCGCTACGTCCTGCATAACTTCTGGCTCAAAGTACTATCCCTGTTGCTGGCGGCGTTTCTCTGGTGGCGAATCGCGCCCGACGAGCAGCCCGCCGAAGTGGCGATCCGCGGCCCCATCGTTTTTCAGCACGTTCCCGAGCACCTTGAGATCAGCAACGAATCGATTCCTGACGCGCAGATTCGCGTCCGTGGTCCCGAGCAAATTATTCGGCACTTGCAGGCCAACGACATCCATGCCGAAATCGATCTGGCCGACGTCAAATCCGGCGAACGCACCTATGATCTGACCTCGCAGCAAGTGCGCCATCCCCGCGAAGTCACCATCGTGCAGGTCGTGCCTAGCCAACTGCAGCTCACTTTCGATACGCGGGCGACTCGTGAAGTTGAGATTCATCCTCGCGTGACGGGCGACTTTGCCGATACCGAATACAAAGCCGTTGCCGATCCGTCCCACATCACGATCACCGGCCCACGGAATCACGTGGATAAAATTGACGCTGCTACTACGGACCTGATCAACGCCAACGGAATCCGTGGCAGGGCCGTCTTCACTACCAATGCCTACATCGCCGACCCGCTCGTCCAGGTCGTCCAGGCGACTTCGATTCGCGTCACCGTCATCGTGCAGAAAGCCGCCGTCGCCTTGCCTCATTGAGCGGCCACCAATTACCCCTGAGCAAGGCTGCGGCATGGTGAGTGCTCGAACCAAGCGCTTTCCCCTTCCCTCATTTATCATCGCTAGTCCACATCTTCTTCGATTCTTCTTATGAGCCAGCAACGGCAATTGTTCGGGACCGACGGAATTCGCGGTGTCGCGGGAGAATTTCCCCTCACCAAGCAAAGCACCTATCTCATCGGACGCGCCCTGGGCCATGACCTGGTTCGCACCACCGCCAAGGCTCAAGCCGTCATCGGACAGGACACACGCGAATCGAGCGCTTGGATCGCCGACCGCGTCGCCGAAGGTCTGGCCGCCGTCGGCGTGGATGTCCACAGCGCCGGCGTGATAACCACTCCGGGAGTAGCGTTTCTCGCCCGCTCGCGAGCGCTCGCCGCCGGAGTCGTAATTTCCGCATCCCACAATCCCTGGACCGACAACGGCATCAAGGTCTTCTCCGGCGATGGTTTCAAACTCACCGACGAACGCGAACTCGCCATCGAAAAAGAAATCTTCGCGCTGCTGGAAAATGCCTCCGCCGTCGACGACACCGCGCTCAAGATTCCGAAACCATCCCTCCCCGGCGAAGCCGACCTGCGCCATGCCTACGTAAAATCGCTCGCCGACGACGTCTCCTCTGACCTGAGCAAGCTGCGCGTTCTTGTGGACTGCGCCAACGGCGCGGCCACGGCCGAGGCCCCAGAACTGTTTCGCAGCCTCGGTGTTCAGGCAACCTTCATCCACGTTTCGCCCGACGGAAAAAACATCAACGAAGGCTGCGGAGCGTTGCACCCGGAAACGCTGGGCAAGATGGTGGCGCAATCCGCAGGCAAGTTTGACTTGGGCGTAACCTTCGATGGCGACGCCGACCGCGCCCTCTTCTGCGATGCCGCCGGCCGCGTCGTCAACGGCGATGGCGTGCTGCTGGCTGCCGCTCGCGACCTGCACGCGCAAGGAAAACTGAAGGCCGACACCGTCGTCTCCACCACCATGTCGAACATGGGCCTGGAGATCGCCCTGAAAAATTCCGGCATTCGCATGCTGCGCGCCAACGTCGGCGACAAATATGTGCTCGAGGAAATGCTGAAGACCGGCGCCACGCTCGGCGGCGAGCAATCCGGCCACATCATTTTCCGCGACGCCGCCGCCACCACCGGCGACGGCCTGCTCACCGCACTGCGCCTCATGGATATCGTCGTCCGCGCCGGCAAGCCCCTGGCAGATTTGGTCGCCAACCTGAAAGTATTTCCCCAGAAAATTCAGAACATCCGCGTCCGCGAAAAACCCCCCTTCACCCAGATCCCAGCAGTGCAGTCGGCAATCACCGCCGCCGAACGCGACCTCAACGGCAACGGCCGCATCGTCGTCCGCTACTCCGGCACCGAACCCTTAGCCAGAGTCATGGTCGAAGCCGAATCAAAAGAAAAGATGGAATCACTCACCGCCGCAATCGCCGCCGAAATTCAAAAGGCCCTGGGAATATAACTGGCAGGTACGAATTGGGGATGGCACGGCTTCAGCCGCGCCATCCCGTAACTCCACTGGACGGGGCTAAGCCCCTGAGGTTCGGTTCAGCGAACGGGGCGCTGAAAATTACTTCTTCCGCTTCTTGCCTTTGCCCGCCGCCCGCACCGGCTCCTCCTCCAACACCGCAAACTGAATCTTCTTCTCCACCGGATCAATCCGGTCCACGAGCACCCGAATCTTCTGTCCCAAACTGTAAATCTTCCGCGACCGCTGCCCGATAATCTCCCGCGTGTTCTCGTGATACGTATACCGGTCGTCCGTCAAACTATTCAGCGGCACCAGTCCCTCGATAAACAAATCCGTCAGCTCGACAAAAAATCCAAACTTGGTCACGCTCGTGATCAGCCCATCAAAATCCTCGCCCACACGATCCTGCATGAACTTCACTTTCTTTCCCTCAATCAATTCCCGCTCAGCATCGGCCGCCCGCCGCTCAGCCCGGCTCGACTCCTCCGCAATCTCATGCAGTTCCTCAATCCCAATCGGCCCACCCAACGACTCCTGTGGGGCGGATACTCCTGTCCGCCGCTTTGACCACGGTGAAGGCCTGGTTTCGCCGTTCCCTGACGAGAGAGGGTGGGGATTTTGACTTTGTTTTTGCCCTGAATTTCTCCGCAGCACATCCTTCAAAATCCGATGCACAATCAAATCCGGATACCTTCGTATCGGTGACGTAAAGTGCGTATACGAAGTCGCCGCCAGCGCAAAGTGTCCCAGATTTTCCTCCGAATACCGTGCCTGCTTCAGCGACCGCAGCATCAGATAGCTCAGAATCCGCTCCTCCGGTTTTCCCGCAATCTTCTCCGTCAGCTTCTGATACATGCGCGGCGTGATGTGCACATCCTTCGGCACCTCGATCTCGCGCACCCGCTTGCTCGTGCCGTAAGCTGCGCGCCGGTCGGTCTTGGTCTGCACCCGATGAACCGGCAGCGCCCCCACGCCCAGCGAATATCCAAACGTCGCCGCAATCACCTCGAAGTCATACACGCGCTTCGCGTCCGGTTTCTCGTGAATGCGATACAACGACGCCACGTGCCTCGACTCTAGATCGTGCGCCACGCACTCATTCGCCGAAAGCATGAACTCCTCGATCAGCCGGTGCGCAATATTCCGTTCTGACCGCGCAATGCTTTTCATCATCCCCAACTCATCAAATTCAATCACCGGCTCCGGCAGATCGAAATCAATCGACCCTCGCCGCTCCCGCTTGCGATTCAAAATCAACGCCAGGTCGTGCATCAACTCAAACGTCCCGACCAGCGGCGCATAGCGCTCACGCGCGCCCACATCGCCCTCCAGTACCGCGTTCACCGCCGTATATGTCATCCGCTCCACCGACCGGATCACGCCCTCACTCAACTCATAGCCGACAATCTCTCCGCGATGATCCATCTCCATCACGCACGACAGCACCAGCCGTTCGACCTGCGGCCGCAAACTGCAAATGTCGGTCGAAAGCTCCAGCGGCAGCATGGGCACTGCGCGATCCGGAAAATAAACGCTCGTTCCGCGCAGCCGCGCTTCTTGATCGAGCGCCGATCCTGGCGTCACATACTCCGCCACGTCGGCAATATGCACCTGCAATTCAAAATTTCCATTCGGCAGCATGCGCACATATACCGCGTCGTCAAAATCGCGCGCCGTCTCGCCGTCAATGCTCACAATCGGCAGCCCGCGAAAGTCGCGCCCCCGCTCCAGTTCGGTTGCAGGAATGACCGCCGACGCATCCTGCGCCTCCTCGAGCGCCGCCGCCGGAAAATGATGCGGCAAATGAAACTTCCGAATCGTGATCTCGACATCGACCCCAAAATCATCCTCGCGCCCCAGAATCTCAACCACCCGTCCCCGCGGATTCTGCGTAGGAGAAGGCCAATCGGTGATCTCGACGTCAACCACCAGCCCCTCAAGATCGTCCCACTGAGTTGGTCGCGCAACTTCATCCCCAAGCACGCGATCGACCGACTTGTTCTTCTTACGTAGCGCCGGCGTCCCGCCGGCTTTCCCGGGGGAATCTTGCCCCCGGCCGCGCGGCTGAGAAGTCTCCGTATCGCTCACTTCCGGCCGTTCCTCCCCCGCCGGAATCACAATCTCCTGCGTAATCTTCGAGTCGATCGGCCGCACATATCCCCCACGGCTCCCGTAGTGAAAAATTCCCACCACCGTCGGATGCGCCCGCATCACCGGCCGCACAATCCGCCCCTCGGCGCGCCCATCCGGCCGAACGTTGCTAATATCGACCAGCACCAGGTCCCCGTGCATGGCATTGCCAATCAGATTCGGCGCAATAAAAATGTCTCCCGTGAGCCGAGCCTTCAGCGACGGCCTCAACGACTTCGCGTCTGGAATGACAAACCCGAATCCATCTCGATGCATCGTGAGTCGTCCCGCAACCAGGTTCTTATCCCCCGCGGCCGCAGGCAAAGCGTACCGGTCAGAATCAACTGAAATCAGCGTCCCGCGCGCCACCATCTTCCGCAGCAGGGAATCAAGCTCGCGCCGCTCGTCCCCGCGCAGCCCGAGTTCGCGCACCAGCTGCTTAAACCCCGCAGCATGTTTAGCCTGTTTAGCAATGTGTTTGAGAATGGTCGAATCAGAGAGCATAGAAGAAGGCAGTCGGCTGTCAGCTCTCAGCATAACCTACGGGCTCGGCGTAATTCAGATTTACGTTGTCGTCCTGAGCGAGGATTTTGCTTCGCGAACGCGGAGCAGAACCGCAGTCGAAGGATCCCTTTCACCACGGAGCGCGATTCGGCTTAGAAAGGAGTTTCCTGCACCGGCCGCGGGCCGAAATTCACCACGTATCCCCGCCGCCGCGCGGCGGCCACTCCCCCAGCACCCGCCGGATCATCGCAATCTGCCCCACGTGATAGCTCGTGTGCGCCACCATCTGCCACAGAACGCCCTCGAGCGTGCCTGCAACTTTCTGATCCCCCTCATGCACGCTTTCGACTTCACGCTGCAGTTGTTGTGGAGAAGACTTCGCCAACGCCGCAAACTCCTCCAACAACTCCCCCATCCGTGTCCTCAGCCGGTCCCACTCTGCATCGCCAAGCGCTGCCGCCGGAAAACTTTCCGAATTGTGCTCCGGATACGTCGGCCGCTGCCCGCGAATACGCCGCAGCTCATACTCCATCCAATAATTAATGTGAAACACAAGCTGCCCGATGGAATGAGGAAATCCCGCAACCTGCCGCGCCGCCACTTCCGCTGAAATATCTTCCACGCACGCGAGCGAATCGGCATGCGCGCCCTTACCGCGAAGCAGTTCCGTCAACGCCCGCTGTGACATGGGAGATGGTAAGAAAG
>Ga0210391_10004803_pt1 | contig 11183 bp, 10 predicted proteins | sample IncBWC12OmetaG_FD_160573 | JGI IMG/M metagenome (GOLD analysis project Ga0210391, IMG submission 160573) | Forest soil microbial communities from Barre Woods Harvard Forest LTER site, Petersham, Massachusetts, United States - Inc-BW-C-12-O ...
TCTGGCTGAGGTGGAGCGGGTGATGAAGGGCGGATCGGCGCGGATCGCTCGATAATGGGGAGGCACAATCGTTGTTGAAGACGAAGCAATGGATTGAGCAGCTGGGCATTGTTCCGGTGCTGCGGGCGCGTTCTGCGCGGGAGGGCCATGCGCTGGTGGAGGCGCTGGTGGCCGGCGGCATTACGGTGATGGAAGTGACGATGACCGTTCCCCATGCGGTGGAACTTGTGCGCGAACTGAAGAAGGAACATGGCGATAAGTTGTTGCTCGGCTCGGGCACGGTGACGACGGCGGAACAGGCGGCGGCGACCATCGATGCGGGCGCGGAATTTGTCGTGAGCCCGAGTTTTCATCCTGAAGTGGTGGCGCAGACGAAGGCGATGGGGAAGGTGTCCATCCCCGGCGCGCTGACGCCGACCGAGGTGATCACGGCGTGGAACGCTGGCGCGGATTACGTGAAGATCTTTCCGTGCTCGGCGATGGGCGGGGCGCCTTATCTGAAGTCGCTGCTGGGGCCGTTTCCGGAGTTGCAGCTGATTCCGACGGGCGGCGTGACGCTGGGGACGGCCGCAGATTTTTTGAAGGCGGGGGCGCGGGCGCTGGGCGTGGGAACGGATTTGGTGAATCCGCGAGCCATTGAAGAAGGCACGCCGGAAACGGTGACGAACATGGCTCGGGCTTATCTGGGGATTGTTGCGGAGTCGAGGGCGCGGATGCGGATGTAGTCCCACACCGCTACAATTTCTCCCATGGCGACGAAGAAGGCTGCGAAGAAGGCTGTTAAGAAGGCTGTCAAGCCTCCCGCAAAAAAGACTGCAAAGAAGGACGCTGGGCTGGAGCTGGATCCGAAGCGGATTGAGGAGCTGCTGCGGCGGCTGCGGGCGGCGTATCCCGACGCTGAGTGCGCGCTGCTGCACACCAATGCGTGGGAACTGTTGGTGGCGACGATTCTCTCGGCGCAGTGCACCGATGCCCGCGTGAATATGGTGACGCCGCAGTTGTTTCGCCGCTTCCCTTCTCCGAAGGCGTTTGCTGAGGCTTCGCTGCCGGCGATTGAGGAGGAGATTCGGTCGACGGGCTTTTATCACAACAAGGCTAAGTCGATTTCGGGCGCGGCGAAGAGGGTGGTGGGCGAGTTTGGCGGCAAGGTTCCGCAGACGATGGAGGAGTTGCTGACTCTGCCAGGCGTGGCGCGCAAGACCGGCAATGTGGTGCTGGGTGTGGCGTTCAAAATTGCCGCGGGGATCGTCGTCGACACGCATGTGCTGCGGCTATCGCACCGGCTGAGTTTGACGCGGGCTGAGGATCCGAAGCGGGTGGAAGAGGATCTGATGAAGATCATCCCCAAAGATCGGTGGATCGCGTTTTCGCACGAGATGATCCACCACGGGCGGCAGATCTGCATTGCCCGCAAGCCGCGGTGTGTGGATTGTCCGCTGGAGACGCTGTGCAATGCGGCGGACAAGACGTGGAGCAGCCACTGAGGGGAAGCTAGTTGTCGGTTGTCGGTTGTCGGTTGTCGGTTGTCAGTTGGAACGCTGTATTCCAACGCCGGTTCACGATGCCGGCTTGATGGGCCAAATTCTTGTGGGGGCAGGTTGCTCGAATCCATACGGTTTGCATCTGGTATGCATCTAACCGAGGGTTGGAGGAACTTTACCCATGAAACATATGATTACGGCCCTTTGCTGCATCGGTCTTTGCTCGATGCCAGTCCTTGCCCAGAAGAACCAGCAGGGCGCAACGATGCGCGACCAGCAGTTTGTCGACTTTGCCGCACAAACCGACATGGTGGAAGCTAACCTGGGACAGCTCGCGCAAACCAATGGCAGCGCGCAACCCGTTAAGGATTACGCCCAGTCGCTGACGACCGATCACACGAGCGATTACGGCGCATTGGCGACGGTGGCGCAGCACGCCAACCTGACCCTGGCCACTGCAATCGACGCCGAACACAACAAGGTGATGATTGACCCGTTCCAGAAGCTGAACGGCGCGGCGTTCGATCACAAGTACATCCAGGAGATGATCGCAGGCCATACGAAGGCGATCGCCATCTATAAGAAGGAAGCCGCGGACGCGGAGAATGCGGATCTGAAGGCGTATGCGCAGCAGGCGCTGCCTACGCTACAGAAGCATCTGGATGGCGCCAAGGGGCTTCAGAACGCCAAGTAACAGTCGTCATCAACATTCGCCCGGATGGCCGATGGCTGTCCGGGCGTTTTGTGTTTAGAGGGTAATGACGACTTTGCCGCGGGCGTGGCCTTCTTCGAGATACCGGATTGCTGCCGGGACCTGGCTGAGGTTGTAGGTCCGGTCGATGGCCGGGGTTACTTTGCCGGTTGCCATCCATTCGGCCAGGAGGTTCAGGCCGGGCTGGCTTGATTTTGCCATCATGAATTGGAGTTGCTGGCTGACGAACCGGTTCAGCACGCGGGCCCTGATGGCTCGGTCCATGGGCGCAACCCACTTACCGCTTTGCCCTCCTACGCCGATGTAGAAACCTTTGGGGTTGAGGACGCGGCGGCAGGCCTGCAACGGGTGGTTGCCGATGCAGTCGAGGAGGATGTCGTAGCGGTCGCCGCATTGGGTGAAGTCGGTCTGGGTATAGTCGACGACATGGTTCGCCCCGAGGGTGCGGACCATTTCGACGTTGCGGGTGCTGCAGACGCCGGCCGCTTCCGCGCCGAGGGCCCCGGCGATTTGGACCGCGAAAGTGCCGACGCCTCCGGCGGCGCCGTTGATGAGGACCTTTTGGTTGGGCTGGAGGTGTCCGTGGTCGCGGAGGCCCTGCAGGGCGGTGAGGGCGGCGATGGGTACGGAGGCGGCTTGTTCGAAGGTGATATTGGCAGGCTTGAGGGCGAGGCCGGACTCGGGTGCGCGGGCGAATTCTGCAAAGGCGCCGGAGCCCATGCCGAAGACGGCATCGCCGGGATGGAACTGGGTCACCTGGCTGCCAGCGGCTTCCACTTCGCCTGCCAGGTCCACGCCAAGTTGCTGGCTTTTCGGGTGGCGGAGGCCGGTCATGAAGCGGATGCCGTAGGGGGAGCCGCGGAGGAAGTGCCAGTCGTACGGATTGACGCAGGCGGCGCGGACACGGATGAGGACTTCGTTGTCGGCGGGTGTGGGTTTGGCAATCTCGGACAGTTGGAGGACGCTGGGCGGACCGTAGTGTGGGTAGACGATGGCTTGCATCGGGAGGCCCCGTTCTAATGACACATGAAGGATAGTCCTGGGGGGCAGTTGTCGGTTGTCAGTTGTCAGTTGTCAGTTGTCAGTTGAAGGCTGGCACTTTGGAAGGGGGATGTGCATCTTTTGCATTCAGGGAGATGCGGCATATTGTTGATTCTCTGAGACGCGGAAATCGGTAACTGCGACGCGCTGCGTCCAATACCCCCTTCCTGATACAGCAGACCTTATAATCGGCTTGTCGTGCAGGTTCTACGTCGATTTCGCGCTGTTTTCGTCGTCCTTTTGTTTGCCGCCGCCGCGTGCGCGCAGGAGCCGGCGGACGCCAAGCCGGCGGAGCCTGCCGAAGTCCACGGACGGCTGCTGCTGGTGCTGCCGTTTGAGAACCGGACGGAAGGCGCGACGCCGGGCGGCGGGGCGGCGGATGCGGGCAATCAGGGCTGGATCAGCGAGGCGTTCCCGGATGTTTTGAACCGGCGGCTGAATTCGGCTGGATTCTTGACCATCAGCCGCGGGGACCGGCTGTACGCCTTTGACCATTTGGGCCTGCCGCTAAATCTGCAGCCATCGCGGGCTACGGCGATCCGCATTGCACAGACGCTGGACGCCGATTACGTGATTTTTGGCAGCTATTCACTCGCCAACAATCAGCTGACCGCCGATGCACAGGTTCTGGATGTTTCCGGGCTTCGGTTGGGAACAGCGGTCGACCAGAAGGGCGACCCGGATCATCTGCTGGACGCGCTGAACAGTTTGGCGTGGCAAGTGACCCGTCAGTTGGATCCGAAGTACGCGGTGGAAGAGCCAACGTTTCTGGCGGCCGACCGGAATCTGCACGAAGACGCGTTTCAGGATTACATCCAGGGGCTGGTGGCGGAGTCGCCAGCGCAACAGATTCAGCATTTGCGGGATGCGGTGCGGCTGGATCCGGGGTTTGCGTCGGCGTGGCTGGCGCTGGGACGGGCGTATTTCACGAATCAGGATTTCGAGCAGGCGGCGGCGACGTTGGGGCGTTTGCCGAAGAACGATCCTAACGCTCTGCAAGCGGATTTCTACCGTGGGCTGGCGTGCTTCTACACCGGGAATTATCGCGAGGCGGAGGACGCGTTCGCGTTTGTGAGCATGCGGCTGCCGTTGCCGGAAGTGGTGAACAACCAGGGCGTGGCGGCGAGCCGGCGGGGGAAAGATGCGGCGGCGCTGTTCCAGCAGGCGATTGTGGCCGATCCGCGGGATGCGGATTACCACTTCAATTTGGCGGTGGCGTTGACGCATCGCAACGACACGGCGGGAGCGTTGAAGGAACTGGATGAGACTCTGAAGCTGCGTCCGCAGGATGCCGAGGCGCAGGCGCTGGAGGCGCAGTTGAAGGATCCGGCGGCGGTGAAACCGAATCCCGACCCGGGACACGCGATCACGGACGCGCAGGGGCCTCTGGAGCGGATTAAGCGCGGGTACAGCGAGGCGGGATTCCGGCAGGCAGCGTTTGAACTGGAGCAGGTGCAGCAGATGCAATTGGCGAGTATGGCGCCGAATTTGCGGGCTGCGGCACTGGTGAAGGATGGGGATCAGTTCTTCCAGCGCGGGCTGGTACTCGAGGCGGAACGAGAGTATCGTGAGGCCCTGGCGGCGGACGGCTCGTCGGCGCTGGCGCATGCGGGACTGGCTGCGGTGCGGGAACGCGACGCCGATCCGGACGCAGCGCGCAAAGAGGCCCATGCGTCGATCGATTTGCGGCCCAATGTGCCGGCTTATCTGGTGCTGGCGCGTCTGGATTTGCAGGCAAACCAGCTGAGCGCTGCGGCCGGAGACGTGAGCGATGCGCTGAAGGTGGATCCGGCGAATGCCAACGCCAAAGGGATGAAGCTGGCGGTGGAGCGGCGCGGAGCGCCGTAGACGGCTGGCAGCAGAAGCGGACGCGCTTCGCGCGTCTTCCCACATCTGCCAAACCCGGGCAGATATGGGGCACCCGGCGATGATGGGGTCAGCGATGGAACGGTCAGCGAAAGGCGGCCAGCGATGAGGGCAGCGGTAGGGCGGTCAGCTAAGAACCGGTCAGCGATGGAACGGTCAGCAATCAAGCGGTCAGCGGAAAAACGAATTGTGATTGGGGCAATTGTCAGGTGCCTTGCGCTGGTCGTTTGTTGCGCGACCCTTTTGGTTCCGAATGCCGCTGCGCAATCTCCTAAGGTGATTGTGCTGCATCTGAATGACACGATTCAGCCGATTAGCGCGGATTATTTGAAGCGCGGGATTGATCGCGCTGCCGACTTGCATGCGCAGGCAGTGCTGGTGGAGCTGGATACGCCGGGTGGGTTGCTGGAGTCGACGCGGTTGATGGTGGGCGACATTCTGGCTTCGCCTTCGCCGGTGATTGTCTACATTTCGCCTGCGGGGAGCCGGGCGGGTTCGGCGGGATTCTTCATTATGGAGTCTGCGGACATCGCCGCGATGGCGCCGGGGACGAATGCCGGAGCGGCGCACCCGGTGGTTGAAGTGGGCAAAGTCGACGATGTGATGATGCAGAAGATTCTGAACGATGCGCTGGCATTTCTGCGGTCGTATGTTTCAATTCGGGGACGGAATGTGGATGCGGCGCAGGATGCGGTGACGAATTCGAAATCTTACTCGGACACCGAGGCGCAGCAACTGCATTTGGTCGATGTGATCGCTCCGACGGAAGGCGAATTGCTGAACGCGATCGATGGGCGCACGGTGAAGCGGTTTAATGGGACGTCGCAGGTGCTGCACACGCGTGGAGCGGAACTGGTGACCGTGAATCTGAGCACGCGCGAGCAGATCATGGACCGGCTGATGGATCCGAACATTGCGGTGCTGCTGTTTCTGGCGGGGGCGGCGCTGATCTATCTGGAATTTCATGTGCCGGGAACGATTATTCCAGGAGCGCTGGGGACGCTGATGGTGTTGCTGGCACTGTTCTCGTTTAACTTGCTGCCGGTGCGGTATACGTCGGTAGTGCTGATTGTGTGCGCGCTGGTTTTGATGGTGCTGGAGGCAAAGTTTCCGAGCCACGGAGTGCTGGCTGCGGGCGGAACCATCGCGCTGGTGCTGGGGCTGCTGACGCTGGTGGCGGGACCGATTCCAGAAATGCGCGTGCAGTGGGAAACGGCCGTTGGGGCCGGCATCGCGTTTGGGGGCATTACAACGGTGCTGGTGCGCCTGGCCTGGCGAGCGCGACGCAATAAGCAAATGCTGGGGCCGGATGCGTTGCTGGGCGCGGTGGGTGTGGCGCAGCAGCCGATTGCGCCGCAGGGGCAGATTCTGGTGCATGGGGAGTTGTGGCTGGCGGAGTCGGCAACGCCGGTAAGCCCGGGCGAGAGCGTCCGGGTGCGTGCAGTGGAGGGTCTGACTCTGTTGGTCGAACCGGTACGGGAGCGTGTTTCAGCCTGAATTTGTGCGGGTTTTGGGCTCGGGACCGCCGTATAATCGCAACCGGGCGTTAGGGGCCCTCTTATTATGCTGGTTGGCATTGCTGTCGTCGTCGCTATCGTCGTGCTGTACCTTCTGAACTGCATCAAGATTCTGCGCGAATACGAGCGCGCGGTCATTTTCCGGCTGGGCCGTATCCAGCTGCCGGCTAAGGGGCCGGGACTGATCTTTATCCTGCGTCCGCTCGATCAGTTCGTGCGGGTTTCGTTACGGCAGGAAGTGATGGAAGTGCCGCCGCAGGACGTGATCACAAAAGACAACGTGACGATTAAAGTCAATGCTGTCATCACGATGCGGGTGCTGGATCCGGCCAAGGCGGTGGTAGAGGTTTCGAACTACGTCTACCAGACATCGCAATTTGCGCAGACGACGCTGCGGTCGGTGCTGGGCGAAGTGGAGCTGGATGGGCTGCTGTCGCATCGCGATGCGCTGAATCAGCGCATCCAAACCATCATCGACCAGCGGACGGAGCCCTGGGGCGTGAAGGTGGTGAGCGTTGAGGTAAAGCAGGTGGATCTGCCGGATTCGATGCTGCGGGCCATGGCGCGGCAGGCCGAGGCGGAGCGGGAAAAGCGTTCGAAGATCATCAACGCAGAAGGCGAATTTGGCGCGGCGCAGCGGTTAGTGGAAGCGGCCGACCTGTTGGCGGCGCAGCCTGTGACCCTGCAGTTGAAGTACCTGCAAACATTGATCGATATCGGGGTGGAGAAGAACACGACGATTGTGTTTCCGCTGCCGATGGAGCTGCTCTCGATTTTGGGGAACAAGTTCGCACCGAAAACCGGGACACCACCGGAACAGAAATAGAAAGGTTGGGTTCATAAGCACGGCAGAGGCGAGAGATGGGATTAATTACCGAGGACAGAGCTACAGAAGTCGCCAGCGGACGGGTTGGGCAAGGGAGCGGGTTGGGACGTAGCCGGGCGGCCATTGACGTTGACGATGAGCAGGAGATTACTCTAGGCACGCGGTCACTGCTGGGCGTGTTCTTTGGCCTGGTGCTGGTGTGCGGCATCTTCTTTGGGCTGGGCTACTCCGTGGGACGGAGCGGGGGAACGCATTTGGCGTCGCCGGATGTGCCGGGGTCGAATGCCGGTGCGAATGCGAATTTGAAAAAGCCTTCGGCGCAGCAGAGTTTGACGGCGGCTCCTGAGCCATCTACGCCACAAACTTCTTCTTCCTCTTCTTCGAACGATGACAATACGGCTTCTTCGGGTGCGGCTCCGGTAGAGCCTGCTCCGGCTCCTAAACCTTCGGCGGTGCCGGTGGCTCAGACAGTTACGCAGCCTGTGACGCGGCCCGCTGCGGCGCCGGTAGCGCAGGCGGCTCCGCTGGGGATTCCGAGGCCCGCTCCGCCGGTACAGAGGCCTGCTGATTTGCAGCAGCAGCCTTCCGTGACACAACAGCGGCCTGCGGCGGTGCAAAGTGTGGCGGCGTCGTCGACGTTTATGGTGCAGATTGCGGCGGTCCGCTTGCAGCAGGACGCGAACGTGCTGGTGGGCGCGCTGCAGAAGCGCGGGTATCACGTGGTGGTCCGCAACGAGACGCAGGATGCGCTGCTGCATGTGCAGCTGGGGCCGTTCAATTCGCGGGCTGAGGCGAATGATATGCGGGCGCGGTTGTTGGCGGATGGGTATAACGCGGTTGTGAAGTAGATCTTCTTCGAGCTTGCAGCGAACGTTGAGGACTTCCCTTAAGGGCAGAAGCCCACATCATTCATTGAGTTGTACGGCACGACTTCACAGCTTGCGGAAAAAGCCGGAATCGATCGAAAAAAGCGTCCCTCAGGGGCTAGAGCCCAACGTATCTGCAACTACTTACGGCACGACTGGAAGTCGTACCCCTTCAAAGAAATGCGTTTTTCCGCAAGCTGTGAAGTCGTGCCCTGATACAAGATGTGGCTTTTTCCGAGGGCTGTGAAGTTGTTTCCTGCCGAAACCTCGCTGTGAAGCTTTCTCCCTTCAAAACTTTTTGATTGTCAGATGACGCCTAGCTTCTCATCCACTCGGGCAGGCCTGAAGCGATGGCGGCGCGGACGGCGTCCATCAGAGCGTCACGATCTGCGTAATCGTGTGGATGGATGGGTGCGTGAAAGTGCACGTGCGGCGTTCCCGGCAAAACTTTGAGGCTGCCTTTGCGCATCATGGTTTCCGTTCCGTAGATGGAGACGGGGATGACGGGCGCGCCGGTTTCCATGGCGAGATAGAAGGGGCCTTTTTTGAACGGCTGGAGGCGGCCGTCGGGGGAGCGTGTGCCTTCGACAAACGAGACAATGTGGACACCGGAGGCGAGGACGCGGGCAGCAATTTCGACACTGGCGGCGGCGGATTCAGTGCGGCCATCGCGATCGACGGGGATGAAGTCGGCGCGGCGCATGCCGTAGCCGAGGATGGGGATGTTCATGAGCGAGCGCTTGAGGAACGCGGAGAGGCGGCCGGGGATGATGGGGAGCAACACGGGCGGATCGAGATTCGAAACGTGGTTGCTGAGGAAGATGTAGTGCTGCGCCGGGTCCAGGGGCGAGTCCCACTGGACGTGAATGCGGATGCCGGCGACGCGCAGGCCGGCGCGGACGGTTCCCATGGAGAGACGGTAGAGGACGAGGACGTCGCCGGTGATGAAGAGCCACGTGAGGCCAATGAGGGCCGTGCCGAGGCCGAGGACGATCCACGTGACGAGGAGGACGAGGGAGGTGATCATGGTTTCCCGGCTGGAGCTTGGAGGGCGGCGGGAAGCTTTTCGTAGATGCCGTCGAATCCGCCGTTGGAGAGGATGGCGACTACGTCTCCTGGTTTTAGCTGTGGGGTTAGGTGGGCGACGATGGCGTCGGCATTGGCGAGGAGCGATGCGGGATGGCCGGATTGATTGAGGGATGCTACTACGTTCTCGGGGTGAAGGCGTTCGGGGGCGGGAATTTTTTCGGAGTGGAAGACGCTGGCGAGAATGATGCGGTCAGCGAGGGCGAGGCTTTCTACTAATTCGTGTTCGAAGACGTTGCGGCGGAGGGTGTTGGAGCGCGGCTCGAGAACGGCCCAGAGTCGGCGGCCGGGCCACGCGGAGCGCAGGGCGCGGAGGGTTTCGCGAATGGCGGTGGGGTGATGCGCGAAGTCGTCGATGATGGTGATGCCGTTGATATCGGCGCGAACTTCGAGGCGGCGGCGGACGCTGCGGAAGGTGGCGAGAGCTTCGACGATAGCTTCTTTGGGAACGCGTTGCCCAGCCGCGAGCGCGGCGGCGGCGGTGGCGTTGAGGGCGTTGTGCTCGCCGGCTACGGGGAGGATAAGGTCGGCCCAGGGTTGGTTGTTGGAATGGAGGGTCCAACGACTGACGCCTTCTGCGAAGCGGAGATTGGTGAGACGCCAGGCAGAGTCGGGGGAAAAGCCGTAGCGCTCGACGGGGCAGAGGGCGTGGCTGGCACATTCGGTGACGTTAGGGGACCCGTCGAAGGCGACGATGCGGCCGCGGCGGGGGACGAGGTTGACGAGGCGCTTGAATGCGGTTTTTACGGCGGGCAGATCAGCGTAGATGTCGGCGTGGTCGAACTCGACGTGGGTGAGGATGAGGGCGTCAGGGAAATAGTGCATGAACTTCGGGCCCTTGTCGAAGAAGGCGGTGTCGTACTCGTCGCCTTCGATGATGAAGGGGCGGCCGTCGCGGAGTTGGAAGCTGGTGCCGAAGTTTTCTGCGACGCCTCCGATGAGGAAGGACGGGGCCAACTCGGGCTGCGTGCGCGACGCTACTTCGTAGATCCACGCGAGCATGCTGGTGGTGGTGGTTTTGCCGTGGGTTCCGGCGATGACGAGGGATTCGTGGTGGGCGATGAATTCGTCGTGGAGGATGGCGGCGAGCGAGGTGAAGGGGATGCGCTGATCGAGGACGTATTCGAGCTCAACGTTGCCGCGTGACATGGCGTTGCCGATGATGACGAGGCGGGGCGGGGGCTGGAGGTTCGCTTCAGCGAATGGTTCGGCCACGGGAATGTTGAGGCTGCGGAGGAGATCCGACATGGGCGGATAGGCGGCCTGATCGGAGCCGGTCACTTGGTGGCCTTTGAGCTGGAGGAGTCCGGCGAGCGACGCCATGGCAGTGCCGCAGATGCCGATGAGGTGGATGTGTTTTTTATCCTGCATGACCTGTGGAGACGGCTGGTTCGATAGTTTGCAACTGTGACTGATCTTTATCCAGAGCGAGGTTGGCTTCGATGCCGAATGGAAGCGTGACGTTCCCGTGGGAGACGTGGCCGGAGCGAAGGCCAATGGCGATGGGGACGTTGAAATTCTGGAGGACGCGGAGAATGACCTGTTCGAGGAGGTTGGGGTCGGCGCCGGGTGAGGCGGAGTCGAGCATTTCGCCGAAGATGAAGCCGCGGACACCTTCGAATTTTCCGGCGAGGATCATTTGGCGGAGCATGCGATCGATTTGGTAGGGCTTGGTGCCGACGTCTTCCAGGAAGAGGAGCTTGCCTTCGGTTTGCGGGGCGAATTGTGTGCCGAGCGAGGCGGTGAGGATGCTGAGGCAACCTCCGTAGAGGGTGCCCTGGGCGTGGT
>Ga0210391_10004804_pt1 | contig 11183 bp, 11 predicted proteins | sample IncBWC12OmetaG_FD_160573 | JGI IMG/M metagenome (GOLD analysis project Ga0210391, IMG submission 160573) | Forest soil microbial communities from Barre Woods Harvard Forest LTER site, Petersham, Massachusetts, United States - Inc-BW-C-12-O ...
GAGGAGGATGAATGCGGTTCTGCGCCCAATGATCCCAGTTATAAATATGGAGGTCGGTGCCGCAGATGGAGGCCATCGTAACCTTGACGAGCACATCGTTCCGTCCAAAGACCGGAATATTTACCTCGCGAATTTCCGCGCCAGGCGCGGCCTCCGGCTTGACCACGGCCAGCATCGTGGATGGCATGACGGCTACCTTATGAATTCAGACTCAGACACAAAACGTTTGATTCTACACCGTGCGGGAATCGGATGCATTCTCCGAGACATTCCGGTAGTGGGCTGTTTTGCATTTCAATGAATGTCTTCTCTCCAATCTCGGAGGGCGTTGCTTAAATCTTGGGCCTGTATTTCAAAGCCCGCGGCGGTCTCTAATAATTCCTTGCGCACGGCTGGGTCTTCTATCGGGAGCCTGTCGGCTTCTTGTCGGATTTGTGCAGCAAGTTCGACTAGTTCTCGGATCGCCTCCTCTGCCTTTCGGATGCGGTCTATTTGAGATTCCGTCATGCCGCTGCTGCGCTCGTAATCGCATCCAATGGTCCCACCAATCCTTCCAAACTCCAAACATGATATCGCCCCAATCATTAGGGCAAAACACGGAAGCCCGCCCGGAACAAAACCAATGTCATCCCACTGCGAAGTCTACGGGAAAGACATGGGCATCAAGTATGGAGGACGTGCTTTTCAGTTGGAAGATTACCGGCCACTACCGCTACTTCGGACCGGGTTTGTAGAAGTCGAACCTGGGGGCGGGTGCGCCGGAACGCTTGGTTTCTAACTTGCCGGTTTGTAAGCCTTCGGAGCAGCCCTCTTGTAGTCCTCCGATTTGCCCCGCGGGATGCTCAGCGTCTTCCATTGCTTCGAGCGGAGATGCTTGGCTAACAAAATAATCTGGCCGCTGTGAGAGGCATAGTGAGCGATCTGCCGGTTAATGGCCTGCAGCACCGTGTGTGGTTCGCCGCGGATGGTCACGGTGCGTATCACGTCTTCGGGCTTGAGTGCATTAAGCGTCTTGAACACTTGCTCCCAACCCTCTTCCCACCAGCGCATCACATCGGCTCGCGTGGTTGCGGCATTCAACTCAAATTCCTGATCGCGAAAACGGTCAGGCTTCTCGCCGTCCGTAGTAAGAAAATCGGTAAAGCGCGAGCGCATGTTGCCGGCCAGGTGCTTAACCAGAATGGCGATGGAATTCGATTCCGGGTCGAGCGTGAAGAATAGCTCTTCGTCTTTGAGTTGCGCGATCGCGGCCTCGGCCAGGCGCTTGTTTCCGCGGAGCTGGCGGCGGGCTTCGTCGAAGTAGTGGGTTGCGAGATCTGTCGTTGCGAGATCTGTCATAAGCCTTCCTGCTCTCTTAGGCGACGAATTGGTTGCCGGACTCGTCAGCGGGACGATCGGATAGGGCGCCATCGGCGTCTGCGGCGGCACGTCCATCTCCCGCCCAAAGCCACCCACCCATCGTGCGAACAAGTTGTAGAGCAACGCGCCGATCGCGCCCGAAACCAACCCCATGGTCCCACACTGAACGGGACGAGAATTGCGAAAAACGACACCGAAAGATCCCGGCGAAAGCAGACCTGCCTTGGCCTGCCACCGATCCAATGAGGCCGAAGAGTGGAAAAAAGGGAGCGAAGAGCATTCCCATACATTGGTAAACCAATCCCAGAATCTTCGCCACGGAAAGAACGCCAACCGATTTGATGATGTGCATAGACCCAGAGTCATTCCAGTTGCTTTTTGTCAGCCAGGCCCCAGCCGCCGCCGCCGGGCGATTCAATTCTGATTCGGTCGCCTTTGCGAAGGCGGGTGCTGAACTTCCCCGGCATCGCTTCGACCGATCCGTCATTGCGGATGACGCTAGTCCTGCCCGGCGAGCCGTCACCGCCGCCGCTCAATCCCCAGGGCGCTAGAACGCGGCGCTCGGAGAGCAACGTCACTTCACACTCGGTCAGAACCTCAATCTCGCGGACGATTCCATCGCCACCATGATGCTTTCCGGCACCACCGCTATCTGGCCGGAGAGAGTATTCGAGCACGCGCAGCGGATACCCATACGCTAACGCTTCGGCCGGAGTGTTCAAAGAATTTGTCATGTGCGTGTGAACACCCGAGACTCCGGACTTGGTGGGCCGCGCGCCCATCCCGCCAGCGATGGTCTCGTAATAGGCGAACGGTTTGCCGGTACGAGGGTCAACTCCGCCGATGGTCAGATTATTCATGGTACCGGATGCAGCAGCGGGAATTCTCTCCGGAATAGCTTTAGACAGCGCTCGCAGCAGGACGTCCACGATGCGCTGCGAAGTCTCGACGTTACCGCCGGCAACTGCGGCGGGTGGGCTGGCGTTCACGATCGTCCCTTGGGGAGCGGTTACACGGATGGGCCGCATCAGTCCCGCTGTGGCGGGAACATCGTCCGCCAGCAGACAGCGAAGGACATAGAAGCAGGCAGAGTAGGTTATGGCCTCGACGGCATTCACGCTGCCCTCCACTTGCGGATCGCTTCCCGTGAAATCGACGGTGACGACCTCGCCCCCATGGCGGGTGCGCGACCATTGCTGGTTCGCAAAGGTCAGCGTCACCGCGATCTTCACCGACTGCTCGGTGATGCCGTCGCTATCCAGGAAATCCTCGGCGCGATATTCGCCCGGCGGCACGCGCAGGAGAAATGCACGCATCAGTTCCTCAGAATACTCCAGCAGATCTTTCGCTGTGCGCTTGGCACGATCGACACCGTAGCGCGCACATATCTCGCGCAGGCGTTCGGCGCCGGTATGGCAAGCTGCAATCTGAGCACGCAAATCGCCTTCGCGCTCTTCCGGCGTGCGCACGTTAGCGAGCAAGAGAGCGAGCACGTCGGATTGCATTGCTCCCGCCCGCATTATTTTCACGGGAGGAATGCGAAATCCCTCCTGATAGATCTCGCGGCACAGTCCCATCGAGCCAGCGTATGCTCCGCCTACATCGGCGTGATGCGCGCGCGAGGCCACGTAGAAATCCGGCATGGCGTGCCCTCGATCTTTGATATAAACCGGCGCGACCAGGGTGATATCGGGAAGGTGCGTGCCTCCGCGAAACGGATCGTTCAGCATAACCACATCGCCGGATAACATCTTGCCAGAGTCAACCGCGGCCCGTACCGACATGGGCATCGACCCCAAGTGGACGGGCATGTGGTCACCCATGGCGATGACCTCCCCGGCGCGGTCGAAAAGTGCGCAAGAATAATCCCGCCGCTCTTTAATGTTGGGGGAAAACGCGGTGCGCCTTAGGGCTGCGCCCATTTCCTCGGCGATCGAGTGGTAAAGGTTCTTGAAGATCTCCAACTCAATAGGATCGCTCCGCATGAGGCGCAGTTTACCGGAAGCAGAAATCCAGCACCACTCGCAGGACCAGCGCCAGTCATCTCCGGAAGCGACATGCAGAAGCATTTTGGGTGAAATCCCTTCCCTCAAGAACCGTGAGAAAGAGGCGAACACCTCCCTTATTGAGAAAATTGTTGCCGCAAAATGCAAAATTGTGTTGACACTGCGTTCATACTGCCGCAATATCTTGTGTTAAGGACGTCACCTGTACTACAAGTTGGGTGGCTTTTTGCAATCGGGTCCCCGAAATGCAAGGGAAAATCGTTCACGGAGGAACCTTCATGGCAACCAAGAAGAAAGCAAAAAAGAAGAAACACTAACCGTCTGCGAGACGATACTTCGCAAAGGGCCAAGATTTAACCAGCCTCTCAGGAGAAGCACCTCTTGAGAGGCATTTTCGTTTAGAGCTTGGCCAACCGGAAGTGCCGAATCCAAAGCGGCGGCCCAAATTCTTCATATCGATCTGCTCCCCCTGTGGCACAATGTTGGGGCGACAGGAGCCTGGAATCGCCGGTGTGAGCATGAGTGCGAGAAAAAAAAGCGCGGGCAAGGACAAGTCGGGTGAGGTATTCATCCCTGACAAGCTTTATTTCCGGATCGGCGAGGTCGCTACGCTGTGTCGTCTGCCCGCCTACGTGCTGCGTTTCTGGGAGAGCGAATTTCCGCAACTCAAGCCGGTAAAGAGCAGTACCGGGCAGCGAATGTACCGCAGACGCGACGTGGAAAGTGTCCTGCGAATCAAACAGTTGCTCTATGAACAAGGTTTTACTATCGTGGGCGCTCGACAGCAACTACGTTCCGAAACCAAAACAGATAAAGGGCAAGCCGCGATTCCATTTCCGGTGCAGTCGCCCGCCGGAATCCAGCACATTCGTCAGGGCCTTCGCGAGATCCTGAATCTGCTCTCGGCGCGCCGCACGGGATAATTGGCGGAGCAGCTTCCGGAGAAACCTCACCGCAGGATTAGCATTTCATTTCGACCCAGTTTCTTAAGCCGCGCGTTCCGGCGTGCGCTTCTTGAGCTTGCCTGCGTTCGCCGCGTCCAGTCGGATACGGCTAACGCGCGCAGTCCCATGGAGAAGATCGTCGGTGGCCGAGCTTCCGTCCCCCGCCATTACCGACCCTGCGGCTAGAGCGAACCGTAGCGCGTCCGCTTGATCCTCGAAATACAAAACCACTTGTCCGGACATAATTATTCCCCCGAGTTGAACTACTCTCCCGTGCGGTCTAAACCGAACCATCGAGGAGCATGACGCGGTCGAGAGCATGACGCGAGTAGAACTTTCCTCGATTGTCACGGAGCAACGCCTCCGGTCAGAAGTGCTTTTCTTGGTTCGGGGCAGTCGGTAGTGCATGGCTAAGCGACTTGCACGGGTGCAATTGTCGCGCGGAATTAGGTCTATGAGACGGGCGTTGTTTGCCATAGGCTCTGTTTGCCTCAGCTCGATTGATGAAGAAATTGATGGTAGCGAGGCTATTTCTGCTGGGATTGCCCGATCTGATTTTGGCGGAGAAAGGTATGCCAGACCGGCAGTTACTTATCAATGCCGAACAGCAGGCCAAAGTGTTTCACGCTGATGCCGGTCCCTTTCAACTCGATGTTGATTTGGTCGGGTGTGTTAGGCTCATCGAGAATTACCCGATCCTGTTTTTCTGTGGTTGCGTCACAAAAATGTCACAACGTTTCTCACCAATGCCTCGCCCAGTCGGGCGAGGCGATTGGTTCGGCTTCCCCTTGATCGTATGCACCCGAACGGTCTCACTAAGGTTCTAGACGTGCGACCAGAGCGTTGTACTATGGTCTCTCGCCGACTACCCAGCCGAAGATCGAATGCTAGTGACTGACAAACGATTGGACAGACACAGAGTTGAGTTTCTTGACAGGCTCACACCGAAGGAAGTTCACGATCTGGCGACGAATCCGAATCTCCGGATTCTTCAGACGGCTAGGCCAGTGTCGTCCGAAACCTGGGGGCTGCTGAACCAGAATCTATTTGTACTTCGTCCAGATGTCGAACTCCGGGTCTATGGTTTCTATTCCTCGACGTGTGATCTGTCATTCGTCAAGGAAATGACCAACGTTCGTCGGTTTTCGGCGGACTGCCTGATGAGGGCGGTCGGGATTGAACACCTAGCGGCTATGGAGAGACTTGAGGAACTTTCCGTTGGCATCTTCAGCCTTGATGACTTTGACTTCCTGACCACGCTGCAAACGAGTATCAAATCTCTGTCCTTGGGTGCCACAAAATCAAAGAAACCCCGACTAGACGGGCTGAGGCAGTTCCGTTCGTTGCGAACGCTGTACATCGAAGGGCAGCAAAACGGTATCGACGTGATTGCTGACCTTCAGGAACTTGAAGACGTGACACTTAGGTCTATCAGTACTCCCGGCGTTGAATATGTCGCACGTCTGCCACGATTATGGTCACTGGATATCAAGTTAGGCGGCATTCATGATCTCTCAGCGATTGCGGGAAAACTAAGCATCAAATACCTCGAACTTTGGCAGATCAGGGGCCTGTCGGACATCAGCGTCGTTTCCTCACTGTCGGGCCTGCAATACCTTTTCCTCCAAGCGTTGCGAAACATCACTAGCATTCCTGACCTGTCAAGACTGCCTAAACTGCGAAAGATCGTGCTGGACAATATGAAAGGCCTGAAAGACGTGAGTGCGATTGGGACGGCTCCTGCCCTCGAAGAATTCCTTCACATCGCAGCACAGGGGTTTGCACCGAAGGCATACTGGGAACTACTCAACAGACCTTCTCTGACTCAGGCTCACATTGGCTTCTGTAGCAAACGTAAGAATGAGGAGTTTGAAGCCCTCCTTCGACAATCCGGCAGATCGCCGTATCAGCGGGCTGAGTTCGTCTTTCAGTGACGCTTCTTGCGCTCGCTGCCCAAACCTTGGCGCTCAGTGTGAGCCACGCCCATAAGGTCACAGTTTCCTCCAGTGGTGTCTAACAGGATAGGGGTATTGTGGCATGAGGAAATGGGCCGCCGGACTTGCCATCGTTGGTGCTCTGTGAACAATAAGCGCCGTCCAGTGCCTTACGCCCGTGTGGCCAAAATGTGGGCGGCGGGTACGAACATCCCTGAGATTGCCAAGAGTATTCGTCGGACAGGCAAGAGAGATGATCCCTTTCATGGGATGCGGGTCATCCTCAGCCTCATGCACAAGGGCTATCGAGACGCTAGTGGACAGCGGGTGAAACTGCCCTACCGAGTCTCGAAATCGTCGGTGAGACTATCTCGAAAGGCCGGGAAAAGGCTGTTGCCTGAGGAGGAATTGCTTGCTGGAGGGTACAGACAAAGCAGGCAAGGTTTTCATCGTGGGGGAGGGAGATTGCCGTCGCTGCCTTGCTTGCGATGATTTGTTCACACGAGAAGCAAGCAAAAAGCATTCCATCGACACTTGCTTCCCGCCTGATCTCAGGCTTCGACCCCACAGGCAAAGAGCCTGACGGTATACAAGCGAGGGCGCTGGTGGTGGGCCGACTTCTCCATCGGTACCAGACGTTTTCGCATCCACTGTTCGTCGTCGCCAGCAGCCGGAGGAATGGAACGTTGCGTTCTGGGTCTCGCTGATTTCGGCTAACCGACCGCTGGCGGATGCGAACTCAGGAACCTGAGGTTGCAAGACATCCAAATGGAGTCGAAGACCCTTTGCGTCCGAGTTGGCAAGAACAGGTTTCGGGTCAGGACTATTCCGCTCAACCGGGCACGCAAGCAGGGAGCAACCGCCCCCGAACACTATCTAATCCCGAAGCGTCTTTCCGGGAAAAAGTACGATGCGGCTCACCGCCGAGTCGTTGGGGCTGGAGAACTGCGTGGCGGAAACTAACCGAAGAAGCAGGTCTGGGGGATTGAGACCACACGACCTCCGGCACCATGCCATCACCAAGTTGGCGGAATCGCCAGAAGCCAGCGAACAAACCATCAGGGCACTCGCTGGGCACGTCTCCCGGGAGATGCTGGAGCACTACAGCCACGTCCGGCAGCAGGCGACGCGAAAGGCGGTTGAGTCGCTGGATAACGTCACAATTAGGGAAATGGGAGGCAGCGGCGAAAAAGAAGGAAGAAGAAAAAAGCGTACAAACAGCGGGTGAAGATTGGTCGGGACGGGCAGATTTGAACTGCCGACCCCTCGCACCCCAAGCGAGTGCTCTACCAGGCTGAGCCACGTCCCGACTAGGAAGGAACCCGCTGCATCGCATCCACAGCGGATGGGGTTGACAAGAGGATTTTACCACCAAGGCGCGGTTCGCGCAGCCGCACGATTTTGTTTCCACTCGAAGGTCATCGGACCGACAAATCTATATCCGCGGGGCAGGTTGCTGGCATCGGGGTCAATCCGGGCGCATATGGAAACTCCAATGGAGTCGTGATTTGCACCCGCAGCTTTATGCGGGCAAGCGCGCCCGTTGCGTTGGTTTTATAAGAGGAAACCGTAACCTTCAACATTCCCTTCTTCGCTTTCCTGGCTGCACTCGCGTAATCAGATAGAGCCTTATCTGGATCGGAACTCCGATAGGACCAAAGGACATTGCCGATCAGGGAGGAGACCTGGTCATAATCGGGCTTATAAAGGAGAAACTGCATTTCATGTGTATAAGCCAGCGAGGACCTAACAGTCTCTCCGTAGCCCGGTCCCAGGGTCTGATTCGGATTAAACCGAAGCGGTAGGTTTACCGGATAAATGTAGTCTTGTGAGGTGGCCTCTGCCGGCACGATGTCAACAAACCAGCCCGGCTGCTTTTCGCTTTTTACACGAAAGAGGAGACCGCCGCCCAACTCCTTCTCGAAGTCCTCACTGACGTGGAGTGTCACCTTGAAAGAGACGGAATTGCACGAGGACGACACTTGCGCCTGACTCAACATCGCAGCGACTACAAAAGCCGAAATTAAAGTGGCTCGTAGCATCGGACCAATACTCCAGACGAGAGAGAAAGAGTTTACTTTCTTTTGCGTTTCGAGGCAGGTCGTTGCTCGAGCACCGCAAACTGGATTTTCTTTTCCACCGGATCGATGCGGTCCACGAGCACGCGAATTCTTTGTCCCAAACTGTAAGTCTTGCGGGTGTGCTGTCCGATGATCTGGCGCGTATTCTCATGGTACGTGTAGTAGTCATCGGTGAGTGTGTTGAGCGGGACCAGGCCTTCGACGAACAAGTCCGTTAGCTCGACGAAGAAGCCAAACTTGGTGACGCTGGTGATCAGGCCGTCGAAGTCTTCTCCTACACGGTCCTGCATGAACTTGACCTTTTTCCATTCCATGAGTTCGCGCTCGGCCTCGTCGGCCCGACGCTCGGAGTGGCTCGACTCTTCGGCGATGTCGTGCAGTTCGTCGAGTGGAATCGGGCCTCCCAAGGGCTCGTGTGCCTCGCGATGCGCGGCATGGTCGCGGCGCTTGGACCACGGCGAAGGGGCGTCGTCGCCATCTGGATTCCGGCGTTCCGCTCGTCCTGGCCGGACGCCAGCGTTATAGTCGAGCGCAAGGGAGACTCCAACCGGAACTTCGCCTTCCCTCTTTTCCGCCGAACTTTTCAGCACTTGTTTCAAAATCCTATGCACGATCAGGTCGGGATAACGGCGGATCGGCGAGGTGAAATGCGTGTAGCTTGACGCCGCCAGTGCGAAGTGGCCAACGTTCTCTTCCGAGTAACGAGCCTGCTTCAGCGAGCGCAACATCAAGTAGCTCAGGATGCGCTCCTCCGGTTTGCCTGCGATCTTGGCGGCGAGCTTCTGATACATGCGGGGCGTGATGTGAACATCCTTCGGAACTTCGATGGTGTGCGCCTGCTTGCCCGTACCGCGCGCGCCGCGGCGATCAGTCTTGAGTTGCACTCTATGAATGGGAAGGGCGCCTACACCGAGAGAATATCCGAAGGTCGCGGCAAGCACTTCGAAATCGTAGACACGCTTGGCGTCCGGCTTTTCATGAATTCGATACAGGGACGCGATGCGTCTGGATTCCAGATATTGCGCCACGCACTCGTTGGCTGAGAGCATAAACTCTTCGATCAGACGATGCGCGATGTTGCGCTCCGAGCGCGTGATGCTCTTCATCAATCCTAATTCGTCAAACTCGATGACCGGCTCGGGTAAATCAAAGTCGATCGACCCGCGGCGCTGCCGTTTGTGGTTGAGAATCACCGCCAGGTCCCGCATGAGTTCGAATGTAGGGGCGAGTGCGGCGTAGCGTTCGCGCGCGGCCGCATCGCCTTCGATCACATCGTTGACGGCAGTGTAGGTCATGCGCTCGGCGGAGCGGATAACGCCTTCGCACAACTCGTAACCCGCGATCTCGCCTCGAGGATCAATCTGCATCACGCAGGAAAGCACCAATCGGTCGAGGTGTGGACGCAGGCTGCAGATGTCGGTAGAGAGTTCGAGCGGCAGCATGGGAACAGCGCGGTCTGGAAAGTAGACGCTGGTACCCCGCAGATGCGCTTCCTGATCGAGTGCGGAATCGGGGGTAACATATTGGGCCACGTCGGCGATATGGACCTGCAACTCGAAATTTCCATTAGGGAGTCTTCGAACCGTTACGGCGTCGTCGAAATCGCGGGCGGTTTCGCCGTCGATGGTGACGATGGGAACAGCGCGGAAGTCGCGGCGATGGCGAAGTTCCTGCGCCGGGATCACGGCGGAAACATTCTGCGCCTCTTCCAGTGCCGCCGCGGGAAAATGGTGCGGCAGGTGAAATTTGCGGATCGTAATTTCGACGTCAATGCCGAAGTCATCCTGCCGGCCGAGGATTTCGAAGACGCGCCCGCGAGGATTCTGTGTGGGCGTAGGCCAATCGGTAATCTCCACATCAACGACCACGCCTTCGAGGTCATCCCATTCGGATTGCCGCGCAACCTCGTCGCCGAGCACGCGATCGACGGACTTTCTGCTTTTTCCTGTCGCCGGCGGCTCACCCGCCGCTTTTAGCGCGGGAATCTCCATGCCCGCCGGTATCATGATCTCGTGCGTAATCTTGCTGTCAATCGGCTTAACGTAATTGTGGCGGCTGCCGTAGTGAAAAATCCCAACCACGGTAGGCTGGCTTCGCACCACGGAACGCACGATACGGCCCTCGGTGCGGCCATCGGCACGTGTGGCGACGATGTCGACCAGCACCCGATCTCCGTGCATCGCATTGCCGATGGCATGGGGGGCGATGAAAATATCCCCGACCAATCGCGACTTCATCGAAGGACTCAGCGAACTCGCGTCGGGAATGACGAAGCCGAAGCCGTCGCGGTGCATGGTGAGGCGTCCCGCAACAAGATTCTTGTCGGGCGCGGCTTGCGGCAGGGCATAGCGATCAGAATTCAGTCGAACCAGTTCCCCGGCGGCAACCAGCTTCTCAAGATGTGCGTCGAGTTCATGGCGCGCATCTCCGTGCAAGCCTAGTTCGCGGACTAGCTGCTTGAATCCTGCAGAGCGCTTGGGCTGGCGAGCAATATGTTTGAGGATGGTGGCGTCGGAAAGCATTGGGAGCACTATCAGCTATAAAGTGTCAGCTCTCAGCATAACTCACGTCAAAATTCACCTGCTCATTTCGGCGGTGTCGGCAGCGCCGAGAGTCTTCGACGCAGACAACGGGATTGGCGTGAGAGCCGTTGCCGGGAGCAATTCGGTTCGCTCGCGTGAGGACATGGGAAGCGGGTTCTAAACGGACTTCTCAGATGCTATTGGCGGGACTCAAGATTCCTCGCTCTGCTCGGGCTGACGGTACTGGGCCACTTTGAAATCAATTTTCATGTAAGTCTCAATGAAGTAGAAGAATGCCTTGGCTTCGGCTTATCAGGTTTGGGCGCAAACACTGGAT
>Ga0210391_10004806_pt1 | contig 11182 bp, 16 predicted proteins | sample IncBWC12OmetaG_FD_160573 | JGI IMG/M metagenome (GOLD analysis project Ga0210391, IMG submission 160573) | Forest soil microbial communities from Barre Woods Harvard Forest LTER site, Petersham, Massachusetts, United States - Inc-BW-C-12-O ...
GCACCCGGATCGCCTTGCCGCCACCGCAGCCCGAGCTCCCCGACAACCCGCATCTACGTTCCGTCACGCTGGTCGAGGCCGGCAGGGTGCGCGGCGTCTATCGGGTAGGACGCAAGTAGGCGCATGCCGAGCTCACCCGCGACATGTTCGGCGGCGGCGAGGACTGGAGCGAGGACGTCGTCGCGGACCCGTTCGCCGCGAGCTGCCCGCTGCAGGATCCGCATCGTGTGGTCAGCCAATGTCGGCACTGCCCAGCCATAGCGCGCCCACTCGGCTGAACCGTCACGGATCTGGCCGAGCAGGTCGAAGGCTCTGGCGCAATCCGCTCCGGCGCGCCCGACATGTTCATGCGCCGTGCACGTCGCCGGCGGATCGCCCGGCGGGTCGCGCTGCTGCAACTGGCCGAGGATAAAGCACGTCCGGGCGAGGCCGTCGGCTTCGGCGTCGGTCTGCGGATTCATTCCGACGACGCGCAAGGCGTAGTCGACGCCGAGCCTTATCGCGCGCGGCCAGGGCGGCACCGGGGTTGCCGGATCGAGCCGGGCGAATGCGGCTTCCAGGCGCCGGGACAGCGGTGGTGCGGGCTTTGGCATGCGTGACACCTCTCTCGGCGAGCTGACGACCGATGACACGCCGCGCCGTCCCACGGTCGTCGCCGAGCGCATCGCCCGCAAGGATCTCCGCAACGCGCTTTTTATGAAACTGCGGCAGCTGTCGCCCGCGCTGTTCGCGGTGAAGAAGCCGGTGCTGCTGAAGTGGAATCTTCGACGAGATTGTCGAGCGCCTCGAGCTCGACGCCGAGGGGCGAGCACGATCTGCCGCGCAGACCTGGTTCTTCTTTCCGCACATGCAGCACGGCCCGAGGGATCCCCCACTTGCTCCGCGCGCATCGTCATGTCTCTACCTCAAATCGGTGGTTCGCAAGCGACAGGTTAAGCATCATGACCAGCTTTGATTTGAGCGGTTCAAGTTCGTTGCGAGCTGCGTGCGTTCGGGACTCCTCCTCAAGGTTTCCCGCTTCCTGGATCTTTTCGCGAAGTAGACCGAACAGAATCATCAGTTCATCGACCGACAAGAACATATTTTAAAGCCTCTCTTGAAAACGATCAGTTGCCATTTTCGATCCTACATCAATAAGTCCATCAAGCAGCGCCAGGAAATGTCTGATTATGGAATATAGTCAACCCCAAGATCCACATCCGCATGAAAATTGCATAAGGCTTATACCTTTGCTTCCGGTGAGATCAACATCTTGTAAGGGAGGGGTGTGTGGGCTGCGGCGATGCCGAGCAGAGAACGGAAGGCGGCATGCCGGGTACGACGGCGGTTGAAGCGGAAGACGAACTCGTCGAGATAGGTTTGCAGGTGGCTGCGGCGCAGGCCGTGATAGACGCCCAAGGCCCAGATTTTAAGGTTGGAGAAGATGCGGTGCGCCCAGGGGAGGATGATATGGGCGGCCATGTTGCCGACGACATGGGGATCGTGATTGACGCCGGGCGCGCCGGGATATCCCGACCATCCGTCGGTCTTGGCGGTGGCGCCAGGGGCGAGATTGGTTTTGAGGAAAGCATGCAGGCTGGCGGCCGAGTAATCGGGCACTTGGGCGAGCCGAATGCGGCCGGGGCCGGCGCCGCCATCCTCGACCTCGACCGCGCCGGCGACGAGGATTTTGCCCTGATGGCTGCGTCCGCCACCGCCGGTGAGCGGGTCGTTCTTGCTGCGGCAGACGATTTCGGTCTCGTCAACCTCGACCAGGCCGGCGAGCATGCTGCGGTCGGGCGCCACCATGCTGCGGCGCAGCTTTGCCGCCATCAACCAAGCCGATTTGTACGAGCCCAAAGCAAGCTGGCGTTGCAGTTGCAGTGCCGAAATGCCGTTGGAATGGGTCGCCATCAGATAGGCCGCCCAGAACCACGTGGTCAGCGGCAGCTTGGAGTGGTGCATGATCGTGCCGGCGGTCACCGAGGTCTGCTTGCCGCAGCCGGCGCATTCCCAAGTCCATGCCTTGGTTTGCAGCTGCCACGCTTTGTTCCTGCCGCAAGCCGGGCAGACAAAGCCCTGCGGCCAGCGCGCCGCGACAAGGTAAGCGACGCAGGCCGCCTCATCCGGGAAGCGGCTCTGAAACTCGACCAGCGAGCGGGGAAAATCGGGCATATGCGCCTCGCGAACCAAACCGTGTGTTCGCTGTATGTTCTATCACGCCGCGCGGCCGCCGCGCCACTACAAATAGGGTCCCCGGACGCAGGGGGATAAGCCTTAATTGCATAACCGAAGACATGCGCATTTTAACGTGTAAATAAAGTTTCAAAACGCTTCTTCGAGCATTTAATGATCTCCAGATTACACACACAAGCCGGCACCGCCCGCGAACCATGACGGCACCGGCTTGTTTCTTTAATATTGCGTATTTTTAACCGCCCGGTAGTGCGGTTATGCCGCTCTTGTCTGTTGCCGCTGACGCCACAGACGCCATAGACCAACCCCGAGAATCCCAGCACCGAACAACGCCATGGTGCTGGGCTCTGGCACTGGGTCGGGTCCGCTGACCAGCTTAAACTGGATCGTAGGCGTGATGTCCCAGTCTTGGGCGTTGTTGAGTTCAATATCCATCACTGCATCGTCGCTAAAGTTGGCGACGATTGGTGATGTGTTCCACAAGACGCAGTCGGACTTGCCACCGGTGCCACCGGGGTCGCAACTGAGATCATTGCCGCTGTACTTTGCTTCGAACGAACCGGTATCGCTCATTCTGGCGACGCCCGATGGTGAAGTGAACATAAACGAGATGTTGATCGGATCGGTTTCGATATTGCCTGGTGGAGTAGGGCAACCCGATCCTTGGCATGAGCCGTCCGGTGAGAATGTCGCGAGACTAGCTGCGGTCGTATAGATGCTGCTCGTCGTCAGCGGGAACGAGAAGTTACCGCTTGTCCCGGTAGAAGTGTTAACGATGCTACTAATAATGCCATAGTCACCGGTGATCCGTGGTCCACCACCGGAGCCATTGGTCGTATCGCTATAGGTCTCAGTGATTGTATAGCTACCGGTGATTTGTGTCGCATAAGCGGCAGTTGAGGCGAGCAGACAACCAACCGATATTGCCAGCACTCCTACAAGATCTTTTGTACGTACTCTTTCCATGGTCTTAATACCTATCTCTTTTTAGATGGGATGGGGACCCCCCAACCCCCATCTCTCGCGTTTCGGTTAGGCTGCTGCCACCGACGCTCTATTGGCGTTGTGGCGGTTCTGCTTCCTGCTGGCGAAGAGCCCTATACCAATCAGCAAGGGACCCAGGATGGCAATGGTACCGGGCTCGGGGACCGCGTCCAGTCGCGAGCTGGCCGAATAGTTGATATCCGAGCCAGTCGACAGCGCAATTTGGAGCTCCTCGGTCACCGAATACGGCCCCGCCAGCGAGTTAACGGTCACCGAATCGCTCTCATTGGACGAGCCGACGGTCGTGATCTCCGGCGTTACCGCCGCCGTGCTGTTGGTGCCGGGGCAAACATTCTGCCCATCGCCCGAATCGATGCAGCTGATGTACGAGAGCGTGTTGGCGCTACCCGCGATAACAACGGTGGTACCGATCGCGCTTTCGAAAGTCAGACTGTCCGGTGGCGCGGTCGGGGCCGTGAAGCCGGTATCGCCGATCAACAGCGTGATCATTGCTGGTGTTGGCGACGTCCCGTTGTTGGTGATGCTGACCGCATCCGACAACAGATCAGCCAGGGTGGCGGTGCCCGGCGAATTCGACAGACCCGAGGTCAAGGTGAATGCAACGCCGCCCGTCGTGGCCGATCCGGCGCAGCTGCCACCGGATGCCGCTGAGCAGAGGGTCGTGAACCCACTGTTGCCGACCGATTCCTCGACCAACAGGCCCGCGCGCGCCGACGACATGCCGATCGCGATCATTGCCGCTGCGACCGCAGCGGTGCTTAGTAGAATTCGTCTCATAACAACGATCTCCAGAGTACGCCCTTCGATTTATAGCAACGCACAAGGCGGCGCCGCCCGAGGGCATGACGGTCGCCGACAGTGTTGCGCGAAGCAATGGGTCAATAGTCTTACAAGAAGTGTGCCAAGAGGTCTAGCGTTCTGAAAAATAGATGGTATTCAATACATTAAGATTTTATTAAGAGCAAAAATGTCAATAATTCCGTCTTAATCTTTGGCTAATCACTCGTGGCAATCCGTCATATTCTCAGCTATCGCTCGAGTGTTATAAACCAATCGCAATAATACTATCAAATTGTCCCAAGACACGGGACGCAGAGTCATTTATCTGCAATAACTGTATTTATATGTATGGGCGTGTAAAAATCATGACTTGTCTCCTGCTGTCGCGCGGTGACGCTATGAGGCGCGAATTTGTGCCGGTGGATTGAATTGGACAAGATTCCACGGTTCGCGGTTCGGTAATGCCTAGCGTAAAAAATTCCGACACCGCGTGCTCCGCTCGCCGGCAATCGCGTAGCCATGGCCGGATTGGTCGACCGAATGACAGCGCCGGGCGACAATGGCCGGGCTTTCTACCTGAAATGGATGCACGGCGAGATTGCCGATTGTGCGCGGGGAATTCGGCACGATCCACGACACGATGGGGGCAATGCTTGACGAGCTGCGCGAGATCCTCACGAAGGGACCCAGAGAGGCGGTTTCGCGGCCCGCTCCCGGACCGCCTTGCGCTCACCTCGGTCGGCGTATATCCGCGATTACCACTCAGGTCGCGCACCGAGGGTGGCAGGACAGACTGGGCGGCAGATCATGCTGCCCAGGAACATGGAGAAACCGGGCCGGGAGATGGGAGCCCGGCCATCGCGCTCTTTGACCCCGCCCTTGGCCTGGTTCTGGGACTTGCAACCAGGCTTGGTTTTAGCTCGGCGAGCAGGCCCAGACTGAGGGTTGAGTTCGGTCAGGCCGGTTGCTGAAGGCAACCCGTGGGCCGCAAGTAATTCCGTTTTCACGCGTCAAGGGCGGGTCGACGCCGACGGGTACCTGGCCCTTGAAGACAATTCTACCGGACGAAATTGGCGTCCGAAGGTCGTTGATCACCCGCCAGCGGCGCTGGCGCGGGCGAGGGCGTCAAAGAAATACGCGTCAAATCTCGGTCGCGGTTCACCAGCAGCACGATGATTGGGCAGAGGCGGTCGAGCAGCCGGCATCGGATGCCGTTGTCGAGAGTGCCGTGGCGGATGATTGCGCGCAATTCGGCCTCGACACGGATCACGGCACCTTCGAGGTGTGTGCGGCCTCGTTCCGCGCGGAGGTGGCGCGATCGCGGTCGTTTGGTCGGATTGATTACTTCTGGGGCTCGCGGCGTGCCGCGCTCATCACGGCCTCGGTCATCCGGTTAAACCCGAAATTCTCCAGGATCATATTCACCGGCTCGCCGTTATTTGCTGATACACGGGCAACCTGTCCGTTGACCAGCGTGCGAAAAGCCGCCTCATCCAGCACCACGACCAAAGAACCACCGCCGGGTGCCCCCGAAGCTTCGAGATAGGCCCGGGTCTTCGTCCACGATCCTTGCATGTGCGTCTGCAGCCAGCCGTCACCGTAAGGTGCGCCGGGCCTATCCAGTTGTTGCCATAAGGGGGCGAGCACATATCGCCCCCTCGGTAAAAAACGGGTTAATCGGGAGAACGGAGAGCCGGCGCCAATTGTCGCACTGCGGGCCGCTCTAAGTTCGGAGCTTTGATAAGGTCCGTCATCCGGGTACAGCTGGTCAAGACAGTGACACAGCTCGGCAACTCGCCCACCACCGCTGTTCTTATTCAATGAAATGAAAAGGCCCATTCCTGCAGTCGTCCCCATTCGAGCCCGAGGGAAAAGCTGCTGCGCCTGGTCGATCCCGATGCGACGGTCACACCACGGCACATCTCGACCTCGATCTCGTCCTCGATTTGGGCCTGATCCACTGGCTGCGGCCAGTGGATACGGATCTCGGCGTCGGCGCCGCCGAGACATATCGGTTCGAGGTCATCATCCTCGAATTTTGCCCGATCGGCTCATGCGACGCCGTATTCGGCGAGGACCTGACGCTTGCCGACGGTGATCTTATCCGACGCAAGCCTGTAGGCCCGTCACGAGATTTGAAGGCCCGCCCGGCAAGGCGGGCTTTCGCGTTCTAAGTCGGTTGCTGCTGGGCGCTGTCCCTCCCTTGCTCGATTAGCTGGATCAACGCTTGGCTGCGATTGCGCAGGCCGTGGCGCTCCTTGAGCTCGTCGATAAGGGCGACCGTCTCGCGCGGCAATGCGACGATGAGCTGATGCTGTCCCGCGTCCGCAAGACGACGGCGATAGGCGCGCATCTCTTCGGCTTTCGGGGTCGTGGCAAAATGCTTCATCGGATCGGCCCTTCCACGTAACTAGAGGAAAACGATACGACTACATCTGGTGGCTGTCCACCAGCACCGCAGTAGACGGTATCACTATACCGTTGGATTACTTATATGTTTTAGATCGTATCGGAAGTGGAATATTCCCCGCGCAAGTCGGAATTTCCGCGATCAATCGCGCGTGAACCCGCGAATCGGCGGGCAATGGCGGCCCTTCTACCGCGCAACGACGCTGGACGAAAACGGATGAATGAAAGATAGCCTTCTGGAAATCGAGAATTCTACCTTCGCAATCCGCGCTTCTCTTCCCACGCGTCGAGAGCTTCGAACAACAGTTCGTTGAGCTTCATGTCCGCGTCGGCCGCGCGCTGGCGGAATCGTTTTCGGAAGGCCGGCGAGACCTTGAACGCCAGCCCCTGGAGGTTGGCGGTTTTCGTCGGAACTTCGGCGGCCGAGGCTGCCGGCGTAGTCGCCGGCATGGATGCCGGTGGGGCGGCCCGCTGCGAAGCTTCCGTCATGGGTGCAGCGGCCTCGGATGTGAGTGCTGCTAGGTCAATGGTCGGTCGTTTTGACATAGAATTCTCGCTTTCATGAATTCGTGTTTTACATCTTTGTGTTGATCTCAGCCCAGAGCGCGCTTACCTCTTGCGCCGCAATGCTTTTGGGATCGGTTTCGAGTGCAGTCTTCCCGTGAGCGAACGTCTCGGCGTAGATCACCCGCTCATGCATCCGCGTGGTCAGCACCAGACCAAGGGCGTCAAGGGCCACCGCCGCGCCGTCGTTATTCCGCAAGTTGGGGCGAACCCTGGTCAGCACAAACTGGAAGGGCTTACCGGATTGCCGGACCAACGGGAGGCCTTTGACCAGGGCTCGAAGGTCCGCCGGGGTGGGATTCAGCGGAATAAGTATAAGATCACCAAGCGCAAACAAATCTGCATTGACGGCTCCGATGGAAGGGGCCGTGTCGATGAAGAGGTACGCGGCACCTGCTTCGCTCAGCGCCCGGACCCGACCCGACAAATCCGAGAGCGAGAGGGCGGAATAGCGTGGCGTCTCAATCCCAGCCTTCTTTCTCTGATTAAACCAGTCGGCCGCGGTTCCCTGCGGATCCGTATCAGAGATCACAACCGGACCGTCTCCGGCCTGCTCGGCGGCTGCGGCAAGGTGGACAGTTATGGTTGATTTTCCCGACCCGCCCTTCTGGTTTGCGACAACGATTGTTTTCATGAAAACGAGATTAGCATAATTAGCGCTTTCATGAACGCGGTAATTCTTGAACGACGCGCGTAGGGCGGGCAGGGCGTGACGCGGCGACAGCGGCCCATGCTTCACCAGGCGGGGTACCCTCGCGCCAGATTGTGCTTTGCGACGACGATTGTTTTAATGAAAACGAGAATAACATAATTATCGTTTTCATGAATGCGGTAATTCTTGAACGACGCGCGTGGGACTGGGCGGGGCGGATCCAATAATATTCGGCCAGCGACAAGGCACGGACTGCTGCTAAATGCCACGGCGTTCAGCGCTTAAGGGATGCTCCAGTGTGCTCGCCGTGCCCACGCTAAAGAACGCGTTGCGCGTGGCCCCGCGCGCCTCTGGCCGCGTTTGACCCGGCGCCCCTTACCACCTTCCACACATTGCGGAACTGAGGTGACGGGTGAGGGACGCTCGCTCGACACCGCAGCGCGCGAGCATGGGCATCCAGAATTCTTGATTTCTTGTTTTCTCTCCCGTGAACATTGTGCGGCCGGCGCGCTGGCCGCGGCAACAGTAAACCGCGGATATCCGGCCCGCCCGAGGCGGGCCGGAGAGCGACGGAGGAGGAGAGGGGGTCGCGTACCCGGCGGCCCCGATCGTCTCTACGGGATTCGAGAGCGCCTCTAGGGCGGCGTTAAATGCGCGGTCGAACTCGGCCTGTTCGGCGATCGCGTTTGCCAGCTCCGCCTGCACTGCAACACGCTCGCGCGGGGTGAAGCGGCAGCCGCGGAGCTTTCTGCGCAATTCCTGGATGTGGTCGTAAAGATCGAGCATCGCGATCTCCTTCCGTGTTGAAAGACGGAAGTGCGGGGGTCATGCCGGATTGGGCCGGGTCAACGACGCCGCAGGCGCCGCGCAGCGGGGCGCGGGGGAACCGATTTTGCCGGGTGTCCGGTTTAACTGGCGCGCGAGGCGCGCTCTTTGCGCCCGGCAAAATTGGCGGGACCGCAGCATCGTTGAGGCGGCCCGGTTCGGCATGACAGGCTGGGAATTCCGGCGAGACGGATTGGGTTGGGAAAATCCGCGGGGGGTGAAACAACTCTCCTTTTCGGCGGGTGTCAGTGGAAAGAGAAAGCCCCGCCGGCAGGTCACCGGCGGGGCGCGGGGTTTGCCTCGCTAGTCACGAGGCTCCCAGAGGGCGATGTGGGTGTTGCCGGCCGCGTCCTTTTCGTCGAGCGCGACGAGGCGGCAGCGCAGCCACGCATTTCCGAACTCAGGCGACCCCAGCTTGAGGTTGATGTACTCCTTGCCGCTCTCCTTCGCCTTGGCACTCCAGCCGGCGCCGATCTCGTAGCGGTTCGGGCCATAGACCCGGTAATCGGGTGCCTTGTCGGATGTGCGGTCGACCGGGACGATCGCGAGCGTGGCGGTGACATTGAGGGTCCGGAAAGTTCCGGCATAAGCGCCGTCGTCAAGTTTCGAGAACGTGCCGAGGGTGATGGCCATAACGCGTCTCCTTGGGTTGTCTCGCGGGGACCGTCCCCTGCGATGACGCGGGCCGGGGAGACCGCATAGGCCGCCGGTATCACCGCGAGCGTGCGAGCGGCCGCAGCAGCGCGAAGGACCCGGAAAGCGGGAAAATTTGCAGCGCAGCGGCCGCGAGGAGGAGGGCTTGCTCTCCGGGGAAATTTTCCCGCCGCCCGGGTTGGAACCGGCGGCCGCGGAATCCAGGTCTTGAGCGGCATGCAGGGACGGGGGCCTCGGGAACGGCCCAGGGAGGCGGCGGCTTGGCGTATCCGCGCATCGGCTTCGCGCTCGGCGCGTTTGCGGCTGGTGGCCTTCAATTGATCAAGCCGCGGGGATGTCACTTTCCGGGTCGAGTGGCGACCAAGTGCCTCGTGGGTATGGGTCAAGGCGCGCAAAGAACAATGCCGAGCCGGGGGATCGCCACAGGTAGTGGAGGGCAGTTTGGTGTATGGCCCTCAAGATTGGCACGCCGGAATTCGGCCAGGGAGTGGTGCGGGTCGCTGAGGTGGCGCGATGAGCAGCCGCGGCGTCCCGATCGGCACAGGGAGCCGCCGAGTGTCCTGCGGCCTAGCGATGCGGCCAGGCGGATGCGAATGTATTGGCAGAATTTTTAGCGCCAGGGGGGCGTCGCGCTCCGCCTGGCAAACGACAGGACGCCGGTTAGCGGCGTTATTCGGGGTATGCGCGAAAAACGCTTTGGCCGCGGCGAATGGCGAGCGGGACCAGAAAGGACAGAATGGTCGGCCGCCTGGCGCGCCCTCCTAGCGGAAGTGACGATCGCGGGCCTGGTGGAGGCATTGACCTTACGTGCGCCGCGGCGGGCCGGTTCGAGGATGTCGATCGTGCCGCGGAGCAGCGCACAGATGAAGCAGGTCATTGACAGTGAAACGGCGCCCTCAGGCGTCGCGCTCGGTTTGGGTGTCAACGCCGGAGAGAAGATGCATCGGCTGGCCGGACAAAAAATGCATCACGGGCGGGGCTAAGCAGCACCATGGCGAACGCCGCTTTCCAGTTCGATCAATAATATAAGAGCCTGCTTTCCCGTCCCGACCTGGGGAGCAATGGCCGCGGCGCGCAGCGTAGGGGATGGGAGGAGCGGAGCCACGCGCAGCACCGCGAGCATGGCGAGCACCGGACCTTCCCCGCAGCGAGCACCGTGGCAGGCTAACCGCCGGTCGGGTTACGTCCGCCGCTGTCGCTGCTTGCTCTGCTTGAGGCGATAGCTGTCGCCGTTCATTTCGAGGATGTGGACGTGATGTGTCAGCCGGTCGAGCAGCGCGCCTGTCAGCCGCTCGTCATCTGCCGTTCCCGCTCGATCAGCTCGAGTTCGGCCAGGCGCAGCAAATAGCGGGGATGATCGACCCCCTAGGCAGCGCATTGCTGGGCGAGCTTGTCGTATTCGCGCAAGAAGGTCGGCAGCTTGAGCGCCTTGAGATGATGGGCGAGCAGCAGTTGCGGCGTATCGCTCACGACGCGGCTCCGGCGAGCAGGTCGAGATAGGCCTTGGCCGAGGTCGTCGCCACGCTCGCCCGCGGCAGGTAGGGATAGACCGTCAGGTCGAGCCGCGGCGGCCGGCGCTCAATCCGGCACAGCACCAGATGTTTGACCGCATCAAAGCCGATCGCACCGCGGGCGATGGCCTCCCGGACGCCGGCCAGCACGTCCTCGGGGCGGAATGCCTCCAGCAGCCGCAGCACCTGGACGAACTCGCGTTTGCCGCGCTTGGCCATGCGGGCCTCCATCAGGCGGCGCAGCGTGGCAAATTCCTCGGGCAGGTCCCAGCCGACCAGCGGCGCTGCCTGGTCGAGAGCGCCAATCTTCTGTTCGAGCAACGCCAGGTAATGCAGCGGGTCGAAGACAAAGTCCTCGCGCTCGTAGGAGCGCGGATGACGGGCGATCACCTCGGCCCCGCAGCAAATCACCACCTCGTGGACATAGCCACGGATCAGTACCTCGCGGTGCCCGAAGGCGGTCGGCACCGAGTAGTCGGTGCCGCGATAGCGCACCAGCGATAGCGAGCTGACCCGGCCTGCCTTCTTCTCGCAGGCGTCGTAGGGCGCCGGCGGCAAGTCGTGGAACGCCGCCAAATCCCGGGCCAGCCGTTCGCCGATCGTCTCG
>Ga0210391_10004808_pt1 | contig 11182 bp, 13 predicted proteins | sample IncBWC12OmetaG_FD_160573 | JGI IMG/M metagenome (GOLD analysis project Ga0210391, IMG submission 160573) | Forest soil microbial communities from Barre Woods Harvard Forest LTER site, Petersham, Massachusetts, United States - Inc-BW-C-12-O ...
TGGTCAACGACCTCGCCAATACGCTTGGCTACTGGCGCGCCACGACCGGATACGGCCGGGGAATTGCCGCGCCGCAACTCGGCGTGCGCCTGCGCGTCATCTTCCTGCAGCTGCCCGCAGAGAAGCCGTGGCCGCTGGTTAATCCGGAAATCATTGAACGTAGCGAGGAGAGGATCGTCGTCTGGGATGCCTGCCTCAGCTTCCTCTCTATTTTCATGCAGGTCGAACGCCATCGCGAGATCACGGTGCGTTATCAGGATATGAATCGCGAAACCCACGAACTTGCCGCAGGGGACGATCGTAATCTTTCCGAACTGCTGCAGCACGAAATCGACCACTTGGATGGCATTCTGGCCGTCGACCGCATTATCGACATCAAGACGCTTTGCACCCGCGAAGAATTCGAAAAACGATATCGCCAGGGCAGCCCGTACGCCGTTGCCACAGTTACAATCAAGAGTTGAGAGATTCTCGATTGAGGAGTGACTGGCCATTGATCACTTAGCACTGATCACTGGCCACTGACCACTGTGCCTCTCCACATCGGCATCGTCGCTTGCAGCGCGGAAGGCGCCGCACTGTGCTACCGCACCATCTGTGTTGAAGGCGCGGAGTTGCTTGGCCCTTACGCCCATCCGGAAGTTTCCATGCACGGCCACAACTTCGCTGCCTATGTGAAGTGCATTGACGCCAATGACTGGGCGGGCGTGGCCGAGCTGATGCTTTCGTCAGCGGAAAAGCTGGCAAAAGCTGGAGCGGATTTCCTGATTGCTCCGGTCAACACCGTGCATCAGGCCTTTGATCTGGTCGAGCACCGTTCTCCGCGCCCCTGGCTGCACATTGCGGTCGAGGTCGCGAACGAAGCGAAGCGTCACGGCTACAAGCGGCTGGGGATTCTCGGCACCCGCGCGCTGATGGAAGGCCCGGTCTACAGCGAGAAATTGAAAGCTGCGGGCATCGAGCATCGCATTCTGGGGCCGGAGCAGCGTGAGCGCGTCCATCGCATCATTTTCGACGAGCTGGTTAACGGAGTATTCTTGCCGCGCACGCAGGTTTACCTGACCGAAGTGATCCGCGGTCTTAAAGACGAAGGCTGCGACGCTGTAGTTCTGGGCTGCACGGAGATTCCACTGGTCATGACGTCGGAGCAGTCTCCGCTCCCTATGTTAGATTCCACTCGGCTGCTGGCGAGAGCAGCGCTACGCAAGGCTGTGGAGGGTTAGAACAGCACGAGTTCTGCATGCCAATTGCAGCGGGCCAATCCGATCATTCCAACCCTAAGCGCCATCGGCTTAAATTCCGCTGGCTTTCCGGCCCGTACGCTATCGTGCGCCTGCCGCCGGATGTCCCTGTTCCTGACTGGGCCACGAAAGGGGATTTCACTTCGGTTACGCGGAGCGTCGACGAACTCTCCGTCGTCTGCCCCGCGGACAGTCTCCCGGCGGACGTGCGTTCCGAACACCACTGGATCTGCTACAAGCTCGAAGGCCCGTTTCCTTTCTCGCTAACCGGGGTGCTGCTTTCCTTCATCGAGCCGCTGTCGGAGAACGGCGTCCCTATTTTTGCCATCTCGACCTACGATACGGATTACGTTCTGGTGCAGGAAGAATTCGCGGGGATTGCTCAGCAAGCTCTTCATGAGGCTGGCCACGAACTGTGGCCGCGCGACGAATCCTGGCGCAAGTTGATCGAATAGGCTCTCAGCCGGCGGCGCATTGAGTGCCGTTCGCCCCGCTAAATTCGCCGAACGCTGTTGCCAAGCCTGCACTTATCCTGCATCCATGCTGTAATAGGAATTAGCTCAACCCATGCCGTCTGCCATCACAAACCTGCGCCGCCGAGCCAAGGCGCTCCACCGCAACCTGCGCGGAGCATCGATGGCAGCGCGTGCGCTCGCTTCGACTGAGCATCCCCTGCTGGCGCACATCATTCCGGTGCGGCGCTGCAACCTGGCTTGCACCTACTGCAACGAGTTCGACGATTTTTCAAAACCGGTGCCGACCGAAGAAATGTTTCGCCGGATCGACAAGCTGGGAGCGCTAGGCACGGCGGTGGTAACGATTTCCGGCGGCGAGCCGCTGCTGCATCCTGAACTCGATGACGTGATCCGCCGCATCCGCGCGAACGGCATGATTGCCGGATTGATCACCAACGGATATTTTTTGGTCGCGGAACGCATTCAGCGGCTCAATCGCGCCGGCCTCGAGTGGCTGCAGATCTCCATCGACAACGTGAATCCCGACGAAGTTTCGAAGAAGAGCTTAAAGGTGCTCGACAAAAAGCTGCAATTGCTGGCCGAGCATGCCGAGTTTCACGTGAACATCAATTCGGTCGTCGGCGGCGGCATTTCGAATCCGCAGGACGCGCTCACTATCGGCAAGCGCGCCGTCGCACTCGGGTTCAGTTCGACCATCGGCATTATTCACGATGGCAGCGGACAAGTGCAGCCTCTGAACGAAGAAGAGCGCGGCATCTACGATGAAATGAAGTCATGGGAGAAGCGCAGCTTCACCCGCATCAACGCCTTCCAGGACAACATTGCGCAGGGCTTGCCGAACGAATGGCGCTGCCGCGCCGGGGGGCGCTATCTCTACATTTGCGAAGACGGGCTGGTGCACTACTGCTCACAGCAGCGCGGCTATCCCGGCGTGCCGCTCGCTACCTACACGCGCGACGACATGCGCCGCGAATATCTGACGGAAAAAGGCTGCGCGCCGCACTGCACGGTTTCCTGCGTGCATCAGGTGTCGATCTTCGACAACTGGCGCGCACCCCAGCATCCCGCGCAGAACGCGTCTTCACCAGACACGGCACGAAGCACGGAACTCATCCAGATCGGGCAGTAAGCCCGAATATCACCCAAAGTTATTTCTTCGGCTGCGCACTCGGCGGCACAATACTGTTCAACCGCAAATACTGGGCGGCGGCAGCGTAATGGTCCGCCCATCCGCCTGCAAGGATAAGGTCAGCCAAGGCGCGGGGGCCTTGGCGTCCAGGAAAGAGCTCAATGTTGTCGCCCAGCTTGGAGTCATCCATCTTACCGAGCGCGTCGGCGCAAAAATCGTACGAAGCCGTTGCTGCGGCGAGCAGCTTGTCTTTGGGATCGCTTTCCTTGGGTTCCTCGACTTTGGGTGCGGCGACGTCGGCTGCTTTGGCGCAAAGGCCGTTGTTGAAGCCCACGATATGAACGACCAGGTGCGCGAAACTCATCTGATCGGATGTGGGCTTGTAGCTGAATTTATCGGCGGGCATGGCGGAAATGGCGCCGAGGGTGTTGTTCCGCGAACGTGTCAGTAGCAGGCGCAGACCAGTCGTCACCGGATCCTTCACCGGGGCCGCGGAGGGTGCGGAAGTTGGCGTTGTGGTTTGCGCCGTCGCCGATGACAGGCAAACGGCAAGAAACAGGATGACGGGAATCAGTTTCACGGGGATGGCCTCCTCAGTCGTGCCTAAGCATAAACCCGCAGCGGCTGGATCGTCACGCCTATGATCTCTAGGGCCGATGGCACCTACGAGAATATTGCTGCGAACGTCAGCGTGATCACCGCCCACCACCCGATCACAATGGCGAAGGAAGTGCCCATCTTCACCTTGCCGGTGGTTGCAAACCCGATCGCGGTCAGAGCCACTGTCCAGAGCAGGAAAATATCCATTTGCGATGCAATGAAGTACCAGAACGGACTATCGGCCGCATTCATGAAGTATGCAGGGTTTGACGCGACCGGATTGTTCAAGGTGAATCCGTCGGCGCTCACGCCGGCGAGCACGGAAGCAATGGCCAACAAACTCCTCAAGACCATCGGCAATCCTGCGTAGGCCACTACCGCGAGTGACTTGCCGTACGAAATATCGGCGTTTGCCCCGAACTTGAACGTAGCGAACTGCAATCCCGACATGACCAGCCAAATCAACAGAGTGAACACAGGAATGGCGATGTAATACGCGATCCCGGTCCATTTCACTTGCTGCTCACGCTGCTCGGGAGTCGCCTTTTCGTATCGCTCCTCGGCCTTGGGCCGCGCGCGCAGATCATTCTCCATCATCTTCTGCACGCCGATCTTCTGCGTCGAAACGTAAACCAGACCCCAGCCCACGAGAGTCATTAGCAGAAACGGCAGCCACCACTGCGCGCTGCGGCGCAGGTCGGTGAAAGTCTTCGTGGGCGCGATGAAGGTGTCGACGACGCGCGCGCCCTGGGAAAGTGGAGCAGGTCCGGACGCTGGAGCGGATGCGGACAGAGGTGGGAGCGGAGCAGCAGCCATGGTCCAGCCTCCTGCTGAATGCCAAGGAATTCTATCCGGGAGCAGGCTCGGAGACAAGCGAGGGCCTCGGGCGCACATTTAAGATGAACCCATGCAGAACGTAACGCCGGTCGCAATTGCCGCCCTGGCGCTGGAACTGGCTCCCGCGGTCTTGTTCGGCTTGGCCGCGGAACGCGTGGCGCGCGCCGTGGGGCGCTGGCCTGTCGCTGTACGCCTGCTTCTTCCGGCGTTGCTGGTTGCGCCCTATGTGATGGTTTCGATCTCCGCGCACCTGTTCCGCTGGGCTGGTTTGCGCTCTATGCGGCGCTACCCGTGGTGATTGCGTGGCTGCTGCTCGGTGCTGCGGCGGCGGACCCCGCAACTGCCAATAAAGAGCAGCGCGCTAACTGGCGAGATGCGCTGATTCTGCTGGTTCTGGGCCTGGCCGTCGATTTGCGCTGGTTTGAACGCGCCTGGCCGAGCGGGCTGCGAGCCTTGAACGAACTGTTTCTGGTCGATGCCGGCTTGTACGGATTCCTCGCGATCCGGCAGCTCAGCGGAACCGGTTTCGACTTCCATCTGAAATGGAGCGACTGGAAAACTGGCCTTCGGGAACTAGCCTTCTTCACCCCCATCGTGCTGGCGCTGGGATTGGCGCTGGGGTTTATCCATCCGCATCGCAACCTGCCGGGAGTTAGCAGCGCACTCCTGCGCTGGGTTGCGATATTTTTCTTTACCGCCGTGCCCGAAGAACTCTTCTTTCGCGCCTGGGTGCAGAACCTGCTGGAGCGACGCGTGGGACGGCGGTCCGCTCTGGTGATCGCATCGGTGCTGTTCGGGCTCTCGCACTTCAATAAGCGGTCGGCACACTTCAATTGGCGCTATGTGCTGCTGGCAACGATTGCTGGAATTTTTTACGGGCGGGCGTGGCGGGAGAATCGGCGGGTGCCGGCCTCGACGATTACTCATGCTAGCGTAGATTGGTTGTGGGGATTGTGGTTCTAGAGGGGCGGACAGAGAAAACTTTAGAAGGCAAAGTTGCAGAATGTGCCCCGAATGCCGCAAAATCGCTGCGATGAAGACGTGGCAAATCTTTGTTGTTGGCATGGCTGCCTTAGTTGTGGCTCTATTGCTGCCATCCTATGAGTCGGTGATTGCGGGAGTGGGCGCGCTGGTCGTTGTCGCGGTGGTCGTCGTCGGCTTTCTAGTCCGTCCACGCAAGGAGGTGTTTTACATACGCACTTCCGCTCGTATTTATGACCCCGATTATGCCGTTGCCGTCGAGCATGACCAGATCGCTGTGCGGATCGAACTGGCACGGCTATGGCTTTTGTTTCTTCCCACCTTCGGGGCGCTGGCGTTCCTCCTTGTCACTTTTGCAAGGGGTACGACGTGGAATTTCAGCTTGTGGAACTCGAGCCTCATGGGGAAGGCCGCCGTGGCCGGGCCTTATCCGGTGTTTCTGCTGTGCCGCATCCTGCTTGTAATAGTGCTCGGGCTCCTTTCAACGTGGGTCAGCGAAAGATGGGTGCTGCGGGATGCGGAAGCATGTCACGCCGACTCGGTGTCCAGAGTGGGCGAGCGCGTGTTGTACAGCTTCAGGGATCGCTCAGGCGGATATTACGGCGGGGAGGGGTTCCCCTTTGGGTTAGCCCGCACTCGAGAAGTGGCGACGATCGTCCTTTACCGCGTTTCTAAGCCTGACCTTAACAAAATTGCAATGGCGTGCATGTTCCACCGGCTAGTGATCGCAGGGCGCGGGGTCACCGACTTGGACGAAGCGACCGCTTCTGCTCACTCCGCCAGGGCGAAAATCTCCTCACAGCCGGCCTGAGCTGTCGGCGGTCCGCAATTCCGCTCTCAACTGGTAAAAAAGTTCCGATTGCCCCTCGAGCGTCATCTACTCAAGGCGCCGTCTGGCCGGAGCGATAGCGCAAATACCCTAAACCAACCCGCAGGTGGTGATGCAGCGCGTCTGGTACGCAGATGGCGAAGCAGAGGCCGAGCAGTCCCTGGGCTAGGCCGAGCGCCCAGAGGTTGCGATAGCGGCGGAACAGGGCGCAAGTGAGGATGCCCCATACCAGCGTAGCTGCGCTGAGCACGAGATTGGGCAGGTGCGCAGCGGCGAAGAGTGTTCCGGCGAGCGCCACAGCAGCGGCTTCATTCGAGAGAAGGCGGAGCAGGCGGTCCATGAAATAGTCCTGCAGAAGGAACTGCTGATAAATGGTCCAGACCACGTAGCCGGAGATGTGGGCGAAATCGGCTTTGGAGAGGGGATGGAGCGTGCCTATCTCCTTAGCGATGAAGATACTCACGGCCGCCAGCGCGACCGCGGCGGGCAATATCCAGAGCGACGCGATGAGGCCGCGCCATCCCGTGCCCAGTTCATTGCGACTCTGGCGGCGTGCGAGCACTACTGACAAAGTAAATATCAGGGCGATCGGCGAGAGGAAGCGTTGCAGGTGCTCCGGCGTCCAGATGATGCCGACTACCAGACCGTACCCGAGGATCAGTTCGGTGAGATCGCGGGCCCGGCTGGGTGGGGACATCGAAGGAGTATGGCACAGGTTCGAGGCGGTGCCCGCCTCGCTGCGCTCGGGGGGACCCTTCGGCTTCGCTCAGGGCAGGCTCCCGAAGGCGGCCGTCCCCACATAGCTCTTGCCCGAGCCATCTCTTAACTAGACCGACACTTCCGGCGTGGCTTCGAGCAGACTGCGGGTGTAGGGATGGTGCGGCCGCTCGGTGATCTGCGCGGTTTCGCCGACTTCCACAATCTTGCCGCGATACATCACCGCAATGCGCGTCGAAAGATAGCGTACGACCGGCATGGAGTGCGAGATGAAAAGATAAGTCAGGCCGAAGTCGCGCTGCAGTTGCGCGAGCAGGTTAACGATCTGCGCTCCGACGCTGACATCGAGTGCCGAGACCGGTTCGTCGGCCACGATGAACTTCGGTCGCAGAGCGAGGGCGCGGGCGATGCCGATGCGCTGGCGCTGCCCTCCGCTGAATTCGTGCGGAAAGCGCAGCAGAATAGATTCATCGAGGCCGACGGCGCGCAGAAGTTCGCCCACGCGAGATCGAATGCCGGTTTTCGAGCTTCTATTCTCGTGGATAAGAAGCGGCTCGGCGATGATGTCTTCGATGCGGAAGCGGGGATCGAGCGAGGCGAAGGGATCCTGAAAGATGATCTGCATATCGCGGCGCAGGCGGCGCATTTCGCCGGGGCCGGCGGCAAGCAGGTCGCGGCCTTCGAAGCCGATGCTTCCTGATGTAGGTTCGATGAGGCGCAGAAGCAGGCGTCCCAGCGTGCTCTTTCCAGATCCCGATTCGCCGACCAGGCCGAGAGTTTCGCCAGCGTGGATGTCGAGCGAGACGTCGTCGACGGCGCGCACTTCGCCGTGAGACTTCCCGCCAAGCAAAGATTCGCCATGCGGGTAAATCTTGGTAAGGTTGCGGATTTCGAGCACAGGCATGGTTTGTATTCCAGATTCTAGAATATGGAATGAAATGACTCATCCTGACGCAATCATAGGCACAGCGGCCAGAGCTGCCAGCAGCCCAACCAACCTCCAGCGGGTGAAGTGTTCTTTCAGGAACAGGCGGGCCAGAAGTACGGTGACAGCGGGATAGAGCGACGAAATAACGACCGCTTCGTCGAGGCGTCCGCTCTGGCTGGCGTGGACGAACAATATCGTGCCAAGGGAGTCGATGCAGCCGGTGACGACGCCCCAGCGCACCCCGGCTGAGGTGATGTCGCGAAAATTCCTCAGCAGGATGACGATCAGCGAGGTAACGATCAAACCGCCAGTTCGGGTCAGCGTTGCGATCCACAAGGCTGAAACGTCGCCGGCCTGGCGGACCGACAGATAGAAGCTGGCGAAGCCGATGCCGGCGACGACCGCCAGCCCGATGCCTTCGGGCTTGCTGCCATCTTCGGTGCGCGTGATGAGCCAGAGGCCAACCGCGGCGATGACGAATCCGAGCAGGGGAATCCTGCCGGGCACACCTTCGGTGAACATGGAGAAAACCGCCGGGATCGCGGCGCTGAGGACAGCAGCGACCGGCGCGGTCAGTCCCATTCGTCCCGAAGAAAGTGCGCGATAGAAGATGGCCAGGGCCGCCCCACCGGAGATGCCACCCGCCATGACCCAGGCTACGCTGCGCAGGGGAGGGAACGGAGCGTGAGCGCCGGCAGCCAGCGTTCCTACGACAAGCAGGCCGCCCAGATTTACGACGACGGTGAACAGGAAGGCGTTGGCGCGCCGAGTGGCGTAGCCGCCAAGAAAGTCGCTGGTGCCCCAGGCCAGGACTGCGGCCATGCCATAAGCAGCGGTGGTGAATTGGGGCGCGGCGGACATGTCCGACGAGGGTAACATGGGCCGGCTGGGGGTCACGGGTGGAACGGCATGTTGAGGTTCGTGGAATCCCACTTCTCGCAAAAAACCCGAGAAATGGGGCAACCAACTGTTATTTGCCGGCCTTTACAGGCCTCGAATCAGCCTCCTGCCAGGCCTACAATCTGCTGTATCCGGGGCTCTTTGGATGGTAAACTTCTAAAAGCTTTCCGACCGCAAGCCCAGGGTCTAACAGACACGTTCCTAAGAGACCTCTCTTGATCGAACTGGCACCTTCGATTCTTTCCGCGGACTTTGCCCGTCTGGGCGAACAGGTGCGCGCCGCCGAGGAAGGTGGTGCAAGCGTCATCCATGTGGATATTATGGATGGGCATTTCGTCCCCAATCTCACGATTGGGCCGCCGGTAGTGAAGTCGCTGCGGCGGGTTACTGATTTGCCTCTCGACTGCCATCTGATGATCGAGAATCCGGATGAATTCGTCCCCGTGTTTGCCGAGGCTGGCGCTGATTGGATTTCAGTGCATCAGGAAGCTTGCCGGCACTTGAACCGCACCCTGCATCTGATCAAGAGCCACGACTGCATGGCGGGGGTGGTGATTAATCCGGCTACCCCGGTCGACACATTGACTGAAGTGCTCGATATTGTGGAGTACGTACTGGTGATGTCGGTGAATCCCGGGTTTGGGGCGCAGAAGTTTATCCCTTCTACCCTGCACAAAATGCGGCAATTAGCTGAGATTCGCAGCCAACGCCGGCTGACTTTCCGCATCGAAGTGGATGGCGGCGTAGGGCACGACACGGTGGGCGATGTGGTTCGCGCGGGCGGAGAAATCCTGGTGGCAGGCAACGCCGTGTTCGGTAGTGGTGATCCAAAGAAGAATGCTGAGGGGCTGCTGAAGGCAGCAACGGAAGCGGCGCTGTTGAAAGTCTAATTTTCAGTGGGCAACTCTGATTCGAGGTCTTAATGTCACGTCGATTCTCAATGATTGCGGTGCTCGCCATTTTGCTGGCGCATACCGTCGCTTGCAGCAATAAGAAAAGCGTCAATCCGTTGGCCAATGTGGGGTCGAAGCAGCCCGATAAGGTGCTGTTCGACAAGGCCATGGACGCGATGAAGCATAACCGCTTCGACGTGGCGCGCATGACCCTGCAGACCTTGATCATTACTTATCCGGACTCGGAATATATTGCCCGGGCGAAACTGGCGGTCGGCGATTCCTGGTACGCCGAGGGCGGGACAGCATCTCTGGAGCAGGCGGAACAGGAGTACCGCGACTTCGAGACCTTCTTTCCCAACATGCCGGAAGCGGCCGAGGCGCAGCTGAAGATCGCCAACATCCAGTACCAGCAGATGGAGAAGTCGGACCGCGACTATACCCATGCCAAGCGCGCCGAGGATGAGTACCGCAACCTGATCATGCAGTATCCGGATAACCCGAAACTGGTGAAAGAAGGCAAGGAGCGGCTGCTGGAAGTGCAGGAAGTGCTGGCCGATCGGGAGTTTGAGATTGGAAAGTTCTACTACGATCGAGGGTCGCATGCGGCGTCGATTGCGCGGCTCCAGTCGCTGGTGGATAAATATCCGCTGTACAGCAAAGCCGACGAGGCGCTGTATCTGCTGGGCGAGAACTATGAAGCGCAGATCGCGCAACTGCGGACCAGGCCAACTTGCCAGGGGTTCAACACTCCGCCGGGCTGCGTCGGGGAAGCCGCGAAAGGCAGCTACATTTCGGCGTTGACCAAAGACGCGTCCGAGAAGTATTCGCAGATCATCACGCGGTACCCGTTGATGGAACGCGAGGAAGACGCGAAGAAGCGGCTGGCGGCATTGCATCAGCCGATTCCGCGACCCACGAAGGCAGCGGTGGCGCAGAACAAGGCCGAAGAAGAAAGCCGGGTAGAGGCCAAGACGCTGGACCGCCTCATGACCGTGGTGAAAAAGGGGCCCGATGTGACGGCGTCGTCGAAAGTGGGCGAGCCGACTTTAGTGGACCCGACTCCGGTCGCGGCTAGCGGGGTCACGCAGGCCACCATGCGGCAGGCGATGGGTCTTCCCGCCGGCGAACATGGTCTGAGCAGCGAAATCGTGAAGACGAATGGGCCTCCGGGAGCGAACGATCCCGCTCCGCGTTCCGATGCACCTGCGGTCGCGAACGCCGATCCTTTTGCCCGTCCGAATAGCGGGGCTGCGGCCGATCCCAACGAACTCAAGCCAGCCGCAGCGCCCGATCCGAATGAGTTGAAGCCGGATCCGAATGAATTGAAGCCGACGGAAAGTCAAAACGCCATCGCCAACGAAATCCCTGCGCCTGCGCCAACGCAGATCAACGAGATCCAGCAGCCGGCAGCTTCCTCCAGCAACAGCGGGGCCGCTGCCAGTTCCAGTTCCACGCTGGCCAGCGACAAGGATATTTCAACCAGCAAGAAGAAGAAAAAGAAGGGATTGAAGAAGCTCATCCCCACGCTCTAAAAACGGTTGTCGACCTTACTTCCCGCTTTTGACCCTCGCGGACCGCTTCCCAGACGCGGTAGGCGCTGACCACTAGTAACCTGGTAACATGCCGTCCGATCATTGACTTACGTCAA
>Ga0210391_10004813_pt1 | contig 11178 bp, 9 predicted proteins | sample IncBWC12OmetaG_FD_160573 | JGI IMG/M metagenome (GOLD analysis project Ga0210391, IMG submission 160573) | Forest soil microbial communities from Barre Woods Harvard Forest LTER site, Petersham, Massachusetts, United States - Inc-BW-C-12-O ...
TACGCTGAGCCGTGCCCTCACCGTCGTGAAGATCGCGAAACCGAATCAGGATATGCGGTTCGATGTTCCGGTGATCGGAGTTAAGACAATCGAAGTGATGCAGACGGCAGGCGGTACCTGCCTTGCGCTCGATGCCGGAAAATGTCTGCTGCTGGATGGAGAAAAAGTTCTCGACGCGGCGAATGCGGCCGGGATGGCGGTTGTAGCGGACTCGGCCTGAATCGTATTTACTTATGTTTCGCAAGCCCACTGTTGGTTCTCTGGAAGGAAGTTAAAGGATTATGACCACCCCAAATTCTGAACCTGCCTTGATCGCCGAGCAGCTTCGCCGGGCTTTCGAGGGCGACGCCTGGCATGGTCCCGCTCTGCTCGAACTGCTGAAGGAGATGGATGCGGCGACCGCCGCCGCGCAGCCACTACCCGATGTTCACAGCATCTGGGAGTTGGTGCTGCACGTTTCCGCCTGGGACGATGCGGCGAGCCGCCGGTTGGACGGAGAGAAAGTCCAGCTCACGGGTACGGCGAATTTTCCCGTCGTTCCTAAACCTACTCAAGCTGCGTGGCGCGAGGCCATCGCTCACGCAAAGCACACGCACGATGCTCTGGTGAAGACGGTTGCGGGCTTGCCCGAGTCGCGGCTGTGGGATCGGGTTCCCGGCAAGAGATACGATTTTTACTTCATGCTGCACGGCGTCGCGCAACACGCGCTTTACCATGCGGGGCAGATTGCAATCCTGAAGAAAGTGCAGAGGCATGCCGCGAAACCCCGGAGTTGAGTCGGCCGGGATGACGCCCCTGATTTCTTCGCTCACCACTGTTTGAAAATTACTCCCACCGCGGCGACGATCATGGCGAACCCGACCGCGTGGTTCCAGCGAAGGGGCTGCTTCAGATAGAGCACTGAAAACACAGAGAACACGACCAGCGTGATGACCTCCTGGATGGTCTTCAGTTGCGCGGCGCTGAATTCGTAAGAACCGATGCGGTTAGCCGGCACCTGAAAGCAATATTCGAAGAAGGCAATCAGCCAACTGATCACGATCACTTTGAATAGTGGGACCTCGCGATATTTCAAGTGACCATACCAGGCGAAGGTCATGAAGATGTTGGAAACCGTAAGCAGCGCTATGGTTCGCATGAACGTGAGAAGCTCCTATTGTGCAATTGGGTGATCGGGCCATCGGGCGATTTGACACCCTAGAACCTGCGGGCGTTCCGATTGCCCAAACGCTCGATTCCATAATCACACAATCAAATGCAGATGCTCTTTCCTGGCTTTACGTTTACAATTTGTTGTTCTTGCTGGCAACCAGCCAGGTGAGAGTTCCTTCCTGCAAGCTGAGAACCCGATTTCCGTGGCGGTGGTGGGGGTGGGCGTCTTCGGACGCAACCACGCGCGGGTCTATCACGAACTGGAGCAGCAGGGCGAGCGGGTGCGGCTGGTGGGCGTGGTCGATCCTAATCTGGATCGCGCCGACGCGGTGGCGCGGGAGTTTGGCTGCCGCGCTTTCGGCTCAGTCGCGCAGATGCTGACCACGCACAGTGAAATCCGCGCGGCATCGGTGGCAGCGCCTACCGTGCATCACCTCGCGGTGGCTCGCGCGTTGATGGAAGCTGGAGTTGACGTGCTGATTGAGAAGCCAGTGGCGGCTTCGCTGGATGAGGCGAACGAACTGGTGCAACTGGCTGCCGCGCACAAGCGCATTGCGCAGGCGGGCCACCTTGAGCGTTTTAATCCGGCGGTGCGCGCAACGATTCCGCTGCTTACGCAGCCCATGTTTTTCGAGGTGCATCGGCTCAGTGTGTTCACTCCGCGTTCACTTGATGTTGACGTAGTGCTCGACCTGATGATCCACGATCTCGACATCGTGCTTTCGTTTGCTGATTCTCCGGTGAAAGAGGTGCGTGCTGTCGGCCTGCCCATTCTTTCGGGCAAGGCTGATATTGCGAATGTGCGGCTTGAGTTCGAATCGGGATGCGTGGCGAATTTTACGGCCAGCCGGGTTTCGACAGAGCGCGTGCGCAAGCTGCGCTTTTTTCAGCCGCAGCAGTATGTTTCCGTCGATTACGGGCGGCAGGAAGTGCTTGTATTCTCGGTCGGGGCCGATGGCGCGCCGGGCGCTCCGACTGTTAATCCGCAGATAAAAGTGGCCAAGCCTCCGGTAACTTCGGAAGAGCCTTTGCACGCCGAGTTGAAGTCGTTCCTGCACGCGGTGCGGGAACGCTCCACGCCGGTGGTGCCGCTCGAAGATGGCCGCCGCGCGCTCGCCCTCGCGCTCGACATTGTGACTGAGATTCGCGAGCATGGGAAGAAAGTCGGGCTTCCCAGGATTGCCAAGGCGAAAGGCTAGGCGGCCATATGCAAACGCTGAACGTTGGCGCGGGCCGGACGGACAAAGAGTACAAAGAGGCTGAAGAGCAGCGACGGGCTGATCTACTTGCCGACAGTCGAAATGATGCGAACTACTTCTTCCTGGCAGCCGGTCTGGCCGCACTCGGCACCGGCCTGCTTCCGGTGCGGCTGAACATTTTTGTCAGCATCGGTGTGCTCGACCTGCTGGGCCTTTATAGCAGGTCGCTCAGTCCCATTTATCCCTTCGCAATGTATGGCGCCGCGGCGGCGTGGGTGATCATGCTGTTAGCGCTGGGATTCGCCGGGCGCGCCGGCCATCGTTGGGCTTTCCTGGCGGGCATGGTCCTCTATGGGGCTGACATGATCGCGCTGATAGCCATGTTTTCATTGTGGGCCTTTGGGGTCCATGCTTTCTTTGTGTTCGAGTGGTTCCGGGGACAAAAAGCTCTCAAAGATCTGAACGATCCCAGCGTCTCAACCTTTTGAGAGCGATGAACTTGAAATAACGTTTCTCCGCCACAGTTAACTTCGGTGTCCCTCCACTTTAGCCTCTACAGCCATTGGACGGCGTTCTTTGCGCGGGAGAAATAGGTTGTTTTTCCGGGCGGGCGCGAGTATTGTTGGGCGCCTGTAAAGCCGCCCCCGGGATTCCAAATCCAAAGCGGCGAACCGCAGATCTTGCGCTCGCCAACGAACTAAGGAGTGGACTGTGGAAACATCTTCAATCCCACTCGTCACCACGGGGTCGTTTCCTAAACTGCTCACCGAGGACCGGAGGCTGATCTTAGCCGCGGCGCTGGGAACCATCTTCGAGTGGTACGACTTTTTCCTGTACGGTTCCCTGGCGGTGACTATCTCCAGGCAATTTTTTTCCGGCGTGGACGAGACTACCGGATTCATGTTCGCCCTTTTGGCGTTCGCCGCGGGATTTATTGTCCGTCCTTTCGGCGCGGCCTTTTTTGGCCGCCTGGGAGATCTGATTGGACGAAAGCACACCTTTTTGATGACGATGTTTCTGATGGGACTGGCTACGGTCTCGGTCGGATTGCTTCCGGGATATGCCCGCATCGGCATGGCTGCGCCGATCCTGTTGATCAGCCTGCGGCTTTTGCAGGGGCTTGCTCTAGGCGGCGAGTATGGTGGAGCGGCCGTGTATGTGGCCGAGCAGGCGCCAGCCAACCAACGGGGTTATTGCACGAGTTGGATTCAAGCCACGGCGTCGCTTGGTCTGTTGCTTTCTCTGGTGGTGATCTTGTGCTGCCGCCTCGCCACCAAGTCGGCTTTTGAGGTGTGGGGCTGGCGAATTCCGTTCTGGTTTTCCTCGGTCTTGTTGGGCCTATCACTTTGGATTCGCCTTTCCATGAAGGAATCCCAGGCTTTCCTGCAGGCCAAGACGGAAGGCAAACTCTCTCGAGCCCCTCTACAGGAAGTTTTCGGGAAGAGGGAGAATCTTCGCAAGCTGCTCATAGCTTTCAGCGGCATGGTTTCGGGGATGACCGTGGTGTGGTACACGGCGCAGTTCTATGCGTTGTATTTCCTGATTCAGTCTCTGCGAGTGGATCCCATGACGGCAAATCTGCTTCTGGGCGCGGCTTTGGTGCTGGGCAGTCCTTTTTTCATTCTCAGCGGACGACTTTCCGACCGGATCGGAAGAAAGCCAGTAATGATGGCAGGGATGCTGCTGGCCGCTCTGACTTTGATCCCAGTGTTCAAAGGGCTGACGCATTACGCCAATCCGCAGCTCGCGGCAGCCGCGCGCGCGAATCCCGTGGTGGTGAGCGCGGATCCCCGCACTTGCGGATTCCAGTTCGACCCGGTCGGCCAGAGAAAAAACTCCAGCGATTGCGACAAAGTCAAAGCTTTGCTCTCGAAAATGGGTGTTCCTTATACCAACCGGAGCTTGCCTGCTGGGTCTGCCATTCAGATCAAAATCGGTTCCGACCCGATCACAGGATTTGATGCCAAGGCGATTCAAGGAGCACTGGCGGCGGCCAACTATCCCGCACGCGCCGATCCGGCGCAGATGAACATCGGCATGCTCCTAGTGTTGCTGACGGGACTGATTGCACTGGTGACGCTGAGTTATGCGCCGCTGGCGGCCGCTCTGGTGGAAATGTTTCCCACGCGAATTCGCTACACCGCCTTGTCGGTCCCTTACCATGCGGGAGTGGGTTGGGTTGGAGGGCTGCTGCCAACCATCACCTTCAGCATTGTGGTTGCGACGGGCAACATCTACTACGGGCTTTGGTATCCGGTAATCGTGGCTTCTCTCAGCTTCCTTATCGGCATGCGCTACATGCCGGAGACCCGAGGCCGGGATCTTCATGCTGATTGAGGCAAGAAATCAGGCGTAGAGGCGAGGGAAAATTCATCATGCCGGGCGACACATATCCGAAATTCCGCGCAGCAGCGGTGCAGGCAGCGCCTGTGTTTCTGGACCGGGATGCGACCATCGATAAGCTGGCTACGCTGGTGCAGAAGGCCGTGGATGCCGGCGCCGAACTGATCGTGTTTGGAGAATCTTTTATTCCGGCGTTTCCGGTGTGGAACCTGATCTATGCTCCGATGGACCAGCACGGATTCTGCCGCCGAATGTTTGACAACGCGGTCCAGGTTCCGGGACCGCACACTAGAAGGCTCAGTGAGATCGCCAAGCGTCATCGCGTGTTCCTCTCGGTCGGCGTCACGGAAAAGGGCCCGCTCAGCATGGGAACGCTTTTCAACACCAATCTCCTGTTCGATCGCGAAGGGACGCTGCTGAACCGCCATCGCAAGCTCGTCCCGACGTGGGCTGAGAAGCTCACTTGGGCAAATGGAGACGCGGCGTATCTGCGTCCCGAGGAGACTGACATCGGCCGGGTTGGCACGCTCATCTGCGGAGAGAACACCAATACCCTGGCGCGTTTCACGTTGCTGGCGCAGGGCGAACAGGTACATATTGCGACCTATCCGCCGGCATGGCCGTTCCAGCGCCCCGGTAGTGGCGCTCATGACTACAATTTGACTGAGGCCATCCGCCTGCGCTCGGCTGCTCACGCGTTCGAAGGCAAGGTATTCAACATCGTTGCCTCGTGCGCGCTCGATACCGATGCTATTGAGCAACTCTCGCAGGGGGATTCCAAGATGAAGGAATTGTTACGGGCAACGCCGGCGCCCGTGTCGGTGATCGTCGGTCCGGATGGCGAGCTGGTGACCGATCCTGTTACGGGAGGCGAAGGCATGGTCGTGGCCGACATCGATATTGCCGAGAGCATCGAGCTGAAGATGATGCACGATATCGTCGGACACTACAACCGGTTTGACATTTTTCATCTCGAAGTTGACCCCACCCCGAATCAGCCAGTTTCGATCAAAGCGGTCACGCGGCGCGATGAACAAATATCGACCGAGTCTTCCCAGGTCACGCCCCAGAACGCGCAAGATGATACCGCAAGTTCTGCGAACGATCGGCCCATAGCCGTAGTGCGCGCCAAAGCCCAATAAATGGCCCGCCAGAGCCGTGGCCGTGAGTTCCAGCCGCAGACCTGACCCCGATTTACAAATGTTTACACGCGTAAGTCCCTCTTAATTTAGTGAATGGGCAGAATCCCCCGAAAGATGCGAAAATAAAAGCAGCTTGGCTGCGCGGGCTCGTTGCGTTATCCCGTCATAACCGGGATGCAACGTGACGAGGGTGATTTGTGTCTAACCGACAGGCCTGGCTCAGAAACGCCCAGGTCGAACAGACTTAGTTCATGCCCATCACGCAAATTCCATTCCAGGATCCGGTGGCTCCTCCCGAGAAGCCGCAGCCGGAACAGCTTGGGCTGTACGACGGCGAGGGATGGGAAACGGCTTACCGCGCGCTTGATGACGATGCCCGTGTACCGCATCTGCTCATCCAGTTGCAGGACGATCTGGAGCGCTCGCGACGCCGCGAAGCTGCATGGATTTCGGTTATCGTCCACCTGATTCTCCTCATTGCCATCTTCAATATTGAGAGACTTGAAAAATACTGGCCGTGGCACTCGGCTGTGGTGGCGAAGAATCTGACGAACGGGAAGGATTTGACCTTCCTCGAGCTTCCTTCTGATCTGCAGAAGGTGCCGCAGAAGCCGAACACGAATATCCTTTCCGACAAGAACCGAATTGCGACGACGCGGCATCCTGAACTGGACGTCAAAGAGCTGCACAAGATTCTGGCGACGCCTCCGCCGGGAGCACCGGGGTCGAGCGGTGTACAGCAGCCGCCGCCTCAGTCGTCTGCAGGATTCGCGCAGAATCAGCCAGCACCTCAGCCCCAGCAAGCACCGAATCCGCAGATCGCGCAGTTGCAGACGCCAGCCACGCCGAATGTCGTCAATGAGTTCAAAAAGTATAGCGGTTCGCAGTATGCGGGTTCGGTGACTGAGGACGCTGCTCGTGCCGCCGCTGCCAGGCGCGGGGCCGGAGGACAGGGTGAAAACGGCGATTTTGGATTAGGTACCGGGGCGCACGGACGCCAGGTGGGCGGCCTTGAAGTTCTGAGCGATACGCAAGGCGTAGATTTCGGCCCCTATCTTCAGCGAGTGCTGCATGACGTTCGGCAGAATTGGTACAACGCGATTCCAGAATCCGCGGAGATGAAGCACGGAAGCCTGATTATCGAGTTCGCGATTATGAAAGATGGGAGTGTCGCGGGAATGAAGCTGGTCACCCCTTCCGGAGATATTCCGCTTGATCGCGCGGCCTGGGCGGGCATCAAGGCGTCAAACCCATTTCCAGCGTTGCCCGGTGAATTTGGCGGGCAATACCTCGCTCTGCGCTTCAAATTCTTTTACAACCCCACCAAAGAAGAGAGCGAAGGACTGGACTAGTCCCTTCCGAATTACCGAACCGCTCGACTAACCATCAAACCAACTTTTCGTCTACCACACTCGGCAGCGGTTCTGATTGACCATCGGCGATCCCGCCTTGCAGTGAAATGCCTCCTGGAATTCCGGCATGTTCGAGACCACGCCATTGGTGCGGTATTTCTCCGGAGAATGGGGGTCGACCGTGGCACGCAGCCGCTTGGTCTCATCGCGGGTTTCGCCGCACCAGCTCTGCCCGTAGCCTACAAAGAATCTTTGGTCAGGAGTGAGATCGTCGAGCGGTTGCAGATTCTGCCCCTTGGTATCTTCCTTCCACGCCATGTAGGCCAGAATAAGCCCCCCCAGGTCGGCGGTATCCTCGCCGAGGGTCAGCTTGCCGTTGATCTTGATGTCGTCAATGATTGTGTAAGTGGAATACTGGTCTGAAATGCAGCTGGCGCGCTTCACAAACTCTTTGCCATCTTCGGCGGTCCACCAATCGCGCAGGTTGCCATGTGCATCGAACTGGCGGCCTTCGTCGTCGAAGCCATGCGTGAGTTCGTGTCCAATGGTGCCGCCGGTGTCGCCGTAGTTGGGAGCAGCATCAGAGTTGGGATCGAACGCTGGTGGCTGCAGTACTCCGGCTGGGAAGTTGATGTCATTCATCTGCGGATCGTAGTAGGCATTCACCGTGGGTGGCGTCATTCCCCACTCGCCACGGTCGACGGGCTTGCCGATCTTAGCCAGCAGCCGCTCGAATTCAAATCTGCGCGCGCGTTCCACGTTGCCCAGTTCATCTCCACGAACGATCTCGAGCTTGCTATAGTCGCGCCATTTGTCGGGATAGCCGATCTTGTTGGCCATGCCCTGCAGCTTGATCAGCGCTTGCTGCTTGGTGACAGCGGACATCCATGGCAACGAGTTAATGTCCTGCTGCATTGCGGCCTCGATTTCCTTCACCATTTTCAAGGCCTCTTGCTTCGCCTGAGGGCTGAAATATTTTTCCACGTACACCTGGCCCAGCGCTTCGCCCAGGTCGTCGTCTACATTTTCCGTGCACCGCTTCCAGCGCGGTTGCAACTGCTGCTGACCCCGCAACGTTTTTCCATAGAAAGCGAAGTTCTCGTTCAGCAGCGCTGAGGAAAGGAACGGGGCGTCGGCGTGCACCAGGTGCCAGCGCAGATAAACCTTCCAATCCGCCAGGCTTTCTTTGTTGAGTTCTTCATTCATCGCCTTGAAGAAGCCGGGGGCGACAACGTTGAGTGAGGCGAGGGACGGCAGGCCGACCTTGGTGAAGTAAACCTGCCACTGAAAATCGGGACTGATTTTCTCCAGTTCGCCGGCGGTCATCTTGTGGTCGAGGTTCTTCGGTTCGCGCCGCTCTACGCGGGTCATCGATCCCTTGGCTAGCGCGGTTTCGATGCGCATTACGGTCTGCGCTTCCGCTGCTGCAATCCCCGGCTGATCACCCAGGAGTTCGAACATCTTTTGCACGTGTGCCACGTAGGCCTTGCGCAGATCGACCGACTTGGGATCTTCTTTCACGTAATAATCCCGGTCGGGCATGCCGAGTCCGCCCTGGTCGGCTTCTGCGATGACCTGATCGGCGTCCCGGAAGTCCTGGGCTGAGTCGAAGCGAAACAGCGCGTTGCTATGAACCATGACCGCCGCGACGTCGGCGATTTCCGCCTTGGAGTCAATCTTCGCAATTCGCTCCAACCCCGGCTTCAGCGGGTCCGTTCCTTTGGCCTCGATGGCTTTCTCGTCGATGCAGGAGGAATAGTAGTCGCCAATCTTCTGCGTTGCGGCGTTGCGCGCGGGATCAGGAGCGGCGGCGGCCTCGAGGATTCCACGCAACCGGCTCCGGTTCTCGTCCTGCATCTTCGAGTAGGTGTCCCACGAAGACTGGTCGGGAGGAATCGGATTGTTTTTGATCCATCCGCCGCAGGAGTACTTAAAGAAATCCACGCACGGATCTATGCTGCGATCCATGGAAGTTACATCGAGGGCCGGCTCGGGCTTCGACGGGGCGGCTGCGGACTGTTGCGCGCAGGCGAATGAACAGGCCAAGAAAAATGGAGATGCGAGCATGAAGACACTGCGAAACTTACTAGGAAATCCAAAGACACGCACGACTGCCATGACGACCTCTCCCTGTGGCTGCCGAAGGAACCTGAGGCAGAATTTTCCCGCTGAAATCGAAACCGTTGGACTCAAGAGTATAAAGCCTTGCGTCAAGCCAGGTGCGGCCTGGCCGACTGCAGTTTCGTGAAGCCGAAGGCTGAGTTTAGATCTTGCGCAGGCGAATCGAGCCATCTCCCGTGCGAATGACCAGCAGATTTCCGCCCCCGTTCAGCTTGCCTCGAACCTCGCCCTCGCGAATCTTGCCTTCCGTCGTGACGGGCAAATCCAGATCGATGTGGCCGTCTCCGGTGTGCAGATCCACATCGGCGGCCAGGTTCCCCGGCACTGCCAATGTGACCGTGCCATCGCCGCTTTCGAGGTTCCAGCTTGCCGCCAGAGCGGAGCCGGCCATCGCCTGCGCGTCGACGTGGCCGTCGCCGGTCTTGAGGTCGAGTTCGTCAAAGCGGCCATGGGCGCGGATGTGGCCATCCCCGGCCGTTGCCCGGAGTTTGCCGTCTACGCTGTCGACCTCCTGCGAGCCGTCTCCGCTGCGCAATTGCATTTCTCCCTTAAAGTTTCCTAGATCGATCTGGCCGTCGCCGGTGTGCAGGTCCACGCGACCCTCACGCGGCATGTGGATGTCGATGTCGACGCGCCGGTTGCTATGAGTGCCCCACTCGATTGTGACCCCGTGGGAATGCGGATAGCGCACATCGATCTCAACCGTGTCGCCCGTCTGGTGTTCTTCGATCCGGATGCCTTCGCCGCCGATCTTGTAGCGCTCGGTTGTCACCTTGGCTTCGATGGTTTTCTGGTCCCAGGTGGAAACGTGAATGTTGGCGTCAGAAGTATCCACGCGCAAATCGGGCTGGCCGGTGAGGGTATAGGTTTTCGACCATTCATCGGCTCCCGCAGGCAGCACAACCCAGGAACAAACGAAGCCGACGACCATCAAGACCGTGAAGCAGCTTTCAAGCTTCATGCGTTTCATAAGAAATTCCTCCTCGAGAAGGCACACTCCCGTCCAGCTTCTTCTTAGACGAGATTACACGCGATCTGTGAGTCGGGTTCCATAGAAAATTGGGGGGGAGGATTGTGGCTAGGTCCGCGCCTTCTATCTCAGGTATGCCATGCGAATCAGAGTGCGCTCTGAGAACGGCACATAGAGTAATCCAGCGCTGGCTGCGAAAGCTGCGCCCAGCCCGATCTTCGGCATCAGCAGAAACGGAGCGACTGCCCAGAGCTGATCGAGGGCCAGAATAAAAGGGAACATCTGCTGAAACTTTTCGCCCAGGCGCTGGTAGTCGAATCCGACGGCGGAAAGCAGATAGCAACGCATTGGAATTCCAACGCCAGCAGTCACCATTACCATGGCCGCCAGCGTGGTTGCGCCCCATGCCGGCAAGAAAGAATCTGCGACTCCCTGGATCGCATGCAGGCGGGAAAGCGCGACCACGTAGAAGATGAGGTACATCACTTGGGCGAGGGCGAATAGTCCGCGCGTGAGCCCGCGCCGCGGGATTGGCACATCGAGATCTGGGTGCAGGGTGCTCGGGAGATTTTGCGCGGATGTGGCTGTTGGCTCGCTGCGGTCGGCTGAATGGACGAAAGCGCCCGTTCCCACATTACCTTTCTCCACACCATTCTGTACGGGCGCAATAAATCGATATCCGCGACGCGCCAGCGTCTCGATATAACGGGGACTGGATGCCGAATCGCCTAACACTTCCCGAAGCTTGTTCACGGCGGTGTTGAGACTGTGGTCGAAATCCACGAAGGTGTCGGCAGGCCAGAGTTTCTGGCGCAACTCCTCGCGCGTTACAACATCGCCAGCGCGCTGCAAGAGCAGGGAGAGAACCTGAAACGGTTGCTCCTGCAGACGAAGCCTGG
>Ga0210391_10004814_pt1 | contig 11174 bp, 10 predicted proteins | sample IncBWC12OmetaG_FD_160573 | JGI IMG/M metagenome (GOLD analysis project Ga0210391, IMG submission 160573) | Forest soil microbial communities from Barre Woods Harvard Forest LTER site, Petersham, Massachusetts, United States - Inc-BW-C-12-O ...
GGCAAAGCTCACCGTGTCACCGCCGCCGATGATGATGTGGTCGAGCACCTTGATCTCGACAAGGTCGAGGACTTTCTTCAGCTGCCGGGTAATGTCGAGTCGGCTTGTGAGGGCTCGGCAACTCCGCTCGGATGATTGTGGGCGAGGATGACGGCGGCGGCGTTGTGTTTGAGGGCTTCGTTTAAGACTTCACGCGGATAGACCGACGCGCCGTCGATGGTGCCGCGGAAGAGGTCTTCGCAGGCGATGAATTGGTGGCGTTTGGTCAAGTAGATCACGCAGAAGACTTCTTGATCGAGGGTGCTAAGCCGAACGCGCAGGTAATCGGCGGTTACTCGCGGGGAGGTAAAGCCGGTGCCTTGGCGGACGCGCTTCGCCAATGCACGGCGGGCGCAGTCCAGGATTTCTTCGAAGCTGGCCTCGCGAATGCCGGTCGCGGTGATTTCGTCGTTGGTGCAAAGAGTCATATTGCTCATATCGATCTCCGTCTGGGCGGAATTGCCCGGTGACGGGGACGGCCACGTCGCAGCGCAGGCGTCAAGGGTTTGCCGAAGGCCGCGCGGGTGTGCCCGCGCGCCCTTGACGCCGAGAACGACGTGGTAAAAATAAAGGAACCAGGCAATGAAGCTTTTTGGTGTCAGTCTGATTTGTCACAGGGAAGTGACGACGGACGGAGTCCGTGAGGCGAGTTAGAGTCACACCTCTAACTCGCCGGTGCCAGGCGAGGGCAGGAAGCCCGAACGGCTCGACCGACGAAGAACTGCCGCAAAGCGGCCCCGATGATAAGATTCGCGAGTGCCACGGAAGACAATCCAACTATGCGCGCCTTTATTGGCATTCCCGCTCGCGTTCACACTGAACGCATTTGCTACGGCCGAGACACCGGACGGCGCATTCTCGAAGGAGCAAGCGGAACTGGGAGCACAACTTTTCGCTGCTCACTGTTCACAGTGTCATACACGGGTGCAAGTGGCTGATCTGGCATTTGGGCGCTGGAACGGACGAGCACTGGGGGACTTGTTTGAGCGGGTGACCAAAACCATGCCGCCGGAAGGCGAGAAGCTACGGGAACAGCAGTATCTCGACATTCTTGCTTCGATTTTTATTCAAAAAGGCTTTACTGCAGGAAACAAACCCGCGCGGCTGGACGATGCCTCATGGCGAGGAATAGTCATCGAGGCCACCAACGCGGAATCGACCAAGCGAGAGGGTTCACCTCTAGAGTGGACTGCTTATCGTGGAAACCTCTTGTCCCAGGCCTATTCACCTGCCGACCAGATCGATCGAAGCAATGTGCGGCAACTCAAGATCGCTTGGCGGTGGTCAGCCAGGAATTTCGGCCCCACGCCGGAATTTCGGAATACGACCACTCCGTTGATGATCAACGGAGTGCTTTACTTCACGGCGGGCGTCACGCGTGATGTCGTCGCGGTCGACGCTGGAACGGGCGAAACTCTTTGGGTGTGGCGACCGCAAGAGTCACAAGAGCGCTTCGATCAGGCGCCGCGCAAAGGCTCTGGTCGAGGCGTGGCCTACTGGCGTGGCGATGACCAGGAAGCGTCTCGCGTGTTCGTCGTCACGCCCGGATTTCAACTGGTGGCAGTCAATGCGGAAAGCGGAGCACCGATCGCAAACTTTGGAGATTCGGGGCGGGTCGATCTGAAGATCGGATTGAGAGTGCCGCTGGGTGCCACACCGGATATTGGGTCGACGTCGCCGCCGCTTGTGATGGGTGATGTGGTCGTAGTCGGTCCGGCACTGTTGCCGGGAATGCGAGCAAAGTCCCGCGCTAATGTGAAAGGCGACGTGCGCGCTTACGACGCAAGAACCGGGAAGTTGTTGTGGACCTTCAAGACGATTCCTGATGCAGGGGAGGCTAGCGCGCAGGATTGGGGAAGTGGTTCGGCGCTGTACACCGGCAATGCGGGCGTTTGGGCGCCCATGTCTGGGGATTCGCAACTCGGTTTGATTTACCTGTCCGTCTCGCCGGCGACAAATGACTATTTCGGGGGAGCGCGACCGGGGCGAAATAAATATGCCAACAGCCTGGTGTGCCTCGATGCCGCGACCGGCAAACTGCGTTGGTTTTTCCAAGTCACGCATCACGATCTTTGGGACTGGGATTTGCCGGCGGCACCGATATTGGTGGACATTCCTCAGCAGAATGGCCAATCCATCAGGGCCGTTGCGGAGGTGACGAAGCAAGCGTTTCTGTACGTATTTGAGCGGACGACCGGTAAACCGATTTGGCCGATCGTGGAGCGCCCGGCGCCAAAGTCGACAGTGCCGGGCGAGGTGAGTTGGCCCACTCAGCCCGTTCCCACGAAACCCGCCCCCTTCGATCTGCAGCAGATCACCGAGGCTGACCTGATTGATTTTACGCCCGCAATCCATGCTAAGGCTCTGGCGGTGCTGCGCAATTACGATCTTGGAAAACTTTACGCACCACCGACTCTCGCGGCACCTTTAGGAAAGGAACGAAGAGTAATCAAGCTTCCCTCCAATCTTGGCGGAGCCAACTGGCAGGGGGGAGCCGTCGATCCGGAGAGCGCCGTTGTTTACGTTGGGTCGATGACGGTACCGGAAGTGGACGAGCTCGAACCTGCGCCAACAGGGTCCGACGCAGGATATATTCTCGCCAACAATTCGCCGCCGGAAGTGGACGGATTACCATTGCTCAAGCCGCCCTGGGGCCGAATCACGGCAATCGATCTTAAGAGTGGCGAGCACCTTTGGATGCGACCCAACGGGGACGCGTCGCTATTCGTCAAGACTACTCATCCTGAGTTGAAAGACATCAAGCTGCCGCCGACCGGCAAGCAAACTCGAGCCGGTCTGCTGGTGACCAAGACGTTGTTATTTGCGGGAGAAGGCTGGCCCGGCGATCCCGTGTTACGGGTTCATGATAAAAGTACCGGCGAAGTGCTCGCGGAGATTCCGCTCCCAGGGACCCAAATAGGATTGCCGATGAGTTACGGGTGGCGCGGTCGGCAATATATCGCGTTGACCGTTGCTAACGGGGAGGATGCCGCAGAACTCGTTGCGCTCACATTGCCGTAATCGCTTAAGCTCAGAGAGAAATGCGGGAATTAGGGCGGTCTCGTAGACTGCGTTGAATTCGAAGGATCAGGGATGAAGTCAGCCTCCAAACCCGGTCGGGCTAACCCCATTGGGGATTTTTATATCTTCAAAAGGGGATTTTTATGAGCGCGATTCGAATTGCGTGGCTCCCGATCGTGATTTGTGTACCGATTGCCTTAAGTGGCTGCGTCAATTTGGACTCGCCCCCGCCGACCTCTCAGTCGCGCCGAGTCGTGATCAATTTCACCAACCAGGAACTCTCGGCGTGGTCGGACATACCAATGGGGGCTTACCGGATCCCCAATAGCCAAGTCATCGTTTCTGGCTATCAAGAGGGGGGCATCAATTTTGGGACCATCCACGGGATCGTTACCGTGGCACCCACGGTCAGCGGCGGAACCCAGGAAATTGCTGCGGTGAAGTCCTCGCAGCAGGCACTGCAGATCTCGCTCACGACACTGGCGCCGGCTGTGCTGCACACGTTTCTGGAGTCCAGGTTTTCGGCTAAATACACGCTGGAGCAGGACCCATCGGCCCCCGTTTTGTCGATAGGCGGTGACATCGTACTCATGTTCGAGAATGAATCACGTGTCAGGCCTTTTGTCGTGCTCAATGCAACGCTCACGGAGCCTCACGGCAGTCGGCTGACGTGGGCCATGAGGTATACGGCTTCCATCGGCACTCCCCGCGCCCTCACAGGCGATGGGAGTTGGACGGCTGACGGCGGAGCGGCGTTGCAGACCGTCGTATCGTTGGAGATGCAACGCGCACTGGCCGTCATGCTTACCGACGTCTCGTCACCGTTTGTGCGCGACCGCCACGCTAAAACCACGGCGCAGGGGTACTTCCCCTTTATAAAGGGTCGGTTTCAGGTAATAGGCTATATGCTCGGTGAGGATGCCGACTCGCTTGTTTTCGTGCCCGATGTACCGAGCACCTCGATGCTTCATGGTGTCCAGGTCATGGACAAGTCGATTACGGTGTTTCGAGCGGCGACCGCGGATGACCCGAGGATGAAGAGCTTGAATTGAGCAGGAGTGAGTCGGGTCATCTTCCAACTGCATACAGTAGTGCGGGATGGAAAATACTGTATAGACCGCGCGCCGGCTAAATATTTCGCAAAAATACTTGCCGGTTTTTAGAAATCAATCCAGGCTTTGCGGATGAACACGAGAAGGCCGATTGCGCTGGTGACCGGCGGTAGTCGCGGAGTGGGCAGAGGCGTTTGTATTGGTCTCGTAGAGGCGGGATTCTGCGTCTATGCGACAGGCCGATCGATTGCAGCTGCCGAGTTACCCGACGAAGTCCGGCGGTTATCTTGCGATCATCTGCGTGACCAAGAGACTGACAAGGTATTCCAGACCATCGAGGCAAATGGCGCGGGCCTCGACTTGCTCGCAAACTGCGCGTGGGGCGGTTATGAGCGAATGGTCGAGGGCGGGGTTTTTACTTGGCCGGCGCCGTTTTGGAAGCAGCCGATGCATCGCTGGACATCAATGATGGATGCAGGCGTCCGCGCCGCCTTCGTTTGTTCAGCGCGCGCGGCGCCGCTCATGGTCCCGCAGCGTCGTGGTCTCATGGTTAATATCAGTTTTTGGGCGGCGCAGAAACGCATTGGCAACGCCCTGTATGGAATTTCGAAGGCGGCCATCGACAAATTGACTGCCGATACCGCCGAGGAGCTCAAGCCGTTTGGTGTCGCCGCCATCTCGCTTTATCCGGGTCTGGTTCGAACCGAAGCGGTGGTCGCGGCTGCTGCAAGCGGCGTGTTTGATCTCGCGAACAGCGAAAGCCCGGAGTTTATTGGCAGAGTCATCGCGGGGCTGTACGGCGATCCCGGTCTGATGAAGCGTAGCGGAAGGGCGCTGGTGGCGGCCTCGATCGCCGCGGAGCTTGGTATAACGGACATTGATGGACGCGTGCCCAAGGCGCTCGGCATCGCTGACGTTTAGTACATGGGCCCGCCCACTGGGTCTGCCCTCCGGGCTACCCTGCCGGCTACCCTTCGGGCGACGGTCTTATAGCGACAACCGCTCGCCCTCATCACGGTCCCGCTCACCCCAGCGTCGTTGAGTTCGGGAAACATCGCTGCGAATCTCTCTCGCCTGATCTTGCAAATGGGGGCCGCAGCGTGAATCGAAGAAAACTAATCGGAACGGCACTGGGCCTTCCGTTGCTGATCGGCGGTCTGAGATTCGCGTTCGCCGAATCAAAGACCGTCAATGAGCGTCACCGACGATCGCGTGTGCGGCCTTCTGATCCGGCATGGCCCGGCGCGGCGAGCTGGGCAAAGTTGAAGGACGACGTGGGGGGCAATCTGATCGAGGTGCATCCCTTATTCGGGATCCGTGAGGCGAGTTTGCCCCGCGCGCCTGCTACGCGCGTCTGACTCGCCGTCGTCGAGCGAGGGCAACGGAGCCCGAACAGCTCGACCAGACGAAGAAGACTTCGCGGAGGGCTGCATAGGGAACCGATCGATATATTCACCGATGTGAACTCAGTCCGAATGCTAAAGCAGCGGGCGTGACAGCGGCTTTGCGCTGGCGCGGCCGATGCCGGGGTAAATGCGTGAATCCGCCGGTATTGCGACGTAATACTCGAATGATTTTCTTAGGCACCGCAGGCGCGGCGCATACAATGCCGTTGAGCGAAGTCGGTCCTGACAAGGAGGAAGTCAGCATGGCGATTGGCAAGTTGCGTCTGGCGGGGGGTGTGCTGGTCTGTCTGGGGCTATCGGCCTGCGCAGCCATGGGAGTTGTTGCGACCTCTGATCCGATGAAAGAGCTCGGGAACGCGGTGGCGCTGTTTGATCACGGTCGGCCACTACCCGCTGAGCGCATGATTGTTGATGCGATCGCACAATGTGAGAAGACAGCGAATGCTATGTGTGTTGGCGCGGCCTATCGGGTCTATGGTCTGTTCTTTCAGTCGGCGGCCGTCACGGAAAGCGTGTACTTCTACGAAGAACATGGATTTCTCGACAAGTCGGCTACGTGGGATACCCGCTTTCAGGCGTCCATATTGTATTTTCGCAAGGCTGCCGCCATTGCCGAAGAGACCGACCACTACGACGTTGTTTCCAATGTTCACTATCACATCGGCAAAGATTTCGCGTATATGCACGATACCGCCAGTGCGTGTGCCGAATTCGATCAGTCATTGGCGGCTCATGAGGAGTTTGAACGTAGAAATCCCGGTGGTACGGTTAAGCTCGTCGAGGGGCATGGCTCGTTCGGCGACACTATTGCCGAAGTAAAGCGAAAGACTGGTTGCCCTGGGTCGGGTTAGTGGACGATCAACACCCGATCCATCAGCTTTTTTTGGCGGCAAACCGCGTTACTCGACCACAATTGTGACTGGGAAGTCGCGAGCGTCTACACTTGACGCCAGGGTTCGACGATCCGAGAACGGATGCCTTTCTGCGGGATATAAAGACATGGAATCACACGACGACAATCTTGAACTTTTCGAAGCGCAAGGCGCCGCGCCGTTGGCGGCGACCGATGATTGCGGCTACGTGGAACACGATGGCGTCCGAATCTGGTATGCGACGTACGGATCTGGCGCTCCGGTGATCTTGTTGCACGGTGGCCTCGGCCATAGCGGCAATTGGGGTTATCAGGTTCCGATGCTGGTTGGGTTGGGGTATCGCGCCGTGCTAATCGACAGTCGCGGCCACGGTCGCAGCACGCGGGATTCGCGGCCGTATACCTATGAACTCATGGGATCGGACGTGCTTGCGGTCATGGGGGCGTTGCGCTTGGGAAAGGCGGCGATGGTCGGGTGGAGCGATGGGGCGTGCATTGCTTTGATCCTTGCCCGCCAAGTCCCAGCGCGCGTTGCCAGCGTCTTCTTCTTTGCCTGCAACATGGATCCCAGCGGTACCAAAACCATCGAGATGAGCCCGATCCTGGAGCGATGTTTGAAGCGACACACGGAGGACTATGTTGACCTTTCGAGTACACCGGATCAGTTCAAGGCATTTGCCGCGGCGGTCGGGGAGATGCAGAGGACCGAGCCCAACTATTCGGTGCGCGACTTGGCGGAAATCCGTGCGCCCGTTGCGATCGTGCAAAGCGAGCGGGACGAGTTCATCAAGCCCGAGCATGCCGACTATCTGGCTAGAAGCATCCCCGAAGCCGAGCTGATCTGGCTATCCGACGGGACTCATTTCGCTCCACTGCAAAGACCGGAGCCATTCAACGCCGTGTTGCGCAGATTCCTCAGCGAGACTTTGGACAAAAAGGAGATTCCCGTCACCGAAGCGGGAGAATAATCCTGGCACATTGAGGCTTCTCGAAGTCGCGGAGACAAGGATGTCCGGCCAATCACCGCTTAAGCTCAAGCCACTTCGGCTTCCCGGTCAAACGGTGGACGATGACATCGTTCGCCTGCGCGAAGGCGCACTCATGGATCATCTTTTTACCGCTGGGTGTGTTTTGCTGCTCGCGTTTATGGAGTGGTTCGGCTATCTGACGCACTCGGGACGCCACCCGTACGCCTTCAGCCTTCTTGCACTAGCAACGTTGGGCTACGTTGCGCCGCGAATTTGGAAACTTAAGAAAAAGCTCAAAGAATTGAAACTGGGTCGCGACGGAGAGAAGATCGTCGGGGAACAATTGGAATGCATGCGCGCGCAGGGCGCTCAGGTGTTTCACGATGTGCCGGGCGATGGCTTTAATCTCGACCATGTAGTTATCTCGACGCATGGCATTTATGCCATCGAGACGAAGACTCGAACCAAGCCTTCGTCCAGGGCACGAGTAGTGGTCGATGGCGACACGCTCACCGTTGCAGGTCATGTGCCTGAGCGCAATCCGATTGAACAAGTCACCGCCGCGGCTCGCTGGCTGGAAAGGCGCCTACAGAAGTCGACGGGTAAGCGGTTTTTCGTCCGTGGCGTCGTGGTTTTTCCAGGGTGGTATGTCGAGCAAAAAGGGCCGAGACGCGATGTCTGGGTGTTGGAGCCGAAGATGCTGCCAGGTTTTATCGGAAACGCGCCGGCGATGATCGCGGCCTCAGATGTTTCGCTCGCCGCGGATCATTTGTCGCGGTATGTGAGGAGTCGCGCGCAGAAGGCGGCTTAGAGAGGATCAGCTGGTATTTCTCTGTCGAGAAGCTCCACGGCGCGCTCAATTTGCGCCGTGGCTCCGGCAAACGAGAATCGCACGAAGCGATTGCCATTGATCGGGTCGAAATCGATTCCCGGGGCGATGGCAACGCCGACATCGCATAGAAGGCGCTTGCAAAACGCCAGACTGTCGTTGGTCAGATGACTGACATCCGCGTAGATATAGAACGCTCCCTCGGGGGAGGTGATGTGTGGGAAATTGCCCTTGGGTAAGGCGCTCAGGAGAATCTCACGATTGCGCGCATAGGTGGCGACTGGGGCGCGCAGATCATCGGGTGAGTCGAACGCGGCGAGCGCTGCCTGCTGCGACAGCGCGGGCGGCGTTAGAAAGAGATTCGTCAGGTGAGACTGTACCCGTCGAACGTAAGGTGTCGGGACGATAATCCAGCCGAGGCGCCAGCCAGGCATTCGATACAGCTTGGAGAAGCTGTTCACGATGATTGCTTCCGGATGGTATGCAAGCGCGGTTGCGATCTCTGCGCCATACGTAATGCCGTGATAAATTTCATCGGAAATGAGTCGGATATTCCGCTCACGACAGACATCGACGATCGCGCGCAGGGCGGCAGGCTCGATGACGGCACCGGTGGGGTTGCTGGGGCTTGCAACGATCAGCCCGTGGGGTGCTTCCGGCAAGGATGCGATGTGTTCCGCGGTGAGCTGAAACCCGCTCTGCGGCCCACAATCAATTTCAATGACCGTGCGCTGCAAGGCGTTCAGCGCGTTGCGATAAGCGGGATAGCCAGGCCGGGCGATTGCAATTCGGTCGCCGATTTTAAAGATTGAGGTAAAGATGGCAATCAGGCCGGCACTGGCACCACTGGTCAAGAGGATTTGTTCTGGCAAGACTTGAACGGCATAGGTGTCTTGATAGTGGCGCGCGATTCGCTCTCTCAGATCATCCGACTCCCAATATCCGAGCCAATTCGATGCCAATGCCCGCCGTGCCGCCTCCAGGACCGCAGGAGGAGGTCCGATGGTGGGCTGTCCAAAATGCATGGGAATGATCTCCCTGCCAGCGCGGGCTAGTTTGGTGGCTTCTCTGGAAATTTGCCCGGCATAGAACGGAGGCACGTCAACTCCGCGAGCAAAGAGATCATCATTCATGGGCTGGACTCACGTATAAGATGTGCTGATCGGTGTGACCAGCCTCATTGCGGTCTCGCGGCTTGCGCGTCGCGAGCAGAAACGACATAAGTAAGAAGACGCTTCTGCTTGCCGATTCGAATGAGGTTGCTGGGCGAGATGTTGCCGAGCATGGGATTGGCGATCTCAAACCACAGGGCTGTTTTTTGGGCGTCGCCGGAAAAGAATTCGGCGACGAGATTGGCAATGTTGGCGATCTCGCGCAGTTTCTCTGCTACTGGCTCGGGGATGTGTGCGTCGAAGCGCACAGAGGCTTTGGCGACTTGCGCAATCTTGGCTAAATCCGTCTTGCTCAGTTTGGTGAGTTGCGCGATACGCCGGTAGTCAGGGCAACCGTCGCGGTAAAGATGGAGAAGATCTTCGCGCGCGATATGACTGACAAGCTGCGGCCCAGGGGTCCGAAGTGATTCAGCAGGGGAATTCACGGGCACGATGGAACCAGGATCTCACCATGTTTGAACCACGCAAATCATGACTTAACATAAGATAGATTATGCGTAGTAAATTGTTGATTTAATTATATATTTTTTGCACATTCTACCGCAAAACGGCATCCGCCGCAACCCATGACCCGTCCCAGATCAGTGTGCGCCGTGCGGTGGCTTGCGCCGGTCTTGAAGTCGGCGGCTCCCGCGACGACTGACGGGGCTCGGGCTCTTCAGTGGTAGCCTTTGAGTCATCGAATTCAAGGCGCGGGCTGGCGGCACTCATGTTGAATGAACATCTCGAAGGCCAGAGCGGCACGCCGTTCTGGATTGACTTGCTAAATCCGACGCCCGAGGAGATCGCGCGCGTGTCGGCGCGGACCGGTATCCGAGTGCCGTCGCGGGAGTCCTTGCAAGAAATCGAAACCTCGAGCCGCTTGCGGGCGGAGGGACAGGTGCTGTATCTCAGCATGCCGCTGACCCTGCAGGATGAAACCGCCGACTTCGCGCCGATACCGTTGGGATTCATTCTTTCCCCGGCAGTCCTGGTCACCGTTCGGTATTCCGCGGTTCAGGCATTTACCCAGATCGAGGCGGATGTGGCTAAGGGTCTGTGTGCGGACGGCGCCACCGTGTTCGCTGCGCTCATCGAAGGCATCGTGGATATCAACGCCGACAGGCTGGAGAAGTTGAGCAGCGATCTGGCGGTGGTCTCGGCGCAGGCATTTGGCCCACAGGGGGATTCTGCGACAGCGAAAAAGCGCGCCTCGCGCGCGCTACGCGACAGTCTCAATGCGGTGGGTACAGCAGGAGATCATCTGTCACGTATTCGCGAGAGCTTGTTGGGTCTGCAGCGAATCATCGGGTATGTGCTTAAAGTGGCGGCGGATTGGTTATCGCAAGTGCAAACGCGCTTAAGTACGGCACAACAGGACGTGGCTTCGTTGGTTGACTTCGAAGCGCATTTGTCCGGAAAGACGCAATTTCTGTTAGATGCGATCTTAGGCTTCATCAACACGGAGCAGAACGATATCTTCAAGGTGCTCACCATCGTGTCGGTGGTGGGAATTCCGCCGACTCTCATCGCCAGCATGTACGGCATGAACTTTCACAATATGCCCGAGCTCTCTTGGCGGTGGGGATACCCCTATGGCTTGGTGCTGATTACGCTCAGTATCTTGGTGCCGATCCTGTGGTTTAAACGGCGCGGATGGTGGTGAGTGAAGTCGCAGACTGTCGTTCATCATTGCGGCCTCGCCCACGTGAATCGAGATGCTCAGGTCAATTCGAGCCGGGTTGGTTAATCGCCGCGGCGATGGCTTGCTTCGGGACGATCGCGGTACTCGAGGTGTAAATGAGCCCTGATGCGCCGCTGCCGGTGACGTAGAAGC